>Ga0326597_10000898_pt1 | contig 50344 bp, 42 predicted proteins | sample RVTome_12_FD_203789 | JGI IMG/M metagenome (GOLD analysis project Ga0326597, IMG submission 203789) | Soil microbial communities from uranium-contaminated site in the Upper Colorado River Basin, Wyoming, United States - RVT100D185 | ecosystem: Environmental > Terrestrial > Soil > Contaminated >... | reverse complement strand
TCGGAATGGAACGCATTTAAACATGAACGAGCACCAAAACATGAGCGGCCAGCCAATCCAGAGCGCGCGGCGCGCGCAATCCACTCGAATTCGTCGCTTCAAGTGGCATTCTTCAACGGCCTGTTAGATCCAAACCAAAACGAAAAGAACCAACTCTGTAGTTTGAATCTTGTTAATCCTGTTAATCCTGTCCATTTGCTTTTCAAACAACCAGCAGGTCCATGAACTCGTTCACCGCCATCGCCTCCAGTTTCTCCTGGTCGAGGCACGCCTTGAGGATCGCGTCGCGCTGCTTCGGGGCGAATACGCGCGCGACGTTCTTCTCGAACTTGTCCATCAGCGCGGGGATGCCTTCCTTGCGCCGCCGGCGGTGGCCGAGCGGGTACAACACCTCGGACAGCGGCGTCTTCGAGCCGTCCTTGAAGAACACCTGGATCGAGTTGGCATTGGTGCGCTTCGCGGGGTCGTGGTACTCGCGCTCGTATTGCGCCGACTCCGTCAACGTCATCTTGGCGCGCAGCGCGTCGATGCGCGGATCGGCCGCGATAGAGTCCTCATAGTGCTCCGCCGTCATGGTCCCGTAGATCAGGCCGATTGCCATCATGTACTGCATGCAATGGTCGCGGTCGGCGGGATTGTGGAGCGGTCCCGACTTGTCGAGGACCACCATGGTCGAGTTGTGGCACCTGATCTCGATGCGCTTCACGTCATCGAGCCGGTCCTTGACCAGCGGGTGCAGCTTGATCGCGGCTTCCACCCCGCTTTGCCCGTGGAACGCCGTGGGATAGGGGAGCTTGAACAGCACGTTCTCCATGACGTAGGTGCCGAACGGACGCTGGAACCGGAACGGCCTGTCCTTGAATAGCACTGCATAGAAACCCCAGGTCTTCGCGGTCAGCGCAGAGGGGCAGCCGATCTCCCCTTTCATCGTCATCAGCGCGATGCGCACGCCGCGGCTCGCCGCGTCGCCCGCCGCCCACGACTTGCGCGGGCCGGTGTTGGGCTTTCTGCGGAAGGTCGCCAGAGCGTGCCCGTCCACCCACGCTTGCGACAGGGCGTCGACGATCTCCTCGTGCGTGCCGCCGAGCAGCTTGGTCACGACCGGCGTCGTGGCGATCTTCACCAGGATCGTGTGGTCGAGCCCGGCCGCGGTGAAACCGTTCTCGAGCGCGAGCCCGCCCATGATCTCGTAGGTCTTGACCGCCGACTCCAGCGCGTCGCGCACGGTGAGCGGTTTCCTGCCCTGCGCCGCGCGCGTGCGCGAGATCCAGTCGGCCACGGCCAGGATCCCGGAGAAGGTGTCGGATGGATGGATCACCGTCGCGCCGTAGAACGCGTCGTTGAAATCAAGCCAGCGCACGAGCGCCCCGATATTGAGCGTCGCTCGCTCCGGGTCGAGCACGTAGGACGTGCCCGGCACGCGCGCGCCGTTCGGCACGACGGTACCCGGCACCACCGGGCCAAGCAGCTTGGTGCAGGCGGGATAAGACAGCGCCTCGAAGCCGCAGCCGAGGCTGTCGATCAGCGCGAGCTGCGCGGTTTCGAGCGCAAGAGCGCTTTTCACCGGGTAGCGCTCGACGTAATCGGCGATCTGTACGAGGACTTTGTCGGGAGCGGGACGGAGGTTGGATGCAGTGTTCTTCATTTCGGCCATCGGTTTTGAAAGCGGGTGAAGTATAGAGGAAATCATTATCCGGCGCCGCACGATGACCCTCGATTCCACGCTGTAAAATTAGAGTCAAACTCGGACGCGGCGCGCCGGTTTAACTGCGCGCGTTGGAACCGGCGCTCGCGCTCACGAGCGGATACGCGCAGGTGGCTAGCTACGACAAGGAATCCCTCGCCTCGACCGGCTCGAATTGATGGGCTCCGGATATCTCAACTCCAGTGTCATGGCGAATGATCGCCGCTCGGCGAGGGATAAGCGTGCCCGAGCGCATTCATAAATAGTAGCGGCACATCAGCAGTAAAGCAGAGTCTCTCTAGCCTTCCGCCTTCATTCTGCGGGCTACTAACCGCACAAAAAAAGGGCGCTCTCCGGCACCGAGAGCGCCCGTTGTGGCGGGGCGCGGCAATCATCGCCGCACCCGGACCAGGCTTACCGTATCGGGATGTTGCGCGACTTGATCACCTTCGCGTATTTATCGATATCTCTCTGCAACTGCGCACGTAGCTCGGCCGGCGAGCTGCCGATGGGCTCCAGGCCTTCCCGCGCGTAAAAAACCTTGATTTTCTGGTCGTCCAGCGCCTGCTTGATGATCGTGCTCAGGCGGTTGACGATCTCCGACGGCGTGTCTTTCGGGAAGAACATCCCGTACCAGTTACCGATTTCCAGACCGGGAACGAACGTCTTGATTGGCGGAAGGTCCGGGAAGGAACGGTTCTTCTCCGCCGTCGTCACGGCGAGGCAACGCACGCGCCCGGTCTTCTCGGCGGCCGCCGCGACCGGCCCCGTGGCAAACAGCATGTCGATCTCGCCGGTCATCAGCCCCGTCATCGACGGGCCGCCGCCCGTGAAGGCAACGATCAACGTATCGAGTCCCGCCATCTGCGCCAGCATCTCGGCGGCGAGGTGGCTGGTGCTGCCGGGGAGATTGACGCCGTTGATCAGCTTGCCGGGGTTCTTCTTGGCAAGAGCAAGCAGGTCCTTCACCGACTTGGCGGGCACGTTGGGATGGACGCACAGCACGTTCGGTGCGTTCGATACCAGAGTGGACGGTACCAGATCGGTCTGGGTATTGAACTTGAGCGTCTTGGAATAGAGCGTCGTGTTGATTGCCAGCGTCGCCGTGGTAAACAGCAGCGTATGCCCGTCGGCAGGCGAGTTAACCGTCAGCTCCGCGCCGATCAGACCGCCCGCACCCGACCGATTGTCGATCAGGAATCTCTGCCCGGTGATTCGTTGTAGATTATCCGCGAGCAGCCGTCCCTGGATGTCGGTGCCCCCGCCCGTGCCGAACGGCACTATGACTCGCACCGGCTTGCTTGGCCACGCCTGCGCGACAGCCAAATCCGGGACTAGCACCACGGCAGATAGCGCGACTGCGAGCGAATACCGCCTAACGTTCTTGGTCATGGAACTCTCCTCGCTTTATTGGAATGATGGTGCTGAGAGGCTATGGTTCCACGAATTGGACTCGACTGCAACCCCTCGATTCTTAATTCGAAAAAAGGGCTACAGTGTCAGGACTTGCGGCCCGAAGGGCGTCGCAGTCCCAATGAAAAACGGGGCCCGCACCCGTTTTTTCCCGCCGGCCTGTAAAACCACAAGCCTCGGAGGACACAGAGAAAACAACAATAGAACCGATTCCGAGCTTTCGACTCTCTGTGTTCTCCGTGCTCTCTGTGACGGATGCTTCCGGTTGCTCGCTCAGCCACGATAGATCGGCTCGGGCTGGGTGAAGAATGAGTAAATCAGGTGATAGGCCGTGAGGTAGTTGATCTGCTGGAAGCTCGCGTGCGAGATGCCGGCCATCACGGAGAACTGCTTGTCCGGGTTGGGCAGCCGCTTGAAGAACTCAGCGAGATCATCGAAGCCCGCGATGCCGTCGAACTGGCCGCGCATGATGAGGGTCGGCACCGTGATCTTTGCGGGATCCACCACCGGCAGCTTCGAGCACATGTCCACGTAGGTGCCGGTCGGCACCGAATCGTCCAGCGCAAGGCTCTGGTCGGCAAACGCCTCGATCACGCGGTTCTCCGCGCACCCCGGATGGTCCCGGGTGAAGATGCTGTGCATAAAAGCGCGGTCGATGGGACGGCGGTTCTTCGCGCGAAACTCCGGCAGTTTCTTGCGCCGCTCGGCGAGCGTCGGGCTGCCTTCTCCGGTCCAGACGAAGGCATCGAGCGCAAGGCGCTTCACCCGCTCGGGATGGCGCTGCGCGAACAGCGCCGCGCGCAGCGCCCCGGATGAGATCCCGTACGCGAGAAACTGCTTCGTCCCGCGCTTCTTCATGATGTATTCGGTCGCCACCGCGAGATCATCGGCGCCGTTGGCGATGTCGCAGCTGATGTCGCGCTTCTTGTCCGAGCGGCCGTAGCCCTCCATGTCCACGCACCAGGTATCGAAGCCGCGCCCGGCGAAGTATTCCATCGCCGAGGAATGCGGGCGCCCCGGAACCTGGAGGTCGAACGTGGGCTGGGAAGCCATCGAGGAGCCGTGCACGAACAGGATCGTTCCCGCCGCACCCTGCGCGCCGGCGGCGCGCTTTTCCCACAGGAAGAGCCGGACGTCGCCTTTCTTCGTCCAATGCTCCTGTCCGGTGATTTTCGCTGCGGTTTTCGGCTGATCCATGAGCGCCTCGTCGGGGGAACTGCGTCGTCGGGAAAGCGGAGTCTAGGATAGCCGCCGGGCAGCGTCAATTTCCGGACGACGGTTTGCTGCGGACGCCGTTCGCGCCCTATACTGCCGTCGCGAGAATCAGTCACGCGTATCTGACTCATCACCCATCACTCGTCACCCATCACGAAGTTGGGGTATGGATTTCAGCATCAGCGTAGAACAGCGCGCATTCGTCGAAACCGTGCGCCGCGCGTGCCAGAAGGACTTCAAGCCGCGCGCGATCCGCTACCTCGACGGCACCTGGCCCGCGGAGAACATGAAGAGCCTCGCCGAGATCGGCGTGCTCGGCATGGCGGTGCCGCAGGAATACGGCGGCTCCGGGCTCGGCATTCTCGACACGGTGCTGGTGCTCGAGGAAATCGGCAAGGTGTGCTACGTGACGGCGATGGCGGCGCTCGGCGAGCTCGGCGTGCAGACGCGGGTCATCTCCACCTACGCGCCGGAACCGATCAAGCGGCGGATCCTGCCGCGCGTCGCCGCGGGCGAGGCGATCCTCGCCATCTGCATGACCGAGCCCAACGCCGGCACCGACGTGCCGAACTACGCCACCAATACCGACATCAAAGGCGAACGCGTGGTCGTCAACGGCGTGAAGACGCTCATCTCGCGCGCCGACATCGCCGAGATGTTCGTAGTGTTCACCCGTGTCAACAAGGTGCCCGGCGCCCAGGGTATCGGCTGCGTGTTGGTGCCGGGCGGCGCGAAGGGCATGACCGTGAAGTCGAGGTTCCACACCATGGGCGGCGAGTACCTGTCCGAGGTGATCTTCGACAACGTCGAGCTGCCGCTCGAGAACCTGGTGCTCCGGGACGACGGGATGAAACGGCTGCTCTCCGTGTTCAATACCCAGCGCTGTCTCAATCCCGCGATCTGCCTGGGGCTCGCCGAAGGGGCCTTGGAGGAAGCCGTGCGTTACATGCGCGACCGTTCCGCGTTCGGCCAGAAGATCGGCGAATTCCAGGGCCTGCGCTGGAAGGCCGCCGACATGTACATCGAGATCGAGGCGGCGCGCGGGCTGCTCTACCGCGCCGCCGTGAGCGGCGACCGCTTCCCCGACCCCACGCTCGCGGCAATGGCCAAGATCTACTGCAACGAGATGAGCATCCGCGTGACGTCCGAGGCGATCCAGGTCCACGGCGGCTACGGCTTCACCGACGAGTTCCCGGTCTCGCGCTACTTCCGCGGCACCCGCTACGGCAGCCTCGGCGGCGGCACCACCGAGACGCTGCGCAATCTCGTCGCCAAGAAGCTCATCGAGCAGATGGACCTCGCCACCGGCGTGGCGGGCATGGGCATGTATTAGAACCCATGAATCGTGATTCGTGATTCGACCAAAGTGCTAAGAGCGCCTAACAAAATGACGAGCCCTGATTCACTCCCCTCCTTTTCAAGGGTGAGCCGGGGTTTCGAGGACCATGTGTCCGAGCCGGCGAACGCCCAACTCGATGCAGCGAGTTGGGACGGGAGGGGTGGATGCGAAGCAGACGGGGTGGTTGCGTGGGCACCCGTCGCTCCCACCACCCCGCCCGCTTGCGCGGGCACCCCTCCTCAGGCAGGAGGGGACTTCATTTTGTTAGGCGCTCTAAGGCTCAGGCGGTGTATTCAGCGCGATTCGCGGTTACGAATCACGATTCACGGAGGCAAGAGACCGACTCACGACCCACGAATCACGAATCACGAATCACGAATCACGAATCACGCTTTTTCTAGTAAGTTGGCTTGGGCCGCAGGTACTGCTCGCGGTCTACCGATTTGACCGTCACGTTCTCGACGCGCCCGTTGCGCAGCACGTCGAGCGGGACGTCCACACCCGCCGCTCCGTGCGACCACAGCCGGTTGTAGAAGTCGGCCTGTCCCTTGAGCGCCTGGCCGCCAAGGCCGACGATGATGTCACCGGTTTTCAAGCTGGCCTCTTCCGCCGGGCTCTCCGGCGAGATGCGCGTCACGATCACGTTCCCCTGCACTTCCTGGGTATTGATGCCGAGCCACGGACGCGGCTTGCTGGACCCCCTGCCGGTGGCGATGAGGTCACCCAGCATCGGCTTCAGCAGGTCGATCGGCACGAACATGTTGCCCGGCACCTGCGTCCGCGTTCCCATCGCGTCGCCCACCACCAGCGAGCCGATGCCGAGCAGCCTGCCTTCGCGGTTGAGCAGCGCCGCGCCGCTCCAGTTGACCGTCGCGGGGGCGGTGTAGATCGCTTCGTCGAGGAGGTATTCCCAGTAGCCGACGAAAGGTCGGCGCGACACCACGTAGGCCGGCGCCACGCCGTCGAATCCCACGATCAGCACCATCTCGCGCTCCGCGATCGACGCGGACTGTCCGAACTGGACCGGCTTGACCGGGAGGGGGCGCAGCGCCTTGAGCAGGCCGAAGCCGCTGGCGTTGTCGTAACCGATCACGGTGGCCGGGAAGGCGCGCCCGTCGGCGGTGGACAGCTCGATCGTCTCGGCCTCGATGATCAGGTAGCCGATGGTGAGCACCAGGCCTTCCGAGTCGATCACCACCCCCGTGCCCTCGCGCTGCGCGCCGAGGCTGCGGGAGGTGCGCGCGTTGGCCACCACCTTGCTGCGCACCTTGACGACCGAAAGCGCGTCGACAGTGAATTCCCGCTGTGCGCCCCCGGCCGGAGGCGCGGACCCGGGAGCGGGTTCCGCGGCAACGGCGAGCGTCGCGGCGAGGCAGGCGAGCGCCACGGCCTCGCGGCCTGCGGCCATCGTCATCCTGGCGGTCGAATCGGCCATTGCGCGCGCGCGTTCTATCCAAGCATTCATCCAAGTGACTCCTGCAATCCCAAATGCATATCCTACGCCATTCGGCGCGCCTGGAAATAGGAAAACTTCACGTGTGCCCCTTCTCGCGATGTGGTGGACCGTAACAATCCGGCGGGTATTTCCGCCGGCTCCATCCGACGGCGTGCTTGATTTACAATCCGGTCTTTCTCCGTCGAGGGGGGCTTGTGGAGCTGGGACTGAAAGGCAAAGTCGCCGTGGTGACCGGTGGCACGGAAGGCATCGGGCGTGCCACCGCGTTGAGGCTCGCGCAGGAAGGCGCGCGAGTAGCCATTTGCGCGCGGCGGCAGGAGATGCTCGACCAGACGGCCACGGAGATCAAGAAACGTGGCGCCGATGCGCTCGCGGTCGCCGCCGACATGAGCAAGGCAGCCGACATCGAGCGCTTCATGAAGGCGGTGATCGAGCGCTTCGGCCGCATCGATATTCTCGTCAACAACGCCGGGACGTCCGCCCGCGGCAAGTTTCTCGAGGTGGACGACAAGACGTGGGGCGCGGACCTCGAGTTGAAGGTGTTCGGCGCGATCCGCTGCACGCGGCTCGCCGTGCCGCACATGAAGAAGCAGGGCGGCGGCCGCATCATCAACATCACGATCTCGAGCGCCAAGCAGCCCGGCGCAGAATCCATGCCCACCTCGGTGTCGCGCGCCGCGGGACTCGCCATGACCAAGGCGCTGTCGAAGGAGTACGCGGCGGACAACATCCTGGTGAACACCGTCTGCATCGGCAAGATCAAGTCGGGCCAGCACGAGAGGCGCTACACGAAGCAGGAAGTCAGCGCGGAGGAGTACTACCGGCAGACGGCCAAGGACATCCCGCTCGGGCGCGTCGGCGAAGCGGAGGAGGTCGCGAGCGTGATCGCTTTCCTGGCGTCGGACGCGGCGAGCTACGTGACCGGAACCAGCATCAATCTCGACGGAGGATTATCCGGCGTCCTGTAATGCCGGATAATCCTTAACGGGATCTTCTTGGTTCATCTTCCGATAAAAAAAGCTGCCGTAGGGCAGCTTTTTTTGGTGCTGGCGAGTGGACTCGAACCACCGACCTACTGATTACGAATCAGTTGCTCTACCAGCTGAGCTACGCCAGCTAAGGAATTTGCCGGGCCGGCGCCCGGCAAATTCCTTACATAAGACACGCTCCGAGAAGGGAACGGAAAAGCACCATTATTACTTTTAATTTTAGTCCGCATCGCGTGATCACGTCCATCGGCGAACCCCTCTCGCCTTCCCCGCGACCATCGCGGTCGTGAAAGATGCGGACTAGCGCGAACGGACGCGCACGATGATATCGACGCCATCGGTGACCATTCCGTCCGGCAACTGCGGCAGGCCCGAAACCTCGATCCGGCTGGCGTCGATGTCGGTCAGCTCGCCGCTATCGACGTTGTAGATGTGGTGGTGCGGCTCGGTGTTGGGATCGTAGAACACCTTGCTGGGATCCACGATCACTTCCCTGATCAGTTTCTTCTCGAGAAACAGGTTGAGCGTGTTGTAGACCGTTGCCTTCGAGGTCTCGGAATGGCGATCGTTGACGATCGCCAGGATCTGGTCGGCCGACAGGTGCTCGCCGCGCGCGAACAGGGCATGGGCGATTTCGATGCGCTGGTGCGTCGGATTGATGTCGTGACGGCGCAGCATCTCGACTAGAGTGTCACGCGTGTAAGGCATTGGCTTCATTTGACTAATTATTTTAAACCCAAATCTGGACTAAGTCTAATTCGGCGTTGATGCCGGCAGGCTGCCCCAGGGATTTGCCGGACTGAACGCAGACAGGCGCAGACGATCACGGATGAAATCCACTGCTGATTGCGCATTGGGTCTTGTCATCTGTGTGTCGTGTTCATCTGTGGTCTCATCTGCAATTTCCTGACACAACTTCCACTGATATCACCGATTCGAGGCGGCGTATCGGGTACCGTGCTCGCGCGGTTTCCATCGCGCCGGAGTTAAGTGACTTATTTCGCGTGTCGCGCAGCACTCTGTGTGAAAGTGCCGCGGGCAGCGGCCGTTTATGGCCCGTCGGCGGCCTCCCATCGGTTAACCCTAGCTTACGGCGGCTTGTCGCTCTATCTTTGCTCACGCTGAAAGGAGCAAGCAATGAAGCAGCAACACGGATTCACCATAATCGAATTGATGATCGCGGTCGCCATCATCGCCATCCTGGCGGCGATCGCGCTGCCGGCGTACAACGACTACATCCAGCGCGGAAAGATCACCGAGGCCTTCACCGCGCTCTCGGATTTTCGCGTGCGCATGGAGCAGTTCTACCAGGACAACCGCAAATACGATGGCGCGGGTCTCAACGGCTGCGGCGCAGCGGCGCCAAACTCGAAATACTTCACCTTCGTGTGCGCGCCGAACGCGGTGATCCCGTCGCAGACCTACACGATCACCGCGACCGGCATCGCCAACGAGGGCTTGACGAACTTCGTCTATACGCTTAACGAAAGTAATGTCCGCGCGACGACGACTCTCGGCGCCGGCTGGAACGGAGCCCCCAACGCCGCTTGCTGGGTGCGGCGCAAAGACGGGAGCTGCTGACCACCATGTTGAGAAGCGCCGGTTTCACCCTCATCGAGCTGATGGTCGCGATCGCCATCCTGGCGATCCTGCTGCTCATCGCTCTTCCCAACTTCGCCGTGTGGATGCAGAACACCCAGATCCGCACGGCGGGCGAAGCCGTACTGAACGGCATGCAGCTCGCGCGAGCCGAGGCGATACGCCGCAACGTCAGTGTCGAGTTGGGGATGGACGTATCCTCGGGCTGGACCGTCCGCGTGTCCGGCACACCTGAAGTCATCCAGTCCCGGCTCGCCGGAGAAGGGTCGGCCGCCGCGCTGGTCACCATCACGCCGGTCGGTGCCACGAAAATCACCTTCAACGGCTTTGGCAGCATCGCCGCGAACGACGACGCCACGCCGACGATCACCGAGATCAAGATCGATTCGCCGTCGATCGCCGCCGCGGACAGCCGGGAGCTGTGCGTCCTGGTGCGGGCGGGAGGCACTGTCCGGATGTGCGACCCACAGGTCGCCGTGACGGACACTCGCTCGTGCGGGGCTCCCCTCCCGGCGGGCTGCGGCCCGTAGCAGGCGCGCCAGATGGAGAACAGCATGTCTATCCCAACCAAAGCGGGCATCCGGCAACGGGGCGCCACGCTGCTCGAGGCGCTGATCGGGATCCTCCTCTTCTCGATCGGGATACTCGCGCTCGTCGGCATGCAGGCGCTCGCGATCAAGCACATGTCGGACGCCAAGTACCGCAGTGACGCGGCGTTCTTCGCCAACGAGATCATCGGCCAGATGTGGGTGAACCGGGGCAGCCTAGGCTCGTATGCCTTCAGCGGTTCCGGCACGCCGCCGGCGGCGATCGATGGCTGGGTGACGAGCATCCGGAACGGGCTGCCCGGCGTCACCGCCGTGGACAACCTTCCGATCATCACCGTGGCGGGCACGACGGTTACGGTGAGGGTGCGCTGGCGGCTGCCCGGGGGCTCGGACGTGCACCAACACATCACGATGGCCTATATCAACGGTTGAACGATGCGCAAGATTCCCGACATCACTGCCCTGCAGCGTGGCCGGTCCCGCGGCTTCAGCCTGGTCGAGCTCCTGGTCGCGGCCGCGATCGGGATCATCGCGAGCCTGGCGATCTTCCAGGTGTTCGCGGTATTCGAGGGACAGAAGCGCACCACGATCTCCGGCGGGGAGGCGCAGACCAGCGGCACGCTCGCGCTGTTCACGGTGGAGCGGGAACTGCGGCAGGCCGGATACGGCATCAACAACATCGAGTTTCTCGGATGCAAGATCCAGGGCCGTGACAATCTGAGCGGTACCAACTTCATCCTCGAGCTCATCCCGGTAATGATCACGCAGGGCGCATTGGGCGCACCGGACACGATCACCGTGATGTACGGCAACGGCGAGCTGCTACCCAACCCGGCAAACTTCACCCAGAACATGCCGACCGAATCCTCGGACTACAAAGTGAGCAACCGTTACGGCTTTGAAGAAGGGAATATCGTCATCGCCGCGGAAGCCGGTAAAGACTGCACGCTCGCTCAGGTGAGCAATCTGCCGGGCACGCCTGGCCAGACCGACAACGTCATCCACAACCCCGGGAACTACACCGATCCCAAGACGGGCGCTCAGGTAGACACCCGCTATAACCCGTCAGCCTTTCCACCCGGAACCGGCATCACCTACACCACCAACGCCAAGCTGTTCAACATCGGCTCGCTGCCCGCGAACAACATCTACTCGGTCCAGAACGGCCAGCTCACGCTGCAGCAGGCGCTTTTCGCCGCCGTCCCACCCGCCGCGACCCCGCTCTACGACGGCGTCGTCCAGTTGCAGGCGCAGTACGGCAAAGACGACGGGGTCAACGATGGCACTGTGGTCCACGCAAGCTACACCGCGAATGACGGCATCATAGACAAGTTCGACGAAGTGCAGCCCGCCGACGCCGCCCAGTGGGCGCAGGTGCTGGCGGTGCGCCTCGCGGTGGTCGTGCGCAGCAACCTTCAAGAAAAGCCGGATCCCGACGGGGTGTGCCGCATTACGACCGTTGCTCCGAGCTGGGCCGGCGGCGCGATTTCCCTCGCCGCCGATCCCAACTGGCAGTGCTACCGCTACAAAGTGTTCCAGACGGTGGTGCCACTGCGCAACATGATCTGGAAGCCCTAGCCATGTCAATTGCCACCCCCATCCTCCGGGCGCGCGCCACAATCCCCTCGCGGGCGCGCGGCGCAGTCTTGTTCATCGCACTGATCGTGCTGGTGGCGATGACGCTCGCCGGCATTGCGATCATGCGCTCGGTGGACACCACCACGCTGATCGCGGGCAACCTCGCCTTCAAGCAGGGGACGATCCAGTCCTCCGACAACGGCATCGAAACCGGCTTTCAATGGCTGCTCGCGAACCGCGCCGCGCTCGCGAACAACGACCTCGCCAAGGGCTACTACTCCTCGCGCCCGGGCAGTGCGTTGAACTGGAACGATCCCGGGACCTGGGCGGACGCGGTCACGGTGGGCACCGATGCGGCCGGCAACACGGTTTCGTACCTGATCCACCGCATGTGCACCTGCCAAAACTCGCCGTATAACGTAGATTGCGGCGCGACAAAACAGCAGTGCGCCCTTGACGCGCCGGTCGGCACCCCGCCGCCGCCCGCGGCGGGCGACAGCTTCGCAGTGGGCGCCCCGGGCTTCCTGATTGACCCCAGGCCCTTTTACCGGATCACCGTGCGCACGCAAGGCCCGCGCAATACAGTGAGCATCGTGCAAGCGATGGTTGCAGTCCCGCTCTGACGCACTCCTAGATCAAATGGAGAACACGACCATGAAATCCGCCAACGCCCTATTTTCCCTGGGAGCCGCCGCTCTCGCCGCGATCCTCGGTGCGACGCCCGCGCTCACTCGCGCCGCGCAGACCGACCTGGCGCAGGCACCTTTAGCCACCTCGTCGACCGCCACGGTGCTGCCGAACCTGATGTTCATCCTCGACAATTCGACGAGCATGGAAACCGATAGAATGCCGGACGAGGTCAAAGACAGCACCACGTGCAAAAAGTGCACTTCCGGGAGCTGCGATGTCGTGAGCACCGCCTGCGACCGGGGGCATCCGCCCTACTACGCCGCGCCGTTCAACACGATCTACTACAACCCGCAGATCACCTACTCGCCGGCGGTCGATTCTACCGGCGCGAGCCTGGGCAACTCGAGCCCCACCGCCGCGAACAGCAATCCCTTCCTCGGCGGCAGCAACAAGAACCTGACGACGACTTACCGGGAAATTTATTGGTGCATAAAGACCAATCCCTCCTCAACGGAGTTGACCGATCCAAGCTTAAACGTGTGCCGGCAGAACGGCATCACCATGCCCGGATCGACCTTTACCTACGACAACGCCAGCAACAACGATGGCAGCGGCGGCTATCCGACCAAGACGTACCTCAATGCGGTCATCAAGGACACCCACAACCCGTTCTACTACGAGATCACGCCGCGCGAGTTCTGCACCGACCAAACATTGGCGCAATGCAGCTTCACTAAAGGCGGGGCATTCCTGTTGGACGCGCCGGTGCGCTTCTGCAAAACCGCAGCCAAGGCCGCAGACACCCTCGCGGTTTCCGGACCTGCCGTACCTGACTGCCAGTCGAAAGTAAGCAGCACCTATAAGTACCCGCGCTTCGGGAAATTCACGCGCACTGACATCGTGTCCTCGGGGACCTTTGGCAACCGGCCCAACCGCACCGACTGCGCGGCCAAGCCGAACTGCAGCTACACGGAAGAATTGCAAAATTTCGCGAACTGGTACACCTACTACCGCATACGCGCCTCGCTCATGAAAACCGTCACCGGCCAGGCGTTCCTTGGGCTCGACGACCGCTTTCGCGTCGGTTTCGTCACGATCAACATCGAGTCTCCGGCCAGTGACTTTTACCTCAAGATCGACAAGTTCGATGCCACGCACAGGGCCGCCTGGTACAACACGCTCTACAAGTCGCCGCATATCAGCGGCACGCCGCTGAAGGAGGCGCTCTCGCGCGTCGGGCGTCACTACGCGGGCGTGATCGACGGCATCAACTCCCTGCTGCCCGACGATCCGGTCCAGTTCTCGTGCCAGCAGAATTTCGCGCTCCTCACCACCGACGGTTACTACAACAGCGATCCGGGACAGCAAATTAACGGATCCAACATCGGCAACCAGGATAACGACGATGCCGGCTTCTCCAAGCGGGAAGATGGCGCCTACGACGGCAACCTCGCGGGCTCGAAAGATACGCTCGCCGACGTGGCAATGTATTACTACAAGACCGACCTGCGGCCGACCGGGCCGGTATCGAAGGACAACGTGCCCACCACGGACACGGACAAGGCTTCGCATCAGCACATGGTCTCGTTCACGCTCGGGCTCGGGCTGGACGGCCTGATGACCTACCGGCCGGATTACGCGACCGCCGGCACCGGCGATTTCGAAAAGATCAAGAAAGGCGACGGCTCCGGCTGCTCCTGGACCACCAAGAAATGCGACTGGCCGGAACCGAAATCGAGCCAGCCCACGGCGCTCGACGATCTGTGGCATGCGGCGGTGAACGGGCGCGGCATCTATTTCAGCGCCAAGGAACCGAAGTCGTTGCAGAGCGGGCTCGCCACAGCGCTGGCCTCGATCCAGATCACGACCGGCGCCGCGGCCGCGTCGGCCACCAGCACGCCGAACATCACCCCGACCGACAACTTCATCTACTCCTCGACCTACCGCACGGTGAAGTGGGACGGGGAAGTCGTGGCGGAACAGATCGACGTCGGCGGCGGGGGCGTGGCCGCGGGCGTGGTGTGGACGGCAGGCGCCCAGCTTGACGCGCGGGTCTCGATCAGCAGCGATACGCGCACCATCTACACCTTCACGACCGTCTTCGCCGACAACCGCAAGGCTTTCACCTACGCCAACATGAGCGCCGCGCAGAAACTAAACTTCGACGGCAAATGCGCCTTGTTGTCGCAATGCCCGTCGCTGAACGCCGGGCAACAAGCGGCGGTCAATAGTGGCGACAACCTCATCAAGTGGCTGCGCGGCCAGAGCAAGAAGGAGGATGGCGTGATCTTCCGCGAACGCGAGCACGTGCTGGGCGACGTCGTCAACTCGAAGCCCGCCTTCGTCAGCGAACCCAACCTGCTCTTCGGCGAGGCAACTTACAGCGCGTTCAAGACCGCGAACGCGAGCCGCCAGTCGGTACTCTACGTCGCCGCCAATGACGGCATGCTGCACGCCTTCAACGCCGACACCGGGCAGGAAATGTGGGCCTGGGTGCCGCGGATGCTGTGGCCGGAGCTGTACAAGCTCGCGAGCACCACCTACGACAAATCCCACCGCTACTACGTGGACGGCTCGCCGGTTACGATGGACGTGTTCATCGGCGGCGCCTGGAAGACGATACTGGTGGGCGGCCTCAATGCCGGTGGGCGCGGCTACTACGCGGTCGATATCACCGATCCGAACAGTCCGAAGGGCCTGTGGGAGGTCTGCGCGGATCCGACCGGTACGCTGCAGTGCACCGACAAAGATGACAACATCGGGTTCACCTACGGCCAGCCGCTCATCACGAAGGACGCCAAAGACGGCAAGTGGGTGGTGATGGTGACCTCGGGATACAACAACGTCAGCCCCGGCGACGGCAAGGGCTATATCTACATTATCGATGCCGAAACGGGGGTGATCAAGGATAAGGTGACGACCAATGTAGGCGACACCACTACCCCGAGCGGATTCGCCAGGATCACCGGCTTCGCCACCAACTTTGCCGTGGACAACACCACGACCTTCGTCTACGGTGGGGATCTGCTCGGCAACGTGTTCAGCTTTGACGTGCAGAATCGTCAGTTTCAGATCATCGGCCAGACGAGGGACGCGAGCGGCAAGATGCAGTCCATCACGACGCGGCCGGATGTAACGTGCTTCGATCCCCCTCTCTGTCTCAAGAGAACGGTCTACGTCGGGACCGGGCGTCTCCTCGGCGGCACGGACATACCGGACCCGGCGACGCTCGTGCCGCCGGTGCTGGACCTGGCCTATCAACAGACGGTGTACGGATTCAAGGACACCGGCGCCAATCTCGGAGACCTGCGCGCGCCCGCCGCGAACCTGGTGCCGCAGACGTTGTCGGTCGTCGACCCGATCAGCCGCACGATCACGAACAACGCGGTGGATTGGAACACGCAGAACGGCTGGTTCGTGGATCTCAACCCGAGCATCCCGCCGGCCCTGCCGGGCACCCCGCCGGGCGATTCGCCCGGTGAGCGGGTCAACATCGATATGCAGCTGGTGAAGGGCGTGCTCATCGTGCAGACGAACGAGCCGAACAGCGATGCCTGCTCGACCGGCGGCGACAGCTTCCTCTACCAGTTCGACTACCAGTCCGGTTCGTATGTCGCTTCCTCTCCCGGCGCGGTCGTCGGGGTCAAGCTGGCCTCGGCGCTCGCGGCAGGTTTCGTGGTTTACCGGTTGCCGAGCGGACAACTCAAGTACACCAGCATTGACGTCACCGGCAAGAAGGAGACCGGCGGCGTGAACCCCGGGGCCGGCGGCGCGGCCGGCAGTCGCGCGTCCTGGCGCGAGCTGTACTAGCAGCGCGTTGCGTGGCGCGGCGGCGCAGGGCGTAAGCCCCGCCACCGCGGCCTTTCGGGAAGGACCCGGATCCATGCGGAGGAAGGGCATCACCGTGGCGGCGCTTCTGGTCGCGGCTGCACTGGCGGGGACCGGATCGGCTCAATCGCGGAACGTGGCCGGTTCCACGCGAGTCGAGCACCTGGCGCAGGCGGTGACCGGAAAGCAACCGGAAACCCGCCCCGCGCGCCAGCATGAGGTAACGGTCAGCGTGCTGCTGCTGTCGGAGAAGCTGAAAGACAACCCGGATGAATACATTGAAGTCGGCGGAGCGCGCTACATTCATTTCAGGTCGCCGCGGCTGAAGTCGCCGGCGCGACCGCTCGGCGACCCCAAGCTGCGCTACCCCACCGGCCAATTCGAGCAGACGAGCGGATCCGTCATCCTGCAACTGCTGATCAACGAATACGGTCGGGTGGCGCAGGCCGACGTCGTGTGCGCGGCCCCGCCGTTCGAGAAGAGCGCCCTGGAAAGCGTGAAAGGACTCAGATTCCGGCCGGCCGTGGCCATTGGAGGGCCGGTGAAGAGCTACATGCTGGTGGAATTCGGCTACGGCAAGGGCTATCCCTGCGGCCGCATTCCGGACTGAATCCGCGTTAGGTCGGCTGCTTCGCCAGCCGGCACAACGCGTCATCCAAAACGCCCCAAGCGTTTCGCGGAGGGCGGCCGTCGACTTGCGCCGTGAATTCCGTCACACACCCGCGCCTGCACTTTGATTCGTAAAGTTTTTCACACAAGAAATTTACCCGGATGTTGCGTAGTTCACATGCTCCGCTGGGTCAATCTGCTAGATTGATTACGCAACAGCAAAGAGCATGAAAACACAAGTGCATCTCGCCGTTGCGGGGATCGGAATATTTGTCCGGGGGGACAGACGTGAGATCACAGCGACCGAACTCGTCGACACGATTCTGCTTCACATGGAGAAGGTGCGAACGCCCTGAGGCGTCGCGCGCTCCATCCGTTGCTGTTTCTCTTTCCGCAACGCCACCCCTGCCTGCAATCGAACCCGCGCGCAAGCGCGGCGCAACGGCGGGCTTCACGCTGATCGAGCTCATGATCGCGGTGGTCATCGTCGGCATACTCGCGGTAATCGCCTTTCCGTCCTACCAGGACCACATGCGCAAGGGCCGCAGAAGCGCGGCCCAAAGCTTCCTGATCGACGTCGCCGCCCGCCAACAGCAGTACCTGATCGACGCGCGCAGCTACGCCGGGGGGGCGGGCGCACTCGGCTCGCTCAATCTTGCGGTGCCGGCCGACGTGTCAAGGTTCTATACCGTGACGATCGATCCGGCAGCGCCCACCCTCCCGCCCTCCTACTCCATCACCGCGACTCCCATCGCGGGCTCGGCGCAGGTCCCGGACGGCGTGCTCACGCTCGATCACCAGGGCGCCAAGACACGCAACGGGCAATCGGGATGGTAGACATGAAGTACAACTCGCATCCGCAGCAGGCTGTTCCGGCATCCGGGACGCGCAGCGCCCGGCGCTCACGCGCAGTAGCGCGCGGATTCACGATCACCGAAACCATGGTGACATTGGCGGTGCTGGTGATCCTGATCGGCCTCGCGACTCCCAGCTTCCGCGAGATCATCCTGGCGCAGGGGGTGAAGACCGCGAGCTTCGACGTGTTTTCGGGCCTGGTACTGGCGCGCAGCGAAGCGGTCACCCGCAATACCACGGTCACCATAGCCCCCAGCGGAGGAAACTGGTCCGACGGCTGGACTATTTCCGACTCCAGCGGCGAGGTGGTGAAACGCCAGGACCGGATGCCCCAGGTCATCATCTCCGGACCGGGCAGTGTGACCTACAACGGCGCCGGGCGCGTCACCACCGGCGGGACCTCCATCAGCCTCATGGCAAACGGTGGCCGGGCCACGCATGCGCGCTGCATCAGCATCGATTTGAGCGGCCGGCCGGTGCAGAAGCAGGAGAGGTGCTTCTGATGCGCGATGACTTCACTTCACCGGTAACCCGCGAGCGCGGCGCCACCCTGATCGAGGTGCTGGTCACGATCGTGATCCTCACCTTTGGTCTCCTCGGCGTGGCGGCACTCCAGGTGCGCATGCAGCTTGCGCAGACCGAATCGTACTACAGGGCGCACGCGGTCCTGCTGATGCAGGACATCGTGGATCGCGTCAACGCCAACCGCAACAACGCGCTGAATTACGTCACCGCCGGGGCGCTGGGGGCCGGCAACGCTATCCAGGACTGCACGGGGCTCACCGGCGCCGCGCTCGACCTCTGCGAATGGAACAACGCGCTGCTCGGCACCGCCGAAAGCACGGCGAGCGGGCAACAAGCCGGCGGGATGATCGGCGCGCGCGGCTGCATCAGCAGCGTCGTCACCACCATGCCCCGCGAGTTCCTGGTCGCCGTGACGTGGCAGGGGCTGGTGCCCACCGTGGCACCCGCCTCCACCACTTGCGGCCAAGGGCAGTACGGCAACGACCAGATGCGGCGCGCCCTGGTCGCACACGTCACGATCGGCTGCTTGCAGAATGATCCGACCACCGGGCTGTGCGTGACACCATGAGGCACGGCACCATGATCCTCCAGGAGCGAGTACTTTCCGTGCGCGGCGCCGGCTTCTCGCTGGTCGAGCTCATGGTCTCGATGACGATCGGCTTGATGCTGCTGGCAACCCTCCTCGTCGTGTTTGCGAACGCAAGCTCGGCGCGCGGCGAGCTCGAGCGCAGCAGCCGTCAGATCGAGAACGGGCGCTACGCGGTGGAGCTGCTCTCCGATGACTTGCGGGTCGCGGGATACTTCGGCGAGGTCAATGTCGGTGCGCTCGCCGCGCCGGCGGTGCTGCCCGACCCGTGCTCGACGGTACCGGCGGACTGGGCGGCGGCCATGCCCATCCACATCCAGGGCTATGACGCGGGCTTCGGGGCCCCGACCTGCATACCGGCGGACATCAAGCCGATTACCGACATTCTCGTGGTGCGGCGCGTCAAGACCTGCGTCGCGGGGGTGGCAGGCTGCGAGCCCGCGACCGCCGGCAAGCCTTATGTGCAGAGCACCCTGTGCGGTAACGAGATGCCCCCGCACGTCGTGGGCGCGCTCGGCACGACGGCGTTCACGCTGAAGCGCAAGGACTGCACGACTGCCGCGGCGCTGCGCGAGTACCTGGTCAATGTCTATTTCATCAGCGCCAATAATCGCGCGGGCCAGAACATCCCCACCCTCATGCGGCTGGAGCTGACCGGCCCGGCCATGACCCAGGTCCCGCTGGTCGAGGGGATCGAGGAGTTCAACGTCGAGTACGGCATCGACAACGACGGCGACGGCCAGCCGGACGCTTATACCAGCGACCCGACCAATTACACCTACGCGGGTTGCACCACGTGCACCCCCGTAAACAACTGGTCGAACGTGGTGACCACGCAGCTTCACGTCCTGGCGCGGAGCCCGGAGCGCTCGCCCGGCTACAGCGACACCAAGACCTACTCCCTGGGGCTCGATGCCGCGGGCAGCGCCATCACGGTCGGACCAACGAATGACGGCTTCCGCCGGCACGTCTATACCGCAATGGTACGGATCGCGAATCCCGCCGGAAGGAGGGACCGGCCATGAACGCGGGATTCCGCAGACAGGACGGAGCGACGCTGGTCATCGCGCTCATCATGCTGGTGGTGATCACGCTGCTCGCCGTGAGCTCGCTCGGCACCACCAACATGAACCTCAAGGTGGTCGGGAACATGCAGTCGCGCGGTGAAGCGCTCCATGCGACGCAGCAGGCGATCGAAACGGTGATCAGCACTCCGCAGTTCATCGCGAACCCGGCCAATGCCTTGCTCAACCCGTGCGGGACCGCCAACACCTTGTGCACCGATCTCAACGGCGACGGCACGCCGGAGTACACCACCCAGCTCAATCCCGCGCCTTCGTGCATCTCGGTGAAGCCGATCAAGGCGAGCGAGCTCATTCTTTCCAGCGCCGAGGACCTGGGTTGCTCGGCGGGCCAGGCGCAGCAGTTCGGCGTCGCGGGCGTCGGGAGCGGCGACTCGCTGTGCGCCAGCACAGTCTGGGACATCACCGCCGAGACCAAAGGGATGGCCAACCGTACCCGGGTGACAGTCACGCAAGGCGTCGCGGTGCGCATCAGCGCCGACGACATGGACAGCTCGTGCATTTAGGGGTTGGCCGACCGGGTCCGACAAACTCCTGATGCAAGAGCGCCGGCACTAAAAAAGGAAGGAAAGTGCAGTGAAAACCAAGTTCTGCATCGGCACTGTCCTCGCGCTGGCGATGGGCGCCACGCTGCCCCCGTCTGTCCACGCCGAGGCCATCGACCTTTTCGTAGGCTCTTCGGCCGCGGCTGGCGGGAGCCGTCCCAACGTGCTGGTCGTCATCGACAACAGCTCCAACTGGTCGGCCGCGAGCCAGGGTTGGGCGGGCGGGATCAAGCAGGGGCAGTCCGAGCTGCGCGCGCTGAGGACCGTGGTCGGCGAGGTCAGCGATACCATCAATCTCGGGCTGCTCCTGTTCACGCCGGGTAGCGGCAGCAATAAGGACGGCGTCTACGTGCGCTACCACATGAGGCAGATGATCGCGGCGAACAAGTCGGCGCTGCAGGAGCTGATCGGCGACGGGAGCTGCATCGACGGGTTGAACAGCCTGAACGGCACGCCGAACTGCATCTTCAAGAACTTCGACTCGGCGAGCGAAAAGGTCGGTACCGCCAAGACCGACTACAGCGCAGGGCTGTTCGAGGCTTTCAAGTACCTCGGCGGCTACACCAACCCGGCCAACGCCCGCACCGACATAGCCGGCACGCCGGTTGATTCGAGCCACTTCGGGACCAACCGCTATTCGGGAGACCCCGACGCGAAGGCGGACCCGGCGGCCTACGTGAACGGGCTCACCGATCCACTGAAGCGCGACTACAAGTCTCCGATTGACATCGCCAGCAGCTGCGCCAAGACCTACATCATCTTCATCGGCAACGGCTTTCCGACCCAGGATTCGCCGAGTACCTTGTTGAGCGGCGTCGGGGGCGATACGACTCAGCTGCCGATGCCGCAGTTCACAACGACCACACAGCAATGCACGGTGCTGGCGAGCGCGTGCGCCACCAACAACAACGTCCCGGCCAGCGTGATCAGCGCCAATCCCGGGTACGCAAGTTATCAAGGCTCGGATACCGGAGGCACTGCCGGTTGCTCGGGCGCTCAGACGGTACGGCAGTACAGCGGCTGCAATCCCGTCATCACGGTGACGCCGACCGGCACCACCGCGGTGCCGCCATCCAGCGAAGCGCGCTACACCGATGAATGGGCAAAGTACCTGTACACCACGGACGTCAGCCCGGAACTGGGGCAGCAGAACGCATCGGTCTACACGATCGACGTGTTCAAGGACGCCCAGGACGCACGCCAGACCGCGCTCCTCATGAGCACGGCAAAATACGGCGGCGGGAAGTATTTTGCGGCCACCAGCGAGCAAGCAATCCTCAACGCCCTGCGCGAGATCCTGATCGAGATCCAGGCGGTCAACGCCGTGTTCGCCTCGGCGAGCCTGCCCATCGCCGCCGCCAACCGCTCCCAGAACGAGAACCAGGTGTACATCGGCATGTTCCGCCCGGACCCCGACGGCAAGCCGCGGTGGTACGGCAACCTGAAACGCTACCAGATCGCGCTGTTCGGAACGGACGCCAAGCTCGCCGACATGAACGGGGTGGAAGCGGTCTCGCCCACGACCGGCTTCGTGCAGTCCTGCGCCGCCAGTTTCTCGACCACGGACAGCGGGACTTACTGGAATTTCTCCCCGATCAGCGCGGGGCAGTGCACGGTGGCGAGCACCAGCCCCTTCTCCGACCTGCCCGACGGGCCGCTGGTCGAGAAAGGCGCGACGGCGGAGGTCCTGAGAAGGGGCAACGATCCCGCCGCGGCCACGCCTTCGTTCGCCGTCAACCGCACCGTGCTCACGTGCCCGGGCACGACCAGCTGCTCCGGGCTGGTACCGCTCAACACCACCAATGTAGGCGCGGCGGCGGTTGGGGCGGCGGATGCGACCGCGCACCAGAGGATAATCGACTTCACGATCGGGAAGGACGTCAACGACGAGAACGGCAACGCCAATCTGGCGGAAGTGAGGGCCTCCGTCCACGGCGACGTGGCGCATTCCCGCCCGCTGCCGGTCAGCTACGGCGGCGCGACCGGTGTCGTCATCTACTACGGCAGCAACGACGGCACGTTCCGCGCGATTTCCAGCACGGACGGGCGCGAGCTGTGGGCGTTCGTCGCGCCGGAGCACCACGGCAGGCTCAAGCGCCTGGCCGACAACAGCCCGCTGATCACCTACCCCAACACTCCCCCCACGGTCACCTCGGAGCGCAAGGATTACTTCTTCGACGGCTCGATCGGGCTCTACCAGAACGCGGACAATTCCCAGGTCTGGATCATCCCGACGATGCGCCGCGGCGGGCGCATGCTCTACGCCTTCGACGTGACCACGCCGTCTGCGCCCGCCCTCAAGTGGCGCGTAGGCTGCCCGAATCTTACCGACGACAGCGGCTGCACCACGGGCTTCACCGGGATCGGCCAGACCTGGTCGTTCCCGAACGTGGCGCGGATCAAGGGGTTGAACGGCGGTAATGACCCGGTGATCGTCATCGGCGGCGGCTACGACTCGTGCGAGGATGCCGACATCTCTTCGCCGCCTTGCGGTGCCACCAGCAAGGGCAAGAAAGTTTACGTGATCGACGCGGGAAGCGGCGCCCTGATCGCGAGTTTCGACACCCTGCGCAGCGTCGCCGGCGATGTGACGCTCGTCGATCGCGATTCCGACGGCCTCGTCGACCACGCCGTCGCCGCGGACACGGGAGGAAACCTCTACCGCATCGATTTCGTCGACCCGGTGACCCGCGCGCCGCTCGCCGTGGGCAGTTGGACGATGTACCACACCGCCCGAACCAGCGGCGCCGGGCGCAAATTCCAGTTCGCGCCGGCCGTCCTCGCCGCCGGACAGCCTGACCGGATCCTCATCGCGCTCGGATCCGGCGACCGGGAGCGCCCGCTCGAGACCAACTACCCGTTCCTGGAGAGCGTCGCGAATCGGCTCTACATGTTCGTGGACATCTTCTCCACTTCCGGCGTGCCCGTGGATCTGGATGGCGGCACCATGGCCAACTTCACGACCAACACGACGTGCTCGACGATCCTCGGCACCAGCCTCAACGGCTGGTTCATGGATCTCAACACGGGTCGCGGCGAGCAGAGCGTGACTTCGGCTGCGATCTTCGGTGGCCTGATCTTCCTCAGCACCAACCGGCCGGTGCCGGTCGCGCCCGGGCAGTGCGCCGCCAACCTCGGTGAAGCGCGCGGTTACGCCGTGAACCTGCTCAACGCCTCGGGCGCCGTCAACACCGAAGGGCTGTGCGGCGGCGATCGCAGCGGCGTGTTCCTCGGCGGCGGCCTGCCGCCGTCGCCGGTGGTGGGCAGAGTGATGGTCGGCACCAGGCCGGTGACGGTCATGATCGGCGGCATCCAGCGCTCGGGAGGCGCCAGCTCGCCCATCGGCGCGCAAAGAGTCCGTCCGGTGATCACGCAGAAGCGGCTGCGCACCCACTGGTACACGCACGGGGACAAGTAGCGCGCCGGAGGGAGGAGCAGGTGCCCGCTTGCGGGTGCGACCCCGCAGGCGCGCAAGGCAGCCGACACCGTCGAGTTCAATACTTGCCGATCGCCTGTCAGAGGCTGCACACCGGAGGGAGGAAGAGGGGCCCCAACTTCAGTTGGGGATCTGACCCGAGGAGGGCGCGTCGGAGCGTTGAGCAGGGCCCCCGCTTGCGGGGATGCGACCGCGGAGACGCGCAAGCAGCCGACGCCCAGCTCTGGCAGATTGCGATGTCCTTGAGGAGGCTGCGGGGCAAGCGACCGACGCGACGTTGCGAAATACTTGCCACTACGGGTTCGGAGGTCGCGGCGCCGGAACGCGGAGCAGAGGCCTCACCGTTTTTGGTGGGGATGCGACCGTGGAGGCGCGCAGGCGGCCGACGCGGTGACGTTGGGTGCTTGCCGATAAGGATTCAGAGGCCGTAGCGCCGGAGGGAGGAGCAGGTGCCCGCTTGCGGGTGCGACCCAAGGAGGGCGCGTCGGAGCGTTGAGCAGGGGCCCCGCTTTCGGGGATGCGACCGCGTAGACGCGCAAAGCAGCCAACCGCACCGACCTGAATTCTTGCCGCAAACCGTTCGGAGGCTGCGCGCAGGCGGCCGACGCGACGCGGCCGGATGCTTGCCCATAGCGATCCAGAGGCCGCGGATCGCTGCGCGCGCCTCAGGCCAGCCCCTTCGGCAGAGGAAATACCACTTTCTCGGCAATACCCGTCGACTCTGCGGCCGGCCCGCCGCCGAGTTTACGCAGCTTATCCACCACCTGCTTCACTAGAATCTCCGGTGCGGAAGCGCCGGCGGTAACGCCAACGACGCGCTTTCCCGCCACCCATTTGGCCTTGAGCTCCGAGGCGTTGTCCACCATGTAGGCCGCCACGCCCTGCTGCTCCGCGACCTCGCGCAGGCGGTTGGAGTTCGAGCTGTTGGGCGAGCCCACCACGATCACCACCTCGCATTGCCGCGCCAGCGTCTTGACCGCGTCCTGGCGATTCTGCGTCGCGTAGCAGATGTCGTCCTTTTTCGGCCCGACGATGCCGGGAAAGCGCGCCTTGAGGGCACTGATAGTCTGCTGCGCGTCGTCAACCGACAGCGTGGTCTGGGTCACGAACGCAAGGTTCTTCTCGTCCTTCACGCCGAGCCGCGGAACGTCCTCGGGCTTCTCGACCAGGTACATGCCGGACGCGCTCTGGCCCATGGTGCCCTCGACCTCGGGATGGCCGCGGTGCCCGATCATGACGATCTCGCGCCCGTGCTCGCGCATCTTCGCCACCTCGACGTGCACCTTGGTTACCAGCGGGCACGTCGCGTCGAACACCTTGAGCTTCCTCGCCTCGGCATCGCGCCGCACCGCCTGGGAGACGCCGTGAGCGCTGAAGATCACCGTTGCCCCCTGCGGCACCTGCGAGAGATCCTCGACGAACACGGCACCCTTGTGCCGCAGGTCCTCCACCACGAATTTGTTGTGCACCACTTCATGGCGCACGTAAATCGGGGCGCCGTGCAGCCGCAGCGCGCGCTCGACGATCTCGATGGCGCGGTCGACGCCTGCGCAGAAGCCGCGGGGATTGGCGAGCAGGATTTGCATGGTCAAATTATAACGAACCGCCAAGGCGCCAAGACGGCAGGCACGAATTCCAGAATAACCCTTCTGCCTTCATCCTTCCGCCTTCCGCCTTGGCCTCAATGCGTCCCAGATCAGCAGCGCCGCCCCGCAAGTAATGGAGGAGTCCGCGACGTTGAATGCCGGCCAGTGATAGCCGAGCGCGTGAAAATCGAGGAAGTCGATGACTGCGCCGATCAGGATCCGGTCTATGACATTGCCGACCGCGCCGGCCAGCACCAGCGAGAGCGCCAGCGCGAACAGGCGCTGATGCGGATACTTGCGCAGCAGGGACACGATCCAGGCCGAGGCGACGAGCGCGATCGCGATGAACAGTCCGCGTTGCCAGCCCGCCGCATCCGACAGGACGCTGAAGGCGGCGCCACTGTTGTAGACCAGGATCAGGTTGAAGAAGGGCGTCACCGCGACGGCCTTGTTCGCCGCCAGGTACTGTACGGCGGCGTACTTGGCGAGCTGATCCGCCGCCACGATGAACGCCGACAGGCCGATCCACTTCGCAGTGTCACGCATAGGCGCGCGGCTCGCCGGCTCCGTAGAGGTTGGCCACGCAGCGGCCGCACAGCGCTGGATGCTCGAAGTCCTTCCCAACGTCGGCCCGGTAATGCCAGCAGCGCTCGCACTTCCTGTGAGCGCTTGGCGTCACTTCCACACCGAGACCCGCGTCCTTTCGCTCATGTACCGTGGCGCGCGAAGTGATGAAAGCAAACTTAAGATCATCTCCCAAGCGCTTCATGGATGCATGCACTGGGCCCGAAACATAGATATCCAGTTCTGCCTGCAAGGAAGATCCGATCAGTCCTTGCGCTCGCTTTCCCTCGATCTGCTTGTTGGCGATGTCCCGCGTATTACGAACATCCCACCAGCTGTCGATCAGGGCCGGATCCATGCGCGTCTCTGGAAACGAGTGCCATTCCTCCTCGAATACGCTGCTCTCCGCGTTTCCGCTGAATGCCTCCCACGCCTCCTCGGCGGTAAAGCTGAGGACGGGCGCCATCAGCCGTAGCAGGCATTGGGTGATGTGCCACAGTGCGTTCTGCGCGGACCGGCGCGGCTTCGAGCCCTTCCCTGTGGTGTAGAGCCGGTCCTTCAGGATGTCGAGGTAGAACGCTCCGAGGTCTTCCGAGCAGAAATTGACGAACTTCTGGACCGCCAAATGGAATTCGAATCGCCCGTAGTCGCCGGTCACGTCGTGCTGCAAGTTCCGCGCCAATTCCAACGCAAATCGGTCGATCTCCAGCCACTCATCCACCGGCAGCGCATCGCGCGCCGGATCGAAATCGGCCAGGTTCGCCAGGAGGAAGCGCAGCGTGTTGCGGATGCGGCGGTAGGACTCCACCACGCGCTTCAGGATCTCGTTGGAGAGGTTCAGCTCGCCCGAGTAATCGGTGCTCGCCACCCACAAGCGGAGGATGTCCGCGCCTAGCGTGCCGATGATCTCCTGCGGCGACATGCCGGTGCCGCGCGATTTCGACATCTTGCGACCCTCCATGTCGATGACGAAACCGTGGGTGAGCAGCCCCCGGTACGGCGGCACCCCGTCCATCATGGAAGCTACGAGCAGCGAGGAGTGGAACCAGCCGCGGTGCTGGTCCGAGCCCTCGAGATAGAGGTCCGCGGGGAACGCCGTGTCAGCCCGGTGCGAGCCGCGCAGCACGGTGTAATGCGTCGAGCCGGAATCGAACCAGACATCCAGAGTGTCCTTCACTTTCTCATACTGAGCCGCGTCGGCTCCGAGCAGCTCTTTCGCCTCGAGCGCTTGCCAGGCCTCGATGCCGCCCCGCTCCACGCGCAGCGCGACCTGCTCGAGGAGCTCGAGCGTGCGCGGATGAAGCGCGCCGGTCTCCTTGTGGATGAAAAACGGCATCGGTACCCCCCACTGGCGCTGGCGCGACAGCGTCCAGTCGGGACGATTGGCGATCATCCCGTGCAGCCGCGCCTTGCCCCAGGCCGGGTAGAAATCCGTGGCCTCGACGCCGCGCAGCGCGGTGGCGCGTAGCGTTTCCTGCGGTTTCACGCCGTTGTATCCGGGCACGTCATCCAGGCCGGCAAACCACTGCACGGTGGCGCGCAGGATCACCGGCGTCTTGTGGCGCCAGCAGTGCATGTAGCTGTGCACGTAGTTGTTGTCCCGCGCAAAGAGCACCCCGCGCTCATCCAGGGTCCGCACGATCGCCGGATTGGCTTTCCAGATTATCATTCCGCCAAAGAGCGGGAGACTGGACGCGAACTTGCCGTCGCCCATTACCGGTGTGAGCATCTCCTCGTCCTTCATGCCGTAGCGGCGGCACGAATCGAAGTCCTCCACGCCGTACGCCGGCGCCGAGTGCACCGTGCCGGTGCCGGTATCGAGCGTCACGTACTCGCCAAGATAAACGGGAGAACGGCGCTCATAGAACGGATGTTTGAATGCAATGAGCTCGAGCGCCCTTCCCTTGCATTCGCCGAGGACCTCGCGCTGCTTCAAGCGGTAACGGTCCAGGCACGCCTCGCGCAGATCTGCAGCCAGGATCAGCAGCCCGCGCTCGGTCCGCACCAGGTTATAGATGTGCCCGGGATGAACGTTGAGCGCCTGGTTGCCGGGAAGCGTCCAGGGCGTGGTCGTCCAGACCACCGCGTATCCGGGCTCCTCTGGCAACCGTGCCAGGCCAAAGGCCCTGGCGACCTGTTCCGGCTCGGCGAACGGGAAACCGACGTCGATGGCGATGTCGGTTCGGTCCTCGTACTCGACCTCGGCTTCGGCGAGCGCCGAGCCGCAGTCGAAGCACCAGTTGACGGGCTTCAGCCCCCGGTAGACGTAGCCCCTCTTCAGCAGCATGCCCAGCGCACGGATCTCGTCGGCCTCGTTCCGGTAGGCCATGGTGAGATACGGACGGTCCCAGTCGCCCAGCACGCCGAGGCGGATGAAGTCCCGCTTCTGCCGCTCGATCTGCTCGGTCGCGTAGGCCCGGCACAGGCGCTGGGTCTCCCGGGTCGGCAGGTTCTTGCCATGCTCCTTCTCGATCTGCACCTCGATCGGCATGCCGTGGCAGTCCCAGCCCGGCACGTACGGCGCGTCGAATCCCGACAGAGTCTTCAGCTTGACGATGATGTCCTTGAGGATCTTGTTGACCGCGTGCCCGATGTGGATGTCGCCGTTGGCGTACGGCGGCCCGTCGTGCAGGACGAAGCGCGGCGCGCCGCGGCGCGCCGCGCGGATGCGCTCGTAGAGCTTGCGCGCCTGCCAGCTCCTCAGCATCAGCGGCTCGCGCTTCGCGAGATCGCCGCGCATCGGGAACCGGGAGTCCGGAAGATTCAGCGTCTTCTTGTAATCAGCCATCGGAAAACCAGCGGTCAGCCGTCAGCTATCAGCCGACAGCCCCTCAGGAACCGGCCTTTCTTTGCGCCTTTGCGTCTTCGCATGCGAAATAGCTCCTGGCGTTCTCGACATCGAGTGCGATCTTGCGCGTCAGCGTCGCCAGGTCGGCGTACTTTTCCTCGTCCCGGAACTTGCTCAGGAACTCCACTCGCACGTGGCGGCGGTAGAGGTCGCCTTCAAAATCGAGCGCGTGCACTTCGAGCACCGGCGCGCCCTGCTGCTTCACCGTGGGCCGCACGCCCAGGCTCGCTACGCCCCGCACCGGCCCGGCCGCGGCGCCATGCAACCGCACGGCGAAGATGCCGGTAAGCGGCGGGCGGTTGTGCTTCATCTGCACGTTGGCGGTGGGGAATCCGAGTTTTCGCCCCAGCCCGTCGCCCCGCACCACGCGGCCGCTGATCGAATAGGCGCGGCCCAGCAGCCGTTTCGCACGCGCAAGCTCACCGGCAGCGAGCGCCCTGCGCACCGCGGTGCTCGACACCCGTTCCCCATCCTGCATGACGCTCGCCATCGCGGAAAGCTCCAGTCCGAAGCGGGGCGCGATCTGCTTCAGCATGACGAGGTCGCCGGCGCGCCGCGCCCCGAACCGGAAATCATCGCCCGCCAGGAGCCAACGCGCCCCCAGCCCGCGCGCGATCACGCGTTCGATGAAGTCCTCCGCAGTGATCTGGGCGAAACGGTAGTCGAAGCGGCAGAGGTGGACCCGCTCGATGCCGCGGCTCGCGAGCAACTCGAGCTTTTCGCGCAGGGACGTAAGCCGCGTCGGCGCCTTGTCGGGCGCGAAGAACTCGCGGGGATGCGGCTCGAACGTGAGCACACAGGCGGGTACCCCGAGGCGTCCGGCCGCGCGCTTCAACTCGGCCAGCATGGCCTGGTGACCGAGATGCACGCCGTCGAAATTGCCTATGGTGAGCGCGGTCGGGCCCGCGGCTGCGGCAGGAATGCCGCGCGTGAGTCGCATACAACCAAGCCGGGATCGTGACTAAAAGCTTGAATTGTAGCGTGTTTTGGAAGAGCCGGTCCAGCGGACCGGCGCCTGCCTGATTATCCCTGGGCGTACTTTCGTTGAGCTACCTGTTCGGACGCGGAGCGTGCGGCGGCGAATGCGCGGCCCGCCATGATGAGCGTTATCTTGCTTAAGGAATTTGTCGGGCTTGGATCCGGCAAATTCCTAGGACCATTCCATGCCATCGGGCGATGGGAGATGACGCCGGCGGAAAAGAGGCAGCGGTTGCCTGACCGAGGCCTGGTAGGTCTCGCTGAAATCGCCGAATGCGGCGAGCGCCTCGCACGGATCCTCGCCCTCGCGCAGCGCGAAGGCATTGAAGCCGCAGTCCGCGAGGAAGAAGAGCTGGTCGCGCCAAACGTCTCCAAACGCGCGCAGCTCGCCCTTCCAGCCGTAGCGCTCCCGCAGCAGGCGCGCGATGGAATAGCCGCGCCCATCGGTGACCTTCGGGAAGTTCACCGCCACGACGCCGAACAGCCGCAAATCCTCCGCGATCGCCGCGGGCTCCTCGTTGCTGTTCAGCCACACGCCGAGCCGGCCGGGACGGGCGAGCAGCTCTTCGCGCTGCCTCTGCCACATGGCGAGCGGCACGATGATATCGCCCGAAGGCGGCACCGGCGGCAGGCTGCCGTCGGCCTTTAATTCAAGCCGCTGCCAGGGATCGTTGACGACGTTCATGCCTTTGATGATGACCGCCATAAACATGCTCCTTGAAGGGTTCGATTCCGGTGCGCCACACGACGTCGATGAAGCGCTCTTCCTCGCTTTCGCGCTGCTCGAGATAGACTGCGATCAGCTTCTCGATCACATCGGGAATCTGCTCGCGCGCGAAGGATGGGCCAATCACCTTGCCCAGCGCCGCCGGCGCGCCGGGGCGTGTGAGCCCCTGGTTGCCGCCGATGGAAATCTGGTACCACTCTTCGCCGTTCTTGTCGACGCCGAGGATGCCGATGTGTCCGACGTGGTGATGGCCGCACGAATTCATGCAGCCGGAGATATTGAGATCGAGCTCGCCGATATCGTAGAGATAATCCAAGCAGTCGAACCGCTCCTGGATCGCCTGTGCCACCGGGATCGACTTGGCATTGGCGAGCGAGCAGAAATCGCCGCCGGGGCAGCAAATGATGTTGGTGAGAAGCCCGATATTGGGCGTGGCAAACCCCAACGCCTTCACTTCCCGCCACAACTCATGCAAGTCCAGCTGCCGCACGTCGGCGAGGATCAAGTTCTGCTCGTGTGACACCCGAAGTTCGCCCAGGCTATAGCGATCGGTAAGGTCGGCCACGCCATCCATCTGGTCGGCGGTGGCGTCTCCCGGCGGCACGCCAGTTTTCTTGAGCGACAGCGTCACCGCTGCGTATCCAGGCACCTTGTGCGGATGGACGTTGCGCTTCGCCCAGGCGGCAAAGGCCGGTTCGGCGGCAAGCCGCGCCGCATGCCGCGGGTCGTCACCGGGAAGCTGCTCGTATGCCGGCCGCGTGAAGCGCCCTGCCACCCGCCGCACCTCTTCTTCTGTCAACGTGGAAGGCCCATCCTTGAGATGCGCCCATTCGGCTTCGACCTCCTCGCGGAAGCGCTCGGGAGTGCGCTCCTTCACCAGGATCTTGATGCGCGCCTTATTGAGGTTGTCGCGCCGGCCGTAGCGGTTGTAGACGCGCATGATCGCCTCGACGTAGGTGAGCAGGTGCGGCCACGGCAGGAACTCCTGCATCACGTGGCCGACGATGGGCGTGCGTCCCATGCCGCCGCCGACGATCACGCGGAAGCCCACCTCACCCGCGGCATTGCGCACTGCATGCAACCCGAGGTCGTGGAGGAAGCTCGCGGCGCGATCGGCTTCAGCGCCATTCACCGCGATCTTGAATTTGCGCGGCAAGTAGGAAAACTCGGGATGGAACGTGGACCACTGGCGCAGCAATTCGCACCACACGAACGAGTCCACGATCTCCTCGCGCGCGACGCCGGCGAAGTGGTCAGTGGTGATATTGCGCACGGAATTGCCGCTGGTCTGGATCGCATGCATCTGCACCTTGGCGAGCTCAGCCAGGATGTCAGGGGCGTCCTCGAGCCTGGGCCAGTTGAACTGCAGGTTCTGCCGCGTGCTGAAGTGCCCGTAGCCGCGGTCCCACTTGCGGGCGATGGTGGCGAGCGTTCGCAGTTGATGCGACGTCAACAGCCCGTATGGGATCGCCACGCGCAGCATCGGCGCGTAGCGCTGGAGGTAAAGCCCGTTGCGCAACCGCAGCGACCGGAAATCGTCCTCCGAGAGCTGGCCGGCCAGGAATCGCCGGGTCTGGTCGCGAAACTGGGCGACCCGCTCATCCACCAGCGTCTGGTCGATCTCGTCGTACCGATACACCGCTCTCTCCCAGTGAAATCCGCGAGGTTTGCATGGTAGAGAGGATTCGTTATACTGTAAAAGAATATTGTGTTAGACTTTAATAATCATTGAGTATTTAGTTTAACTACATGAAATTACAGCAATTACGATACTTGAGAGAGGTCGCCAAGCTTGGGCTTAACCTGACCGAAGCCGCGGAAGCGCTGCATACCTCCCAGCCGGGCATCAGCAAGCAGATCCGACAACTGGAGGATGAGCTGGGCGTGGACATCCTGGTGCGCCATGGCAAGCGGGTCGTGGACGTGACGGAGCCCGGCCGCGCCATCCTCGGCATCGCCGAGCGCATCCTGCAGGACACCGACAATCTCAAGCAGGTCGCACGCGAGTTCCGGGACCAGGCTGCGGGCACGCTTACGATCGCCACCACGCATACTCAAGCGCGTTACTCGCTGCCCAAGGTCGTGAGCGCCTTCAAGCAGCGCTACCCGAGCGTGCGCCTGACGCTCAAGCAGGGCAGCCCGCCGCAGCTCGCGGAGATGGTGCTCGCGGGAGAGGCCGATATCGCGATCGCCACCGAGGCACTCGACCAGTATCCGAAGCTGCTCGCGCTGGCCGGCTACCAATGGCGGCATTGCGTGGTCGTGCCGGCGCAGCACGCCCTCCTGAATGAACAACGCATCACGCTCGAGATGCTCGCGCAATACCCGATCATCACCTACGATCCCGCTTTCGCCGGGCGCAGCCACATCGACGATGCGTTCCGGGCGCAGGAGCTTGCGCCCGATATCGTGCTCTCCGCGGTCGACTCCGACGTGATCAAGACTTACGTGGAACTGGGACTCGGGATCGGCATCATTGCCGCGGTGGCCTTCGATGAAAAGCGCGACCAGCCCTTGCGCGCAGCCGATATCGGGCACCTGTTCGGCACCATGACGACGCGCGTCGCCGTGCGGCGCGGTACCGCGCTGCGCGGGTTCGCCTACGACTTCATGGAGTTGTTCTCACCGCGGCTCACGCGCGCTGTGGTGGACGCGGCGTTGAAGGGCGAAGGTTCCAGCTACGAACTCTGAGTTACCGGGTGGCCGGGCAAGAAACGCCGGCCAGTCGCCTCGCTCGCAAGTCATCCCCTCCCTATTCGACCAGTCTCTTTCTGAGCCAGGCGCTCGCCCCATCAACGATTACGACCAGGATCAGCATCGCGATAATCACTGTCATGGCTTGCGGCTGCTGAAACAAGGACAGGCTGAAATAAAGCATCTGGCCGAGTCCACCGGCCCCGACCACGCCGAGGATCGCGGCCATGCGAATGTTGATTTCCCAGCGATAGAGCGAATACGCGATCAGCTGCGGCACGACATTGGGCATCGTCCCGTAAAGAAACGCAATCGAAGGGCGGCTGCCCGACAGGCGCAGGGCCCGTGCCGGCTCGGGGGACGCATTCTCGAGGGTTTCAGCAAACAGGCGCCCGATCACGCCGGCGGTATGCCACGCCAGCGCAAGCGTGCCGGCGAACGGCCCCAGCCCGGCTGCCATCACCATCAGCGCGGCCCACACCAGTTCGGGGATCGAGCGCAGGAAATTGAGCACGAGGCGCGCGGCGGCGCGAGGTACTGCGCCGATACGCCCGGCAGCCGGCAGCGCCAGCAGCACCCCAAGCACTGCCGCGATCAAGGTGCCTATCGCCGAGATTGCCATGGTCTCGAGAGTGCCCCGCCCTACGCGCGCAAGGTAGTCCGTGGAAAGATCCGGCGGGAAAAACGAAACTGCGTATTTCGCCATCTGCGCGAGGGCCTCCCTGTCGAACAGGCGCCCCAGGTCCAGCGACAGATAGCCAAAGCTCGCCCACGCCACCGCGACAAGCACGCCAATGACCAGCCAGTGCGCGTGCCTCACGCCGTCACCTTGCGCAGGATTGCGCTGACCGCGTCGGCGAGCATGACGAGCAGCAGGAAGACCAGAAGGATGGTACTGACTTCCCCCCCGTTCAGCATGCGCATCGACAGCTCCATCTGCAGCCCCAGGCCGCCGGCACCGACGAATCCCATAATGACCGAAGCCCGCACCGCGCACTCCCAGCGGTACACGGTGTACGAAACCAGCTCCGGCAGCGCCACCGGCCACAACCCGTAGAAGAAGGCGGCCATGCGCCCGCTGCCGGTTTCCAGCAAGGCCGCCGCGGGCCGCGTGTCATTCGATTCCAGAATCTCCGAGTAAACCTTGCCGAGCATGCCGCCGTATGTGACCCCGATCGCAAGCACGCCCGCCGCCGGGCCGAGCCCGACCGCACGCACGAACAGCAACGCCCACACGATCTCGGGGATGCTGCGGAAGAACATCACGGCGAAGCGCGCGGGCAGCCGCAGGATCCGGCCCAGCCAGTAGCCTCGGCCAGGACCGATACGCGAAATCGAAAGACTCCTTGTGATCGCCAGGGCAAAGGGCGCCGCCAGCAGCATGGCAAGCACCGTGCCGGCGGTCGCGATCGCCAGCGTCTCCAGCGTTGACCGCGCGACCAGCTGAAGGAACCCGGGAGAAGTCTCGAGCGGAAAAAAGGTCGAGACGAACTTGCCCATGGTTTCCCGGCTGCGGGTGTCGAACAGCGCGGTCAAGTCGAACTCGGTCAGGCTGAACCCGGGCCAAAACAACGCCAGCACGAGTATCGTCAGGACGAGCCGCGGTAATGCGGCCGGATCGCGCACTTGTAACGCGGACGCCTGGTATGCCACGACCGTCTCCCGGGATCAGAAATACACCGGCTTGCGACGTACGCCAGGTACCATGGCTTCGAACGGCTGATAGCCCTGTGTCGGCGCCTGCGCCATCTCGGAGGCATAAAGCTCGCGCAACATCGCGTCGCTGATGCGCACCGGCGGCAAATCGAACGCGATCTCGCCAACCTTGACGCCGATGACGCGCGGGAACCAATGCAGCGCGAGATCCACGGCGTGCAGGCTCGCCACCAGCGTTACTCCGCGCGCCATTGCTTCTCGATTGAGTTCGCCCACGACGCGGTCGGAGAGCGCCGGATCCACCGCCGACACCGGTTCGTCGGTGAGTATCAGATCGGGCCGCTGGTAGAGCACGCGCGCCACACCCACCCGCTGCAGTTGGCCGCCGGACAGCCGATCGCAGCGCTCGAACAGCTTGTCGGCAATCTCCATGCGTCCCAGCATCTGCTCCGCGCCGCGGATGTCGGCCGGGTAGACGAGCGAGGCGAGGCTCTTCCACGCCGGCCACTGGCCGAGCCGCCCCGCGAGCACCGCAGTCACCACGCGCTGGCGGGGCGGTATCGGCGGCGCCTGGTGCACCATGCCAATCCGCGAGCGCAGTCGCCGAAGCGCAGTACGGTCGATCCGCCAGGGATCGGCACCCAGCACGTTGAGCGCGCCTGCGGACGGCCGCAGCGCGGTCGCAAGCAGCCGCAGCAACGTGGTCTTGCCCGCACCTGACGGCCCGATGATCGCGACGCGCTCACCGGTTCCCACGGCGCAACTCACGCCATTGACGGCGCAATAGCCGTTTGCATAAACGTGGCGGATATCGTCGAGCCTGAGGCTCACTGCCCCCCCAATTCGGACAGGCGACGCTGGACTTTCCTTTATTTGAGCAGACCGGCCGAGCGTGCGGCCGCTTCGATGCCCTTGTAATTTTCCGGCTTGGTGGCAATGAACTTGCTCGCGCGCTGCAAGTCGAGCAGCTCCTTGTGGGTCGGGTTTTTCGGATCGAGCTTGAGGAAGGCGTCCGTCAGCTTTTTCACCAGCGCGGGATCGAGATCGCCGCGCACCGTCCAGTTGTAATCGTAGTACGGCGGCGTGGTCCAGATCACCTTCACCTTGCGGGTGTCCACTTTCTTCTCGGTTACGAGCTTGTCCCACACCGAAGCGTTGAGCACGCCCGCCTCGACCCTGCCGGACTCCACCTGCAGTGCTGTGGCGTCATGCGCGCCGGAAAACGCAATGCGTTTGAAGTCCTTTTCGGGATTGATTTTATTCTCCAGCAAAAAGAAACGGGGCATGAGATGGCCCGAAGTCGAGGACACGGATCCGAAAGTGAAATTCTTGCCCTTGAGATCGACCAGGCCGTTGATCCTGCTAGCGGAATTGGCGATGAATTTGCTCGTGAACTTTTCGTCTTCCGCGCGCTGCACGATTGGGATCGAGTTCCCGGTTCGAATGCGCGCCTGCACGAAAGTAAAACCGCCGAGCCAGGCGAGATCAATCTTCCTGGCCGCCAGCCCTTCCACCACAGCGGCATAGTCCGTGACCGCGGTGTACTCGACTTTCATGCCCACCTCCTTCTCCAGATGGGCCGCGACTTTGGAAAACTTGCGCTGCAACTCGGTCGGGGCCTCGTCCGGGATCGCGGAAACGCGTAGAACGCTTTGCGCATGCGCCGACAAGGTCAGAAAAACACCGCACAACACGATCACAATAGGCTTGAACATGATTGCTCCGATTGCCGGGGGGTTACAAAGAAAAGCCACCGCGACAGTTGAGCGGGCGAACGCCGCTTGAAAACAGATGCGGAGAATAAACGCCTGAAAAGGAACTGAACGGTCTTGCGGGGCGAAACGGAGGAAACACGCGGGAAGAAGATGGAGGAAGTGCACGACATTCGTCCTCATCCGGGCTGCGCGAACGCATGGCCGCTCGGCTCCCGCCTCCGGTGCGAGCGTAGCCGATGCTGACCGCCAGGGCGACCGAGCTGCGTGATGTCAGGCGCTCAACCAGGAACATGATCTCAATCTACCGACTAGCGGGAAATCACACAAGCTGGACTGCGTCAATTAACACCGCGTTCGCCATGGTTATTCCGCCGCGCGCTTCGAAAAGTCCGCGATCCGGAAGCCCAGCAGCCACAGTGCCGCAAAGTAGGACGCCGCGCCCAGCACGACGACCCAGGCCAGATTCGCGGCGCGCGCGGCGCCAGCCATGACGAGCCATGAAGCGTCGCTGCCGGTGGCAATCCAAAGCACCGCGGACATGGCGTAGACCGCGACCGCGAGCTTGAGCAGGAAGGCCGGCCAGCCCGGTTGCGGCAGGTAGATGTCGCGACGGCGCAGGCCCCGCAGCAGCAGCGCCGCGTTGATGCACGCGCCGAGGCCGATCGCCAGCGCCAGCCCGGCGTGCCGGAACGGCACGATGAACGCGAAGTTCATGATTTGGGTCAACCCGAGCGTCAACACCGCGATCTTGACCGGTGTCTTGATATCCTGCCTGGCATAGAAGCCGGGCGCGAGCACTTTGACCATGACGAGCGCGACCAGCCCCACGCTGTAAGCCATCACCGCGCGTCGCGTCGCGTAGACGTCCTCGGCGCCGAACGCGCCGTAATGAAACAGCGTGGCGACGAGCGGCACGGCGAGCAGCGCGAGCGCGACCGCGGCCGGCGTCGCCAGCAGGAAGGTCAGCCGCAGCCCCCAGTCGAGCAGCTCGGAATACGCCCGCGCCGAGCGCTCGGCGTGGTGCCTGGCAAGGCTTGGCAGCAGGATCGTGCCGAGCGCGGCGCCGAGCAATCCCATCGGGAACTCCATCAGGCGATCGGCATAGTAGAGCCAGGAAACGCTCCCGGTCACCAGGAAGGACGCGAAGATCACATTGATGACCAGGCTCACCTGGCTGATCGATACTCCGAATACAGCCGGCCCCATCTGCCGCAGGATGCGCCATACCCTTTCGTCCCTCAGGTTGAGCTTGAAGCGCGGCAGCAACCCGATGCGGGCGAGGAACGGGACCTGCAGGGCGAGCTGCGCAACGCCGCCGGCAAACACCGCCCAGGCAAGCGCCTTGACCGGTGGATCGAAATAGGGGGCGCCCCACAACGCGAAGGCGATGAACGACAGGTTGAGCAGCGTCGGCGTGACGGCAGGCACCGCGAAGCGGCTGTAGGTATTGAGGATGCCGCCGGCGAGCGCCGTGAGCGAGATGAAGAAGATGTAGGGAAATGTGACGCGCAGGAGACTCACGGTGAGATCAAACTTGCCCGGCGTCCCCGCGAAGCCCGGCGCAGTCACATAGATGATGAGCGGGGCCGCGAGCACGCCGATCAGCGTCACGATGAAGAGCGCGGTCGCGAGCGCCCCGGAGACGTGGTCCACGAGCAAGCGAGTCTCGTCCGCGCCGCGCCGGTTCTTGTACTCGGCGAGGATCGGTACGAAGGCCTGGGAGAACGCGCCTTCCGCAAACAGCCGGCGCAGCAGGTTGGGCAGCTTGAAGGCGACGAAAAAGGCGTCGGTCGCCAGGCCGGCGCCGAAGGCCCGGGCGATGACGAGGTCGCGGACAAAACCCAGGATGCGCGAGAGGAGCGTCATGCTGCTCACCGTCGCGAGCGCCTTGAGCAGGCTCATCGGGGCATTCGCATGTTGCTAAATCCCTTCATTATCCGTATCATAGCGCCCCTTTACAGGATCGGGGCACCATGGCCAACATCGCATCAGCCAGAAAGCGCGCGCGGCAGGCGGAAAAGCGCCGCCAGCACAACGCCGCCCTGCGCTCGGAACTGCGCAGCGCCGTCCGAAATATCAGGAAGGCAATCGCGGCGGGCGACAAGAAGGGTGCGCGGACGGTGTATCAGCACCAGGCGGCCGTGATCGACTCGATCGCCGACAAGAAGATCATCCACAAGAACGTCGCAGCACGTCACAAGAGCCGGCTCACAGCACGCATCAAGGCCATGGCTTAGGAATTTGTCGGACTCGGGTCCGACAAATTCCTTGGAGAAACCGCCCACTTGAACGCAGCGAAGGAGGCCATGCGAGCAGATCTCCACCCGGCATTCGTTGCGATTTGCGGGCCACAAGGGCTTTTCCCGCCTGGCCGGTTCTTCGGACGGGTTCGCATTAGGAGTTTGTTCGATCAGGATCGGACAAACTCCTGAAGCCTCGGAAGGGTCGGTGGCAAGCAACCGGCTCAGCGCGTCGGCTGCCTTAAATGAGCGTTCACAGCCCTTTCCTTCCGCTCTTGTGAAGTCGGCTTTTTCATTCAGGAGTTTACCGGACCGAGGTCCGACAAACTCCTTGCGCACAGGGCATTGATGGAGTAAGAATAGCAGCACCTCGCACGGCGGCCTTTTTTGCCGCCGTTTGCGTTTTCTAGGCACGCGCATGACGCACGTAATGAACACTTATGCCCGGCTCCCCGTCGCCTTCGAGCGCGGCGAAGGTTCGTGGCTGTGGGATGCGAACGGCAAGCGTTATCTCGACGCGATGGCCGGCATCGCGGTGTGCGGTCTCGGCCATGGCCACCCCAGATACGTGGCCGCCCTTCGCGAGCAGGCGGGAAAGCTCGTGCACACCTCCAATCTCTACCAGATCACGCTGCAGGAGAAGCTCGCCGACCGGCTGGCTGCCATTTCGGGCATGGACAACGTGTTCTTCTGCAACTCCGGCTGCGAGGCGAACGAGGCGGCGATCAAGCTGGCGCGTCTGTACGGCCACAAGAAAAACGTCGAGGCCCCCGCCATCGTGGTGCTGGAGAAGGCCTTCCACGGCCGCACCATCGCCACCCTCTCCGCCACCGGCAGCCGCAAGGTGCAGGCGGGGTTCGAGCCGCTGCTCGCCGGCTTTCTGCGCGTGCCCTTCGACGACCTCGAAGCGATGAGACGCGTTGCCGAGGCCAATCGCAGCGTGGTGGCGATACTGGTGGAGCTTCTGCAGGGCGAGGGCGGCGTCAATGTCTGCCACGACGGCTACCTCAACGGCCTGCGCGAGATCTGCGACGCGCACGGATGGCTGCTCATGCTCGATGAGGTGCAGAGCGGCATGGGGCGCACCGGCAAGTGGTTCGCGTTCCAGCACTCCGGCGTGAGACCGGATGTGATGCCGCTCGCCAAGGGGCTGGGCAACGGGATTCCGATCGGCGCGTGCCTTGCGGCCGGCCCTGCCGCGGAGCTGTTCAAGCCCGGCAACCACGGCTCGACCTTCGGCGGCAACCCGCTCGCCTGCGCCGCGGCGCTTGTCACGCTCGCCATCATCGAGGAGGAGCGCCTGATGGAAAACGCCGTCAGGATCGGCGACTTCATCCGGGCCGAGCTCGCCAGGCGGATCGGCGGGCTGAAAGGAATCAAGGAGATCCGCGGCAAGGGCCTGATGATCGGCATCGAGCTCGAATACGCCTGCGGCGAGCTGGTGCAACAGGCACTCGAGCGCGGCGTGCTCATCAACGTCACGGTGGACAACGTGATCCGGCTGCTGCCCCCGCTCAACTTCAAGCGCGAGGAGGCCGAGCTGCTGCTGGCCACGCTCGCCCCCCTCGTCACCGAATTCCTCGACCGGCAACGCGCGCAGCAGGCAGCCGCACAGCCGGCCTAGCAGCCTGTCAGACTTGACGCTGTGACAGGCTGCTAAAAGCAAAACCGCCCGAGGATTTGGGATGAAGATTAACCCGATCACCCCTTCTTTCTTAGTGTTGGGAACGGCAACGGAGTCGGAATCGTGTTGCTACAGTCCTTTTGCGCCGTTTTCTTGCGGGCGGTTTTGCCTCAGGAGTTTGTCGGACCAGAGTCCGACAAACTCCTAGCGCGCCGCGCAACCGGAGCATCGCCCGTGGCCGTCAGGCATTTTCTCCAATTCAGGGACTTTACCCGCGAGGAGCACGAGTACCTGTTCGACCGCACGCGCTGGATCAAGGACATGTTCAAGCGCTACGTGCCCTACCAGCCGCTGCGCGACCGCACGCTCGCCATGGTGTTCGAGAAGCAATCGACGCGCACCCGGGTGTCGTTCGAGGCCGGCATGTACCAGCTCGGCGGCGCGGTGATCACGCTCATGACGCAAGACACCCAGATGGGCCGCGGCGAGCCGATCGAGGACGTGGCGCGCGTCATCACCCGCATGGTGGACATCGTCATGATCCGCACCTTCGAGCAGGCACTGATCGAGCGCTTCGCCGAGCACTCGACGGTGCCGGTGGTGAACGGCCTGACCAACGAGCACCACCCGTGCCAGATCCTCGGCGACCTCTACACCTATCTCGAGCACCGCGGCTCGATCCGCGGCAAGACCGTGGCCTGGATCGGGGACTCGAACAACGTCTGCAACACCTGGCTGCAGGCGGCGGAGGTATTCGACTTCAACGTGCGCGTCTCCACGCCGCCCGGCTACAAGGTCGAACCCGAGCGCGCGGGCCTGCGCGGCACCGGCCACTATGAGGAATTCGAGGACCCGATGCAGGCGGCGAAGGGCGCGGACCTCATCACCACCGACGTCTGGACCAGCATGGGCAACGAGGCGGAGGACGCCAAGCGCAAGCGCGACTTCGCGGCGTGGCGGGTGGACCGGGAAATGATGAAGGCGGCGCGCAAGGACGCGCTCTTCATGCACTGCCTGCCGGCGCACCGCGGCGAGGAAGTGGCCGCCGCCGTGATCGACGGGCCGCAGAGCGTGGTGTGGGATGAAGCCGAGAACCGGCTCCATACCCAGAAGGCCCTGATGGAATATCTGCTCCTCGGCCGGGTCAAGACCCAGGGGGACCTGTGGTCCACGTAAAATAACCGCCAGGAAAACCAGAACATAATCGAACCGCCAAGCACGCCACGAGAAGCAAGTCAATAATTGAACCGCAGAAACGCGGAGAGAAACAAGAACAGGCATCAACAACAAAGAATTGTATTTATCGTTTTTGTTCTTGATGTTGTCCCTTTCCTTGTGGATTGATAGTTTCGATTGGCGGTTCTAATTTTGTATTTGGTTCTCTCGGCGTCTTGGCGGTTCAAATGGGATTTGATCTTGTTCCGTTTTGTCTTTCCTGGCGTCTTGGCGGTTGATTTAAATTGTCTCAAATGAAAAAAGTCAGAAAAGTAGTGCTCGCCTACTCCGGCGGGCTCGACACCTCGGTCATCCTGAAATGGCTGCAGGACACCTACCGGTGCGAGGTGGTGACCTTCACCGCGGACATCGGCCAGGGCGAGGAGCTCGCGCCGGCGCGGAGAAAGGCCCGGCAATTCGGCGTCGGTCGGATCTTCGTCGACGACCTGCGCGAGGAGTTCGTGCGCGACTTCGTCTTCCCCATGTTCCGGGCCAACGCCCAGTACGAGGGCGAGTACCTGCTCGGCACCTCGATCGCGCGGCCGTTGATCGCCAAGCGCCAGATCGAGATCGCGCACCGGGTCGGCGCCGACGCGGTCGCGCACGGCGCCACCGGCAAGGGCAACGACCAGGTGCGCTTCGAGCTCGCCTATTACGCGCTCGACCCCGGGATCCGCGTGATCGCGCCGTGGCGGGAATGGGACCTCATCTCGCGCGAGAAGCTGCTGGAATATGCCGAGGCGCATGGCATCCCGGTCGAGGGAAAAAAGAAGAAGGGCGGCGGCGCGCCGTATTCCATGGACGCCAACCTGCTGCACATTTCCTACGAGGGCGGCATCCTCGAGGACCCCGGCTACGAGCCCGAGGAATCCATGTGGCGCATCACGGTCCCGCCCGAGAAGGCGCCCGGCCGGCCGCAATATGTCGATCTCGCCTACCGCCGCGGCGACATCGTAGCGGTGAACGGCCGCAAGCTCTCACCCGCGAAAGTGCTGGCCGCCCTCAACCAGCTGGGCGGCAGGCACGGCGTGGGCCGGCTCGACGTCGTGGAGAACCGCTACGTCGGCATGAAGTCGCGCGGCTGCTACGAGACACCCGGCGGCACCATCATGCTGAAGGCGCATCGCGCGATCGAATCCATCACGCTCGACCGCGAGGTGCTGGCGCTGAAGGACGATCTCATGCCGCGCTATGCGCGGCTCATCTACAACGGTTACTGGTTCAGCCCGGAGCGGCGCGCGCTGCAGGCGCTGATCGACCACACCCAGGCCCACGTCAACGGCACGGTGCGGGTGAAGCTCTACAAGGGCACGGTAATGGTGACGGGCCGGGCGTCGCCGCGCGATTCGTTGTTCGATCAGTCGCTCTCCACGTTCGAGGACGACCGCGGCGCCTACAACCAGGCCGACGCCGAGGGCTTCATCCGGCTCAATGCGCTACGGCTGCGCATCGCCGCGAAGCTGAAGCGGAAGAGCTGAACCGCCAAGAGGGACGAGACAACTGAACCGCCAGGACGCCAAGAGAAGCAAGACAATCATTGAACCGCAGAGACACCGACAGAAACAACAACAGAAATCAAGAATCAAGGATTCGTGTTTGTTTCCATTCCCGCTCTTGGCTCTCTCCCTTTCTCGGCGGTTCGATGGTTTTCGACTCTCGGCTCTAATTTTGTATTTGGTTCTCCTGGCGTCTTGGCGGTTCGATTGATTCTTGATCTTATCTTGATTCTCTCGGCGTGCTCGGCGGTTCAATCGGGGATTTGCCTTTCCCCTGCGGTGAGCGGTTCGGAGATGAGGTAGAATTGCGGCGGCGCTGAAGGGGGAGATATGCCGTCATTTGATATCGTATCCGAAGTGAATCACGTCGAGATCCGCAACGCGGTCGAGCAGTGCAACAAGGAGATCGCCAACCGCTTCGACTTCAAGGGGTCGGACGCGCGCGTCGAGATCAACGAGAAGGAAAAGACGCTCACCGCGTTCGCCGACGACGAGTTCAAGCTGCGCCAGTTGCGCGACGTGCTGACCGCCAGGCTCGCCAAGCGCGGCGTGGACATCCGCGCACTCGAGCCGGGCAAGCTCGAGCCGGTGAGCGGCAACAAGGTCAAGGAAACGATCAAGGTCCACGAGGGCATCGAGCAGGAGCGCGGCAAAGCCCTGGCCAAGCTCATCAAGGACAGCAAGTTGAAGGTCCAGGCAAGCATCCAGGGCGACGCGTTGCGGGTCACGGGCTCCAAGAAAGACGCGCTGCAGGAAGCGATCGCGCTGGTGCGCAAGTCCGTGACCGACGTGCCGCTGCAGTTCAAGAATTTCCGCGACTAAGGCGGTGATCAGTAAACGGTGATCGGTGAACGGTAAAATCCCGCCCGCATTGCCGCCTTACCCGTTTACTGTTCACTGTTCACCGTTCACTCGCGGGAGAGACCCGCGACCCAGCGGTCGTAGAGCCGGTCCGCGATCGCGTTGAGGGTCCGCGTCCTTTCCTCGAGCAATTCCGTCATCTGGGCCGGCGTCTGCACGGACGGCGTGCGCAGGGCCAGTGACTCCACCTCCTTCTCCCAGTCCTGGCACCATGTGCGTATCAGCTCGGGCGTCATCTCGACGTGGCACTGCATGCTGAGGTGCGGGCCGAGCACGAACGCCTGGTTCTCGCACCAAGCGCTGGAGGCGATCCGGGTCGCGCCGGGCGGAATCGAAAAGGTCTCGCCGTGCCAGTGAAACGCATCGAATGACTTGAGCTGCGCGCCAAACCAGCCTGCTGCGGCAGCGTTCTGCAGCACGTCCACCCGCCCCCAGCCGATCTCCTTCACCGGATTGCGGGTGACCTCGCCGCCCAGGGCTTTTGCCACCAGCTGGCCCCCGAGGCAGTGCCCGAGCACCGGAAACCCCCCTTCAGCTGCGGCACGGATCAGCTTGAGCGCCGGCACGATCCAGGGCAGATCATCGTTGACGCTCATCGGGCCTCCCATGAATACAAGCCCGCTGAAGCGCATGGCGCCGGCCGGGACCGGCTCGCCCTCGTCGATCCCGATCACCTCCCACGGCACGCCGTGCCGGTCGAGGTATGTGGCAAAATAGCCTGGACCCTCGGTGGCGGCATGCCGGAAGATGGCGACTGGCTTCACTTTAGTGCACTGCAATGAATGAGATCGCGCGTGTTCACATTTAGGGAACGACCGATCACGTCGTCCTCGCGGAGGCGGGGACCCAGGAACGCTCCAGTAGTTCTAGATTCCCGCCTGCGCGGGAATGACGGAATCCTACTTGATCGGAGCATCCTCAGGGCGATTTTCCTGCTGTTCCTACTCGGCCCCGGCATCGCAGCCGCGGTGGACATCAACGTCGTCGGCCTGACCGCCGGCAAGGCGGTCGTGTCGATCGACGGCGGCAAGCCGCGCACGCTCACCATCGGGCAGGTCACCCCGGAAGGCGTGAAGCTCATAGCCGCCACCAGCGAGTCCGCCGTTTTCGAGGTGGACGGCGAACGCCGGACGCTGGCGGTTGGTCAGGGCGCGGCGGTGGCGAACACGTCGGCCACGCGCGGCGGGGACACCGTCACGCTCTTCGCCGACTCGCGCGGTCATTTCACCACCATCGGCGTGGTGAACGGCGTCAGCCTGCGGTTCCTGGTGGACACCGGTGCGACTGCCGTCGTCCTCTCCAGCTCCGATGCCCGGCGCGCCGGCGTGAATTATCTGGGGGGGACGCGGGTTTTCACGCAGACCGCCAACGGCGTGGTTCCAGTCTACGCGGTCAAGCTCGACAGCCTGCGCATCGGCGACGTCACGTTGAACAACGTGGACGCGTCCGTGATCGAGGGCGAAAAACTTCCCATTGCGCTGCTCGGCATGAGCTTCCTCAACCGGATGGAGATGAAGCGCGACGGCACCACGCTGACGCTCATCCGCCGCTACTAAAGCAGGATTCAGGACTCGGGGCTCGGGATGCGCGAAAACCCGGGCCTATTTGCGCCGTTTTCCTGAATCCTGAATCCTGGATCCTGGATCCTGCTTGTCGGCGACGAGCGACAGCATGTGGCCGAACTTGGTGCGCTTGGTCCGGAGGTAGTCGCGGTTGGACTTGCGCGGAGGCACCTCGAGCGGGACCCGCTCGGACACGGTGAGGCCGTACGCCTCGAGCTGCCGCACCTTGTCCGGGTTATTGGTCATGAGGCGCACTTTCCGCACGCCCAGATCGAACAGAACGTGCGCGCCCGCCTTGTAGTCGCGCATGTCGGCGGCGAAGCCCAGCGCGTGGTTCGCCTCCACCGTGTCGCGGCCCTGGTCCTGCAGCGCGTAGGCGCGGATCTTGTTGAGCAGGCCGATGCCGCGGCCCTCGTCGAACATGTAGACGAGCACGCCGGCACCGGCTTTCTCGATTGTCGCGAGCGCCGCGTCGAGCTGCTCGCCGCAATCGCAGCGCTCGGAGCCGAAGACGTCGCCCGTGAGGCATTGCGAATGCAGCCGGACCAGAACCGGGCGGTCGGGCTTGATCTCCCCCTTCACCAGCGCCACGAACGCCTGGGTTTCCAGGTTGTCGCTGTAGACCATGAAGCGGAACTCCCCGGCCCTGCGCGTGGGGAGCCGGGTCTCCGCGCGGCGGCGGATCTGGCGCTCGTTCTGGCGATAATTGATGAGATCGGCGATCACCAGGATCTTGAGGTCGTGCGCGCGCGCGAAGCGCTCGAGGTCGGGCATGCGCGCCATGGTGCCGTCTTCCTTCATGATCTCGCAGATCACGCCGGCCGGCTTGAGGCCGGCAAGCCGCGCCAGGTCCACGGCAGCCTCCGTGTGGCCGCGGCGCGCCAGCACGCCGCCGTCCACCGCGCGCAGCGTCTGCAGCCGGCCCGGGCGGATCAGGTCGGCCGGCTTCGCGTTGTCCGCAATGGCGACTGCGATGGTGCGCGCGCGGTCGTGCGCCGACATGCCGGAACCCACGCCCTCGCGGGCGTCGATCGGCGTCGAAAACGCGGTTCCGAAGCGGGTCTGATTGCCGGTATCGTCGGTGATAAGCGCAAGACCGAGGGTCCGCATGCGCTCCTCCGTCAGCGCGAGTGAAACGAGCCCTCGCCCGTGGGCCGCCATGAAGTTGATCGCCTCGGGCGTGGCCTTCTCCGCCGCGACGAACAGGTCGCCCTCGTTCTCGCGGTCCTCGTCGTCGACGATGATCACCATCCTGCCCTTGCGCACTTCGGGCAGGATGCTCTCGACGATGTACTCGCTCGTCTTATCGGCCGTGATCATATGCCTCTCATCACTAATCGCCGTCGCCCATCACGGCCGATTAGCCGAGCGGATTCGCGCGGGCGATCAGCCGCATGAACTCGGCCCGGGTCTTGTCGGTATTGAACTCGCCGGTAAAGGCGGACGTGGTCGCAATCGAGTGCTGCTTCTGGATGCCGCGCATCACCATGCACATGTGCTGCGCTTCGATCACCACCGCGACACCGACCGGCTTCAGCGTCTCCTCGATGCAGTTACGGATTTCGACCGTGAGGCGCTCCTGCACCTGAAGTCGCCGCGCGAACGCGTCCACCACGCGCGGAATCTTGGAGAGCCCGACGATGTAACCATTCGGGATGTAGGCAACGTGGCACTTGCCGAAGAACGGGAGGACGTGATGCTCGCACAGCGAGTAGAGCTCGATGTCCTTCACGATCACCATCTGCTGGTATTCCTCGCGGAACATCGCGGTGCGCAGGATCTCCGCAGGATCGAGCTCGTAGCCGTGGGTCAGGAACTGCAGCGCCTTTGCCACGCGCTCGGGCGTCATCTTGAGCCCCTCGCGGTCGGGGTTCTCGCCGATTTCCTCGAGGATGACGCGGTAGAGCTCGGCGATGCGCCGGATGGTGACCGGGTTGTACTGGTCGTTCCGGGCGTACCCGGCGTAGCCGTTCATCTCGTTTTCTTCGAGCATTTTTCTATTCAGCGTCATCGGAAACCCTGGCGTCAGTACGAATGCAAGTGTTCGTGCTTCCATTATCTTTTCCGCAACAGCGGAAAAGATCATTTTACCCCTAAGGATTCTGTCGGAATCTGCTCGACACAATCCTAAATGTCAGGACTTCGTCGGGATCAAGACCGACGAAGTCCTTCGCGGATGGACTTGACGATGCCCTCCTTGTTGAGACCGACGTGGGCAAGCTGACTTCCCGGGTCGCCCTGGTCGATAAAGCGGTCGGGAAGCCCCAGTTGCAGCACGGGCACGCTCTTCGCCGCTTTGTGCAGGGCTTCCAGCACGGCGCTCCCGGCCCCGCCCATGACGACGTTCTCCTCGACCGTCACCAGCAGATCGTGGGTATCCGCCAGCTCGCGCACCAGCGCGTCATCGAGCGGCTTCACGAAGCGCATGTTGGCGACGGTGGCATCGATCTCCGCGGCGGCCTCGAGCGCCGGCTTGAGCACGGAGCCGAACGCGAGGATCGCGACGGCTTTCCCCCGGCGGCGGATCTCGCCCTTGCCGATGGGAAGCGCCGTCATCTCTTTCCGCACCTCGACGCCCGGACCGGTTCCGCGCGGATAGCGCACCGCCGCAGGCGTCGCCATCTGGAAACCGGTGTAGAGCATCTGGCGGCACTCGTTTTCGTCCGCGGGCGCCATGACCGTCATGTTCGGAAGGCAGCGCAGGTAGGTGAGGTCGAAGCTGCCGTTATGGGTCGCGCCGTCGGCGCCCACCAGCCCGGCGCGATCGATCGCGAACAGGATCGGGAGATTCTGGATCTGCACGTCGTGGATCAACTGGTCGTAGGCGCGCTGCAGGAAGGTCGAATAGATCGCCACCACCGGCTTGTAACCCTCGCAAGCGAGCCCCGCCGCGAAGGTCACCGAATGCTGCTCCGCAATGCCGGCATCGAAGTAGCGGTCGGGATAGAGTTCCGCAAACTTCACCAACCCGGAGCCCTCGCGCATCGCGGGAGTGATGCCGACGAGGCGCGGGTCCTTGGCCGCCATGTCGCACAGCCAATCGCCGAAAACCTGCGTGTAGGTCAGCTTGCCGCCGGACTTGCCGCTGACGATGCCGTTCACAGCGTCGAATTTGGAGACCCCGTGATAAAGCACCGGATCGGCTTCCGCCAGCTTGTAGCCCTGCCCTTTCCGGGTGACGACGTGAAGGAACTGCGGACCCTTCAGCTCCTTCATGTTGCGCAGCGTGGGAATGAGCGCATCCAGGTCGTGGCCGTCGATCGGGCCGATGTAATTGAACCCCATCTCCTCGAACAGGGTGCCCGGTGTCACCATGCCCTTCATGTGCTCTTCCGCGCGCTTGGCGAGCTCGCCCAGCACCTTCTCGCCGAGCCCCCTCGCGGCGGTGTAGAAGCGTCCCGACATCAGCCTGGCGAAGTACTTGTTCAGCGCGCCCACCGGCGGCGAAATGGACATCTCGTTGTCATTGAGAATCACCAGCAGGTCCGCGTCGGTCGCGCCCGCGTTGTTCAGTGCCTCGAACGCCATGCCGGCCGTCATGGCACCATCCCCGATCACCGCCACCACGTGGCGCTTCACGCTCGCCAGCCTGGAGGCGATCGCCATGCCGAACGCGGCACTGATCGAGGTGCTGGAATGCGCGGTGCCGAAGGTGTCGTATTCGCTCTCCTCGCGGCGCGGGAAGCCGGAGAGCCCGCCCCACATGCGCATCCGGTCCATGCCCGCGCGCCGGCCGGTCAGCACCTTGTGGCCGTAGGTCTGGTGCCCGACGTCCCACACGATGCGGTCGTGCGGTGTGTCGAATACGTAATGCAACGCGATGGTGAGCTCGACCGTGCCGAGATTGGAGGACAGGTGGCCGCCGGTCTGGCTCACGGATTCGAGGAGGAACGCCCGCAGCTCGTCCGCGAGCTGCTTCAACTGCTTCTCATCGAGGCGGCGCAGCTCGTGCGGGTAGTTCACGCTCTTGAGCAGCTCGTACTTCGACGCGCCCGCCGCGTGCGTGCCGCCCAAGCCCGATTTGATCACGTTCTCCGTCATCTATATTCTCGCTGCCATCGCTCCCACCGACTGCCCATCGCCCATTATCCGCGCGATGAGCGGCGGGGGTACCCGTCCGCTCGATTGCGCGGAGTTAAACGGGCGCTGCGCGTCCCGCTTTAACAAGGCTTAGAACTTCCGCAACACTATAAAATCCGCCAGCTGCCGCAGCCGCAGCGCCCGCTCCCCGAATCCCGCGAGGGCATCGAGGGCATTCTGCCGCATTTCCTGTGCCAGTTCCCGCGCGCGCGCGATGCCGATCGCGCTGACATAGGTCGGCTTGTTGTCCTTGGCATCCTTGCCCGCCGTCTTCCCAAGCGTCGCCGTGGAGGACTCGGCGTCAAGCGTGTCATCCACCACCTGAAAGGCGAGTCCGATCAGCTTGGCGAACAGGTCGAGCTGGCCGAACTCCTGCTCTCCCAGCCCGTTGCCGCAGTGCGCACCGAGCAGGGCCGAAGCGCGGATCAGCGCCCCGGTCTTGTGGATGTGCATGAACTCGAGTTCGGGCACGGTGAGGCTTTTCCCGACGGACTCCAGGTCTATCGCCTGCCCGCCCGCCATGCCGCGCGAGCCCGAGGCTGCGGCGAGCAGCTTCACCATCTCGAGCTGCGTCTTCATGT
>Ga0326597_10000897_pt1 | contig 50347 bp, 44 predicted proteins | sample RVTome_12_FD_203789 | JGI IMG/M metagenome (GOLD analysis project Ga0326597, IMG submission 203789) | Soil microbial communities from uranium-contaminated site in the Upper Colorado River Basin, Wyoming, United States - RVT100D185 | ecosystem: Environmental > Terrestrial > Soil > Contaminated >... | reverse complement strand
ATGAATGAAACTGCATTGAATAAGTGGCCCGGCCCTGTGTCTTGGAACGCAGGTCGGTGGCGTAGCCGAACATCTCCGACATGGGCACCTGAGCCCGGATCACCTGGCTGTTGCCCCGTTGGGTCATGCCCTCGACCTTGCCCCGGCGGCTGTTGAGGTCACCGATGACGTCACCCATGTAATCCTCGGGTGTCGTCACCTCGACCTCCATCACCGGCTCGAGCAGCTTGACTCCGGCCTTGCGAGCGGCCTCCTGGAGGGCCATCGACCCGGCGATCTTGAACGCCATCTCCGAGGAGTCCACCTCGTGGTACGACCCGTCGGTCAGCGTCGCCCGCACGTCGACCAGCGGGTAGCCGGCGACGATGCCCTGGTCGAGCGCTTCCTCGATACCGTCGTCGACGGAGGGGATGTACTCACGGGGGACCTTCCCGCCCTTGATCTGGTCGACGAACTCGTAGCCTCCGCCGGGGCCGGTGGGCTCGAGGTTGATCACCACATGGGCGTACTGGCCCTTTCCGCCGGTCTGCTTGACGTGTCGGTACTCGACCTTGTCGATCGCCCTGCGGATCGTCTCCCGATAGGCGACCTGGGGCTTTCCGACGGTGGCGTCGACCTTGAACTCGCGGAGAAGACGGTCGACGAGGATCTCCAGGTGGAGCTCGCCCATCCCCGAGATGATGGTTTGACCCGTCTCTTCGTCGGTCCGGACCAGGAAGGTCGGGTCCTCCTCGGAGAGACGATGGAGAGACTCCGATAGCTTCTCGTCGTCGGACTTGGTCTTGGGCTCGATGGCGACCGAGATCACTGGAGCCGGGAACTCCATCGACTCGAGCTGGATGGGATGGGCCAGCTCGGCCAATGTGTCACCGGTGGTCGTGTTCTTGAACCCGATTCCGGCCACGATGTCGCCGGCGAACACGTCGTCGATGTCCTCACGGGCATTGGCATGCATGCGCAGGATCCGGCCCAGACGCTCCTTCTGCCCCGTGCTGGTGTTGAGCACGGTCCCGCCCTTGGCGGCGTGGCCCGAGTACACCCGGAAATAGGTGAGCTTGCCCACGTGTGGGTCGGACATGATCTTGAAGGCGAGGGCGGCAAAGGGCTCGCCGTCCTCAGGCATGCGCTCGACGACGACCTCCTCGTCACCGGGACGGAAGCCCTTGATGGCGGGAAGGTCGGCCGGGCTGGGCAGATAGGCCACGACCGCGTCGAGCAGGAGCTGGACGCCCTTGTTCTTGAAAGCCGAGCCACAGAAGACCGGGGTGAAGTCCCGGGCGATCGCGCCGGTGCGAACCCCTTCCTGGATCTCCTTTGCGGTGAGGTCACCGTTCTCCAGATAGGCGTCGAGCAGCTCCTCGGAGGTCTCGGCGACGGTCTCGAGCAGCTTCTCGCGGTACTGAGCGGCCCGGTCGGCGAGGTCGGCGGGGATATCGGTGGTGTCCCAGTGCTTACCGTCGTCGCCCTTCCAGACGTGGGCCTTCATCTCGACCAGGTCGACGACACCGCTGAAGTCGGCCTCCGAGCCGATCGGGAGCTGCATGATCAGCGGTCTGGCCCCGAGCCGATCGACGATCGATTGGACGTCGAAGAAGAAGTCGGCGCCGGTTCGGTCCAGCTTGTTGATGAAACAGATGCGGGGCACGCCATAGCGATCGGCCTGACGCCACACCGTCTCCGACTGGGGCTCGACGCCGGCGACTCCGTCGAACACGGCGATCGCCCCGTCGAGGACACGGAGGGCACGCTCCACCTCGACGGTGAAGTCGACGTGGCCCGGGGTGTCGATGATGTTGATCCAGTGGTCGTGCCAGACACAGGTGGTGGCGGCGGAGGTGATGGTTATCCCCCGCTCCTGCTCCTGCTCCATCCAGTCCATCGTGGCCGCGCCCTCGTGGACCTCACCAATCTTGTAGTTACGGCCGGTGTAATAGAGGATGCGCTCGGTGAGCGTGGTTTTGCCCGCGTCGATGTGAGCCATGATCCCGATGTTTCGGGTACGGCTCACCGGCACCTGGCGCAGATGTGAGATGGCAGCGTTTCCGTTGCTCATTTGCTTTTCTATTACTCCGACTCGCTATGAGGTTGTGAACGTCCCACGTCCTGCGGTTCGGGCCTGTTTCGGTGTCGGGCCCGCCTGCTGGAACGTTCGGGGTGTATCTCTTGTCAGTTACTCCGTTGGGACCGTGGGGCTACCAGCGGTAGTGGGCGAACGCCTTGTTGGACTCCGCCATCTTGTGAACGTCTTCTTTGCGTTTTATCGCCGCCCCGGTGTAGTTCGAGGCGTCGAGGATCTCGTTGGCCAGACGCATCGACATCGTCGGCTCCCGCCGCTGTCTGGCGTAGTTGACCAGCCAGCGGATGGCCAGGCTCTCCTGGCGGCGGGTCGGGACTTCCACCGGCACCTGATAGGAGCTTCCGCCCACCCGACGGGACCGCACTTCGACCTGAGGCTTTATGTTGTCGACGGCGCGCTTCAGGATCACGCTCGGGTCCTGGCTGGTGCGCTGCTCGACCGTTTCCAGCGCCGCGTAGACGATCTCCCGGGCGGTGTTCTTCTTCCCCTTCCACAAGACCTTGTTGATGACCTTGCTGACGAGGACGCTGCGGAATACCGGGTCGGGATCGACCTTGCGCTTTTGTGCCGGTGCCCTGCGCATCAGGAATCCTTCTTCGACCCGTAGCGGCTGCGGGCCTGCTTGCGATCGTTGACCCCGGAGGCATCGAGGGTGCCCCGGATGACCTTGTAGCGGACACCGGGGAGATCACGGACCCGGCCCCCGCGCACCAGGACGATGCTGTGCTCCTGGAGGTTGTGGCCTTCGCCCGGTATGTAGGCGGTGACTTCGATCTGCGACGAGAGACGGACCCGAGCCACCTTGCGCAGCGCCGAGTTCGGCTTCTTCGGGGTGACCGTGTAGACGCGGGTGCATACGCCGCGCCGTTGCGGGGCGCCGCCGAGTGCAGCCGTCTTGGCCTTCTTGTTCTTTGGCTTCCTGCCCTCGCGGACAAGTTGCTCGATCGTCGGCATGATGCTCCTAAGCCGGGAAAGGGCACCGGGCGCAGCCCAAGCACCGATCCTGCTGTGAAACCTTGCGTACCGGGCACGGAATGTGCCCGGCCCATCCGGTCGCGCTCGATCAACGAACGGCCCCGGACGAAGCACAGATTCTACGTGTCTTCCCCGATTAGGGCAATTTGGGGAGCGGTGTTGGGTACGGGGTACTTGGTACTTGACGTACTTAGTATTTTGGCAATCGGACTAGGGCGTGGTGGTGGTCGATTCTTTATGCAGGGCGTCACGTATGCGTGACGCCCTGCATTAGGAGCGCGGTTCCTACTCCTCTTCGTCGGCGTCGCCCTTGCCGAGACTGCCACCGAGGGAGGCGAGCCATTCGGCGGGGTCCTCGGGGAGGCTCTCGTCTTCACCGGGGGCGGAGAGACCGCCCTCGAGGAAGCCGAGGGAGGCGACCGTGGTGGCGCCGGGCAGCGCCGGCTGCAATGCCTGGTACTGCTGGGCGCCGGTCCCGGCCGGGATCAGCTTGCCGATGATCACGTTCTCCTTGAGACCCCGCATGAAGTCGGAGCGACCCTGGATGGCGGCGTCGGTGAGGACCCGCGTCGTCTCCTGGAACGAGGCAGCCGACAGCCACGAGTCCGTGGCCAGCGAGGCCTTGGTGATCCCCATCAGCTCGGGTCGACCCTCGGCCGGCCGCTTCCCTGCCGTCACCAGCTCCCGATTGGCATCGCGGAAGTGCTGGTCGTCGATGAGGGCGGCGGGCAGGAAGTCGGAGTCGCTGGGCGACACCACCCTGACCCGGCGCAGCATCTGGCGCACAATCATCTCGATGTGCTTGTCGTGGATCTCGACGCCCTGCGAGCGGTACACCTCCTGCACCTGGTCGACCAGGTACTGCTGGGTGGCCCGAACCCCGCGGATGTCGAGCACCTCCTTGGGATCGAGCGGGCCTTCGGTGAGCTGGGTCCCCGCCTCGATCTCGGCCCCATTGGCGACACGCATCTTGGCGTAGCGGGAGATCGGGTACACCGCCTCCTCGTCACCTGAATTGAGGACGATGCGACGCCCGTCGGAGTCTTCGACCAGGTTGACCACACCTTTGGCGTCGGACAGGACCGCCTTGCCTTTGGGAGTCCGCGCCTCGAAGAGCTCGACCACCCGGGGGAGGCCATGGGTGATGTCCTCACCGGCCACACCACCGGTGTGGAAGGTGCGCATCGTGAGCTGGGTGCCCGGCTCGCCTATCGACTGGGCGGCCATGATCCCGACCGCCTCGCCGGTCTCCACCATTCGGCCCGTGGCCAGCGACAGGCCGTAGCAGGCCTGGCACACCCCACCGCGGGTGTCACACGTCAGCGGTGAGCGAACCCTGATCGTCTCGATGTCCGCCTTCTCGATTGCGTGCAACTCCTTGGTCCCGAGAACGGTCCCGGCCCTGAGCTTCTCGTCGTCGACCGTGGCCACCAGGGTGCGGCCCTCCTTGAGGTCGTCGGCGAGGACCCGCCCGTAGATGCGGGACCGCAGGTTTCGGATCTTGGTCCCCCGCTCGTCGACCACCGAGATCACGATTCCCTTGTCGGTCTCGCAGTCCGTGTCGAGGATGATCATCTCCTGGGAGACGTCGACCAGACGGCGGGTGAGATAACCGGAGTCGGCGGTGCGAAGGGCGGTGTCGGCCAGACCCTTGCGGGCCCCGTGTGTCGAGATGAAGTACTCGAGGACCGACAGCCCTTCCCTGAAGTTGGCGATGATGGGTCGGGGGATGATGTCACCCTTGGGGTTGGCCACCAGCCCGCGCATGCCCGCGATCTGACGCACCTGCATCATGTTCCCGCGCGCCCCGGAGCCGACCATCATGTCGAGGGCGTTGAACTTCTCCGACTTGAGACTGCCCTTCATCGCCTCGGTCACCTTCTCGGTGGCCTCGGTCCAGATCTCGATCAGCTCCTGACGACGCTCGTCGTCGGTGACGACACCCTTCTGGAACAAGCCCTGCACCTTGTCAGCCCGCTCTTCGTACTCGGCGAGGATTGCCGGCTTCTCGACCGGTGTCCTGACGTCATCCAGGGCGATGGTGAGACCGGCCTTGGTGGCATACCTGAAACCGAGGTCCTTGATCCCGTCCAGGGTCTCTGCCACCGTCGAGCGTGGGTAGCGCTCGATGACCGTCTCGATCAGTCGGCGGATGTCCGCTTTGATGATGACCGAGTCGACGAACGGGAATCCTTCGGGCAGGACCTGATTGATGAAGAGTCGACCCAATGTGGTCTCCGAGATACCGGTCGGGCTGAGGGGCTCCTCGGTGAGCAGTGTGCCCAGGGTCGGCTTCAGGTCGGCGTGCAGCTCGGGGTCGCCGGAGAGGTCGTCGAGACGGATCTTGATCGGGGCATGCAGCGAGAGCTCGCCGATCTCGTGAGCCATCATCGCCTCGTCGAGGTCGGCGAAGTAGCGACCGGCCCCGGTGGCCTCCTCTACGCGCTCGGAGAGGTAGTAGATCCCGATGACCATGTCCTGGGACGGGGTCACGATGGGACGGCCGGACGCCGGCGACAGCACGTTGTTCGAGCTGAGCATCAGGATCCGGGCCTCGGCCTGGGCCTCGGCGGAAAGGGGGAGATGCACCGCCATCTGGTCGCCGTCGAAGTCGGCGTTGAACGCCTCGCATACCAGCGGATGGATCTGGATCGCCTTGCCTTCCACCAGGACCGGCTCGAAGGCCTGGATGCCGAGACGGTGCAGGGTCGGCGCCCGGTTGAGGAGGACGGGGTGCTCCTGGATCACGTCGGAGAGGACATCCCAGACCTGGGGGCGCTGTCGCTCCACCATGCGCTTGGCCGCCTTGATGTTCTGGGCAAGGTCGAGGTCGACCAGCCGCTTCATCACGAACGGCTTGAACAGCTCGAGAGCCATGATCTTGGGCAGACCGCACTGGTGCAGCTTGAGCTGGGGGCCGACCACGATCACCGAGCGACCCGAGTAGTCGACGCGCTTGCCCAGCAGGTTCTGGCGGAAGCGGCCCTGCTTGCCCTTGAGCATGTCGGAGAGCGACTTGAGGGCGCGGTTGCCCGGGCCGGTCACGGCACGACCGCGGCGGCCGTTGTCGAACAGGGCGTCGACGGCCTCCTGGAGCATGCGCTTCTCGTTGTTGACGATGATCTCGGGTGCGCCCAGATCCAACAGCCTCTTGAGACGGTTGTTGCGGTTGATCACCCGGCGGTAGAGGTCGTTGAGGTCCGAGGTGGCGAAACGGCCGCCGTCGAGCTGGACCATGGGCCGCAGGTCGGGCGGGATCACCGGGACCGTCTCCAGGATCATGTCCTCGGGCCGGTTCTCACCTTCCCAGAACGGCTTGACCACCTTCATCCGCTGGGTGGCGCGCTGCCGCTTCTGGGCCGAGCCGGCGTCGAGGTTCTCCTCGAGCTGGGCCATCTCGGCGTCGAGGTCGAGATGGGAGAGCAGCGCCTTGACCGCTTCGGCGCCCATGCCGCCCTCGAAGTAGTCGGCGTAGCGGAAGTAGATCTCACGCCACAGCTGCTCCGACTCAACCAGGTCCTTCGGCTTGAACTTGCGAAAGGTGTCGTAAGCGTCCTCGATCAGCTCGACCTCGCGGTCGGAGCGCTCCTGACGATCCTTGATCTCCCGCTCGACTTCCTTCTTGCGGGCGTTGATCTCCTGGCTCTTGGCCCCGCCTTCCTCCATCCGCTCCAGCTCGTCTTCGAGCGCCTCGAGACGGATCTGGTGCCATTCGGCGAACTCGGAGCGGACCACCTCGATCTCGTCGCGCATTGCGGCCTCGAGCTCGGGCAGATCCTTCTGCCGCTTCTCGTCGTCGACGGAGGTGATGATGTAGCTGGCGAAGTAGATGACCTTCTCCAGCTCCTTTGGCGACATGTCGAGCAGATAGCCGAGACGGCTGGGGACGCCCTTGAAGAACCAGATGTGGGTGACCGGGGCGGCCAGCTCGATGTGACCCATGCGCTCGCGCCGCACCTTCGATCGGGTGACCTCGACGCCACAACGCTCACAGATGATCCCCTTGTACCGGATCCTCTTGTACTTGCCGCAATAGCACTCCCAGTCCCGCTGGGGGCCGAAGATGCGCTCGTCGAACAACCCCTCCTTCTCGGGGCGTAGGGTCCGGTAGTTGATCGTCTCCGGCTTCTTCACCTCGCCGTAGGACCAGGCCCTGATCTGGTCGCTGGAGGCGAGACCGATCTTCAGCTCGTCGAAAAGTTGTTGTGCCATTTACGCTCGCTTCGCTCGTTCTAGCTTTTGGTAGTGGGTAGTCGGATCACTCGCTGTCGGGGCGCTCGGGACGGCTCAGATCGATACCGAGGGTCTCAACCGAGCGGTAGGTCTCCTCCTCGAGCTCTCTGAGCTCGACTTCCTCACCGGCGGAGAGCATCTCCACGTTGAGGCAGAGACTCTGCATCTCCTTGACCAGGACCCGGAACGACTCGGGGATGCCCGGCTCGGGGATGTTGTCGCCCTTGACGATGGCCTCATAGACCTTGACCCGACCCTGGACATCGTCCGACTTGATCGTGAGCAGCTCCTGGAGGGCATAGGCGGCGCCATAGGCCTCCAGGGCCCACACCTCCATCTCACCGAATCGTTGCCCACCGAACTGAGCCTTACCCCCGAGCGGTTGCTGGGTGATCATGCTGTAGGGGCCGGTCGAGCGGGCATGGATCTTCTCGTCGACGAGGTGGACCAGCTTCAGCATGTAGATGTATCCCACCGTGACCGGGCTGTCGAAGGGCTCACCGGTGCGGCCATCGATGAGCATCGCCTTGCCGTCGTCACCGACCAGGCGATCGCCATCCCGGTTGGGCCGGGCGCTCTTGATCACCTGCAGGATCTCGTCCTCGCGTGCCCCGTCGAATACCGGGGTGGCCACCTTGGTCCACGGCTCGGCGCCGCCGACCGCGGGGCTCTTGCCCTCGAAAGGCTCCCACCCCTGGGCCGCGGCCCATCCGAGATGGGTCTCGAGGACCTGACCCAGGTTCATCCTGGAAGGAACCCCGAGCGGAGACAGGATGATGTCGACCGGTGTCCCGTCGGCGAGGAAGGGCATCTCCTCTTCGGGGAGGACCTTGGAGATGACCCCCTTGTTGCCGTGACGACCGGCCAGCTTGTCCCCCTCGGAGATCTTGCGCTGCTGGGCGACGTAGATGCGTACCAGCTCGTTGACCCCCGGTGGGAGGTCGTATCCCTCGGCTCGTTTGAACACCTTCACCGCGATGACCTTGCCGGTCTCACCGTGCGGGACCTTGAGCGAGGTGTCACGGACCTCGCGCGCCTTCTCACCGAAGATGGCGCGGAGCAAACGCTCTTCCGGGGTGAGCTCGGTCTCGCCCTTGGGGGTGACCTTGCCCACGAGGTAGTCGCCGGGGCCGACCTCGGCGCCGACCCGGATGATGCCCTCGTCGTCGAGGTTGGCCAGCACCTCTTCGGGGACGTTGGGGATGTCCCTGGTGATCTCCTCCGCCCCGAGCTTGGTGTCCCGGGCGTCGATCTCGTGCTCCTCGATGTGGATCGAGGTGAGGATGTCCTCTTTGACCAGACGCTCGGAGATGATGATGGCGTCCTCGAAGTTGTGGCCCTGCCACGGCATGAAAGCAACCAGCAGGTTGCGACCCAGGGCCAGTTCACCGGTCTCGGTGGAGGGCCCGTCGGCAAGCACGTCGCCCACCTTGACCTTGTCCCCTTCGCGCACCAGCGGCTTGTGGTTCATGCACGTGCCCTGGTTGGAGCGTCTGAACTTGTCGAGGACGAAGGTGTGCTTCTTGTTGGTCTCCTTCTCCTTGACGACGATCTCCTCACCGGTCACCTCGACCACCTCGCCCACCACCGGGGAGATGATCATGTCACCGGAGTCTTGAGCGGCGCGCTGCTCCACACCGGTGCCGACCAGCGGGGCGTCGGCAGTGAGCAGTGGCACTGCCTGCCGCTGCATGTTGGAGCCCATCAGGGCGCGGTTGGCGTCGTCGTGCTCGAGAAAGGGGATCAGAGAGGTCGACACCGAGACGATCTGCTTCGGTGAGACGTCCATGAAGTCGACTTCCTTCGGCGGCACATACTCCACCTCGCCACCGGCACGACGGACCAGGACCCGGGGGTTCTGGAAGGCGCCGTTCTCCTTGAGGGGGGCATTGGCCTGGGCGATGACGAATCGCTCCTCCTCGATGGCGGTCAGGTACTCCACCTGCGATGTGACCTTGCCCGCCTCGACCTTACGGTAGGGGGTCTCGATGAAGCCGAACTCGTTGACCCTGGCGTAAGAGGCAAGGGAGCCGATCAGCCCGATGTTCGGCCCTTCCGGCGTCTCGATCGGGCACATGCGGCCGTAGTGGGAGGGATGGACGTCACGGACCTCGAATCCGGCCCGCTCACGGGAGAGCCCGCCCGGGCCGAGCGCCGAGAGACGGCGACGGTGGGTGAGCCCGGCCAACGGGTTGGGTTGGTCCATGAACTGGGAGAGCTGGGAGGTGCCGAAGAACTCCTTGATCGCCGCGGTTACCGGCCGGATGTTGATCAGACTCTGCGGGGTGATGGCGTCGGGGTCCTGGGTGGTCATCCGCTCACGGACCACCCGCTCGAGACGGGTGAGGCCCACCCGCACCTGATTCTGGACCAACTCGCCGACGGTGCGGATGCGACGGTTCCCGAAGTGGTCGATGTCATCGGTGTTGACATTCACCTCGGTCCCGACGTGGGTGATCATCGTCGACTGCCCGGCGTGCAGTGCCACCAGGTACTTGATGGCATCGATGATGTCCTCGTCCCGCAGCAGCTGAAGACCCTCGGCCCGGTAGTCGGCGGGTGTCTCCACGCGGTACTTCTGGCTGATCTTGTACCGCCCGACCCGGGTCAGGTCGTAGCGCTTCGGGTTGCGGAACAGGGTCTGGATCAGACCACGGGCCGACTCGACGGTGGTCGGCTCGCCGGGGCGAAGCTTGCGATACAGGTCGAGCAACGCCTCTTCCTTGGTGTGGGCGGTGTCCTTCTCGATCGTGTTCTTGATCGACTCGGCGTTGTCGAACAGAGCCAGGACCTCCTCGTCGGTCTCGGCGATGCCGAGCGCCTTGAGGAACGCCGAGATGTACTGGCGCCGTTTGCGGTCGACACGGACACCGATGGTGTCCTTCTTGTCGGTGTCGAACTCCAGCCAGGCGCCGCGACCGGGGATGATCTTGCCCGAGTAGATCTCCTTGTCCGAGGTCTTGTCCGGGGTGACGTCGAAATAGATCCCCGGTGAGCGGACCAGCTGGGACACGATGACCCGCTCGGTGCCGTTGATGATGAAGACGCCCTTCTCGGTCATGATCGGGAAGTCGCCGAGGAAGACCTGCTGTTCCTTGATCTCACCGGTCTGCCGGTTCATGAACCGAGCGGTGACGAACAGGGGCATGGCATAGTTGGCGTCCCGCTCCTTGGCTTCCTCCAGGGTCATCTGTGGCTCGCCGAAACGGTGGTCGGTCAACTCGAGGGCGAGCGAGCCGGTGAAGTCCTCGATGGGGCTGATCTCCTCGAATATCTCACGGAAGCCCTCGTCGAGAAACCATTGGAAGGATTCGTGCTGGACTGCGAGGAGGTCGGGAAGGGGAAGTACTTCGGGGATCTTGCCAAATGAGAAGCGCTCAGCAACGCGCGAAACCAAGGGGGGCCTCCTGAGGAATGCGGATCAGATCTAAGTAACGCAGACAAGGCATGCTAACAGACGCGTCAGCATGCCTCCAATTGAATCTTTCAGCTGTCAAGACAGGTCGCCCGGCGACCTGTCCCGGACCCGGAGGTCGTACGTCAGCATACAGCGGAGGCGTGAAGAGCGTCAAGAGTCTGACCGCCGTAGGCGGTCAGACCCCGCTGCAGGCCATGAGCAATACGCAACAAGCCAGAGCGCGTTCTGGCCTATTGCCTATCGCCTATCGCCTACGAAACCGAGATCCTCTGCAGACGCTCGGCGTCCAACACGCGGATATGCCGGTATCCCGTCTCGACGGCGCCCTGCTCGCGGAGACGGCCCAGGGCCTCGTTGACCGACTGCCTGCTCACCCCGAGCAGGGTGGCAATGGTGGTCTGGGAGAGGTTGACGTCGCCCCGTGCGTCGGCTTCCTCACCAAGCAGGTCGGCCACCTGTCCCAGCACCGTCTTGTGCATCAGCCTGATGACCCTGCGCTGCATTCCCTCGAGTTGTCTCAGACCCGCCACCAGCCAGCGCAGACAGATCGCCGGATTGTGGGCCAGTTCCCGAAGGAGTCGGTCACGGGCGAACCGGAAGACCCTGACCCGGGTCAGCGCCTGGGTGGAGGAGACGTAGGGGGTGCCGCCGAACATGGCGATGTCACCCAAGACGGCGCCGGCACCGACCTGGGCCACCACCCGCCTCACGTTCCCCTCGCCGCGGTAGACCTCGATGAGGCCGGACTCGACGAGATAGACGGCCGAGGCCTCGTCGCCTTCCCGGAAGAGGTGGGCGCCGGGGTATTTGGAGACGACCTCGGCCACACCGGCCAGGGACTCGAAGTCCTGCGTGCTGAGGGGGGCATAGTCGGCGCGACCGAAGGAACGCGCCAGCCACGCCATGTGCTGCTGATCGGCCTGGTCTGCCATCGGCTCGGCGACCTGCGGCCTCATGCCGTTGTTCCCCATGCCAAGGTGATGAAGCCATTGGCCGTACCATGTCAGGGGATTTGGCCAAGCACGCCGCCCCGCTCTCCATATTCACCTGGGCATTCCTCGCTCTTGGCCTCATCCTGTTCGCCCTGGCCGGTCTCGGCTGGGCCAACCATGTGTCGAGCGAGGGCGAACTGGTTGCGCACAACGTCAGTTATGCGGGGGTGTCGATGGAAGGGGCCGCTCCGCCCCGGGTCGAGTCCGAGGTCGCCGACCGGGCTTCGGAGGTCCTGACCCGCGAGGTCACCATCGACTTCGGGCAAGGAGAGCTCACCTTGCCTCTGGGGGCAATCGGCTTCTCTTACGACAGTGAGGCCACTGTGGATGCGCTCCTCGGCGCCCGTCACCAAGGGTCGGTCTGGCGGCAGTTCTCTTCTTGGGCCATCGGCGGGCTGACCACTCGCGTGGTCGAGGAGCAGTGGTCATTCGACCCGGACCGGGCCCGGATCGCCCTGGACAACAATCCCGGGCTCATCCCGGTCGAAGTCGCCGAGCCTCGCATCGAACCCGACGGCAGGGGGCGGCTCGTCCTGCTAGCGGGGGTGATCGGGACCGAAGCCGATATCGACCAGATCGTCGAGCGATTGGGCGCCGTCGACCTCACCGAGCCTCCGACCCGCCTCGACGTAGATGTCGAGGCGATCCACCCCACCGTGTCGGACGAACGAGCCCAGGAGACAGTCGACCATCTCAACGACCTGACCAGCGGTGGCGTCGAGATCTCGGTGAACGGGCGCCACGCCGTGGTGACCGCAGCCTCGTTGCAGGCCCATCTCCTCATCGACATCGGCGGCGGCGAGATCGGAGTCCGCTTCGATGGCGACGCGTTGCAGGCCACTTTGGAGAACACCATCGTCGGGCCGGTGGGGCCCTTCGTCGAGCCCACATTCGAGGTGGACGACGACGTCGCCAGCGTTCTCACCACCGGCGAGCCGCCCCCGGTATGTTGCAGACCTGGAGTCGGCGAGTGGCTGGGCGGGCGCATCCTCGCCGGCGCCACCGGGCCGTTCGGGCTGCAGTCGCGACCGACCGACGACCCGGCCCTCGTCGCCTGGGCGGACGGGAGCCTGATCGTGGAGAAGGTCAGTGAGTTCACCACTCCGCATGCCTGTTGTGAGACCAGGGTCCGCAACATCCAACGGATGGCCGATCTCGTCCGGGGGGTGTATCTGGTGCCGGGGGAGACCCTGTCCCTGAACGAGTTCGTCGGTCCCCGCACCGTCGAGAACGGCTTCTTCGCGGCCGGGGCCATCCGACAGGGCCATCTGATCCAGGAGGTCGGTGGCGGCGTCTCCCAATTCGCCACCACGATCTTCAACGCCGCCTACTTCGCCGGGATGGACTTCGAGGAGTATCGGAGCCATACCATCTACTTCTCCAGATACCCCTACGGGCGGGAGGCCACCATCTCCAACCCGGCCCCGGACCTGGTCATGACCAACACCACCGACTTCCCGATCTTGATCTGGACCTCTTATACCGATCAATCGATCACGGTGAGCACGTACTCGACCAATCACATCGTGGTCGCCGAGCTCGACCAACGCACCTCGCGCCGAGGTGCATGCACTCACGTCGAGACCGATCGCCAGCGCACCTATCCCGACGGGCGGGTCGTGGTCGACACCTTCGTCGCCGACTACCGACCGGCCGAGGGAATCGACTGCAGCGGCAATCCGATCCCGCTGCCCGTCGGCTGATCGGAGAGGGTCTTCTCGCCGCCGGCCCGGGAAACCTTCCTACGACCCGAGCACCGGGTCGTCACCGAACCCCATGGTGCTCATGAGGATGAGGGCCACGGCAAAGATGAGCACGGCGGCGATCAGCCCCACCAGCCAAGGTGGCAGCCGTCGCTTGTGGTCGTTCATGTGGTCATTGTGCCCGGTACGGCCAAGATCGGCACGCCTCAGGGCCCCGGTCCGGGGACCGGGGCCCTGGTCTTTCAAGGCAAGAGGGCCAGGTCAGCGGGTGAGCGCCTCGTGGACAGCCCCGATCTCGATCTTGCGGGGCTTGGCGGTCTCGGCGACCGGGATGGAGACGGTGAGGACTCCGTGGTCATAGCCGGCCTCGATCCGGTCGGGGTCGAGACCCTCGCCGAGGAAGAACTGGCGGGAGAACGACCCGGTGGGCCGCTCGTTGAGCAAGACCTGGATGCCTTCCTCGCGCTGCCACTCGCGCGATGCGCTCACGGTGAGGGTGTTCTTCTCGATGGTGAGATCGATCGACTCCGGGTCGACCCCGGGAAGGTCGAGATGCAGCCAGAAACGATCTTCCTTGCGATAGGCGTCCACCGGCATGAGGCTGAACCGGTTTCCACCCCAGACCTGACGGCTGAAACGATCGAAATCGGCGAAAGGATCGGTACGCATCAACATCGTGGCTACCTCCTGATGAGTTCGATTACCCTAGTAGATCTTACACACTAAACCTGATAAGACAAGTAGCAGCTTAGTTATCTATTTGCCTGTGGCTTTACCGATCGAGGCCGGAATCGGGGCCCCCTTTCCCGACCGGGTTGTTCGGAACCCCCCGGATGCTGACCAGCGCTCAAGGACACGACCGAGTCGGCCGATTGACATGGAGTGAGGACACCAACTTGGCAGACTGGGGAACGGAAAGGACCGGGGATGATGCACAGATTCATCGGCACCGTCGGTTTCGCGGTGGCCTGGTCGATGGTGGCATCCGCCGGCGTGACCATGGGTTGGGTGCTTCTCGGTGCAGCGCTCATAGGGATCCTGGGCACGATCGGCCTCGAGCCGCCACGACGGCGACCGGTCGTCGTCGCGGATCTCACCTACGTCTAGAAAGGCCCCAACCGGCCCGATCACGACTGGCGTCTCCTACGATGCCGCCGGTGACCCAGGAGCCCTCCGACTTCCAACGATTCCTCGGACCTGACCGCAGAAGCTTCCCCCGGCCCCGAGGGATGGCCCTCGTGGTCACCTTGATCGCCGTCGGCGTCGCTGTCGGTCTCTTCGCGCTTCGCCCCGGCGAGGAGCCTCTCCTCGATCGTTCCCTCTTCGGGTTCGCCGACGAGGTGATCCCGGCTCGAGTCGAGTCTGTCGAGAAGGGGCCGTGCAGCTATGCCCCGGACTTCGACTGCCAGTCCGTCGTCTTCGCCTTCGACACCGACGCCAGGACCGGCACTTATCTCCAGGAGTTCGCCGAGGAGACCGGCGCGCCCTTCTTCCAGCCCGGCGATCCCGTGCACCTGTCCGTGGTATACGGCACGGACGGGACCGAGACGTTCAACTATCACGACCGGAACAGGGGCCCGCTCCTCGTCGCGGTGGCGGCCGGCTTCGCGCTGGCGGTCGTGGCCCTGGGCCGACTCCGCGGGCTGGCGGCACTCATCGGCCTCGCCATCAGCGTGGTCGTCCTGATCGGATTCATCGTCCCCTCCATCATCGCCGGGCAGGATGCGGTGCTCGTAGCGGTGGTCGGCGGAGGGGCGATCGCCCTCGTCTCCCTCTACCTGGCCCACGGCTACACCCCTTTGACCCACGTCGCCGCGGTGGGTGCATTCGCCGCGCTGGCTCTGACCACAGGCCTGTCCTGGTTGGTGGTCGAGGCTGCCGAGCTCAGCGGCTTGGCCAGCGAAGAGGCCTTCTATCTGCTGACGATCCCCGACCTCGACCTGACCGGCTTGGTGCTGGCCGGAATCGTCCTCGGGGCGATAGGGGCGCTGGACGACGTCACGGTCACGCAGGCGTCGGCGGTGTGGGAGGTGGGTAAGGCCAACCCCGACCTGAGCCAGCGAGCCCTCTTCGAATCCGGCCTGCGCATCGGCCGGGACCACATCGCGTCAACGGTCAACACCCTCCTGCTCGCCTACGCCGGCGCCGCCATGCCGCTCCTGATCCTGTTCAGCCTCTCCGACCTCCCCCTCGGAGTGGTGGCGAGCTCGGAGGTGGTGGCGGTGGAGATAGTGCGGACGCTGGTCGGTTCGATCGGGCTGGTGACGGCGGTCCCGATCACAACCTGGTTGGCGGCAAGCCATCGGGCCAGGCGCACCGCATGAGAGGGAGACCCGCGGAGGAGAAGAGGGTGATCGGCTGGCGGGAATGGGTGCAGCTGCCCGACCTCGGCGTCTTGGAGATGAAGGCGAAGGTCGACACGGGTGCCGACATCTCGTCGCTGCACGCCTTCAACGTCGAGCGCATCGAGAGGGACGGGGCGGAGTACGTTCGCTTCGAGATCCATCCCAAGCAGAGGTCGAGAAAGCCCGCCATCCATTGCGAGGCCCCTTTGGCCATGGAGAAGAAGGTGAAGAACCCGGGTGGTCGCACCGAGTTGAGGCCAGTGATACGGACACGGGTGGTGGTGGCCGGTGAGGAGTTCGAGGCGTTGGTCAACCTGACCAGTCGCGACGAGATGGGTTTCCGCATGCTCCTCGGTCGGCGTGCCGTGCGGAGCAAGTTCGTCATCGACCCGGGCCGCAGCTATCTGGGGCCCCGTCCCAGCCGCGAGGAGCGGGAATGAAGATCGCCATCCTCTCTCGCAGCGCCGGCCTCTACTCGACCCAGAGGCTGAGGGAGGCGGCCCTCGATCGCGGGCACGAGGTCGCCGTAGTGGACTACCTGCGCTGCTACATGGAGATCTCGGCGAGAAAGCCAAAGGTGCTGTTTCGGGGCGAGGAGGTGAGGCCTGACGCGGTCATCCCGCGAATCGGCGCCACCTACACCTTCTACGGGGCGGCGGTGGTCCTCCAATTCGAGATGGCCGGAGTGTTCACGTTGAACGACTCCCAGGCGATCAGCAGGGCGCGGGACAAGCTGCGATCACTGCAGCTCCTCTCCAGGGCCGGGGTCGGGCTCCCCACCACCAGCTTCGCCCATTCGACCCAGGACATCAACGGTCTGCTCGAAGTGGTCGGAGGCGCTCCGATCGTGGTCAAGCTTCTCGAAGGCACCCAGGGGTTGGGCGTCGTCCTGGCCGAGACCCGCAAGGCGGCCGAGTCTGTGATATCGGCGTTCCGCCAACTCGACGCCAACATCCTGGTGCAGGAGTACATCAAGGAGGCCCGGGGCGCCGACATCCGGGCCTTCGTCATCGGGGGGAAAGTGGTCGCGGCGATGAAACGTCAGGCCGCTCCCGGCGAGTTCAGGGCGAACCTCCATCGCGGGGGCGTGGGAGAAGTGATCAAGCTCACGCCGGCAGAGCGAGCCACGGCGGTGCGGGCCGCCAAGACGATGGAGCTCAACGTGGCGGGCGTCGACATGCTCCAGTCCGACAGCGGGCCGATGGTGCTCGAGGTCAACTCCTCCCCCGGGCTGGAAGGAATCGAGGCGGCGAGCGGAGTCGACATCGCCGACGCCATCATCGAGTTCATCGAGGACAACGCCGATCACGAGTCGGGCAGACGTGGCCGTGGTTGACACCAGGAACGACCCGATAACCATCGGCAAGGTCACCGTCCCCCCGGGGCGGAAGGTGCGCATCGAGCTCCCCTTCGCCCATCTGCCCTCCGGCACCGAGGCGTCGCTTCCCATCGCCGTCATCAACGGGCGCACCTCCGGCCCCAACGTGTGGGTGTCGGGTGGGATCCACGGAGACGAGATCAACGGGGTCGAAGTGGTGCGGAAGGTGATGAGGGCACTCGATGCGAAGAGCCTGCGCGGGGCCGTGATCGCGGTGCCCATCGTGAACCCGCTCGGGTTCCTGATGCGATCACGGTACGTCCCCGACCGGCGCGACCTGAACCGGGTCTTCCCAGGATCGCCGCGCGGCTCCACCGCCTCCCGACTTGCCCATCTCTTCATGACCGAGGTGGTATCACACTGCTCGGTGGGCATCGACTGCCACACCGCCTCCAACCACCGGACCAACCTCCCCCAACTCCGGGCCGACATCGACGATGCGGAGACACTAAGGCTGGCGAGGGCATTCGGGGCCCCGTTCATCATCAAGTCGCGTCTTCGCGACGGCTCACTTCGTCAGGCCGCCACCGAGCAGGGCATCAAGATGCTGCTCTATGAAGGAGGCCAGGCAGATCGCTTCGATCAGGAGGCAGTCGACTTCGGCTTCGCCGGGGTGATGAGGACGCTCCGATCGATGCGGATGATCGAGGGGAGGCTACCGACGGCCGGAAGCACGAAGCTGGTGCGACGCACCCAATGGGTGAGAGCCAGACGAGGTGGGCTGGTCGAGATCGCGCCGAAGCTAGGAGATGTGGTCGAGGAAGGTGAGGTGGTGGCCAGCATCTCTGACGCTTTCGGGATCAGGCCGACGCGGGTCAAGACACCTGCTTCTGGTTGGGTGATCGCCCGCACCCTCAATCCGCTGGTCAACCCTGGAGATCCGCTGCTCCAGGTGGCAGCCGAGAAAGGCCCCGACGTCGACGAGCCGGCGGAAAGACGAGGTTGACGGGCCGGAGACCGCGTGATTGGGACCGCCAGGTCGGTATGTCACCCTGAACACCCAATCAGGGGGTGGCGGCGCTCAGGAGGCTCTCTCGATCTCTTCGATCCAGCGGCGACGGATGGACCGGCGCTCGTGCGGCGTGTGCCCGCCCCAGACGCCCTCACTCTGATTGGTCTCGATCGCCCAGGTCAGGCACTCCGAGGCCACCGGGCAGGTGGCACAGACCGCCTTGGCCTGTGCGATCCCAACCAGGTCCTCGGGATCGGGGAAGAAGGACACGTCGTCGATGACGCCGAGACATGCCGCCTCCTCCCTCCAGGTGGAGAACTTCACATCGATTGCCACTGGGCTAACCATCTCTGAACACCGGTAAACGCATCATCAACCCTTTTCGTTCCCCGTGAGGACCGATTGTCAAACACCCAACGACAACGCACGCAGCGACGAGGGGGTGGTCAATACCCGGGGCGAGCCGGGGCGACATCAATCGAACACGTAGGGGTCGGGGACGGCGCCGGGCCCGAGCCGCCCCAACTCGGCCCGTGCCACCGAGCGTCGATGCACCTCGTCGGGCCCATCGGCGATCCGAAGCCATCGCCCCATGGAATAGAAACGGGCCAGCGGGAAGTCCTCGGTGAGACCGGCCGCCCCGAACAATTGAATGGCACGATCGGCTATATCGGTGAGAAGGGCGGGGGCCACGACCTTGATCGCCGCAATCTCGGTCCGGGCCGCCTTCACCCCCACTTCGTCGATCATCCAGGCAGTCTTCAGGACAAGCAGACGGGCCTGTTCGATGCGTATCCGGGCGTCGGCGATCCACTCCCGTATCACCCCTTGCTCCGATAGCGGCCGCCCAAATGCGCTCCGAGCCTGTGAGCGCTGCACCATCAGGTCGAGACATCGCTCGGCTGCCCCGATGGCGCGCATGCAATGGTGGATGCGGCCCGGGCCCAGTCTGGCCTGGGCGATGGCAAAGCCGCCACCCTGCTCGCCGAGGAGGTTGGTGACCGGTACGCGCACGTCGTCGAAGCGAATCTGGGGGTGCCCTCCCCGATCCTGATAGCCGAACACCGTCGGCTCTCGCTCCACCTCGACGCCAGGGGCGTCCATCGGCACCAGCACCATCGACTGGCGCCGATGGGGCTCAGCATCGGGGTCGGTCACCCCCATGACGATCGAGACCTTGCACCGCTCCGATGCAGCACCGGAGCTGAACCACTTCGTACCTGTGATCCGGTACTCGTCTCCTTCTCGTCGGATCCGGGCCCGGATGTTGGTGGCGTCGGAGCTGGCCACATCGGGCTCGGTCATCGAGAAACAAGAACGGATCTCCCCCTCGAGGAGCGGGGCCAGCCAGGTCTCCTTCTGCTCGGGCGTGCCGAACAGGTGCAGGATCTCCATGTTGCCCGTGTCCGGGGCCGAGCAGTTGAGAGCCTCGGGGGCGATCTCGGGGCTACGCCCGGTTATCTCGGCAAGAGGGGCGTACTCGAGGACGGTGAGGCCCCCGCCGAGGTCGGGGTCGGGAAGGAACAGGTTCCACAGACCGCGACTCCTTGCTTCGGCCTTCAGCTCTTCGATGATCGGCGGGTGATGGTGCGGTTCCCCCGACTCCTCCATCTGCCTTTCGTACACCGACTCGGCCGGGTACACCGCCTCGTCCATGAAGACGATGAGCTTGGTTCTCAGCTCTTCCACCCGCGGGCTGTATGCGAACTCCATCGTTGGGCAGGAACCTAGTGCACCGCTAGTAGTCGGCCCAGGCAAGGCGTCCGGATCAGGCGTTCTCCCCCAAGGGAAGGGACCTTGTCGAGACTCCAGTGGCTTTGTCCCTGACCCGGGACAGCAAGCTCGTGACGGTGATGGTGCCAGCGAGCAGGACAGCCCCAGCACCCGGCTCGAGGTCAGCGTGGTTGCGAACACGACGTAGTTGGGCCTTACCACCGTCAGGGGAGAATGCGAGCTCCGCCAGGGTGGCCGCCGATGCCATCGTGTCTCGGAGGCCGAAGTAGTAGAGAAGCAGGGCCAACAACCCGGGCACGATGGCGAGCAACAAGACCCCGAGAATGTCGGATCCGTTCAAGGCGGGCACAGGTGGGCCGGGCAACAGCCAAACCAACGCCCCCCGCCGCCGGCAATCCAATCGAGAATCTCGCCGCGGTGAGGGCGCCAAGAGTGAGCCGGGATGTGAGCCGGCGACCGAGGACGGTTCCCAGTCCCCAGAGCGTCGCCGCCCCTAAAGAGAGCAGGACGGGGATGACCTGGGGCCCGAATCTCGCCGAGGGGTCGGGGAACGCCACCAAGGTAAGCGCCGACCAACTCGGCGCTGCTCGCGAACAACGAGGGTCGGTGCCGGGAGCTCCAGGGCCAACCCGCGACGAAAAAGGGCGTCGGTCCCCCACAGCGAGGCGCCGACCGCGACGAACAGAAACCCACCCGGTCCCGGCTCCGTGACTCTCCCGACTCTCCCCAACAGACCCACGATCTGGGACACTCAGGTCGGCGAAGATGCCTCTTGACGGGCATCCTCGATCAGCTTCAGCAGGCGCGCCGGTGACACGGGCAGTTCGTTCAACCGGACCCGAAGCGGCCGAAGCGCGTCCACGATGGCGCTGGCCACGGCGGCCGGGGCGGACGAGGTCGCACCCTCACCCACACCCTTGACCCCGATCGGGTTTCTCTCCGTCGGGAACTCCTGATGGTGGACCTCGATCCTCGGAACATCGGTCGCGCTCGGGAGCAGATAGTCCATGAAGGTACCGGTCAACAATTGCCCTTCCGAGTCGTAGATCACCTCTTCGAGAAGGGCATTGCCCACCCCGTGTGCCACCCCACCGTGCTCCTGTCCGTCGACGACCATCGGGTTGATCGCCCGGCCGCACTCATCGACGACCACATATCGGATCAGATCCACAACACCGGTTTCGGGATCGACCTCGACGATGGCAGCGTGGCTACCCGAGGCGAACACGACTGTGGGAGGGATGTAGAAGCTCTGCTCTTCGAGACCCGGCTCGATCCCCTGACTGGTCGCGAACCCGCCGGGAGCGGCTGCTTGGGCTATCTCGGCCAGGCTCAGTGCGACGTCAGGCGCCCCACGGGGGTAGACCCGGCCACCGACCACTTCCAGGTCCCCGGGGTTTGCCTCCAACATGATCGCCGCGACAGAGACCACCTTCGCCTTCACCAACTCCGCCGCCATATGGACCGCAGAGCCGCCGGTCACGGCGACGCGACTGGCAAAGGTGCCCCCGCCGTGGGAGATGAGATCTGTGTCGCCGAACCGCACGGTGACATCGTCCATGGGCACGCCCAGAGCATCGGCACAGACCTGGGCGAGGGTGGTCTCGTGGCTCTGGCCGTGTGTCGTCGTCCCGGTGTGGACGGTCACATGACCACTGTCGTCGATCCTGACCTTCGCCCCCTCATAGGGCCCGTAGCCGGAGCCTTCGACATGGCTCGAGAATCCGATCCCGATCATGCGGCCGACCGCCTTCATCTCTGCCTGCTCCCGACGGAACCCATCCAGATCGACCACGGTCAACAGGCGCTCGAACTGCTCGGTGAAGTCACCAGCGTCGTACTCGATCGGCGCACCGTCGCGATAGAGCATCCCCATGTCGTATGGCATGAGATCCCCGGGGATCAGGTTCCTGCGCCGCACCTCGGCCGGATCCACTCCGGTCTCGTCCGCGACGAGATCGACGATCCGGTCCATGACAAACACGGCAACGGGACGACCGGCCCCCCTCACCGGTGTGTTTTGCAGCTTGTTGGTGGCCGCGCAGACCACCTCGGACTCGAAGTGCTCGATGCGGAACTGGTTGCGCATATGCGAGGCCGTGTTGTACGGGATAGTGATTGCAAACGGGTTGTATGCGCCGCAATCGAGGGCAAACCAGTCTTTGAGGGCAAGGATGCGGCCGTCGTCGTCGAACCCCACTTCCACGTGGTGCACCTGGTCACGAGACTGCCGGGCATTCCCGAGATTCTCCCGACGATCCTCGATCCAGCGGAGCGGGCGGCCGAGATCGCGAGCCAGGGCGGCCACGAGGATCTCCTCGGCATAGATCCCGCCACCGAAGCTGCCCCCTATCTCGGGGGCTATCACCCTTATGTGATCGTCGGCCATCCCCAACATCTCTGCCAGATAGGTGCGGAGCAGATGTGGGCGCTGGTTGTTGGCCCAAACCGTCAGGGTGCCCCGCCCCGGATCGGGCATGGCGACCACGCCCCGAGTCTCGATCGGGGACCCGACGCTGCGGCCAAACCTGATCGTCTCGGTGAGCCGGCGCGGGGAAGCGGCCAATGCCTCTTCGGGTCGGCCCGCCACTATTCGGAATCGGGCGTGGATGTTGCCAGGCACGTCCGGATTGACCTCCGGCGCTCCCGGGGCCAGAGCAGCCTCCGCATCGGAGACCACAGGCAGTGGCTCGAGGTCGAGCTGGATCAGTTCCAGAGCGTCCTCGGCGATGTACCGATCACTTGCCACCACCACCGCCAGCGGCTCATCGAGGCGGATGACCCGATCCCTGGCCAGGAGGTCTGCCCGGTATGGAGTTATCTCGAGGTTGCTCCGACGCTCGACCTCGGGATCGACGTTCTTGTAGAAAGGTCTGGTGAAGGACTCAGCCTTTCCCTCGAGATCCGCCGCCGTGTAGACGGCCAGTACTCCGTCGAGGTCAAGGGCACGACTGACATCCAAGCCGACCACCATGGCGTGGGCGAGCGGGCTGCGTAGAAAAACTGCTTCGACCATGCCAGGCAATGCGACATCGGCAGCGAACTTGCCGGCGCCCATCAGCAGGCGGCGATCCTCCCGACGTGGGACCGAGGCCCCGAGGTAGCCGTCGACAAGCCCGGTCACGGCTGTCCTTCCTCAACCAACTCGCTCACTGCAGCGACGATGTTCTGATAGCCGGTGCAACGACAGAGGTTGCCCGACAGCCGTTCCCTGACCTCGGCCTCCCCACCGGCGGGCTTTTCGGCGAGATACTCCTTGACAGTCATGAGGAACCCCGGTGTGCAAAAACCGCACTGAAGGGCGTGATGTCGGGCGAACGCCTCTTGGATCGGATGCAACCCCCCTTCCGGGGTGGCCAGGCCCTCGACCGTCTCGATGTCTGCACCGTCGGCCTGGACCGCCAACATGAGGCAAGACCGCACGGAGCGACCATCCAAGAGCACAGTGCACGACCCACACACCCCGTGCTCACAGCCAAGATGCGTCCCGGTGAGCCCGAGCCGATCCCGAAGGAAGTCGGCGAGGGTCATCCGGACATCGGCTTCGGCGCTGAGCGTGACCCCGTTGGCGCGAATCGTGACCAGGGATCTATCGATCACTGGGACGCCTGACATCTACCGAGGGCTGCCGCAAGCGCCCTTCTGACCACCACCATGCCAACCTGGCGCTTGTACCCGGCACTGGCGTGCACGTCGTCGACGGGCTGCATGGACTCCACTGCCAAACCGGCAGCGCTTCTCAACACTTCTTCAGTCGGCCTCTCACCTATGAGCCCCTCCTCCGCTCCGATGGCACGCAGAGGTGTGCCACCCAATCCGAGCAGGGCAATTCGAGCATGGGAGATCTCATCTCCGTCGACAGCGAGGACCACAGCGGCGCCGGCCTGGGCGAAATCGCCGTGACGACGGGCAACCTCGACGAACGCTGACCCTGAACCCGGCGGGGGCAGTCCGAATCTCATCTCCGTCAGCATCTCGCCAGGCCCAATCGCTGTCGTCATGAACCCCTGGAAGAACTGGCCGGCCGGAATGGTTCGGACCCCGGAAGCCCCCATGAGCGTGCATTCGGCGTCGAGGGCCAGGGCGAGGGCGGGCCACTCTGCCGACGGGTCGGCGTGGGCCAGGCTTCCAGCGACGGTGCCCCGATTGCGAATCGCCACATGGCCGAGCACAGCCATTGCGTCCGTGATCATCGGACAACGGGAACCGATGCCCTCGTCGAGCTCCACGTCGCGGTGGCGAGCCAATGCGCCCAGCCGAACCAGGTCACCCTCGCGCAGGACATATCCGAGACCTCCTACCCGGTTGATGTCCACGAGCACCTTTGGCCGGGCCAGGCGAAAGGAGAGCAGAGGGATGAGACTCTGACCCCCGGCGAGGATCTTTGCATCGGGGCCAAGGTCTTCGAGGAGGCGGACAACGTCCTCCGTGGTCTCCGGCGCCTCGTACGAGAATCTTGGAGGCTTCAGAGAACCGCTTCCTTCCTCCAGGCGAAGACTCTCTTCTCCGTCGGCCGGAACAGAAGGAAGTCGACCAGGGTCATCACCACCGTGAAGCAGAGTGTCCAGGCAACGACCCGGTCGGGGCGGAGCAGTCGGAAGAAATGCTCCAGCTGACCGCCGATGCCGTTCGGAAGGGACAGAGCCTCGATGATGACCACGATCTTCCAGGAGAGGGCGAAGCCAAACCGCCCGGCAGAGAAGAGAGAAGGCGCCAGCTGGGGCATGATCAGGTCGCGATATCTCTGGGGGCTCGACCACCGGTAGACAACAGACATGTCGAACAGATCGGGATCGAGCGATTTCACACCCTCGTAGACGATGTTGACCACGAATGGGGTCACCGACACCCAGAGGGCGATGAGCAGCGTGTTCTCCTCGAGACCGAGGATGAGGATCGTGAACAGGATCACGACCGGGCCGGGCAGGGCCAAGGCCACCATCACCCAAGGAAGGGAGAAGGCTTCGAAGATCTTGGAGCGACCCATGAAGACGCCGATTGCCAAGCCGGCCACAAAGGCAGTCACCGCCCCGATCACCACCCGCCGGAAGGTAGCGATCAGATGACCGTAGAAAACGGGATTGGTCCAGGCATCGAGAAAGGCCTCCAAGACGGCCAGGGGTGTGGGCAGGAAGCCACGGAGCGGGATGGTCAATGGCCACCAGATCGCCACCACCAGGATTAGCGCGATGAGCGGTGGCACGAGCTTCTTCCACCAGGCCTCCCCTGGCGACTGCCGGAGCCCTTCCAACGGTGCCCGCTCGGTGGCGACCTCGACCGTCACCCCGTCGAATCTCCGGGTCGGGCTGTGGGCTGTTCGTAGTACCCCCAAGCCTCGAGAACCGTCCCCACGATCGATCCCTCGATCTCGGCCAGAGACGGGTCTTCGTAAGCCCGGGGACGGTCGGCATCGATCCGGCGCACGTCAAACACCATTCCCGGGCCTTTGGTCATCAGGTTGATCGTGTCTCCCAGGAACACCGCTTCCCGTATGGAATGGGTGACGAACACGATGGTGGTCCCGGTTCGTTGCCAAACCTCGAGGAGCTCTGTGCGAAGAAACCGGGCAGTCACCTCGTCGAGAGTGCTGAACGGCTCGTCCATGAGGATGAAGGCAGGCTCGATTGCCAGGGCCCTGGCGATGGCAACTCGATGTCGTTGTCCTCCGGAGAGATTCAAAGGCCACGAATCGGCGAATGCCTCAATGCGAAGCATCCGGAGCAGGTCGGCCACGGTGTCGTCCCACCGCTCCTCAGGAACATCGGCCGCTTTCAGTGCGATGGTGAGGTTGTCCCGAACGGTTCGCCATGGGAGCAGACGGGCATCCTGGAACATGTAGCCGCATCTCGGAAGCTCCTCTGCGGTACGGCGGCCGTCCTTGTAGATTTCATGACCTTCGATGGTGACCGTCCCGGCTTCCGGGGCCGCCAAACCGCTGAGGATGGTTAGGAGCGTCGACTTCCCGCACCCGCTGGGACCAACGATGCAGCTGAACTCACCCTTCTGCACCATGAGATCGACGCCCGAGATCGCAAGGACATCGGCGCCCGGGTAACGAAAGGTCAACCCTGCGATCTCAATGAAGCCCGGGCCCACACCTCCCTCAGCCACGTTCACGTGCCGACCTCCATCGAAAGACCCTCTTCGACCACGGTCGGAACACACCAAACTCGACCGCGTAAACCACTAGCAGGAAGAAGAGCACCCACACCACGAGCTGTGAAAGTTGAAAGTAGTCGTAGGAGCGTTTGTACTGGAAGCCAATACCGGTTGATTGGCCGAAGACCTCGGCGAGGACCAAGATCTTCCAGGCCAGGGCGTGGGAGTTGCGTAGCGAGGAGAAGAGGTATGGGCTCATCTCGGGCAGGGCGATATGCCGGATTCTCTGCCACCAACCGAGCCTGTACACCTTCGCCATGTCACTCAGCCTGGCGTCGAGGTTGGCGAAGCCTTCGTTGAGGCTCACCACAACGAAGGGGAAGATGATGATGCCGACACTCACGTAGACACCGATCTCGGATAGACCGAAGATCATGAGCGAGAACAGCGTTACCGCCAAGCTCGGAATCGTCAGGGTGACGAACACGTAGGGCGAGAAGAATCGGCGAAGCCAGGTGTTCGATCGCATCATCAGGGCAACGGCGGCGGCAGCCAGGAAACCCCCGGCAAGACCGATGAGAAGACGGCGCAAGGAGTCCAGGATGTGCCCGTAGGTATCGGAGTTGGCCAGAAGCTCGACTGAATCCGTGAGCACCATGCCGGGCGGGGGGAGATACCTGGAATACCGGTGGCCGACGGACCAGGCAAAGAAGAGGATGCCCAGGCCGACGAGCAACAGGACCCGCTGGCGCGTCGTCGGGCTCAGACTGAGTCGGCTCGTCGTTCTAATCGATGTCATGTCGTCTCAGTCTCATGCCTTCTTGCCGTGGGCGACGTGATCAGGCCTCCGAAAACAAGTCGATGATCCGCCCGGTTTGGTGCTTCGCCGCCGGCCTCAGAATCGTCACCTGGACACCCACGTCCCGGTAGCGCTGGACCCTCTCCAACACTTCGTCGGGTGTTCCGGATGCGGTCATCCCTTCGACGTACGAGTCGGGCACCGCTTCGATCAATGCCTGCTTGCCCCCTCTCGCCCAGGCATCCTGGAAAAGGGCGATGTCCTCCTCCTGGATGTAGGGCTCTCCGACACGCATCTTCGGCCCGGCGATGAAGGGCAGCTGGATCGGGTCGAACTTGCTTGCCACTTCCCACCTCACCGCGTCGAGAGCTGCCTGGTGCGAGTCTTCCACAGACACATTCACTATCTGAACGATCTTGAAGTCGTCGAGATCACGTCCTTCCTGGGCGGCCGCTGCCCGGATGATCTCGATTGCGTTGGCCGAGTACTCGGGCGAGCAGATGGCATTGAGCACCACGCCGTCGCCGATCTTCCCCGCCAGCTGAAGACCTGTGCTGCTGGTGGCGGGGATGAGCATGGGAATGTAGTCCCGCACGGGAGACCAGCCGAGCTGGGCATCGTCGAAGCTCACCACCTCGCCGTGATAGGAGACCGGCTTCCCGGTGAGAAGGGCGCGCATGGCCTCAACCGTCTCACGAAGGGCCAGGGGCGGGCTCTCCTCCGGGATCCCGTAACGATTGGCGTGAGTCTTCGTACACGCACCCGGAGCGGTGAAGACCCGACCCTCGGTGAGTTCGTCCAATGACGCCAGGGTTTGCGCCGCAACCAGAGGATTCCGCAGTCGAACCGTCTGGGTGCAACCCAGGTCCATGCGCTCGGTCGCCTGCCCGATGGCCGCCAAGGCGGTGACCGAGTCCCGCATCAACTCGATCGTCTCCGAGAAGAAGCCCATCACGAACCCGTTGTCTTCGGCTTTCCTCATCCATGAGGCCATGTCGGCAATGGTCATGCCGGGGTCGTAGCCGGTGGCGAATCCAACGCCTTCCATACGCTCTCCTCAACCGCCCTTCACCTTGTGAGGCGTCAGAACCAGTCAAACTATCTTGAAGACGAGATAGCATAACCAGCCCGAATCTGTCTTGATATTCAGATATAACTCACGCCGGGCCGGTCAAGCCGGCAGCGAAGAGCCGGAATCGGTCCCCGCACCGTCTTCGGTCACCAGCCCTTCCGCAATGTCCTCGGCCAGAGCCTCTTCCCGACGCTGCGACGGGTCGTGGTAACCACCTCCGCCCGGCAGATCGAGGACGAACGAAGATCCGGCCGGCATCCGAATGCTGAGCTTGGGGTTGGCCGGCCCACCGAACGAGGTGGAGAATCCACCTGGCGCACCCGCCGCGCCCCCGGCGTAACCCAGGGCCGGGAACTGGAACCGGTCCGCCAGCGAGGACACCACATAGGGCTCGCCGGTCCGTACCTCGACCTCGATGGTCTGGCCGAGGCCTCCTCGATAGGTCCCGGCCCCACCCGAGTCGGGCCGGAACTCCTTGCGTCTGAAGAGCAGGGGTGAGGTCGACTCGATGATCTCGATCGGGGCGGTCGCGATGCCGCTCGGGAAGCTGGTGGTGGAGAGCCCATCCTTGGTGGGACGCGCCCCGGTGCCACCGGAGGCGAAGAACACGGTGACGAATCGATTCTCACCCACCCCGCGCACCGTGGTCAACCACACATTGCCGGCACCTTCAGCAATCACACGCTCGGGGACGACCTGAGCCAGCGCTCCCAGCACTGCATGGGGCAGGAAGTGGCCGACGATGTGACGGGCAGCCACCGCGGCCGGGTGAATCGGGTTGAGGATGCTTCCTTCAGGGGCGGTCACCGTCACCGGCCGGAAGCTGCCGTCGTTGTGCGGGACCTCGGGGGATATGGCGCACTTGAGGGCGTACGACGTATACGCGGTGGTGTAGTTGAGCACGACATTCATGCCACGATCGACCTGATCGGAGCTTCCCGAGTAATCCACGGTTATCTCGTTGCCGTCGACGATCACACGACAGGCGATTGTGATCGGGTCGTCGAGACCGTCCGTGTGGATGACATGGGCGTACTCACCGTCGGGCAGCTGCTCGATGGCTCGTCTGGTTGCCTTTTCGGAACGGTCGGTGATCTCGTCGCCAAGACCCTCGAGGTCATCGAGACCGAACTCGTCCAGGTACTCGATCAGTCGCTCGGAGCCAACCTGATTCCCCGCCACCTGTGCATGGAGATCACCGAGGACCTCTCTCGGTGCGCGGACGTTGGCGGTCAAGATACGGATCAACTCTTCGTTCGGCTCACCGGCCGCATACAGCTTCGTCATCGGGACCCACAGCCCCTCTTCGAACACCTCGTTTGCGTCGGCGGATAGGCCACGCCCGCCGATGTCAACCGCGTGACAGCAGTTCCCGAAGAAACCAACCACTGCACCGTCCCGGAACGCCGGTGTGACCACCGACAAGTCGTTGAGCTGGCCCGATGTCTTCCAGGGGTCATTGGTGATCAACACGTCGCCCGGTTCGAGAGCCTCGACAGGGAAAGCCTCGAGAAAGTGGTGCATCGAGGTGGCGAGTGAGTTGATGTGACCGGGGGTGCCGGTTACCGCTTGGGCCAGCATCCGACCCCGAGCGTCGAATACCGCAGCCGACAGGTCGCCCGACTCCCGGACGATGGGGGTGAATGAAGTCCTCTGCAGGGCGGCGGCCTGCTCGTTGGCCACCGTGATGAGCCGGCTCCACAAGATCTCCAGCGTCACCGGGTCGAGCCCAAAGTCAGTCAAGAATCTCCACCTCCACGTTCCCACCGTCGGTCACCAGCGCCCGACCCGAAGGGCCGATGACCATGGTCGACTCTCTTTCCTCCACCACCGCGGGACCGGAGAATTCGAAGCCCGGGACCAGGGCGTACCTGTCGAACACCGCCCCTTCGACATATCCCTGGCCAGGGAACCACATGTCCCTGTGACCTCGCAGGGCATCGCCGGTCCCGAAGCGGGCCGCGATATCGGGCTCCGGTCTCGGGCCGCTGATTCGGAGACGCCAGGTCAGGATCTCGGGCTCTACGTTGCTGGGGCTCGATCCGTAGAGCCGCAGGTACTCCTCTTCGAACCGTTCTTCGAGCCGACGCGACGGGTCGTCGGTGAGCTCAGACCCCAACACAACAGTCACCGAATCGCCCTGGCCTTGGTAGCGGACATCTGCAGCCACTACCACATCGGTCTCCTCGACACCCGACTCCTTGAGCTGACGACGACCCGTCTCCAGCATGAGGTCGATGGCATCTCTGACCTCGGCCCAATCGGTGTCCGCCAGACCACTGGGGATGCTGCGGGCGAACTCGAACGATGTCGGAGCGGTGAGCATCCCAAACGCTGACGCCACTCCTGCCCGGGGCGGGAGCACGATGTGCGTGATGCCGAGGGCTTTGGCGACACCCCAGGCGTGGACCGGACCAGCACCCCCGGTGGCGACGAGGGTGTACTTCCGGATGTCCCGGCCCCGCTCGATTGCATGCATTCGCGCCGCGCTTGCCATGTTCTCGTTGACCACCCGGTGAACCGCACCCGCGGTCTCCTCGGCCGACAGCCCCATTGGCTCCCCGAGCGCAGCCAGGGCATCACGAGCCGACTCGATGGCGAGTTCCATCTCACCACCCAGAAAGAACTTGGGATCGAGGTATCCGAGGATCAGGTCGGCGTCGGTGACGGTCGGGTCAATGCCTCCCAGGTCGTACGAGACAGGTCCCGGCACCGAAGATGCGCTGTCCGGGCCCACCTTGGGCAGTCCGAACGGCCCCACCCTCGCGATCGAGCCGCCACCAGCTCCGATCTCTATCATGTCGATGACCGGCAACCTGATCGGTAGACCACTTCCCTTGGTGAAGCGATAGACCCGCGCCGTCTCGAACTCGCGGGCGATCAACGGGTCGCCACTCTCGATGAGTGCGGCCTTGGCCGTGGTGCCGCCCATGTCGAACGCCATCACCGGCCGATCAGCGGTGGCTCCCGCCAGGTACCCGGCACTGATCACACCCGCCGCCGGGCCTGACTCCAGGAGTCTCACCGGGAAGCGTCGTGCCGTGAGGGTTGCGGCCAGCCCCCCGGTCGAGAGCATTATGCGCAAGGGTCCCGAGACTCCCAGGGATCGCAATCGGTCCTCGAGTGTGCCGAGATAGCGGTCGACCACCGGGAGGACGAAGGCATTGGCGACCGTGGTCGAGACCCGGTGGTATTCCCCCACTTCGGGAGAGACATCGCTCGACACCGTGACTGTCACGTCGGGCAACTCGGCGGCCAAGTACGAGCGGACCGCTTCCTCGTGGTCCGGATTGCGGTAACTGTGGAGAAAGCACACTGCGATCGACTCGACCCCGGCCTTCCTCGCCGAGTCCACTGCCTGCGACAGCGAGCCCTGGTCCAGCGGTTGATCGACGGTGCCGTCGGCGAGGACACGCTCCCGCACTCCCCACCTCCGACGCCGAGGCACCAGCGGCTCCGGCATCTCGAGGAACAGGTCATACAGGTCGTAGCGCTGCTCACGGCCCGAGGCGATGACATCGCGGAAGCCCTCGGTGGTGATGAGGCCGGTCACCGCCCCTTTTCTCTCGATCAACGAGTTGGAGATGAGGGTGGTGCCGTGGACCACCTCCACCACAAACTGCGGGTCGTAACCCTGGAGTAGCTCCTCGATTCCCTCGGCAACTCCCCGGGACGGGTCGTCTGGGGTGGTCAGGACCTTGCCGATGGCGACGACGCGGTTCTCCTCGACCAGCACGAGGTCGGTGAACGTCCCTCCGATATCGACCGCGACTCTCAGCTGTCTCAAGGATGGGAACTCCTTCCATCGGACCGGCGCGAGAAGCTTAGCGTTAAGATAGTTGGCCAACCGAACGGGAGTGGCGTGGCCGGATCAGACCCAGGCTTGAAGCGATGATCGCCATCGACCTGGCGGGGTCGACCGCCGTGGTGACCGGAAGCAGCCGCGGGATAGGTCGGGAAATCGCTCTCACTCTGGCGAAGGCGGGGGCTGACATGGTTGCCGTCGCCCGCTCCGAGGAGGCGCTGCGTGATCTGGGAGAGGAGGTTGCCCGGACAGGCCGGCGATTTCTCGCCCTTCCCTCGGACCTGACCGTGGCCGATGCGGCGTCGGAGATCGCCGACCGTGTTCTCGTCGAGGTGGGCGTCCCCGACATCCTGGTGAACGCCGCAGGAGTCATTGTTCGGGTTGACCCTCCGGACATCGATGTGACGCAATTCGATACGGTCTTCGCTCTCAATGTCAGGGCTCCCCTCCTGCTCAGCCAGGCCCTCGGAGCAAGCATGCTCGAAGCAGGAGGTGGCACGATCGTGAATATCGGCTCGCTGGCGGCCGAGGTAGTCACCAAGGCCTCTGTGGTCTATCAAGCCTCCAAAGCGGCGATGGTGCAGATGACCCGCGCCCTGGCGATGCGCTGGGGACCGAGCGTGCGAGTGAACGCGGTGGGCCCGGGCTACATCGAGACGGACCTGAACCGCGACTGGCTCTGCAATGCCGAGAACCGCTCCTATGTAATCGAACACACTGCTTTGCGCCGCCTCGGCAACACTGGTGACGTTGCCAATATCGTCGCGTTCCTCGCCTCGCCCCTCTCCTCCTATGTAACCGGACAGCACATCATCGTGGACGGCGGATGGGGCAACCCCTGATGAGGGGTCGGTAGATGGGGTTCTTCCTGGGGGTGGCTGCCGCAGCCGCCTTCGGCGGAGCGGCCGTTCTGACTCGGATCGGCATGCGACACCGAAGTAACGACGACGGGGTCTTGATGACTGTCTTTGTCAACGTGGTCGTGCTCGGAGTAGTCGCCTTCTTCGCCCCGATCCCGGAATTCGACTCTCGGGGGATCTTCGCCTTCGTCGCCGCCGGGATCCTCGGAACATTCCTCGGCCGAAGCTCGAACCTTCGTGCGGTGAGGATCATCGGACCAGCCAGAGCCAACGCATTCCACACCGCGGCTCCGCTGGTGAGTGGTCTCGGGGGTTGGCTGGTCCTCGGGGAAGAGATCGGGCTCGGAGCCGCGGTCGGGGCAGTCATAGCCTTGGCCGGGCTTCGAATCGTCGTTCACAACCCGCTTGAAATAGGTGCAATCGAGCCGGTGCCTTTGACTGGACCGGAGACATCACATGATGCTCCGCCGACAGGCTCCAGGGTGTCGGGATATCTCTTCGCCTCCGCCGGGGCGGTCTTCTTCGGCATGGCTTTCGTGGTGCGAAAGCTCGGCATCGTCTGGTTCCCCAGCGCGGTCGTGGGTGCCTTCCTGGGCGCCGCCTCGGCGCTTGTGGTGGTGGCCACGATCGACGGCTACCGGGGCCGTATCAGTCGCCGTTGGCAGGAGAATGTCAGATCGATCCCATGGTGGTTCGTGGCGGCAGGAGTGGCGACGAGCGTCGCCCTCCTCCTGCAGTTTTTCGCCTACTTTCAGCTGCAGGCATGGACCGTCGGCCTGCTCCAGGGGACCCAGGTCCTGTGGACCTTGCTGTGGAGCTACCTCTGGCTCCAAGAAGAGGAGCATCTGACCATGCGCTTGTTCTGGGGAGTGCTGCTCGTCGTATCTGGGGTATCCATCGTGGCCTTTCAGGCGTGAGGCAATGAAGGAGCCCGGGGCCCTTTGGCCCCGGGCTACCAATCAGCGTGATTACCTCAACCGCCGACGATGGTATGAACTCCTCCGGGGTTCTCCTCGATCAGGATGCCTTGCTCGGCAGCGAGATCGACCCATGCCTCGGCACCTTCGACCACATCGGGGCCCCACTCATTGTCGAAGAGCGGGACCTGGGTGACCTGCTCGGCGATCAGCGCCAGCACATCCGGGTTGTCCTGGGCCAGAGCCTCCGCGTACACACCCTCGGTGATGCGGGTGGGATCCTCGTTGATCCAGGCGATGGCGTCATCCCACGCCGCCATGACCTGCAAGGCGAGCTCCTCGTTCTCGGCGAGCCAATCGTCATATGCGGTCATGGCCGACAGATGGTTGACCAGACCTGTGTCCCGCTCCGCGAGATACTGGTTGATCGGCCCGAGGAGGCAGCGCGCATCGGCTTCGACGAAGGCACGGCTCTGGTGGGGTACGAAGTCGAAGATGGCCTCGACCTCACCCTGTCCCAGCAGCTCGACGAGGGCCGGCGGTCCCGTCTCCACCAGTTCGAAGTCCTCGAACACGTTCATGCCGTGGAACTCGCTGAGGATTGTGCTGATGCTCGTCGTGGTGCCCGAGTCGGCACCAAAGTGACCAACCCTCTGCCCCGCCAGATCCTCGACGGCCTGATATTCCGAGTCCTCCTTGACCAGAATGCAGTTGTTGTTGTTGAGAATCGGATAGAACACCGACACGTTGATGTCCTGAGTTCGCGCAATTGCGGCGCCCAGGGAGTCGAAATCGAAGGCGATGTCCGAATTCCGTTGCAGGAAGAACTGACCCGAGGCGTCAGGGTCGTTGTAGAAGTACTCCCCCTGGAATCCGTTTGCCACATCGAAGCCGTTCTCCTGAACCACCAATTGGGCGATAGCTGTGAGCCCGCCGCTCAACGCGGAGAGTCGAACCACCGGCAGCTCCTCAGCCGCAGTTGTAGTTGTCTCCTCCGCTCCCGCGGCCGTGGTAGTCGTCTCTGCGGGCTCGGGTGCCGCCGTAGTTGCAGTGGTGTCGCCCTCTGTCGTGTCGGTCGTTTCACCGCCACAGGCTGCCACCACGACTGCGAGCAGCCACACCACGAGCATCTTTCTGTTCAATCGAGGCATATCTCTTTCTCCTTTTCTTGGCCCCAGCCCGTGCCACCAGCGCTGGATCCTCGCACTCGCGCTTTTGGAGTCCTTTCCATCCGTCTGCTAGTCAATCCTTTCTCTTGCTGTGAGGAAGTGCGGTCTTGAAAGTCGACGTGTTCGGGCATGCGATGGCCCGAGAGCCCGCGCTGAGGTGTGCTCATGACTTCTATGGCGTGAAGCAGACGTTGCTGGGGACCGACACCCCGGCTCGGGCCGGAGAGCGGTTACGACTTCTCCAGCCGGGGTTCCAAGTTGATCGACGACATGGCGATCAGCGGAGAGGAACGTGACATGATCCGCTTCCACAACGCCATCGAGCTGGGCAGGATCGGCTGGGGTGTAGCCGGAGGTGCGGATGGACCAGGGCGCGCCGTAACGGCGGGCCCCGTTACAAGGTCCCGCTTCCTCTCCGCCGCCCCGGGACGACGGTCTCTGCTCCGCCTGGTAGGCGTTTACTCGCACACTGTGGTCAGGGTGCCCGGCCCCGGCAGCCGAGCACCACGACTCTCGTGACTGCCTATTCCCGCGGGACGACAGCCCAGGCCTCTATCTCGATGAGCATGTCGGGCAGGTCGATCCCTACACCACGTAGCAAGGTGGCCGGCCTGGGATGGGCGCGCAGGTCGGGCTCGTTCTCCTCGAAGAAGCGGTACATCTCGTCCCTCATGTCAAAGACGTCCTCTCGTCGCTTCAGGTAGTAGCGGAACATCACGATGTTCTTGAGCGACGCGCCCATCATCTCGAGGTTGTCGCGGATGTCGTCAAGACTCTGGCGGGTCTGCTCGACTATCCCTCCGACGACATTTCCCCGCCCCGCACCCTCCTCATCGGGCGTGCGGTTTGGCGCGTCGTTGAAGGGGTCGCGTCCGGTGGATCCGGACAGGAAGAGGATGTCCACGTCGCCCTTGGTCCGGAAACCTGTGGCCCAGTTCATCTTCTCCTTGTGGTAGTGCGGCCAGAGGGTGCCCCACTCGTACTCGACCCTCCCCGCTTTCTGCAACTCAACAGCTTCTCGGTTTGTCGCCACTCTGCGAACCTCCAGTTCGTCCCAATGCCGGGTTCGGCCTTGTTGGGAGAGATATCTCGACCTCAAGACAGCGCGGAGTAACTTAACGTCTAGACAACTCGCCTGCAACCGACACCGTTGGATGTCTTGGTGTCGCCCTTGCCGGGAACGAAGGCACTCGGTCCTCACCGCGACCTGGGCCGTCTTGGATCGGCAGGGTCTAAACTCGACAACCCGCATGGTGTCATGTCTCATGGCTTCGCCTTGTCTCCAGGACGTGGGACACCTTTGAAAGGAGTGGAATGGCCCTGGCCCAACGAGCGGATCCGGATTATGTCGATCAACTTCTCTACCAGTGGCAACGGGAGCGCCCTGACCTGGATCCCTTCCCGATGGGAATCATCGCCCGCATCTCGCGAGCAGCCCACCTGCTGGAGAAGGCCCAAGACATCGTGTTCGCATCGTTTGGCCTGCATCGGGGAGGATTTGACGTCCTGGCCGCCCTTCGTCGGGCCGGGGCACCGTTCTGCCTTTCTCCCACGGCCCTCTACAACTCCCTGCTCATATCGTCCGGGGCGATGACTCATCGGCTCGATGGGCTGTCGAAGGCAGGGTTGATAGAGCGGGTGCCGGCGCCACACGACGGTAGGAGCCTGCTGGTGAAGCTGACCAACTCCGGGCTGGCGACAATCGATGCGGCCATCACGGCCCATCTGGACGCCGAGGTCGAGTTGGTCGCCTGCCTGACCAAACAGGATCAGGAGTTCCTCCAGGACGTGCTGCGAAAGCTCCTCCTGGCCCACGGGGATCGCCCTCACGCCATCGACTCGCTCGGGGACGACACGACGTGAATGGCTCAGCCATTGACCTGGGGGATGACCAGCTTGGCCAGTAGATCGAGTTGCTCCGGGTCGTCACTCGTCGGACCCAGCACGACATACTCGCAACCGGCGTCCTTGAGGTCCACCAGCCGGGCAACGATGTCATCGATCGAGCCGAATATGTACGACTCCTCGAGGTGTTCCGCGCTGCGGTGCCCACCCATCACCTGAGCAAAGTACTTGTGTTGGATCTCCTTGGCGGCCGCGGTGTCCGCCGTGTCGACCAGCATCGTGAAGTTGCAGTGACCGAACCGGGGCGGCTCGGTCCCCGCCTTCGCCGCCTCGGATTGCAGCATCTCCCAGTCGCGCTTCACCCATTCCTGCTTTCCGGAGCAACGAGAGAGCCACCAGTCGGCGGCGAGGATCCGGTTCTTGACCGATTTGGCCAGGACCGGAACGTCGTTGTCGAACGACCCGTCGGGTATGCGGGAGCCGCCGGCCACCCACACCGGGGGCATGGCCGGTGGGCGGGGCTCGATCGTCACGTCCTGGAACCGATAGAACTCGCCTTCGAACGTGACGTTGTCCTCTGTCAGTAGCAGGCGCACCGCTCGGAGCATCTCATCGGTGCGCCTGCCTCGCTCGGCGAGCTTGGTGCCGGTGGCTTCGAACTCGGGCCCGTACCAGCCTGGACCGATCCCGAACTGATAGCGCCCGCCGTAGAGAAGGTCCATCGTGGCTATCTCCTTGGCGAGAAGCACCGGATTGCGAAGCGGCAGCACAAGGATGCCGGTCCCGATCTTGACATCGGGTGCCACGGCCGCGGCCCAAGTGCACACGTGCAGCGGCTCCAACCAGGACATCCCGTAAAGCCCGGGCGCGTGGAACAGGTGATCGATGGTCCAAAGGTCGATGCCGTAGTCGTTCGCCTTGCGTGAGAATGTGTCCACATCCTGTCTCACCCGGGCGTAGTCCAGGTTGGGGTAGGTGTACGACGGGATCCAAGCCGCAAAACGCATATTCACTCTTTCTCCAGGAGGCGAGACAGATTGAATATAATATGCTCTTGGCGCGTGGCGAACCTGGGGCATATCGGCGGCCGGCCGGCCGAGGGGAGCCAGATAGTGAAGGGAGCCCCATGTCAGTTCGAGCGGTAGCCGTCCAACTCCCCTCGCTCGAAGGCCTCCCCCTCCGCGATGCCCTGGACCGTGTGGAGAAGGCGACTACCGGTTTGACCGATGTCGATCTCGTCGTCCTGCCCGAGATGTGGGCACCCGGCTACTTCGCCTTCGACGACTATGCCCGCTTCGCCGAGTCGGCAGACGACATTCGATCCTTCCTGGCCGGGCTGGCTCGACGGCTCGACACCCACCTCCATGGCGGCTCCTTCGTCGAGCAGCGAGGGAATGACCTCTTCAACACCAGTGTCCTCATCGATCCCGGAGGCGAGGAGATCGCCGTCTACTCCAAGATCCACCTCTTCGGTTATGGGAGCCGGGAGCCCGAGGTGTTGACCCCAGGAACCGAGCCCACGGTCGTCGACACCTCGCTGGGGAGGGTGGGGATGGCCGTTTGCTACGACCTTCGTTTCCCCGAGCAATTCCGCCTGATGACCGACATGGGCGCCGAGATGTTCCTGGTCGCATCGGCATGGCCTCATCCTCGAGTCCATGCTTGGTCGACCCTGCTTCGGGCGAGGGCACTGGAGAACCAGGCCTATCTGGTCGCGGCCAATGGTGTCGGCCCCACTGGCTCCGGACCGACACTCTGTGGCCATTCTGCGATCGTCGACCCTTGGGGAACACCGATCGCAAGCGCCGGTGACGAGCCGGCCAACGTCGAGGCGGAGATCGAGCTCGAATCGGTGGGCGAGGTGCGTAACCGGTTCCGGCAGCTGGCCGACCGCCGCATTCTCTCCTCGAGCAAGCCGGAGCTTCTCTTTGGACGACCTTCAGAGCGCCCGCTTCGGATCACGGTCACGCGCTCGGCGATCGCCGGCTATACCGGGAGAGACACCGAGGCTGTGGCCAGATACGTCGCCAAGCTGGAAGAAGAGGGCATCGCCGCCCCCGATTCGATCCCAGCCGTCTTCTATTGTGGGGCCGACCGGGTGGTCGCCCACGATGTGATCGATGTCGCCGGCGGTGAGACCTGCGGTGAGGTCGAATTCGTCCTCCTCGTGACAGATGAAGGGCTCCATGTGACGGTTGGCAGCGACCACACCGACCGGGCGCTGGAGACGAAGTCGATAGCTCTCTCCAAGCAGGTCGTGCCAAAGGTGGTGGCCCGAACTGCCTGGAGATTCGAGGAGGTGGCGGACCATTGGGATCAGTTGATCCTGCAGTCGTGGGTGGGCGAGGAGCGACGTCCCTACCAGGAGACCGGAGTCGACTTCTTCCTTCCTCCCGATGAGATCTTGGGATTGGCCGGAGCCTCGCCCGGTACTGTGGTCTTCGGGGGCACGGTGTCGTCCCTGGGCGGCGGGTTCGACTTCGACCCCTTCTTCGAGGGCAGGCTCACGGACCCGGTCCTCGATCGCCACATCAGTTTCCGCTATCGCACCCGCCGACTGGAGGAATCATGATTCGAAAGGAACCGGTCGGGTTCTTCGACCCGGATCTCATCCCGTGGCAACCAGAGGCCAACATCGACGGGCTCTACTCGAAGACGCTGTCCAGATGCGAGAAGACAGGCTCTTATACCAGGCTGCTCAAATTCCTCCCCGGGGCCGACACCTCGGCGGCCGGGCCGCAGACCCACGATCATCTGGAAGAGCTCTGGATAGTGGAGGGCGCGATCCGCGACCTCACCCTGAATCAGAACTTCGTCGCCGGGATGTATGCCAACCGTCTCCCGCACATGGAGCACGGTCCGTGGCAGGCTCCAGACGGGGCCATCACCTACGAGCTCCGCGACAACGACCCCGAGGGCCGAATCAAGAAGCAACAGTTTGAGTTTTTCGATGCGGCGCTGATCGAATGGGATGGCGTCGACGACAACGCCGGGGTCTTCGTCAAGACCCTCACCACCTGCGCCGACACCAAGTCTTTCGGTCGCCTGGTCAAGTTCCATCCGGATGCCACCAAACCAGACAGACTTCAGGGCGAGATGAACCGGAGCGAGCTATGGATTGTCAGCGGCGAGCTCTATGACCTGGAGTCGGGCATCACCCATCCCAGCGGTAGCTACGGGAATCTCGACGTCGACCTACTCGACGGGCACTGGGGCTCCCACTCCGGTTGTGTCGTTTTCGAGGTTCGAAACCTCATCTAGGCCAGGGGAGCTAGGAGAGCATCGGAGCAGGGCGGGCCTCACTCACGATCGGACGGCTCCTCGAGGGGCACTCGCCATCTCGCGGTGATGTCGGTCTCGATCCCGAACTGATCGAGGACCCGGGCGACAAAGTGGTCGACGATGTCGTCGAGCGTCTCGGGACGGTTGTAGAAGGCCGGGAGCGGAGGCATGATCGACACTCCGATCCTGCTCAACGTCAGCATGTTCTGCAGGTGAATCGCGTTGAAAGGGGTTTCCCTGGGGGCAAGCACCAGGGGCTTCTGCTCTTTGATCACGACGTCTGCGGCTCGGTGAATCAGGTTCTCGGTCACCCCGGTGGCGATGCAGGCCAGGGTTCTCATCGAACAGGGCACGACGACCATGCCATCGGTGCGGTAGGACCCGCTCGACACCGAAGCCGCCTGGTTGCGGGCCGAGTGGGTGACAGTCGCCATCTCCCGCACCTCCTCGAGCCGGTAACCGGTTTCGATCCTGACGTTCTTCTCGGCCCATTCGCTCATGATCAACTCGGTGGCAACGCCGACATCCCTCGAGACCTCGAGCAGGCGTATCCCGTATATCACGCCGCTGGCGCCGCTCATCCCGACCACCAGACGTCTGCTCACCTTGTCGTCAGTCATGAAGGATCTCCAGCTGTCGACGCCACTGTGCCACCGCCGCCGACCGGTCCCCATCTTCGGCGTCGTACGTGATCGGTGACCGGACCCGGAAACCCTCGTGGGAATCCATGCGAACCCGCTCGATGATCACCTCGAATGCGTCGAGCCCGGAACCCGAGCGAAGACGCCTGGCCCGGCCTGAGAGATAGCAGACAGATCCGTCGGAGACGACCGAAAGAAGGGCGGGTCGACCGGCAGCAAGATTCTTCCCTGTCGTCGTGCCCGACCACAGTGCAACGCGGATGCTGTCGGAAGTGCTCTCGATCTCGCCGTGGCTCAACATCGCGACCCTCGGCCACCCGTCTTCGTCCACCGTCACCAGCTCGTAGGCGAGGCCAAAGCGACCCTCGAGGTCCGACGTCTCAAACAGGCCCCTGACCGAGGCTGGAATGGGCAAGGGAGCCCCGATCTCGGCTCCACCGGTACCGGGCTCAGGCGATGTACTCGGAGACATCGATGTCCTCCATGCCGGGTATCCGAACCTTCTCGAACCGGCCCGCCTCGCCGAGTGGCTTGGTCGCGTCCAGCCCCATCTTCGACGTGATCGCTGTCCCCTCCGTCGAGGGATCGAGCTCGTTTCCCTTCGCGCCGGTTATCAAGACGAGATCCTGGTCAGCGCGGAATCGAGTGGCGATCGCCCACTCCACCTCCATTGGGTTGAAGAGGTCAACGTCGTCATCGACGACGACGACCTGCTTGATGTCTCGAACGGCATGGAGGGCGGCGATGATTGCATCCTTGCCATCGCCCTCGTGTCTCTTCTCGAGACGGACGATGCAATGAAACTTGCCACAACCGCCGGCGGTGATGTGAACCGCCTGGGTGTGGGGCAGTACCCCGCGCAAGGTCCTGAGAACCACCGGCTCGTAGGGCAAGCCGAGCAGGTTGTGATGCTCGGAGGTGAAGGCGATCATTCCCTGGGCGATCGGATCGGCCCTTCGAGTGATCGCCTTGACCTTGAACACCTCCCTGTCGCCGATCGGGCCGTAGTTGCCTGTGAATTCGGCAAATGGACCTTCCTGCTTGCGCACGTGAGGGAGGATCTCGGCCTCGATCACGATCTCGGCATGGGCCGGGACGTGCACCGGAACCGTCTCGCACCTCACGATCTCCTCGGGTTGGCCCTTGAGGGCGCCGGCTATCGATAGCTCGTCGAAACCGAGCGGGATCGCAGATCCCCATGTGGCCGCCGCCAATCGCTCGGCGGAGTCGAGGCCCAGGACGATGGCTACCGGGACCGGGCGGTCCTCGGACTCGGCGGTCTGCACCATCTCACGCAGGTGACGGGGCACGATCAGACCGCGTAGCTCGTCGGGGCCGGTGACCTGGAGCCGATGGTACGAGAGGTTCCTGATCCCACGCTCGGGGTCCTCCGCGACCACGACGCCGGTGGTGAGATATGGCCCCCCGTCCCGCTCATAGTGGGTCAGCACAGGCATCTCCCCCATCACGTCGATGTCCTCGGTCCGGATCACCTCCTTGACCGGGCCGTCGTCGACGATCACGGGTGGAATCGGGGTGGCGACTGCATCCGCATAGTGCTCGGCAAGCTCGAGGGTCGAGACCCCCAACGAGTCTGCGATCCGGCGGCGATCACCGTCGGTCCCGATGACCATGGGCATGTCGTAGCCCTTGATGTCCTCGAAGAGGATGGCCGGGCCCGGGTCGAGCTTCTTGGCCACCGCGGACACCTCGAAGACCGGGTCCACCTCTCTACGCACCCGTACCAAATCGCCACGTGCCTCGAGGAAGTCGACCAGCTCTCGGAAGTTCTTGGGCAGATTCTCCTTCACTATGGCGTCCTTTCAGTCACGCTGGCCTGCGATCTCGCCGGCTGCCGCTGTAACAGCCTCGATGATCTTCCGGTACCCCGTGCAGCGACAGATATTGCCTTCCAGACCTTCGACCAATCCCGCCTCACTGGTGACACCCTTTTCAATGAGCGCATGCGCGGTGAGGATAAAACCTGGGGTGCAGAACCCACATTGCAGCCCACCCGTCTCCACGAAGCTGCGTTGCAGCGGGTGAAGGTCACCATCGGTGGCGGCCAGGCCTTCGATGGTCAGTATCTCGGCGTCGTCCATCTCCACGGCAAGGGTCGTGCAGGCGCTCACCGGGAGCCCATCCTTGAGGATGGTGCAGGCTCCGCAGACCTGGGCGTCGCAGGAGCGCTTCGCACCGGTCAGCCCGAATCGGTCGCGAATCACGTCGAGCATCAGGGAGTTGGCCCGCACCTCGATCGCTTCCGGGCGACCGTTGAGCGTGAACTCGATGGCAAGGTCCTTCACGAGCTCTCCTCTTCGCCACCGGCTCGCATCTCCCGAATCGCCCGCCACACCCGCTCCGGGGTCAAGGGCAGCTCACGGATCCTGGCTCCGGTCGCATCGAAGACGGCGTTGGCCACGGCCCCTCCCACCGGGATGACCCCACCCTCGCCGGCTCCCTTGAGCCCGAACGGCCCCGGGCCATCCTCCGCTTCTGCGAGCGCACCGTGCATGTAAGCCGGTATGTCGCCGATGCGGGGCACCCGGTACTCGAGCATCGAGTCGTTCATCAGCATCCCGTCCTCCCATTCGAGGGCCTCGAACAGGGTGTGCCCGATACCCTGCACCACAGCACCCTCCTCCTGGCCCTCCATGAGCAATGGGTTGACCGCTCTCCCCACGTCGGTGATCGAACGGTAGGCTTCGACCCGGACCTCACCCGTCTCGGTGTCTACGCTGACATCGGCCACAGCCGCTGCCACCTCCCAGAATGCCGGCGTGGTCGGGAACTCGTGTGCGGTCACCTCACCGACGCCGATGAAGTTCCCGCCCCTCTGCCCGAAATGCTCGCCGACGAAGAACCCGAGCGGCTCGGACGCGGCGGGGCCCCGGACGACACCGTCGGAGACCTCGACGGCATCCTCGCTGCATCCCCAAGCTTCGGCTGCCATGCCCACCACCCGGTCACGGATTGCATTCGCAGCCCGCTGGACGGCAAGGCCCGACATCGTGGTCGAGCGACTCGCCCCGGTCGAGGCGTCGTAGGGGCCATAGCCGGTGTCGGTGTAGGTGACGGCCACGTGCTCGAAGGGAACACCCAGGGTCTGGGCCGCGATCTGCGAGACGACTGTCCGCACCCCCTGACCGATCTCGGTGCTTCCGACGCTGACGGTCAGGGAGCCGTCGGCGTTGAGGCGAACCACCGCGCTCGACACCGGCGATGCCCCCGGGTCGGCGATGCCCATCGCCACCCCGGTGCCATGCAGGGTGTGCTCGTCGGGATCTCGCTGGTCGCCATCCCAGGGGATCGCCTCCAGCATCTTGAGATCATCGTGGAGATCGGCGTCCATCGGAGTGAAACCCGCACGAAACTCCGCGCCTCGCGCCGCGACATGGCGCCGTCTGAAGTCGAAGGGGTCGACACCGAGATCCCGGGCGATCTCATCGAGATGGGATTCGAGGGCGAATGCCGCCTGAGGGCCGCCTACCGATCGCATCGAGCCGGCCGGGGAGGTATTGGTGAACACCAGCTTCGACGTGGCCCGATAGTTGGGGAACTGGTAGCCGCCCAGACCCCGGAACGCACCCTTGGCCACGACATAGGGACCGAGCAATGTGTAGGCGCCGCCGTCGTAGGCGAGGTCGATGTCGAAGGCGATGATCTGACCGTGCTCGTCGACCCCGGAGCGAACCCGGGCGTGGGCATTGTGACGGCGGCTCATGGTCATCGACTCGGAGATGTCGAGCTCGAGGCGGACCGGTCTCCCCACGGCTTTGGCCAGCGCAACGGTCAGTGGCTCGATGTGGGTGAAGGACTTGCTTCCGAAGCCTCCGCCGACGTACGGGACGACCACCCTCACATTGGCCAGAGGGACATCGAACAGGCGGGCGAGATCCCTCGTCACCTGGGACGGGTGCTGAGCCGAGGACCAGACCGTGATACCGACCTTGTCGACCTGAGCCACGGAGCAGAATGGCTCCATCGCATACTGGTAGATGGCGGGGAATCGGTAGGACGCCTCGTACCTCTTGGCACTGCCCTCCAGCGCCGCCTCGACATCGCCGCTCTGGGTCACATAGGTGAGGGTCACATTCGACTCACCGAATTGGAGTGGGAGCGGTGACTTGTACACGGCGTCCTCAACCTCGAACGGCTCCTCGTGAACGAGAGGGGCTCCCGTCTCCAGGGCAGAGTCGAGGTCGGTGACAGCAGGCTCCTCTTCGACGTCCACGATGACAGTCAGGGCCGCCGTCCTGGCGGTGGCACGATCAACGGCGACGACTGCCGCCACAGGCTCCCCGTGAAAGGTGACCCGTCCTTCGGCGAGTATGGGGCGATCCCTTACCACCACGCCGTATCTGATGTCGGCGCATTCGATCGGAGACGAGCGCAGGTCCTCGGCGGTGATCACCGCCATGACCCCAGGCATCTGCAACGCCTCACTGGCGTCGATGGAACGGATACGGCCTTTGGGGAGGGGGCTCTTCACGAGGGCAGCATGCAGCATGCCCGGGAGACGAATATCTCCGGCGAAGCCGGCGCGACCGGTGACCTTGTCGTAGGAGTCGATGCGGGGAATGCGGGCACCGACCGGTCCCGGCCTGCTGGGGCTGTTCTTCGTGATCAAGCGGCCACCCTTCTCAAGGCGCGACCGGTGACAACCGACGCCAGATGGCGTTTGTACTCGACACTGCCTTCCCAATCCGCGTAAGGATCGACCGCGGCCGCTACCACCGCACATGCCTCCTCGATCCCGTCCGGTCGCGAAAGAAGCAGATTCTCCGCATCCGTGACCCGGATCGGGCGTGGTCCCACCGCCCCGACCACCACCCTGGCCTCCTCTGCGGACAGCAGCACCGCGACATTGGCCACCGGACGCTCCCTGAGACGTATCCGCTCGAATGCGACCCTGGCCCCGGCCGGGGGCCTCGGGACCCGGACCGCGGTCATGATCTCACCGGGGGCGAGAGCGGTCTGCAAGGGCCCGAGCACGAAGTCTTCGACCGGCAGCCGTCTCGTTCCCGACCTCGAGGCGAGCTCGACCTGAGCACCGAGCGCGATCAAGAGGGTGGCGGGGTCGGAGTGAGGCTCGGCGAAACAGAGGTTGCCACCGAGAGTCCCCGCCGCCCGCACCCGCAGGTTGGCGAGGGTGGCCTCGACACCGGCCAGCGACGGGAGCACCTCCCGGACGATCGGGTTGGACTCGAGGGCGAGATGGGTCAGCCCGGCGCCCAGGGCCAGAGAGTCTTCGTCGTCCTCGATCACTTGCAGCTCGCCGAGACGCTTCCCGTGGACCAGGACCGACGCATGGGCCAACCCGTACTTCATGGCAAGCAAGAGCTCGGTTCCGCCCATGTAGAAGGCGGCTTCCCCGTTGAGCTCGTGGAGCAGGTCCAGAGCCTCGGCAAGGGTTTCCGGGCGTCGAAGCTCGAAATCCGGCAGCGTCAACTCGCCTCCCGGTCCGGTCCGCCATCGCCCCGGGAGATCTCCTCCTGCAGACACTCGGCGAACTGGGAGAGGAGCCGGTCGCTTACGTCACCGATCACCCCCCGCCCGAACTGGGCGGGCCGTCCGGTGATGTGCATGTCGGTCTCGACCTGCACACCGGTCTCATCGGCGCCTCGCTGCTCGAGCTGCACCGACACCGAGGCTCGTGCGCTGCCGTTGCCTCGCACCTCCCGGCCCTTCGCCTCGAGGACCGCCGTCCCCCGCTCCTCGTCCAGCTCCACGAAACGTGCTTTCCCCCGGTAGGTCACTTGCATCGGACCGAGCCGCACCTCGACCTCGCCGGTAAAGCTGCCGTCATCGTCCACCCGATCGATCGTGGCTCCGGGCATGCAGCGGGCAACCCGCAGGATGTCGCTCAGGATGGCGAATGTGGTTTGCCGGTCTACCGGAACCGTGAAAACGTGCTGCAGTTGCACCGGGACTCCAATCCAGGCAGATCGAATACTTTCGGGACCTCAGACACTCGACAGCTCTCCTCGATCGCGCAATGACTTGATTCGGGCGATCAGCTCCTGGTCACGTCTGCGGGCTAGCTCTCCGGCATCACGGGTAGCCCAGTCGTAGAAGCCGCGTCCCGTTTTCACCCCGAGGTGACCATCCCGCACCAGCTCGCGGAGCATGGTCTGGGGAGCATCGGAGCGGTCGAGATCGGCGAGCAGGTACTCGTGGATCGAGAGAATCACGTCGAGACCGCCGAGATCCGAGGTCTCGAGGGGTCCGATGATGGGGAACCTCGCCCCGAAGCTGAGCCTGGTGGCGGCATCGATGTCCTCGGCGGAGGCGACGCCTGCCTCCAACAACGCCACCGACTCCCTCACCACCGCTTGTTGCAGCCGCACCCCGAGGAACCCGGGGACGAATTTGTTGAGCCGTACCGGGTGCTTGCCGAGCCGACGCACCAACGAGCACGCCTGGTCGACGATCTCGGGGCTGGTGGCCTCCCCACCGAGCACCTCGACCAGCGGTATCAGGTGGGCCGGGTTCCAGAAGTGCATCACGACGAAACGACGGGGCCGGCTGGCATCGCCGGCGATCGCATCTACGTCCAAGCCGGAGGTCGTCGAGGCCAGGAGCGTCTCCGGATCCACCAGGTTCTCGACCTCGGCAAAGAGCGAACGCTTGGCATCGACATCCTCGGAGATGGCCTCGATCACGACTCCTGCTCTGTCCAGTGCCTGTTCCAGGTCGTCGGTCGGCCTCGCCCGGAGCTCGTTCGGAGCGGCCAGGCCGTTCTCGACAAGGACCATGACCCTGCGGTGGGCATCGTCGACCGCGGTCCCGGCTGCGGAGCGTCGACGAGCCCACAACGAGGTCTCGAAACCCGAGGCGATGAAGGATGCAGCGATGCCCGGGCCCATCGTCCCGGCTCCGAGAACCGTCACTCGAGGCGCGTCAAAACGTGGTCCCATCAGGGTGTATACAGTATAGTTTGTTCACATTGGCCGCAAACAAGGCACCGGTCCCACGATCGTGGGACAATCCAAGGATCGATGGCGAAACAAACGGCCGGATCAGGTAACGAAGGTAGGGGATCCCGTCTCAGCCGTCCCCCCACCACCCAGGAGGCGGTGCTGCTCGCCCTTCGCCAGTCGATCGCAACCGGCGAGCTGCGTCCTGGCGAGCGTCTCTATCAAGATGCGCTGGCCGAGCAGATGGGGGTAAGTCGAGTCCCGGTACGCGAGGCGCTCAACGTGCTCAGGGCCGACGGCCAGCTCGAGTACTCGCCACACCGGGGCTACTGGGTGAGTGCGCTATCCCTGGAAGCGGTCGAGGAGATCAACCTGATCCGCGCCCTTCTCGAGACAGAGGCGATACAGCAAGCCCTGGTCAAGGTGGACGACGAGTTGGTGGAACGAATGGAAGCCATCAACAACGAGATCGCCGAAGCCAACGCCGCCGATGACGTGTCGAGATTCATCAGCCTGAACCACGACTTTCATTTCGCGTTGTTCGACCAGGCTGCTCTACCCCGGCTCCGTCAGCACATCGAGGCATTGTGGAAGAGTGCCGACGTGTACCGGACCTCCATCTTCAACGATCCCTCGGCTCGTCTCCGGATGCTCGCCGAACACCGGGACCTCATCGAGGCGTGTCGTCGGCGCGACTTTGCCCTGACCGTCCAGATCATGGACATCCACCGCAACAAGGCGGTGGAGAGGCTCTCCGGCCTACTGAGCTCCGATGCGGCTCCCGGAGAGCCGAGCGAGAGTGAGGAGGACTCGGCGGGAGCCGGAGGGTGATCATGCCCGTCGACAGAGTCCGAACCAGCGAGACCAGCTACAGCGACATGGTCACTGTGAGCGGACCGGGAACATGGGTTCACATCGCCGGCCAACTCGCCTTTGACGATGATCGTCGCATCGTCGGCATCGATGTGGCCACCCAGGCACGCCAATGCTTCGATCGCATCGAATCGCTCCTCCGGGCGGTGGGCGGAGATCTGAGCAACGTCGTCGCCATCACGGTCTACCTCACCGAGCTCGAGCATTACCCGGACTTCGACCGTGTGCGAGCCGAGCGATTCCCGGACCACCCACCCGCCAGCGCCGCTGTCAGAGTGGCGGGCCTCCTGTTCGGGGGGCTGATCGAGATATCTGCGATTGCCTTCGTCCCAGTGGCGAACGTCGAGGGATAGCGATCGGCGCAGCCGTCGATGAGCCGAACGGGATCCCATTGAGCACTCCGGACCTCGACGAGGTGCGCCGATGAGTCGACTCGTCAACCTCCGCAGCGACACGCAGACCCTACCCACCGAAGCCATGCTGCGGGCAATGAGCGCAGCCGAGTTGGGAGATGACACCTATCGCGAGGATCCCACGGTCATCCGTCTGGAGGAGAAGGTCGCAGAGATGTTGGGCAGGGAGTCCGCAATGCTGGTGCTCAGCGGCACGATGGCCAATCTCGTCTCCCTGATGGTCCATTGCAGGCCCGGCGATGAGTTCTTCGTCGATGCCCGAGCCCATGTCATCCGAAGCGAAGCAGGTGGATATGCCGGTATCGCCGGAGTTGCGCCTGCGTTCGTGGAAGGCCGGCGTGGTCACCCTTTGCCCGAGTCCCTGAGATCCAAACTCCACGGCCTCGACGTACATCGTCCCCATCCCCGCCTGTTGTGGATGGAGAACACCCACAATCGGGCGGGAGGGACGGTAATGGGAGTCGATCTTCAGCGGTCTCTGCTCGCGATCGCCACCGACGCCGGGCTGGCCACCCACCTCGACGGTGCCCGCGTCTTCAATGCCGCGATCTCGCTCGACCTTCCGGTCGACCAGGTGGCGGATGGTTACGACAGCGTCTACGTCGACCTGACCAAGGGCCTGAGCTGCCCGATGGGGGCGCTTGTGGCCGGCCGGCTGTCATTCGTCGAGGAAGCTCGGAGCAGGCGACGGGCGCTCGGGGGCGGGATGAGACAGGCGGGCGTCATCGCAGCCGCCGGGCTGGTCGCCCTTGAAACCATGATCCATCGTCTCGAGGACGACCACATCCACGCCCGATGGCTCGCCAAGCGTCTGGCGGAGATCGACGGTTATGACGTCGACGCCGAAGCCACCGAGACCAACATCGTGTTCGCCGGCGTATCGAGGCTTGGAGGATCGGACAAGGTGGCGGCTCGGCTCATCGAGAAGGGGTTGATCGTTCTCAGCTCACCACCCTCCGAGATCCGAATGGTATTCCATCGTCACATCGGGAGGGAAGAGGCGGAGACGGCACTGCGAATTCTCGACAGTCTGGCGAAGGAGACTCGAGCCTGACCCGACGAGAGCCCTGATGGGCGCCCCCGGACCGCGCAAGTCCGAGCCGACTGTCGCCGAGGTCGTCTTGCTCGACTCCAGCGGCCGACCGGTGGGCTCCGCCGCCAAGCTGGTCGCCCACCAGCCTCCCGGTGTCCTCCACAGCGCGTTCTCCGTCTTCATCCGGGACAGCCAGGGCCGTCATCTGGTGCAAAGGCGGGCTTTGGGCAAGTACCACTTCGCCGGAAAGTGGGCTAACGCATGCTGCGGGCATCCCGCACCAGGAGCCTCGTCGCCCGAGGCCGCTCGGCTCCGTCTGGAACAGGAGATGGGGATCGTGGCCGACCTGTCTCACATCGGCATCTTCACCTATCACGCCATCGACCCGGTCAGCGGTCTGGTCGAGCACGAGCTGGACGAGCTCTACACCGGGGTGCACGATGCCGACCCCAACCCGGATCCCATCGAAGTGGAGGATTGGGGGTGGGTCGAGCCTGAGGAGCTGGCCCGGCGAATGGCGTCGGAACCGGAGACCTTCGCCCCTTGGCTGATGATCGCATTCGAAGCCTTTCCCGGGCTCCTCGCCCCGGGCTGAGCCGACTCCGCACGCACCCCATTAGGCCGTGGGACGGTCCTCGAGGAGGACTTCCTCGAGGCGGCCCGGCTCGAGCAACTCCGAGCTCTCCATCTCGTCACGAATCAGACCCGCGTCCATGAGATACGTCCGTTTCGAGATCTCCAGGACCGGCTCGGGACTCTGCTCGAGAACCCAGATGACCGCCGTGCCCTGTGCCGCAACCTCGACTATCCAT
>Ga0326597_10000896_pt1 | contig 50471 bp, 38 predicted proteins | sample RVTome_12_FD_203789 | JGI IMG/M metagenome (GOLD analysis project Ga0326597, IMG submission 203789) | Soil microbial communities from uranium-contaminated site in the Upper Colorado River Basin, Wyoming, United States - RVT100D185 | ecosystem: Environmental > Terrestrial > Soil > Contaminated >... | reverse complement strand
GCGGATCGTGCGTGTCCGGCGCGACAACCTGAGCGGTTGATGCGCCGGCTCGTTTCCGCCACGCTTGCGCGACGGTTTCTCGTAGTGGAGCCGCTGTTCGCCGCCCCCTTGGCGCGAAGCCTGTGTGTTCAACCTCGACTGGGACGACGCCCGTGTTCTTGGCAGGCAGTACGTAGCTCGACAGGAGTTCCGATATGGATCGCCACGGGGTCGCGTTATTCGCCGTGGTGGCCTGGGCGATCATCGACGAAGCGGTTGTCACGAGCCTGTACCAGTCGTTCGCGGACCGCGAGGCGGCGGCGGAGCACCTGACGGGTCCCGGGGTGACCACACGTTGAAGTCATGTCGTTCTACATGTATCGAAATGTCAAGTCCTGGAAATCCAAACGAGAGACGGAACGGTTGGTCACCATCATGAAGACACTGGCCGGCAAGATCGCGATGTCCTGTGGCGTCGATTCACCTGGCACTGTGGTCTCGGCTCCCAGAAGCTACGACGTGCGTGCACCGGGAGTCGAGGTGTGCCAGAGATCCGCTGATCCGCTTCGCATCGGATGGGTGCTCTTCGTCGGTTCCGTCCTGACCGCAGCGTGTGGGGGTGGCGCCCCTCCCTCCCAACAAGCCGGCGCAGGACGTCCGGCTGTGCCTGTGGAACTGTTGACGCTCGCGCTGGAGCCGGTCGACCAAGTCGGGCAGTACGTGGGGACCATCAAGTCTCGCCGATCCACGACGGTGCAGCCCCAGGCTGAGGGATTCATCACGAGCATCCTTGTGACGTCGGGGACCCGGGTGAGCGCCGGCACAGCACTGTTCGAGATCGATGCGACGACCCAGCAAGCCGCGGTCTCGAGCCTTGAGGCCCAGCGAGCCTCCCGTGAGGCCGATGTGGCGTATGCGCGGCAACAGGAGGAGCGTGCGACGACGCTCCTCGACGTGGGTGCGATCAGTCAGCAGGAATACGAACAGGCCCTCACGCTGCGGAAGACCGCCGAGGCTCAGTTCAGGTCCGTCGAGGATCAGCTCCGTCAGCAAATGGCGGAGCTGGCGTACTACCGGGTGGTGGCTCAGACATCGGGTGTCGTCGGAGACGTACCGGTGCGGGTTGGAGACCGCGTGACCCAGTCCACCGTGCTCACGACGGTGGATGGCGATGCCGGGCTGGAGGCGTACGTCAACGTTCCGGTTCACGAAGCTCCCAATCTGCGCCTGGGACTGCCGGTTCGTTTGTTAGACGACGCTGGCAGGGCCGTGACCGAGAGTCAGGTCTCTTTCATTGCTGCATCGGTCGACGAAACGACTCAGACGGTACTCGTCAAAGCACCAGTCACTGTTGGTGCCAGGTTGCTGCGCGCCGACCAGTACGTGCGGGCCGAGATCGTCTGGAGCACGGACCTGCAGCTGATGCTGCCCGTCGTGGCTGTCCAGCGAGTCAGCGACCAGTATTTCGCTTTCATTGCGACGGCGGAGGCCGACGGCAGCTTGGTGGCCAGGCAGCGTCCGGTCGATCTGGGTCCGGTCACCGGCAACGCGTATGTCGTCAGGGGGGGGCTAAGCGTTGGCGACCGGCTTGTGCTGTCGGGGACGCAAAAGATCGGCGATGGTGTTCCGGTGCAGGCGTTACCGAGCAGTCCGGCGAACACGGGCGCGGCCGCCGGATCCGGGCAAGGAGACGGGTAGCGTGTTCAGTCAGATCTTCATCCATCGTCCAATCCTGGCGACCGTCTGCTCCCTCCTGATCATGCTGGGCGGGGCGGTCGCCGTGCCGACGCTTCCGATTGCCAGGTTTCCCGAGCTCACGCCGCCATCGGTGACGGTCACGGCGCTCTACACGGGCGCCAACGCCCAGGCAGTCGAGAGCGCGGTCACAACGCCCATCGAACAGGTCATCAATGGTGTCGAGGGGATGACGTACATGACCTCGTCGAGCACGAACACCGGGTTCAGCGCGATCACCGTCCTCTTCGAGGTCGGCCGTGACCCCGACCTGGCGGCGGTTGACGTGCAAAACCGCGTCAACCAGGTACAGGGTCGGATGCCGATCGAGGTCAGAAACAACGGGATCTCGGTGACCAAGAACGCCGCCGGCTTCCTGGGTGGCCTCGGGTTCTATTCCGACGACAACAGGTACGACTCGCTGTTCATGAGCAACTACATCGACCTGTATGTTCGGGATGCCCTCAAGCGCGTGCCTGGTGTCGGCAACGTCGTTATCTTCGGCGAGCGCAAGTACGCCATGCGGCTCTGGCTCGACCCCGACCGACTGGCGGGCCGTGGCCTCACGGCTGGGGACATTGTCAGCGCCTTGCGCCAGCAGAACGTCCAGGTTGCTGCCGGCAGTATCGGTCAGCCACCGACCAGTTCCGGGCAAGCGTATCAGCTCAGCGTGCGCGCCGAAGGTCGCTTGACCGAGGTCGATCAGTTCGAGCAAGTCGTGGTGAAGGGTGGCCGAGACGGCGCGCTCGTGCGGGTGCGTGACATCGGGAGGGTGGAGCTTGGAGCCGAGAATTACGATGCCACCATGCGATTCGGTGGAGTCGAGGCATCCGGAGTGGGTATTCAGCTTCTGCCATCAGCCAATGCGCTCGACGTCTTCGACGGCGTCATGGCAGAGATGGCCCGGCTCGAGCAGAGCTTTCCTCCGGGTCTGCACTGGGAAATGGCATTCGAGCAGGTCAGCGTCATCCGTGAGTCGATTATCGAGGTACTGAAGACGCTCGCAGAGGCCATCGTGCTGGTTGTGCTCGTGCTGTTCTTGTTTCTCCAGAATTGGCGGAGCACGTTGATCCCCGCCCTGACGATTCCCGTGTCGCTCGTCGGGACGTTCATGTTCGTGAAGCTGTTCGACTTCTCGATCAACACGTTGACCCTGTTCGGCATCGTCCTGGCGACCGGCACCGTCGTCGATGACGCGATCGTGGTGATCGAAAACATCGAACGGCATATGCGCGAGTACGGGAAGAGCGCGTTTCAGGCGGCGATCGACGCCATGCGGGAGGTGTCTGGCGCGGTGGTCGTCATCGGCATCGTGCTGGTTGCCGTGTTCGTTCCTGTTGCGTTCTTTCCGGGTACGACGGGGCGGATGTATCAACAGTTTGCCGTGACCATCTCGTTTGCCGTTGTGCTCTCGGTCTTCAACGCCCTCACCTTGACACCGTCCTTGTCTGCCTTGCTGCTTGCGGGCGAGAGCCACTCCCACGGCCGATTCTTCTCGTTGGTCAACCGTGTGATCGATGGTGGCACCAGTTTTTATGTTCAGACGATGCGAGTGGCGCTCCGCTGGCGATTGGTCGTGCTCGTGCTGTTTGTGGGCGCTCTGTGGGCCACCTGGGCCGTCTATCGCCTCGTGCCGACGTCGTTTGTGCCCGACGAAGACGAAGGCTACTTCATGACCATCGTGCAAGCGCCTGCCGGTGCGTCGCTGGAGTATACGGCCGGCATCATGGAGCAGGCCGAGGCCGTGATCGCGCAGCAGTCGGAGGTGGCCGGAGTCTTCTCGGTGGCCGGGTTCAGCTTCACCGGGGCGGCGCCCAATCAAGGCGTGATGTTTGCGCCGCTCAGACCCTTCGATGAGCGGACCGATCCGGAACGCTCGTTGTCGGCGGTGCTCAACCGGATTCGACCTCAACTCCTCGGGGGTATCCCTGGTGCGCTCGTGATTCCGATTGCGCCGCCGGCGATCCAGGGGCTGTCGAGGTTCGGGGGCTTCCAGTTTGAAGTGCTGGACGCGTCCGGGGGCGACATTGCCACTCTGGCGACTGCGACCTACCAGATCGTCGGTCGCGGCAACGAGTCGGGACTGGTGACCGGCCTATTCAGCAGCTTTACCGCCAACGATCCGCAGCTGGTGGTCGACATCGACCGCGACCTGGCCCGGAGTCTGGGTCTACCGGTTGGCGAGGTCACCAACGCCCTCCAGGTGCTGCTAGGGTCTCAGTACGTGAACGACTTCGATTTCAACAACCGCGCCTACCGGGTCTACGTGCAGGCGGATCAGCAGTTCAGAGCCGAGCCGGCTGATCTCGAGCGGTACTACGCTCGCACCGAGAACGGTGAGATGGTGTCGCTCGACTCGGTCGTGCGAGTACGCGAGACCACGGCGCCGGCGGTTATCAGTCACTTCAACTTGTTTCGCTCCGCTGAGATTACAGGTGTGCCGACGCCCGGGGTGAGTTCGGGTGAGGCGCTGGCGGCCATGGAGCAGATTGCACGTGAGACCCTCCCAGCAGGGTTCGACTTCGCATGGGCCGGGCAGGCGTTGGAGGAGATCCAGTCGGGATCCACGGCCGCGTACATCTTCGCGCTGAGTATCCTGCTGGTGTATCTCGTCCTTGCGGCGCAGTACGAAAGTTGGGTGCTGCCCTTCATCATCCTGCTCGGCGTGCCGCTGGCTGTTCTTGGGGCGGTGAGCGCCCAGCTAATGCGGGGATTCTCCAACGACGTGTTCTGCCAGGTTGGCTTGGTCATGCTGATCGGGCTGGCGGCCAAGAACTCGATCCTGATCGTTGAGTTTGCCGAGCAGCTGCGCCGGCAGGGGTACTCGATTGTCGAATCAGCGACCGAGGCTTCTCGCATCCGGCTTCGGCCGATCTTGATGACCTCCTTGACATTCATTCTCGGAGTGCTGCCGCTGGCAGTCGCCACCGGTGCCGGGGCCGGGGCTCGCAACTCTGTCGGGACGACTGTCGTCGGGGGGATGGTTGCGTCGACTGTGCTCTCTGTTGTTTTCATTCCTGTGCTGTATGTCGTGGTCAGGTCGGTTGCGCCTGGCCGCGTATCCAGCGCTCGCCAGGAGCCCATGTCCGAGGTGCCGGGAGAAACCCATGCGTGAATTCGTTGGTGCGCTCATCGTGGTCCTGGCGGTCGCGTCAGAGGCAAGTTCCCAGCCGGTGGGCGTCAGGGCCGTCGCGTTCGATGAAGCGATTCGGCTCGCCCTTGACCGCAACCCGACGGTGGCCCAGGCTGCCACGTCGATCGCGCGAGCAGACGCGATCCTGCAACAGGCGCGTGCGATCACGTTGCCGAACGTCAGCGCGCAGGTGAGCAGCACGACGCTGGACACAGCCCAGGGATTCGAAGCTGGTATCACCCGACCTCGCAACCAGGTCACGTTTGCCGGCACCGTGACGATGCCGGTACTCGCCCCGGCTCGTTGGGCGGCGAGAGCGCGGGCGCGCGCTGACATCGAGGTGGCTACACTGAGCACCACGGAGGTGCGTCAGCAGGTTGCGGTGGCGACCGCTCAGGCGTACCTAGCGGTCATCCGAGCGCAGCGTCAGATTGAAGTGGAGGAGCGCGCGCTCGAGAACGCGCGCGCGCACCTCGACTATGCGCAGAGACGTTTGGAAGGTGGCCTGGGCAGCCGCCTGAACATGTTACGCGCCTCGCAAGAGGCCATGGTCGGGGAGGCGAGATTGGAGAACGCGGAGCTCGCGCTGCGGCAGTCGTGGGAGGCTCTTGGCGTGCTGCTGGCGGAAGATGGTCCTGTCGATGCTGCCGGGGAGCCGGCGTTCGCCGTTCCGGCCTCGATTGACGAGGCGACCTGGACGCGCCGCAGACCCGACTTGCTGGCGCAGAACGCCATCGTTCGGTCTGCAGAGCGCGTTGTGCGGGATAGCTGGAAGGACGTCGCGCCGTCCGCCGAGGCATCGTTCGACCCTCAATACGTGACACCCGCCGGGCTGTTTCAGCCGTCGCGAACCTGGCGGTTCACAGTTTCGGTGACCCAGCCTCTGTATCTGGGCGGGCTGCAGCGGGCCGTCACGCGGGAGCGTGAGATCGTCGTGGACGCCTCGAGGTTTGCGCTCACCGAGCTCGAGATTCAGGCGCGCTCAGAAGTGCGGTTGGCACGCGCGTCGGTGAGCAGTTTCGACCGGAGCCTGGCGAGTGTCCGTGCCGCCGAGGAACGAGCGGCTGAAGTGCTGTCCATTACAACGACTTCCTTCGAAGTCGGCGCCACAACGAACATAGAGGTGATCGACGCGCAACGTTCGGCGCGCGACGCCGGAACGGCGGTGGCGTTGGCCGAAGACGCCGTACAGCGCGCGCGACTCGATCTCCTGGTGGCCCTTGGCGAGTTCCCGCAGTAGCGGGTCCCGGTTGCAGGTCGCGCCCTGGCGGCCGAGATATGGCCGCGGTTGAGCCGCGGTCAGCGCTCGGTCTGGAGTGCGACGCCCTCCTCCCGCCACGCCGGCAGCGCGTCGGACGGATCCCGAAAGTAGACGCGCGAGATGTAGTTGAGCGCAACGGCCACACCTTCGCGGTGCGGCATGGTCGCGATCAGCGGGATGATCATAGCCGAGAGAAAGGCGACGCCCTCGACCCAGTTCGATACGCGCAGGCCGAAAAAGATGATCAGTACGAGCCCAATCCCAATTGGAATGCGGTCCATGATGATCCAGAAGAACCACGTGTCGCCCTGATCCCGCAAGTACACCAGCTGGCAGACAGGACAGTCATGATGCAACGTGAACCATCCGGAGAACAGGCGGCCACAGCCGCAGTTGGGGCACCTGCGCCTGAATCCGCGGCCCATCGCTTTCCAGAGTGTCGCCCTCGGCGTCGAGTCTTCAGTCCTGTTCAAGTCTTGCTCTGATCGCGCCGAAGAACGTGTTTGCCATGAGGTCATACCCGATCGGAGTCGGGTGGAGGCCATCCTCTCCCAACAGCGTGTTCTCTTGCCCGACAAACACTTGGAAGAGATCGACCAGCGTGGCACCTTCAGCCGCCGCCAGCGAGCGAATTTGATCGTTGACCGCCAGAATGTCGTACGAGCCGTCAAAGAAGTCGAAGGCCTTGCAGGCTTCCCTGCGCTCTGGCAGCAGCGTGCCAAGGAAGACTGCCCGGACGCCCCGGCTGCGCGCTTCCTGAATCATACTGCGCAGGTCTTCCCGGACACGTGCCGGGGCGTCGTCGCCGATCTGGTGCACGTCGTTGACGCCCTCCTGCAAGAGCAGCACCTGAGGAGTGTGCTGGCCGAGCACGGACGGCAGCCTATCTTCGCCATCGTCGGCCGTCTCTCCGGCGCGTCCCGCGTTGATGACCACGGGTGACTGCGCGGCGTAGCGCTCGGCGAGCAGGGTCTGGAGTGTCGAGGGATACGGCTGGTCGATGACGGTCGCGCGCAGGAACGCGATCTCCGCCTGCCACCACTCGGGTGTGAACGGCAACGCGAGAGTGCGCGGTCCGCATATCGACGAGGACCCCGCGGTAATACTGTCCCCAAAAGCGAGGAAGCTCGTGGCGGTCAGCCTTGGCGGTACGACGACGTTCACCGTGAAGCCGCAGGAAGCGTTACGCCCCTGTGCATCGCGGGCTGTGCACGCGACCTCGGTCGTGCCCACGCCGAAGGCCGCTCCGTTTTCATGCGTGCACGACAGGGTCACCGGCGCAGCGCCCCCGCTAACCGTCGGCGGAGCGAAGTTGACGACCACCGGATCGCCAGTCAGTGTCTGCACCGTCTGCGGCGCCGAACAGCTGATGGTCGGCGGAGCGATGGGACGAGGTGTCGGCGCCGCGGGGCTGCCGCTGCATGCGGCCATCATCACACAAGTCAACGCGACGCTGACCGGCAAGGCGCGACCGTTCCGCCGCAGAGAAACCGCCACGCTCGCTTCGGGCTTGGTCAGCAATAGCGCTGTCGAGGCCGCCAAGTGGGTTGTGCCGAGTGCCTGACGGTCACGCTCGCGGGATGGAAAACGGACCTTGGTGCGGAGTACATGACTGACAGTATCGAACATCCCCTAGGGGTCAGGTCAAGCGCGGTCCCTGTCGGGGACCGCGGCGGCTGCAATTCCGGGCACCCCAAGGGCCTTTCACCCAGCGATGCTGCACGGCGCGTGGCCGCATTCACGGCTGGACCGCAGGATAGTGCTCGCGCACCCAGGCCTCGAACCGAGCACACATGGCGTCTTCGCCCTCGCTGGAGTCGGAGAGCAATTCGGCGCCGTGTACCACGCGGATATGCGCGTCAAGGGTGGCCGCCACCTCGCCGGAGTACTCGCGCGTGGCCGCGGCAGCCAGGTCGGTCTGGGCCCGGGCCCAGACCGCCTCCACCGAGTCGTTGCACTCATCCGCCAGGTAACGCGCCGAGAAGCCCTCGCCGGTGAGGCTGCGCAGCGTGGCGTCGTGGTCCACGCTGTTGCCTGGCGCCCAGTAGTGCTCGGCCAGTGCGGGACCGATGGCGCTGTTATCGGTCAGGTAACCATGTTGGCGAAGGAAGAACGCGCGCGTCTGGTAAACCGCCATGTGAGCGAGTAGATAGCCCTGGTAGGACGCGGCCGATTCCTGGTTGAGCAAGTGCGGGATAGCCAGCATCGGGCGCGGACTCTCGATACCCAGCACGCGCACTTCAGTCTCGCGTGCCAGGGCCACCACGGCGTCGGGCGTGAGTGCCGTGTCGGTGAGCTGATAGAGCGCGGTCTCGAAGTACGGCACGACCGTGATGGCGCGTTCGTTGAAGGCTCGCATGGGCTGGCTGCTGGCTACGCGATCGCGGATCAACGTGTCCGGGATCACCTGGCCTTGCGCGTTGTGGGCATAGCGCTTGAGCCAGTCGGCGTCGTCAAGCAGGCTGTCACAGAACATGGACTGCGTTTCGGCATACGCCATCGAGGTTGGCGCATATTCCTGGGAGAAGCATGGAGCGTTCTGCGCCACGTTGGCGAAATGCGCTGCGTGACCTCCCTCGTGGAACAATGTGTTGATGGCACGCAGCCCGCTGCCCACCTGGTCGGGTTTGGCGTCGGCTGTGAAATTGATCTGGCCAGGTAACCACTCGCCTTTTTCATTCACCCAGGTGGGGATGGGACTGTGGCAGAACCCGTTCTGGTATTTGCCGGTGCGTTCCAGCAGGTCCAGCTGCATGGTGGCGCCTCGGTACTGAATGCCCAGTCGGCCGAAGCTTTCCACCCAGCGCCTCAGCGCCGATCCGAAGGGCATGTATTCATCCATTCGCCGCACCACGTCGCCGGAGGCAAAGAAACGAAGGTTCCAGGGCTTGAGCGCGAGCTCGTCATGCTGGGTCCGTAGCTGGGACAGGGTGCGCGCGTTGGCCCTGTCCGTTCGGGTCAGGAAATCGTCGAGGATGCGCTTTAGTTGACCGGGTGTCATGCGCTCGTTCCTGCGCAGCTTGAACTCGAAGTAGTTGTCGTAGGCCAGGGCACGGGCGAAACGGTTGCGCAACCTCACCAGGTTCAAGAAACCGTTGTCCAGCACCCATCGTTCGATCTCTCGCAGGCTCTCGAAGGAGCTGCGGCGGCGCTCCTCCACCGGATTGGTGGCGAGATTGGTGGCCAGCATGCTCAGCGTGGCAGCCTCGGACTCGCCGTGCTCGTTGATGTGGCGAAGCTGCAGGTCGCGCTTCCGGGCAAACAATTCGGCCTCGGCTTCGATGATCTCGCTCATAAGCGCACGGCCCTCATCGTTGTCGATGATGTTGGCCTCAAACAGCGCCAGCCAACCTCTCAGGCCATGCACCAACGCGTCACGTGCGTCGCTCGCGGGCAGTCTCTGCAGTCGCGTCAGATGGTCGCGAGTGGCCCGCAGTTGTGTCGGATCGGAGATGAAGGTTTTGTAGGCGTTCTCCGCGCGCGCAAACCCCACATGGTCGTCGCTCGTGGCCATGTAGGTAGCCCAGAACAGGTCTTCTTTGGTCCTGTGGACCGCGCAGTAGGCGTGGTTCAGCTCGTCGAAGAAGGCGCGTGCACGTTTCATGGCGTCGCTCCGTGTGGTGGCAGGCGATGGTGTCCCGAATGTTGCGGATCCTGAGTTCGTATGGCAGACCGGAACGACTGATGGGACTCCGGCACCAACGCACGCGTCGGGAACCTGGCTGCCGCCATGTCTCATGGTACAGCGCAGGCCCCCGGGGCTCGTACATCGTACCGATACTCGACGTCTACCCGGTGGGCATCTCGCCCTCGTCAGGCCGATACCCTTGGGTCATAGCACGTCTTCCGTGTCTTGCTCGCGCGCCGACCGGCGCGGTCTCGGCACCGCTCACGTGGGCACGCCGAGTCTGGGCAGTATCCAGTTCTGCAGCGCGATCCACGCGACAAAAAATGCCAAAAAACCGAGCCAGCCCTCCATTGCACTCCCCCTTTACCGCTGTGGCGCCCTTGCGGTGCGTGTCATGGGTCCTATCAGCTAGTTGTAGCTTAAGAAGCGGCTCGCGGGTGAATGGTTTCATCGAGCCAGCGGAGCAAAGAACGGCGTCGCCGCAAGGGGCTTCGTCGCAATAAGATAGATAGAGAGGCCACGTTTCAGGCCACCCGCCCGGTCGAATCCGGGGCTGAAGAACGCTCCTGCGATGAGGACTCGTGACGGGATTCTCGGAAACTGTGACCTGATGAGAAGATTCCTGCAGCAGCCAGCCGTCCTGATGACCTGCTGCCTGGCGATCGTACAGCCAGCCACGGTGGCCGGCACCGGAGCACCGCGCTCGTCGAATCCGGCGGCAGTCTGGAAGGTGCGCGCCCAGGCCAGTGGGTCGCCAGCGCTGTCAGTCTGGGTGTCCCGAGTACGAAATAGCTGTGCAGATTCAGGACGGGACATTCCGTCTGGTGGTATCACTCCTCGCTCACATGTTCCCGATAGGTCCGGTCGTCGTGCCTTGTCAGCCGGGCGCCGCGCCCCGAAATGTCTGTACACCTATTCCGAACTCGGGACACTCATTCGGTCCCGCGTCGGCGGCGGACTGGGGCCGGACGGGTCTGTCATCGGTGCGGCCGAGCGCGAGCAGCTGCAGGCACTGTACGGTCCTGGCGACTACCGTCCGCTCTGGCTGGACGCCGTGAACCGACCAGGACCGCTGGCCCGTGAAGCGCTCGCGCTGTTGCGTCGCGCACCCAGTGAAGGTCTGGATGCCGAGGATTACGAGGCTGAACGGCTGCTGGATCTCGTCGCCTCCCTCGCCAGCGCGGCAGCGACGCCAGCCCTGGCCGCTTCGTTCGACGTGGCACTGAGCGACCGGACTCTGACTTATCTCCGGCACCTGCACTCAGGGCGCATCAATCCCGAAACGGTCGGGTTTCGCATGCGGTACCCGGTTGACCATCACGACTTTGCCGCGATGCTCCGCGATGCGATCCAGAGCGGCAGTCTTGCCGACACCGTGGCCACGTTGACGCCGTCGCTCAGCCTCTACGGGGACCTACGGGACGCGCTGGCCCGCTATCGGTCACTGGCCGCCGAGACCGAACTGGATCCACTGCCAGTGCCGCGTAGCTCGATCCGCGTTGGTGACCCGTACCCAGCCATTCGATCCCTTCACTACCAGCTGGCTGTCCTGAGGGATCTCCCGGAGCAGGCGCCTCCGCCCGCTGATGCGATCTATGAAAAGACCTTGGAGCAAGGCGTGAGGCGATTCCAGATGCGCCACGGCCTGGAGCCGGACGGCATCATCGGCCGCAGGACCTTCGCGGCTCTCGGTGTTCCACTGTCCTGGCGGGTCCGTCAAATCGAGCTGGCACTCGAGCGGCTGCGCTGGGTTCCGCACCTGAGCGCCGGCCGAGGCATCCTCGTCAACATTCCCATGTTCCGTCTCTGGACGTGGGAATCGCTCTCTGACGGCCGGGCACCGTCGTTCACAACGGACGTGATTGTGGGTCGCGCCTTAGATAGACGGACTCCAGTGTTCGATGAGGAGCTGCGCTATCTGATCTTCAGACCGTACTGGAACGTGCCGCGGTCCATCGTCCTCGGTGAGATCCTCCCGGCCCTGGCTCGAGATTCGACCTATCTCGAGCGCGAGAACATGGAAATTGTCTCCGGATTGGGAGACGACGCGCCGCGGGTACCTGTGACACCGGACGCCATCGCCGGGCTGCGAGCGGGGTCGCTCCGGCTCCGGCAAATCCCCGGTCCGAAGAACTCACTGGGACTTCTCAAGTTCGTCTTCCCCAACGACAGCGCGGTGTACCTGCACGATACGCCCACCACGAGCCTTTTCGCCCGTTCCCGCCGCGACTTCAGCCACGGATGCGTCCGCGTCAAGGATCCAGTCGGCCTGGCGGCGTGGCTTCTTCGGGACCAGCCAGGATGGTCGCGCGCGCGGATCGTCGCTGCCATGCACGGTGCCGATTCGCAGCGGGTCGACCTGACGCAGTCAGTGCAGGCGATTCTGTTCTACGTGACAGCCGCGGTGGAGCCGGAGGACGGGGCGGTCGTGTTCGCGGAGGACATCTACGGACACGACGCGCGGCTCGATCACGCGATGGAGGCCAGGTCGATGTCGACTCCGTGATCTCACCTGTCACGGGCGCACGGGCGGACTCTCGTGGTGGACGACATCGAAAGACGCGGGGCAGGCCGCACTGCGGCGGACGATGCGAACGCACGACGAGACAGCCAGTTGCCTCGGTTCTGCGACCGGCAGGGTCTCACGCGCCGGCTGTGAATTCATCGGCATCAACGGGCTCGACCTTGACGTGAACGTCGACTCCCTGTCGAACGCTCTGGGTCACGACGCAGAAATCCTCGAACAACTCGAGGCAACGCCCCAAACGCTCACGGTCTTCGGCCGCCACCGCGGGGTGAAGCCGGACCTCGATTTCTCCGATGCGCAGGCGTCCCCGGTTGTTGCGCACGACCGTGCCCGTCACGGTCGTGCGCATCCCACGTACGTTCACTTTGGCCTTCGTCAGGCAGAACAGCGCGCTCGCGCTCAGACAGTGGCCAATCGCGGCCCCGAGCAGACGAGCCGGGTTTGGCCCGCGCCCCTCGCCGAGCGGTGGCGCTTCGTCCAGGAGCAGCGGTGATATGCCAGCCTGGTGGAAGTCCGCGGTGAATCGAAAACCATCCTGCCGTTCGAGCGTGAGGTCAAATGTCTCCTGGTCCATCAGCAGCTCCTAACCGCCCGCCTCGCCGCTCCGCGTGCCCCATTCGACACCACAGCGAGTGAGGCGAGCACAGACTCACCGGGTCCGGTGCGGACACGACTCACAGCTGAGCACGTCGCCGTTCGGTCCCTGCGCTTCGGCCCCACCGCACGAACCGCGCAGGCACCGGTTCGAGAAGATCACCCCGACGGCCATGGCGAGCATGGACAGGGCGACGACGATGACGGTCAGCAGAATCAGGCCCATGGCTCAGTGTGTCGTGATGGCGTCGAAACGTGGCGTCGCACGCTCGGTAAAACCACCCCCCTCGTCGCGCACGATGAAGAGAACGGGCAGACCGAGCCGCTCGGCCAAAGCAAAGCCCTCGTCGGGGCCGAGGACCATGAGCGCCGTTGATATCCCATCGGCCCGGACGGCCAATTCGTCGATGACAGTCACCGACGCCAGACGATGCTGGATAGGGCGGCCCGTCCGAGGATCCAGGATGTGGGCGACGCGAGTGCCGTTCACCTCATAGTAATTCCGATAGTCGCCCGAGGTGGCGATCGCCCTGTCTAGGATCGGGACCGTGCGCTCGACGGCCCGTCCGACGGTCTGAGGTCGCTCGATGCCGATTTGCCATGGTGCGCCGGCTTCGTTGTGGCCGCTGGCTCGCAATTCGCCGCCCACATCCACGAGGAAGTCGCCAACGTCCCGCTTCAACAGCATCGTCCAGAGGCGGTCAGCCGCATAGCCCGGCGCCAGCGCAGAGAAATCGCAGGCGACCTCCGGCCGCTGCTTGCGCACGGTCTCTGCGACCGCGTCCAGTTCCAGGAGATGCATCCCGGTCATCTCGCGAAGCCTGGCGATCTCGGTATCGGTGGGCACAGTGCTAAGACGTCCGTGGGACCCGAATCCCCACGCGTCGACGAGCGGGGCGACCGTCACATCCAGGGCTCCATCGGTCAGCGCGCCCAGCTCCAACGCCCATCGGAACACCTCGAACGTTTCGGGCGAGACGGGAAACGGATCCTGGCTTACCGACCGATTGAATCGCGAGAGCTCCGATTCCGGATCCCATGTGGACATGAGCGCGTTGATTCGCTCGAGCTCCGCGCGTATCGCTCTGTTGAGGAGGGCTCGGTCCGGGCCGGAGAGACCGTCGGAGCCCGTGACGATCTTCACCGAGAAGGTCGTCCCCATCGTGGGTCCGCGAAATTCGAACGTGCGCCGATCCCGGGGGCCGCCGCAGGCTATCGAGGCGATCGCAAGGATCGCCACGAGCACCCCCAATCGCGGCAGACCGAGGGAAGTGAGGTCAGCGGATACCATGCTTCTCCGGTCCCTTACCCGAAGTCGTCGAACAGGACGTTTTCCTGCTCGACGCCGAGGTCGATCACCATGCGTTGGCAGGCCTGGAGCATCTGCGGCGGTCCGCAGAAGTAGTACTCGACGTCCTCGGGCGCGGGATGGTCTTTCAGGTAGCGGTCGAGGACGACTTGATGAATAAAGCCCGTGTCGCCGGTCCAGTGATCCTCCTGCAGCGGATCAGAAAGAGCCAGGTGCCAGGTGAAGTTGTCGTGTCGCCGTTGGAGCTCTTCGAATTCCTCGACGTAGAACGCCTCGCGCAGGCTGCGCGCGCCGTACCAGAAACTGACCTTGCGCCTGGTCTTGAGCCGTGTGAACTGATCGAAGACGTGCGACCGCATCGGCGCCATGCCCGCTCCTCCGCCAATGAACAGCATCTCGGCGTCGGTCTCCTTGGCGAAGAACTCGCCAAAGGGGCCGGCAATTGTGACCGTGTCGCCGGGTTTCAGGGCGAACAAGTACGACGACATCTTGCCCGGGGGCACACTCTCAGGTGCGCCCGGCGGGGGTGAGGCGATCCGAACATTGGTGATGATGATGCCTGTCTCGTCCGGGTAGTTGGCCATCGAGTAGGCGCGTGTCACGGGCTCGTCGACCTTCGACACGTAGCGCCACATATCGAATGTGTCCCAATCGCCGACGTACTCGGGTTCGATCTCGAAGTCAGCGTACTTGACGACGTGCGGCGGACAGGTGATCTGGATGTAGCCGCCAGCCCGAAACGGCACCGATTCCCCGGCGGGCAGGTCCAGTATGAGCTCCTTGATGAACGTCGCGACGTTGTGATTCGAGCGGACAGTGCAATTCCACTCACGCGCCGAGAAGACCTCCGGTGGGACTGCGACCCGCATGTCGGTCTTCACCTTGACCTGACACGACAGACGCAGCCCGGCGCGGGCCTGGCCGCGCGTGATGTGACTCCGTTCGATCGGCAATATCGCGCCGCCACCCTCGATGACCGTCGCCGTGCAGACGCCGCAGGTGCCTTTACCGCCGCAGGCCGAAGGAATGAAGATCCGGTTGGCCGCCAGCGTGGTGAGGAGCGTGCCTCCAGCCGGGGCCCTGATGGCCTTCGACTTGTCGCCGTTGATGATGATTTCGACTTCGCCGGTGGCTACCAAGCGACTGCGTGCCACGAGCAGGAGAGCGACGAGCGCCAGGATGACGCCCGTGAACATGCCCACGCCCATCAAGATAGTGGTCATGCTCCCTGCGGCTACAGCTGGATCCCGACAAACGCCATGAATCCAATGGCCATCAAACCGGTCACGATGAACGTGATACCGAGGCCCCGGAGGCCATCCGGCACGTCGCTATACCGCATCCGCTCCCGAATGGCAGCGAGCGCAACGATCGCCAGAGCCCAGCCGATCCCCGATCCCAGGCCAAACACGACGCTCTCAGAGAAGGTATAGCCCCGCTCGACCATGAAGAGCGATCCGCCGAGAATCGCGCAGTTCACCGCGATAAGCGGCAGGAAGATGCCGAGCGTCATATGAAGCGTTGGCGCGTAGCGGTCAAGCGTCATTTCGACGATCTGCACTGTCGCCGCGATCGTCCCGATGTAGGTGAGAAAGCCGAGAAACGTCAGGTCGTACTGCGCGAGCGAGGGGTGCAGCCAGGCGAGTCCGCCTTCGCTGAGGAGGTAGTCGTGGATCAGGTTGTTCAACGGGACCGTGATGGTTTGTACGACGACCACGGCGAGACCCAGGCCTACCGCGGTCTCGACCCTTTTCGATACGGCCAGGAACGAGCACATGCCCAGGAAGAAGGCGAGCGCGAGGTTCTCGACGAAGATCGCCTTGACCGCCAGATTCAGATAGTGCTCGGTCATCTCACGACTCCGGTTCCTCGACCTGCTCCCGCTTCCACGTGCGCAGGGCCCAGATGATCAGTCCGATCAGGAAGAACGCCCCCGGAGCCAGGACGAGTAATCCGTTCGGCGTGTACCAGCCGCCATCGGCGGCCAGCGCGAAGACCGGCCGGTCGTAAAATCTGCCAGCGCCGAAGACTTCACGCACTGCGCCAACCGCGACCAGGATCAGGCCGTAGCCCACCCCATTACCGATCCCGTCGGCGAGGCTCGGCGCGGGTTTGTTCTGCATGGCGAAGGCCTCGGCACGGCCCATGACGATGCAGTTGGTGATGATGAGTCCGACGAAAACGGAAAGCTGCTTCGAGACCTCGAACATGAACGCCTTTAGAAACTGATCGACGATGATCACGAGCGACGCGATGATAGTCAGCTGGACGATGATGCGGACGTTGGTCGGAATCAGCGTGCGCAAGACGCTGACAAAGAGATTCGAGCACGACATCACGAACACCACGGCGAGGGCCATCACCAACGACGTCTCCATCTTCGTGGTGACGGCCAGCGCGGAGCAGATGCCAAGCACCTGCAACGCGATCGGGTTGTTATTGAACAGCGGATCCAGTAGCACGTCGCGCGACTTAGCCATCGGATCCGTCCTCGTTGAGTGCGGTGAGCCGCTCCAGGTAGGGTCCGTACCCATGCTCGCCGAGCCAGAACTGGAGCATGTGGGTCACTGCGTTGCTGGTGATGGTGGCTCCTGCGATCCCGTCAACGCGATGTGGATCGACGTTGATCGAGCCTGCTCGACCGCGTACGACTTCAATGACGGGACGCCCTTGCTCGTCGAACGCCTCGCGACCGGGCCACAGCGCTCGCCAGCGCGGGCTGTCGACCTCGGCGCCAAGCCCGGGTGTTTCCCCGTGCTCGTAGTAGGCCAGCCCGCGGATTGTCTTCATGTCGGGACCAAGCGCCAGGAAGCCGTACATCGTGGCCCACAATCCCTGGCCCACGACCGGGAGAACGAGCAGTTCGGTCCGTCCGGCTTGATCCCGTCGTTTGTAGACCAACGCGTGATTGGGCACGCGCTGGATGTTCGCCGCGTTGCCCGGCACCGGGCGACTGGCGGCCGGGTCGGTCAATACCCGCCGAGCGTCGTACCCCACGACGTCAAACGCGGGGTCTTCCTCCCCGGTTCGGAGGTCGACCGCGACCACTTCGAACGAGGCGAAGCGCCGCTCGATCTCCTCTTGAGACACGGTCTCGCCGCTACCGATGGAGCCAGCGGCCATCAGCACGTTTCGCCTGCGATCGAGCTCGATGTTGACCAGCTGTCGCTCGCGCAGAAGGACGGCAGACGCGGACACCAGCACGGCGCACACAACGCATACCGCCGCGGTGAAGCGCAGAACGTAGAGAGTGTAGCTACGCGGCAGCACGTGCCTGCCTCCGCCGAATGTTCGCGCGCACGACAACATGGTCGATCGTCGCCGCGAACACGTTCATGAACAGGATCGCCAGCATCATCCCCTCAGGATACGCGGGGTTGACGACGCGGATGAGCACGGTCAAGAGACCGATGAGGATGCCGTAGATCCACCGTCCTGTGTTGGTCTGGGTGGCTGTGACCGGATCAGTGGCCATGAACACCGCGCCGAATGCCCACCCGCCGAGCACCATGTGCCACCAGAACGGCACGTCGAAGTATGGGTTGGTCGCCGAGCCGATGGCATTGAGGCCGGAGGCCGCGGCGATTGTCCCGATCGTCACGCCCAGCAGAATGCGCCAGGAGCCTACGCCGGTCGCCACCAACAACACTGCGCCGGCCAGACACGCGAGCGCCGAGGTCTCGCCCATGGAGCCGGGCACGAAGCCGAGGAAGGCATCCGTCCACGTCACACTATCGAAGCCCGCAATCCCGCTCGTCGCGGCGGCGGCCAACCATGTGGCGCCGGTGTAAGCGTCAGCCGCGGACGTCGCCGACGTCACGCCGTCGCCACCAGCTGCCGCTGCCACCCACACGTTGCCGGAGAGCTCGGCCGGATAGGCGAAGAACAAGAAGGCGCGCGCGGTTAGGGCCGGGTTGAAGATGTTCCGACCGGTACCGCCGAAGATTTCCTTCCCGATCACGACACCGAACGTGGTTCCCAGTGCCACTTGCCAGAGCGGGATCCCGGGCGGCAATGTCAGGGGAATCAGGATCCCGGTAACCAAAAGACCCTCGTTAACCTCGTGTCCCCGCACTTGCGCGAAAAGGACTTCCCAGACGGTACCGACTGCGTAGGTGACGAGCAGCACAGGCACGAAGTACAGCGCTCCGTGGACCACGCAGGCGAGGACCTGGCCCGATGCGAGCGGCAGATCGAGCGCTTGCATCGCGCTCGTCTGCCACGTGTCCAGCGGGCGTGCGCCGCCTTCGATCGTCAGGTGTGCCTGATAGCCCGTGTTGTACAAGGCCATGGCAATCGCTCCGGAGAGCGCGACGACGACCAGGCCCATCATCCGCTTGACGTCGAAACTGTCTCGAATATGTGTCGGCCCGGTGGTCACGCTCGACGGCGTGTAGAAGAAATGGTCGATCGCCTCGTAGAGCCGCTGGAGAGAATCTAGGCTGCCGCCGTGCTCGAAGTGACGCGCACCGCGGTCGAGAAGCCGGCGCAGCATCAGCCTTCCTTCTCAATCATGGTGAGTACTTCGCGGAGGTATGGACCGTAATCGGTCTTGCCGGGACAGACGAACGTGCAGAGCGCCAGATCCTCTTCGTCGAGCTCGAGACAGCCAAGCTCCTCGGCGCGCTCGACATCGTGTGTCACCAGGGCCTTGAGGAGATAGGTCGGATGCATGTCGAACGGCATCACCTGTTCGTAGAGTCCAACCGGGATGATCGTGCGGGGCGACCCGTTCACAGCGGTCGTCAGCGCGTACCGCCGGCTCGGCCCGAGTCGCGACAGGAACGCCCGTGTCGCTGAGAACTTGTGGAGGCCTGGGCTGGCCCAGCCCACGAACTCGCGGCCACTGCCCTCGAATAGCGCCGACACCTGCCGATGATAGCGTCCGAGGAACCCGTGCACCGGTCCCATCGCCGTCCGGCCCGACAACACTGACCCGGAGATGACACGCACGTTGCCGGGAGCGAGCTCGCCGGCCACGAGCTGCTCGGTGGAACCTCCAATCCGTGCCCGCACCAAACGGGGTCGTGTCACGGCGGGGCCGGCAAGCGCGATGACGCGCTCGACCTCGATTGACCCCGTCTCGAAAATCCGGCCAACCGCCAGCACGTCTTGATACCCGATGTGCCACGTGAGCCGGGTACGCCCGGCAGGATGCAGCGTATGCATGTGCAGCCCGACAGTGCCGGCTGGGTGGCGGCCCACGAAGCGCTCGTGTCGGAGGCGATCCGTCTTTGGCACGCGCAGCGAGAACTGGCCAGAGGTGCAGAAGAAGACCGGGCCGTCAGTCAGACGGGTGAGCGCCGCCAGCCCTCGCTCGAGGTCGGCCTCTCTGCCCTGCATGACCGCCTCGACGTCGGGCGCGAGCGGATCAGTGTCGATGGCCGTGACGAAAACCGATTGGGGCCGGTCTTCGGGGTTGGCGATACGCGAGAACGGACGCGCGCGCAACGCCGTCCAGAGTCCAGAGTCGAGCAGCAGCTCGCGGACAGCGTCGCCGCCGAGCGCCGACGGGTGGCGACCAGAAAACGCCGAAAGGCGTGCCTGGCTCCCTCGTCCACTCCGATCGGCTGCAGACAGCTCGATGACGAGCGACTGAAAGGCCCGCCGCTCGCCGCGGTTGATGGCGACTACCCGACCTTCGCCCGGGGCAGTCACGAGCACCCCCGGCGTCTTCTTGTCGTCGAAGAGGACTTGCCCACGCCGGACCTCGTCGCCCTCCGCCACGCGTAGCGTCGGACGCAGGCCGATGTAATCGGCGCCCAGCAATGCGACGCGCGACAAGGCGACCGTCCGGTCGACGACCTGCTCAGGTTCGCCGGAGATGGGGACTGTGAGCCCCCGTGTGACTCGATGAACTGCCATTAGCGAAGCTGGGTGCGCACCACAACAGCCTGGTCGGACTCTCCCTCCGACAGCCAGTGTAGATCGGCATTGATGCACCGGTTTCTATGACCCGAGAAGCCCGGAGACCGAGACAGAAAACAGCCACCAGGCTGACTGATTGAAATTCAAGAGTGACGTTCCACCGAGAATGCCACATACTGTCGTGGCAATATACGTACCACGGCCTCTGGGCCAGAAACCCCGGGATGCGCGCGCCGCCGACTCGGGAAAGGGCCACGCGCCTGAAGTTTCCGCATGAGCGGGTGAATCTCCGCACCTCGGAGAGCCGCGCGATGTTCCGATCTCGATTCGTCAGCCGTGCGTGTGGGCCATACAGCACGACACCTCCGACTTTGTCGTCGCGATCGGCGGGCGCCGGCTACGCCAGATCCGCGAAGAAGCGCGACAGCTCGATGGACCTACACGCTGACGGCGCTTGACCCCGCGAGCGGCTGGTGCGAGTCTGATCCCATGGCCGGGTTCGAGCCCTTTCACGCCGACGCGATCCGCGACTTCAGAATTCGCGGCTGCTTCGTGAACCGCCGCAAGCTCCTGGCGCCGCTCGGGCAGCGGACCCAGCGGAGCGGCGCTCCGCCGCCCGGCTACGCGGCGGCCGTCGTCGAGCTCGAGAGGGACCACACACCCGAGACTGTGGACGTTCGCGACATCGATCTGCCACTCCTCTGCCAGGCCGACGTCGAGTGCGCGAAGCAGCACCTGTCGTTGATTCTGCGTGCCCGTCGAGGCGACCCCGCCGCCGACCGGAGTCTGCTCTCGGCCGTCGAGGCGTACCAGTGGCAGATCACCAGCGGGCTCCAGGGCCTGGAGCCCGCTGAGAGCCGATTCGTCGTCCCCTCGTCGAGCCGCGAGCAGCACTCGGAGGCGGCCGTCAGCCACAAGGGTTCCACGCTCCTGACGCTGAGCCAGCTGGGCTATCCGGTTCCGGACTTCGCCATTCTCACCGCGGAGGCTTTCACGGATCGCGACTCCCATCTCGAGACGCACGTTGCCAACGCCGTCCGCCAGCTCGAGATCCTTACGCTGCGGCACCTGGGGGGCGAGGCTCCGCTCGTCATCGCGCTGCGCTGTGCCATGCCGAACTACCTGCCTGGCGTCATGCGCACCTATCTCAACGTAGGGGTGACCGAGCGCGTCATGCCCGGCCTGCGGGCGACATACGGACGCCTGGCGGCCGACAGGATGTTCCTGAACACCCTGCGCAATATCTGTGTCTCGATCGCTCCCGAGCATCATACCGACATCGTCGAGGCCGTTGCGCCGGGTCTATCCCCGGATGAGATCGCCGGGTTGATCGATCGGCTCTCGGAAACCGTCGCACGCAGGGACCGGCGGCTGCTCGAGGATCCGTTCCACCAGGTTGCCTTCTTCGTGCGGCAGGCCTACGCGCACTTCGAAGACAACCAGGAGTTGCTGAGCACGCTGTCACGGGGAGCGGAGCACTATCCCTGTCTGATCTTGCAGGAGATGATCTGCACGGTGCGTCAGGAGGACGCCTACGTCGGTGTCGTGCACAGCCGGCACTCGCAGATGGGCGTGGGGACGGAGCTCCAGACCGCCCGCAATATCTTCGGAGAGGAGATCATGACCGGCACGACCGCTGCCGAGTCGACGGTCTTCGACGACCCGGGCGCGATTCGGGACACCTTCCCGGCGGTCTACCATTTCTTCCCGCACCTGGCGGAGCTGGAGCGCACGTTCGAAGCACCGGTGACGATCGAGTTCGCGGTCGACGCCACGCGACGCTACCAGTGGTTTGCGCTTCTGCAGCTCAACGAGGCCGGCCTGGCGGGCCGCGCCGCGTTTATCGCGGTCGTCGATATGCACCGCGCGGGCACGATCTCGCGCACCCGAGTGACCGAACTGATTCGCCCCTACCACGTCAGGCAGATCACGAGCGATAGCCTCGACGAGAACGCCTACGATGGCCTCGCGCCGTTCTGCTTCGGCGTGGCCATCCTGCCGCGCTCCGCCATTTCGGCCCGGATCTACTTCACCGACGAGACCGCCCTGCGGGCGAAGCAGCGGGGCGAGGTGGTCTGCTTTTGCAAGGACACGTTCGTGCCCACCGACACGGTCGTGATGCGGGAGATGGATGCGATTCTAAGCCTCACTTCGGCTGCGATTCACGTGATCACCATCTGCCAGAGCCTGGGCATGCCGGCGTTGCTGAATCTCGAGCAGCACGGCGTGTCACGGCGGAGGGACGGCAAGCTGGTCAATCCCGGCGGAATCGAGATCGCGGAAGGTGACTGGATCACCATCTCGTCCAGACGTAAGTCCCTTTACGCTGGTAAGGCCAAGTTCAAGGGTGCCAGGCTCCTGCGCTACATGCGCGGGGAGGACGTCAAGCTCGCGGCGCACGAGGTTGAGGCCTTCGCCGCCATGGCCTACGCGTACCGGTACTACCAGCAGCTGATCCGGGGCGTCTCGCAGGCGCACGGCTCCACGCTGCACGAGATCGTTCGTCTCGTGAACCTCGAGCTTCGAGGCGAAGCCGACGAGGCGCGGCAACTCGTCAACGGCTGGTTCGACGATCACGAGGAGCTGTACGTGGACGGTGTGCTCCAGAGCGACATCGGCGATCACCTCAGCCAGAGCACGGTATTCGACATGCTGGCGCTCGACCGCAAGATCCGCTTCTTCAAGCGCTCAGTCGAGCGCTGCGTCCGCGAGCGAATCTCCGGCTACGAGGCCGGTGCCTTCATGCTTGGCCGGTTCCTGGCCACGCGATATCCGGTCGCCTTCTGGCGCCGCTTTGGTCCGACGGAGGTCGCGGTGCTCGTCAACGAGTGGGTGCTCTTCGAGAAGTACATGCAGGTCCTGCGAACGGTGGGCGAAAAGAAGATCGTCCAGACTCGGAAGCAGATTCTCCGGGGCGGGCTGGACGAAATTCTGCTCCATCCTGGCAACGTGCGGGCCATGATCCCGTTGAAGGTGGGCGGCACGCCGCTCGCGGCGGTGCGCGCGTCGCTGCCCGAGTGGAGCGACCCGCAGACTGCGCGACTCCTCGATTTGCTCCAGGAGCCGTACCGCGTGTTCTACGATTTCGACGCGCCATGGTCGGTCAAAGAGCTCGAGACGATCTGCCTGGAGGCTCAGCTGCCAGTGCCAGGCCCGGCTGACACGTGAGGGTGGGATACGGGCAGTGACGGGGAGTTATCGGATCCCGTACAGCCGGTCGTGATCGACGACGGGCTCCAGCGCCTGGAGCACGTCGGACAACTCCTGGCCGTCCCGGGCTGCGATCAGGCGCCCGAGTGCCAGCGACAGCGACAGGATCGCGTTCATTCCCAGGTTCGCCTTCCGCTGCATCGTCTGGATGCGCTCCTCGGCCGGCGCATCTCGGGCGATCTTGCCGCGCGCCACAGCGAGGTCCAGTTCGAACCGCAGCAGTTCCCGGTCGATGTCCTCCAGGGTGCCGATTGTCGAGATCTTCTGGCCCAAGAAACGGGGTGCCAGCACCTGCTCGACGTTCGCCACCGCGTTGAGGCACCCCTTGCCGCCGTAGCGCCTGCTCCTCGTCCAGAGGCTCACGAGTTCGGCATCCTCGCCGGCGATCGCCTCGGTCTTCACGTCGCGTGCAAAGCGGTAGGTCTTGTTCTTCTCGTCGAGCACGAAGTATTGGGGAAATTTTCGCGTCAACGGCTGCGCCTCGACGATGCTGTCGACCAGGTGGATTGCCTCGTCCGTCCCGGCGGACGTGCCGAGGGGGGTGGCGGCGGTGAACTTCATCCCGTTGTCGAGCCGCACGACCACCCCGACCGTCGGGATGCCCGCATTCGTGGGTTCCTCGTGCGCGGAAATGTCGGTGATGACGAGGTCGGGATCGAGGGTCCGCGTGATCATCAGGCCCTTCTGGGCCAGTTCGATCAGCTCAACGATGCGGCTGTACTTGATGAGCCGCTCGGTGTTGCTACCGCCGCCGCACTTCAGCCCAAGGGCGCCGATCGCGAAGGCGATGTCCGCCTCCATCACTTCGTTGGGCGACTTGGATCGGTGCGAGACGACGAGGGACAGCCCGTGCTCCTTCGCCGCGCGGGTGGCGAGCAGCGTCTCGCTCAGGGTGCCGATCTGGTTGGCCTTGACGAGCACCGTGTTGATGAGGCCCTGCTCCGCGCAGCGTCGAATCGTGGAGTCCTTGGTAGTGACGAGGTCGTCCCCGATGATGAGGATCTCATCGTCGAGCTCGTGCATGAGCTTCTTCCAGCCCTCGTGGTCGTCCTCGGCGAACGGGTCTTCCAGCGAGACGATCGGGTACTCGCGGATCCAGCGCGTGTAGAGATCCACGAGCTCGTCGGTGGTCAGCACCTTCGGCTCCTCCGCGCGCCAGAACAGGTACTGGCCGACCGAGTCCGCCTCGCCGGTTTTCTCACGAAACGCGTTGCTGAGCTCGCTCGCGGCCGAGTCGATCGCGAGACAGACGTCGCGGTCCGGCACGAAGCCGCACTCCTCGATGGCCTGGACGGCCACCCTGAGGGCGCGTTCCTCCGGGAACAGGTCGCCCGCGCCCTTGGCGTACGAGGCCACGATGCCTCCCTCGAGCCCGATGCCCACGAAGTTGAGACCGTCCGAGTCCTGGATAATCTGGATGGCGCGACTTTGCAGCACGTTGGTGACCCGCTGGGCCTCGATGTAGTCGTTGGCAGTGAGCGGCAGGAACATGAACTCCTGGAAGCTCAGGTTGCCCCCCATCTCCTCCGTGTGCCGTCCGCCCATGATGGAGTTCCGGAACTCCCACGGGGCGAACACGACCCGCCCGTCTGGCAGCGCCAGCTCTTGGAGGCGGTGAATCCGGAGCTTGCGCTTCAGCTCCGACGGCTCGGTCGGGCGCTCGGTCAGTGTCCCGTGCGCCGGCTCCCCGGCCCGCGCCTGCCTCGCGCGCGCGGCGGCTTCCCGTTGGCGCTCCTGGAACGCCCGGTACTTGCCGGGATCCGACAACAGGAAGTCCAGTAGGGCCACCGCGCCGATCGTGAATAGCAGGCGGCCCGTGTAGACGGCCCAGGGCGAGGGACCAAGGGTGCCTAGCAAGATGAGGAGGATGCCTGGCGGCAGGGTCGCCAGGCTGAGCCGCTTGCTCGCCCTCGGCCCGGCGGCCGACACCGCCAGGTTCTGCGTCTTCACGCTCGGGTGATAGCTGCCGGCCTCCTTGGTGACGCCTTCGAATGCGCCGTACGGAATCTTCAGAAACATCTCGCCGAACCAGAGCCATCGCCGCAGCGGCCCCTCACCGAGCATCTGTTGCGCGGGGCCGGCGAGCTCCGGCCTCAGGTTGCTGGTTCTGACCGCTGTCAGGTAGTGCCCAAGTTCGTGGATCGCGATGTTGACGTGCCACGCGGCGTACCAGATTACACAGGAGATGACGACCTCGATACCGAGGAACATCTCTCGCAGCACGTCGACCCTGGACGCGACGCCGGGCGAGATGCTGAGCACCGACGTCAGGAACGCGGCATGGAACGACACCAGCTTGTGATTCGCGATGATCCAGCCGCGGTCGAGTCTGGCCGTCTCTCCCTCGCGCGGCAGGCGTGGCGTCAGAGACCCGATCTGTCCAGTTGAACTTTCGAAGAGGCTCATCGACGTTCTCTCCCGAGCGGCACACGCCTGACTGCGTGGCATTCCCGCATACCTTCGTCCTTGCGAAATCCGGCGACCGGCACCAGGGGTTGGATGTTGGACGCCCCGCGCCGGATGTTGACGCTGGTAACGCATGCATTCTACGTCGAGCCGGGCGTGTCGACTCGGTCTGACCGTTTCCCGGGGGCCGAGAGCATCGAGCGGGCGCTCGAGCGCTATCCGAAGGAGCGCCTGTTCGTGAACCTCGACTGTGGCTTTGCGACCTTCTCGAACCGACCGGTCAGCACCAACGAGATCGCGTGCAGCAGACTGCAGGCCATACGCCAGGCGGTGGAGCCCTTCCGTTAACGCGCGGCCCGCTGTTGGAGCGGATGCCGGAACCGAGCCGTGCACCGCCGTAGCAACCTCCTGGCAATTGACAGCCCGGCGATGCGCGCCTATTCTGTTTACCTGATGGTCGGCTCGCATCGGCGCGTCCGGCCGCTCCCCGGCCGCTCCCCGGCAGCGCGGTTGTTCACGTGGCGGGGTGCGACCGTGGGATCCAGGACGATGGTGTTGCCTAAACGCCGTCAGAGGATCCATTCCAGGCGAGGGTCTGTGTCTTGCAGCCGCGAACGACGGCTGTCACCCTATCCTCCGCGCGCCTCCTGCCGGCGCGATATCACCTATTTCACCTCGCCGTCGCGCGCGGTCGCCCATTGACCTTATCGCCGACCGGGGTAAACGCGGATGGGCGAGGCGTCGTTATCAACTGCGATCGGGCGCCAACGCGGCGCGGGGTTCCGGAGGGTTCAGGTGTGGTCAGCACGGGTTTTCCAGGTCGGTATGATGTGCGCGGGCCTGATGGCCGTGCCTGCCGTGGTGTCTGCGCAGGACGCAGACGCGCAGGCGCCGATGTTCCTCAGCAGCCGGTGCCGCTGGCGACGTCAGCTAGCGGTCAGTCGGTGTTCAACCCCGACACGTCGGTCATCACCAATTTCGAAAGCGCCGCCGGCAGGAATACGCTGAGCGATCAGCCGTCTCTGTCACTGAGTGAGGTCGAGGTGGCCTTTCAGTCGGTGATCGATCCGTACGCCCGGGCCGATCTCTTCCTGGCGGCGACGCCCGAGGGGCTGGAGGTGGAAGAGGGATATGTCACGTTCACGTCCTTACCGGCTGGTCTCCTGCTGAAGGCCGGCAAGATGCGCGAGCAGTTTGGCAAAGTCAACACGATGCACACGCATATCCTGCCCTGGGCCGATCGACCGATCGTGTCGCAGAACCTCGTCGGCGGCGAGGAGGGACTAGCGGACTCCGGCATGTCAATCTCGAGGCTGGTTCCCAACGGCTTCATGTTTCTCGACGCCATCGGCGAGGTGTACAGCGGCGACTCCGACGTCTTCCAGAGCGACCGCCGCTCGCGGCTGAGCTACCTCGGTCGTCTTCGCGGGTACCGAGATCTGACCGAGGGTACGAATCTCGATCTCGGCGTGTCCTACGCCCGCGGCCCGAGCGCCGACTTCCCGGATCTGACCAGACAGCTCACCGGCCTCGATGCCACATTCCGGTATCGACCACTTCGCCGCGCGATCTACCGCCAGTTCGTCGGTCGGACGGAACTCGTCTGGAGCCGGCAGGACGTGCCTGCCGGAGCAGAGCAGCGGGCGTTTGGTTTCTACGGCAGCGCGGACTATCAGTTTGCGCGCCGCTGGTTCGTTGGTGTCCGCGGCGAGCGCTCCGGACGGGTGCTCGACAGCGAGCTGCACGATTCGGGCGTATCGCTCTCGCTGACGTTCCGGCCGAGCGAGTTCAGCCTGGTTCGCGGCCAGTATCGGCGCACGGAGTACGCCGAGGACGAAACGGCCAATGAATTCTTGTTCCAGCTGAACTTCTCGATTGGCGCGCATGGCGCGCACCCGTTCTAAAATGGAAGGTCGCCACAAGCGTTTCCGAGGAGTTCCGAACATGCGTGCATGTGCCCGTCACGTTCTGCTGATCGCTGCCGTTGCCGTACTCGCCCCAGGCCCTGCTGCCGCGGCCGTCCGTATCGTGACCACGACAGAAGATCTCGGTTCACTGGCGCGGGAGGTCGGTGGCGACAAGGTAACGGTTGTCGCTCTCGCCAAGGGATACCAGGACCCGCACTTCGTCGAGCCCAAGCCGAGCTTCATCCTCGAAGTCAGCCGCGCGGACCTGCTGGTCGTGGTTGGCCGCCAGTTGGAGATTGGCTGGCTCTCTCCCCTCATCACCAGCAGCCGCAACGCCAGGATTCAGGTCGGCGCAAATGGCTACCTCGATGCTTCCGCCAACGTCAGAATCCTCGAGATCCCGACCGGGCAGATCACTCGCGCGATGGGCGACGTGCACCCGCAAGGCAACCCGCACTACTGGCTGGATCCGGCCAACGGCCGCCGCATCGCCCAGGCGATCAAGGACAAGCTGACCCAGCTCTCGCCCAACGATCGCGCCTACTTCGACCAGCGCTACGCGGACTTCGACAAGCGACTTGCCGCGGCCGAGACTCGCTGGGGCGCGACGATGGCGCCGTACATGGGCAGGAAGCTCGTCACGTACCATCGCTCGTGGCCGAATTTCATGGAGCGCTTCGGGCTGAATGTCATCGGCTACGTCGAGCCGAAACCGGGCATCCCCCCGACAACCGCCCACACCGTGCAGCTCATCGACGAGATGAAAGCGCAGAACGTGAAGCTGATCGTCATGGAGCCCTATTTTGCGTTGAGGACCTCTCAGGCCATTACCTCGCAGATCGGCGGGCAGGTTCTGGTGCTGGCGCCGTCGGTCGGAGGTAACGAGGAAGCCTCCGACTATATTCAGTTGTTCGAGTACAACGTGAGCACGCTGGCCGCCGCTCTCAAGCAGACGACTACAGAATAGGACCTGAATGGACTGGTCGATCTTTCAGTTCCTGCTGCCGGCCATCACCGCCACGCTGATTATCGCGGGCATCCATGCGTATCTCGGCCTGCACGTCGTCGAACGTGGCGTCATCTTCGTGGACCTCTCACTCGCGCAGATCGCGTCGCTCGGGGCGGCGATTGGTGTCTGGCAGGGGTTCGAACCGAACGAACCCGCGATTTACTGGCTGAGCCTGGCCTTCACGCTCATCGGCGCCCTCATCTTCGCCGTTGTCAAAGACCGTGACGCGAATATCCCGCAGGAAGCCATCATCGGCATCACCTACGCCGTCGCCTCGGCGGCCGTGATCCTGGCGATGAGCCAGGCGGCGGGTGAAGCAGAGCACCTGCGGGACATGCTGGTGGGCAGTATCCTGTCGGTTCAGTGGCCCGAAGTCTGGATCACGGCCGCCATCTACCTGGTCATCGGCGTCTTCCACTGGGTGTTTCGACAGCGCTTTCTCGAGATCTCGCTCAGCCCCGATGCGGTTGCGGCGCGCGGCATCTCGGTTCGTTTCTGGGATTTCCTGTTTTACGCGTCGTTTGGCTTCGTGGTCACGCGTTCGGTGGCGATAGCCGGCGTGCTGCTCGTGTTCTGCTACCTGATCGTGCCGTCGGTGGGCGCGATACTGTATGCGCGGACTATCGGCGCGCGGCTCACGCTCGGCTGGGCGATGGGGATCATCGTCTCGATCCTCGGCATGTACTTTTCGGTGCTCTTCGATCTGCCGACCGGCGCCACGATCGTGTGCACGTTCGGGCTGGTTCTGGCGGTCATGGCGGCAGTTCGTCCCCTGGTCCGGCGGCGCGGTCGGGCCGGACCGCCGTTGCGCGCCTAACCTGCTACAGCTCAGTCCGGGGGGCCAGCACGATCTCGGTCGGTGACGACGGGGGACAGGCCGTTCGCGTGTCCCCTTCTCAACCGTCCACTCTCTACCCGAAAGTGATAACATCTTCCGTGGAGGTGTGGCCATGACGTACCTGATGTATGCCATCATGGCTGGGTTCGCTCTTCTCTTCGCCGCCGGGTGGGTGGCTCTCATCTGCGCCGTGGTGTTCACCACGTCTGGCGCCCTCGTCGCCTTGCCAGTGACTTCAGCGACGCGACTCAGTGAATGGGTCAGGCGACCCTTCGCGGAGCCTGTCGGACAAGGGGTTCTCTGTCTTGAAGGGCTCGCCGGGAACGATCGGCTGGGTCGCCGTGTCCGCACGGACATCGCCCGGGTGCTGGCGTTCGCTTCACCAGAAACCCGCCCGCGGGCCTGCGCCTGTGTCAAGAACGTCGACGCGGGCTACGTCGGCGTGATGCGTGTGTTCAACACGAAGGGTCACTACCTGTTGCGCGTGACCGGAAGTACCGCCGCCGCCGTCGGGGAGCGGTTCGTGGCCGAGCTTGGAGCCTTCAGGGATACGTTTCCCGCCGCGATTGGCGCCCGACGGATCCGATGTGTGGAGTGCGACTCGAGCACATGCCCGCTGCGGCTACTCAAGCGGCAGGGCGCGCAACCAGTCGCGGCCTAGACAGGTAGCCGGGAACGGGCGAATCCGGATCTCCTGTCCGGCACGACAGGGAGGTTCAGGTGCGACACATGCGGACTTACGAAGGGTGAGCTTCCCCGTGTCGAGGCCCGCTTCGTTGAACCGATGGTCCTGCCCCAACGGCTCGTCCTTCTGAGCCGGCCCTTCCGGTGGCGCGCAGGCTCCCTTGTTGCGCAGAGTGGGGCGTACACAACCCGTACTCTCTTGATTACCCGGCCAGGAAGGGCCCTTTCTCCGCCCGCGGACGCGTGGTGAGCGGTCGCGGTCCCGTCGCAAGGCGGGGCGTGCGGGGAATCGCTATAATCTGGGTCGAAACCGTGCGATCGGGCGCCGATCGACGAGCCCGAATGAGGAGTCATCGTGCAGACTCGAGCGACAATCGCGAACAGTGACAGTGCAACCTCGGCACGCACCGACCTGCTCGTCTTGATCTTCGCGGCCGGGGCGAGCGTGCTTGTGCTCTTTCTTGCTTGGGAGGCGGTAGAACTCAGGTTCGCCACGAACGACGTGATCGCGCACCGTCTGCACTATGCTCGCGGAATCTCCTCGAGTTTGGTGACCGCGTTCGTCATCGGCGTGCTGACGTACCGGCAGTATCTTCGACACCAGGAAGTCCTCGAAAACGAGGTGTCGCGTCGCACGCAAGAGCTGAGAGAGACCCGCCGCCTGCTGCAGCTCATCCTGGACACGGCGCCCGCCGCACTCGTCCTTCTGGACCGCAATTACCAGGTCGTTCAGGCCAATCGATCCGCGGAACGAGTACATGGCGCTGGGGCTCTCAAGGGCCGGGTTTGCTACGAAGCGCTCACTGGCCGCGAGAACATTTGCGAGGAGTGTCCCGCGACCGACTCGTTCGCGGGCGGCGACTCAGGCCGCGTCAACGGGCATCGCCGCGATCCGCGGACGGGAGAGGTCTTCGAGATCGAGTACCATCCGCTGTCCTTCGACGACGGCAACGATTACATGCTCATCGTCGAACGCATCGTCACCGAACAGAAGAAGCTTGAGGCGCGACTCCTCCATCAGGAGAAGATGGCGGCTTTCGGCCTTCTTGCGACGGAGGTCGCGCACGACATGGGTAACCCTCTGTCTTCGATCGACGCTCAGCTTCAACTCGTGGACAAGGCGATGCTCACGAAGGACACCGCCGCGGTGGTCGATACGGTTCAGGCCGAGGTCAGGAGACTTCACCGGATTCTGCGGGAGATCGTCGACTTCGCAAGAAGGCGGCGTGACGAAGCGACGCTCGTTTCCGTGCAAGCGGTTGTCGAAGACGCCTTGCGTTTGCTCCGGCACGACCGGCGTATGCGCTCGGTTCGCCTCGTCGAAGAATTCGACGCCGAGACGCCCCCGGTCTTCATGGTGGAGGACCATCTCATACAAGTGGTGCTCAATCTCCTGCTCAACGCGGTCGACGCCATGGAGCAGAGCGGAAACCTCCGCATCGAGGTCCGTCCGGCTGGAAAGGACGTGGCGCTGCGGATTCACGACACGGGCGTCGGAATGGAGCCCTCAGTATTGCGGCAGTGCCTCGAGCCATTGTTCACCACGAAAGAGCGGGGCAAGGGAACGGGACTCGGTCTCAGTATCTCCAAGGACATCCTCCACGCAGCCGGTGGCAAGCTGGAGCTCTTCAGCGCGCCCGCGCGAGGGACGACCGTCGTGGTCACTATCCCCGCGGCCCAGCCGACCCGCGAGGAGCCCACAACGATCGCGCTGACAGCGTGAGCGATAGACGCGACCGCATCCTCGTCGTCGACGACGAGCGCGCGCAGCGAGACGCCCTCCGCCAGTACTTGGAGCGAAGCGGATTCGAGGTCGACGCCGTCGCCACAGGCGAAGAGGCGATCGACCGACTGCCCGAGGGAGGCTACGCGCTCCTCATTACCGATCTCCGCCTTCCCGGCGTCGATGGGCTTGGGGTGGTGAGAAGGGCCCACGAGCTGAGCGAGCAGATCGGCGTGCTTCTGATCACCGCCTTCGCTTCGGTCGAGTCGGCCATCGAGGCCATGCGTCTCGGCGCCCACGATTACCTGCTCAAGCCTCTCATTCTCGAAGAAGTCGAGCGAAAGGCCAAGGGGCTCCTGGCTCAGCGCAAGCTCATTCAGGAGAACGCGCTACTCCGCCGGGCGCTTCAGGAGGGGCGGGCCGAGCCCGACCTGGTCGCCGAGTCGTCTGCCATGCGGGAAGTCGTAGACTGGGTGCGCCGCGCCGCGGGCACGAAGGCCACGGTGCTTATCACTGGGGAGACGGGAACGGGAAAGGAAGTGGCGGCTCGCGCCATCCACCGATTGAGCGCCGCCAGGGATGAGCCGTTTCTTGCCGTGAACATCGCCGCGCTTTCGGAGAGCATGGTGGAGAACGAGCTCTTCGGACACGAGAAAGGAGCCTTCACCGGGGCGGAGCGTCGGAGGGAGGGTCTGCTTCGTGCCGCCGGCGAGGGTACGGTGTTTCTCGACGAGATCGCCGAGCTCACGCCCGGGGTTCAGGTGAAGCTCTTGCGAGTCCTGGAATCTCACGAGGTCCAACCCCTCGGGAGCGATTCCACAGCCTCGTTCGAGGCTCGTGTCGTGGTGGCGACGCATCGCGACCTACAGAAGATGGTCGAGGCGGGGAGCTTGCGCGAAGACCTCTACTACCGCCTGAACGTCCTCCAATTTCGGGTTCCACCACTTCGCGAGCGGCCGGAGGACATCCCGTCTCTCGTTCGACAGATCTTGGCTCGGCACGCGGAAGAAAGTGCCGCCACGACGCCGATCGTCACGGCTGAGGCGATGCGGGCCATTTGCCGCCACGTGTGGAAGGGCAATGTCCGCGAACTCTCGAACGTGCTCGAGCGCGCACTCATTCTGGCAGACGAAGGACACATCGGGCTCGAGGAGCTTCCCCCGGACGTGAGCGGTTCCGGCGAAGGTGGGCTGGGACTCGACGGTGCCATCGAGCGGGCCGAGCGCGTGCACATTGCGATGGTGCTCCGTCTCTGCGAAGGCAATCGCGAGCGAGCGGCGCGAGAGCTCGGGATCTCGGAGGCGACCCTGTATCGGCGTCTCGACAAGCTGGGCATGAAGGTGAATACGTCTCGCAGCTGATCATCTCTCACCCGTGCGTCACGCTGCCCGGTCGAAACTCTCAGGTCTGAGAGCCCAGGACGCCGAACCGACCTGAATCGGCACCATTTGCAAACTCTGCCGTTGGTACGACCCTTGCCCTTCTCGCAATTCGAGAAGGAGCCGCCAGTGCAGTGCCATAGCGCAGTCACAGCTTTCCTGGGCATCTCGATCCTGCTTGCCGGTACCGCCGCCGCACAAGACGCCGACGCGGTCCAGGAGACCGATCCCACCGTCGCGCTGCAAGACGCCGACGCGGTCCAGGAGACCGATCCCACCGTCGAGCTGTTCGTGGCCAAGTGTTCGTCCTGCCACACGGTTGGTCAGGGAGTCCGTGTCGGGCCGGACCTTGCGGATGCGCATGTGCGCCGTGAGCGAAGCTGGCTCCGGGAGATGATCCAGAACCCATCGGATCTCCTCAATCGAGATGCCGATGCCCGCAGGCTTCTGGTCGACCACAACAACGTGCGCATGCCGGACCTCGACATCACGTCCGAGCAGGCCGACATGCTCATCGACCTGATCACCCGCTGTTCCGCGGAGCCGTGTGTTCTCGTGGGGCAGTTCGTTCCTGTCACCGAGGCGGTCGAGGCCGACTTTCTCAGGGGCGAGGCGCTGTTTGTCGGCGACGAACGCACGGCCAACGGCTCGGGCGCCTGCATCGCGTGTCACGACGTGAACGGGCTGTCGACCTATGTGCCCGGGGGCACTCTGGCCGCGGACCTGACGAACGTGTTCGCGCGCCTGGGCGATGAGGGGCTCGACGCCGCGCTCAAGAACCCTGGGTTTCCGCTCATGAACAAGATCTTTGCCGAACACCCGCTCGAGACGGATGAAGCCTTTGTCCTGCGCGCGTTTCTTTACAACGCGAATCGAGCCGAAACGTCCACCGAAAGCGATGCGAGCCTCCCGCTCTTCGGCATCCTGGGTACCGTTGTCGTGCTCGTCGTCCTCAACGCCTTCTGGCGCCGCCGCTTACGCGGCGTAAGGCAGGTGCTCACGCGGCCGCAGGAGAACCCCAGATGAAATGGATCAAGGATCTGTTCAGCCCCAAGACGCGCGCGTGGGAAGAGTTCTACCGCAACCGCTGGCAGCACGATAAACGGGTGCGTTCGACCCACGGGGTCAACTGCACGGGCGGTTGCTCCTGGGACATCTTCGTCAAGGACGGAATCGTGACCTGGGAGATGCAGGCGCTCGACTATCCAAGGATCGACCCGACGATCCCGCCCTACGAGCCCCGCGGGTGCCAGCGCGGCATCTCCTTCTCCTGGTACCTGTACAGCCCCATACGGATCAAGTACCCCTACGTCCGCGGCGCGCTGCTCGATATCTGGAGCGCCGCGCGCGATCGACACGAAGATCCCGTCGACGCCTGGAGCGCCATCCAGTCCGATCCAGACCTCCGACGCCGTTACCAGCGCGCAAGGGGCAAGGGCGGCTTTCGCAGGGTGCGCATGGAAGAGGCTGTTGAGATCGCGGCGGCGGCGAACATCTACACCATCCGGAAGTACGGCCCCGACCGCGTGGCCGGCTTCTCGCCCATCCCGGCGATGAGCCAGCTCAGCTACGCCGCCGGCGCCCGCATGCTTCAGCTCATGGGGGGAACCAGCCTGTCGTTCTACGACTGGTATTGCGACTTGCCCCCGGCGTCACCAGAGACCTGGGGCGAGCAAACCGACGTCGCGGAGAGCGCCGACTGGTACCACTCCAAGATGATCGCGGTGATGGGGGCGAACCTGAACATGACCCGCACACCCGACTGTCACTTCATCCCCGAGGCAAGGCTCAACGGGTCGAAGCTCGTCGTCTTCTCGCCGGATTTTTCGCAGGTGAGCAAGTATGCCGACCAGTGGGTCGCCATCAACGCCGGACAGGACGGGGCCTTCTGGATGTCGGTGGCGCACGTCATTCTGAAGGAGTTCTACGCGGAGACGCGCACCCCGGCTTTCGAGAAGTACCTGAAGCAATACTCGGACGCGGCGTTTCTGGTGGAGCTCGACGAGACGGCACGCGGGTTCCGCGCGGGCCGCCTCCTGCGCGCGAACCGTCTCGAGCGTTACGCCTCGGAGGAGAACGGCGAGTGGAAGTTTCTTGTCCTCGATGGGGCGACCGGGGAGCCGCGAATGCCCGGAGGCGCGGTGGGCCACCGCTGGGGAACTGAGCTTGGCAAGTGGAACCTGAAGCTCGAGGATGCGACGACTGGCGAGCCCATCGATCCGGTGCTCAGCACTGTCGGTGATCACGACGAGCTTCCCCTGGTCGAGCTCGAGCAGTACGAGTCGGACCGACTCGTGTTGCGGGGAGTGCCGGCGAAGAGGCTGCGACTCAAAGACGGCAAGGTGATTCGTGTCGCGACGATCTTCGATCTGCTGATGGCCCGTTACGGCGTGCCGCGCGGGCTCGAAGGAGAGTATCCGGAAGACTATGACAACGCCGAGCTGAGCTACACGCCCGCCTGGCAGGAGAAGTGGACGGGTATCGACCGGAAGACGGTCGTGTCTTTCGCACGCGAATGGGCGAAGACCGCCGAGGTGACCGGCGGCAAGTGCTGCATCATCATCGGCGCCGGGGTCAACCACTGGTACCACAACAACCTGATGTACCGAGCGGGAATCGTCTGCCTCATCCTGACCGGCTCGGTTGGGAAGAACGGCGGCGGCCTCAATCATTACGTGGGCCAGGAGAAGCTGGCCCCAGTAGCGCCCTGGAGCTACATCGCGTTCGCTCGAGACTGGGCGAGTCCCCCGAGGCTTCAGAACTCGCCGTCGTGGCACTACGTCCATAGCGACCAATGGCGATACGAGCGCGAGTTCACTGAGTACCATCCCGTTCCAGGAGAGGCCTCGCTCGCCAAGGGACACACGATCGATTTGCAGATCAAGGCGGTCAAGAACGGGTGGCTTCCGTTCTTCCCGCAGTTCAACGAAAGCAGCCTCGACGTGGTGAGCAAGGCCCGCGCCGAGGGCGCGGAGACCGAAGCCGAGATCGTGGCTCACGTCGTCGAGCGCCTGCGCTCGGGTGATCTGAAGTTCGCGGTCGAAGATCCCGATGCTCCGGAGAACTGGCCGCGGACCTGGTACATCTGGCGCGGCAACGCGCTCATGTCGAGCGCGAAGGGCCACGAGTACTTCCTCAAGCATTACCTGGGTACGCATACGAACGCCATCGCCAAGGAGCGCGCCGAGGGCTCGACCGAGAGCGTGGTCTGGCGCGACGCTCCAGAAGGAAAGCTCGACCTCATCATCGACTTGAACTTCCGCATGGACACCTCGGCCCTGTACTCGGACATCGTGCTTCCAGCCGCGACCTGGTACGAGAAGGACGACCTGAATTCGACCGACCTCCATTCGTTCATCCATCCCCTGTCGGAGGCGACACCGCCGGCGTGGGAGTCCCGCTCTGACTGGGACCTCTTTCGGGCGATTGCGACCAAGACCTCTGAGCTCGCCGTTCGGCACTTCCCGAACCCGGTCGAGGATCTGGTCATGACGCCTCTCGCGCACGATACCCCGGCGGAGATCGCACAAGCCTCGATTCGCGACTGGACCAAAGGCGAGTGCGAGCCCATTCCGGGAAAGACGATGCCTGCTCTGAAGATCGTGACGCGGGACTACCGGCGCATCGGTCAGCGTTTCAAGGCGCTGGGGCCCGAAATGCGAAAGGGTATCGGCGCCCACGGCGTGTCGCTCGACGTCGCCGATCAATACGACCATCTTGTCGCGCATGGCAGGACCGTCGAGATCGAAGGCCACGCGCTTCCGGACATCGCGGAAGCGCGGGAGGCCGCGGACGCGATTCTCGCGCTCGCCCCAGAGACGAATGGCGAGGTCGCCTACCGCGGTTACCAGTTCTTGGAGAAGAAGACGGGCGTGCCGCTCGTCGACCTCGCCGAGGGCGCCCGTGCGTCGCGGGTCAGCTTCCGCGACTTACAGTCGCAGCCCCGTCGCATCTTGAACAGTCCCTGTTGGTCGGGACTCGTCACCGACGGCCGGTCCTATTCAGCCTTCACGATGCAAGTGGAGCGGCTCGTGCCCTGGAGAACGCTGACGGGTCGTCAGCACCTCTATCTCGACCATCCTGGTTACATCGACTTCGGAGAGAACCTCCCGACGTACAAACCGGTGCCACTGCCCGCAAGCTTCGGCGATCTTCGCGAGAGCTCCGAAGACGGCATGATGCTCAACTACTTGACGCCCCACGGCAAGTGGCACATCCACTCGACCTATTCCGAGAATCACCGGATGCTCACGCTTTCGCGCGGCATCGAGCCTTTCTGGATGAATGACAAAGACGCCGCGTCTCTCGGCATCACCGACAACGATTGGGTGGAAGTGCACAACGACCACGGCGTCGTGTGCACCCGTGCTGTGGTGTCGGCGCGCATTCCGTCTGGGATCTGCATCATCTACCACTCGCCCGAGCGCACCATCGGCGTGCCCAAGTCGCCGCTCAGGGGGAACCGGCGAGCTGGGGGCCACAACAGCTTGACGCGCGTGCGTCTGAAGCCTCTCCTCATGGTGGGCGGCTACGGCCAGTTCACCTACCACTTCAACTACTGGGGCCCCACGGGCGTCAACAGAGACACGTCCGTACGTGTCCGCAAGCTCGAAAGAGTGGAGTTGTAGACATGGACGTCAGAGCGCAAGTCGCCATGGTCTTCCACCTCGACAAGTGCATCGGCTGTCACACCTGCTCGATCGCCTGCAAGAACGTGTGGACCGACCGCAAGGGCGCCGAGTACATGTGGTGGAACAACGTCGAGACCAAGCCGGGGACGGGATACCCCACCACCTGGGAGGATCAGGAGAAGTACAAGGGTGGCTGGGAGCGAAAGAAGGACGGCATCGAGGTTCGCGCGGTGGGGAAGCTCAGAGGCGCTCTCACCGTCTTTCACAACCCGAACCTCCCGACCATCGACGACTATTACGAGCCCTTCACCTACACGTATTCGGATCTCATAGACGCCCCCGAAGGCGCGGACCAGCCGATTGCGCGCCCCATATCGATGATCACGGGTGCGCCGATGGAGATCGAGGCGGGGCCCAACTGGGACGACGACCTGGGCGGTTCGCCCATCTACGCCGCAAACGATCCCAATCTGAAGAACCTGTCACCCGAAGATCGCGCCGCGATCTTCGAAGTGCAAAAGCTCGTGTTCTTCTACGTGCCGAGAATCTGCAATCACTGCCTCAACCCGACCTGCGTCGCCGCCTGTCCTTCGGGAGCGCTCTACAAGCGTGGCGAGGACGGCATCGTCCTTCTCAATCAGGAAAAGTGCCGCGCGTGGCGGTTTTGCGTGACGGCCTGTCCGTACAAGAAGACCTATTTCAACTGGTCGACGGGCAAGAGCGAGAAGTGCATCCTCTGTTATCCGAGACTCGAGAGCGGCCAGGCGCCCGCCTGCTTCCATTCCTGCGTGGGGCGCATCCGGTATCTGGGGATGCTGCTCTACGACGCCGATCGTATCGCCGAGATCGCGTCGATCGAGGATCCCAAAGAGCTCGTCGCCGCTCAGCACGAGCTTCTTCTCGACCCCAGCGATCCACGAATCATCGAGGGCGCCGAAAAGAATGGGATCCACGAAGACGTGCTCAACTACGCGCGACGATCGCCCGTGTGGCGCTTCGTCAAAGAGTGGGGCCTCGCACTGCCGCTTCACGCCGAGCACCGCACCCTTCCCATGCTGTTCTACGTGCCGCCGCTTCTGCCGATGCTCGCGAAAACCGGTGCGGGGGGCTACGACACCTCGATGGACGAGTTTCTGGGTTCGCTCGAGCGCAATCGCCTTCCCGTGCAATACATGGCCAGTCTTTTCGGAGGCGGTAACGAAGGTGTGGTGCGTTACGCGCTGCGCAAGCAGCAGGCGGTGCGGCTCTATCGTCGCCAGGAGACCGTCGGCGATCTGGATGCCGTCATGGTCGAACGTGCACTCGCCGAGGCCAATTGCAGCCGGGAGCAAGCCGAGGCCATCTACCGACTGACGTCGCTCGCGACCGTCGATGATCGCTTCGTTATTCCCCCCATGCACCGTGAGGAGGCCATCGAGCTCCTCGGGGATTCCCTCGAAGCGAAGGGCGCGGGCGTTGGCTTCAAGACTCGCCCCGAGCGAGGAGCGTGAACGTCATGCGAGACATCGACCGAAAGCTCTTGGAGGACGTCGCCACGTGTCTCGAGTATCCCGGGATCGCCTTCGAGGAGAAGAGCGCCGCGGCGCGCCGCGGACTCGGGCTTGGTGAGACTCCCGCACATCGCCACATGGGCCGGGCGCTCTCTGGGCTTGCGCTGCATTTGACGGAGCAAGGTCGGGCGGAGTCCGAGGAGCAGTACACAAGGCTCTTCGACCTCTCGCCCGTGTGCACACAACATCTCGGATACCACCTGTACGGCGACGCCTACGAAAGAGGAGCGCTTCTCGCAGCCTTGATGCCCGAGATGGAGCAGGCCGGCGTTCGGCTCGATGGCGAACTGCCGGACTTCCTGCCCGTCCTGCTCCGTCTGCTCGCGCGGCTTCCCGACGAGGAAGACGCGACGCTTCTCGTCGTCTACCTCATCGCTCCTGGACTCGCGAAGATGGTGGCCGCCGTCGAGGGCGCGAGCGACCCCTGGAGCGCCATCGTGCGGGCTCTCGACGAACTCCTCCGTGAGCTCGTCCCTGCCGGCGCGCGGGAAACCAAGGAGGCACACGCGCATGCTTGACGTCCTCTTGTTCGCCGCTTTTCCCTACGTGGCCATCGTTCTCTTTCTGATGATCTCGATCCAGAGGTACCGACGGGAGCCCTTTACCTTCTCGAGCCTTTCCAGCCAGTTTCTCGAGAGCAAACAACTGTTCTGGGGCTCCGTGCCGTTCCACATCGGTATCCTCACGCTCTTCTTCGGACACCTCGTCGGGTTCCTGTTTCCCCGCGAGGTCATGCTCTGGAACAGCATGCCGCTGCGCTTGTTCATTCTGGAGACCACGGCCTTCATCGCCGCCGTTCTCACCCTTGTCGGTCTCGTAGGCCTGGTCCTGCGTCGGAGCGCCAACGCGAGGCTTCGTGCCAACACCACGTGGGTCGACGTGCTCGTGTACGGCATCCTGCTCTTTCAGATTGCGACCGGGCTCTGGACAGCGCTCTACCTGAGGTGGGGGAGTGCCTGGTACACGCAGACCCTGGTGCCCTATCTCTGGTCACTGGCGAGGTTTCAGCCCGACATCCAGCGGGTGGCCGAGCTCGACCTCGCGGCGAGGCTTCACGTGGTGGGTGCCTTCGTGCTGGTCGCGGTCTTCAGCTTCACCAGGCTCGTACACGTGCTGGTAGCTCCGGTTCCCTATCTGTGGCGTCCCCTCCAGCTCGTGATCTGGAACCGCCTGCGAAGCGAGCCTTAAGAGGATCCCGTGTCAGAGAACAGAAAGGCCAACCAGGTTCTCGCGATGAACACGATCGCGTTCACGGTGTGTTTCGCCGCCTGGATGATGAACGGCGTTCTCGTTACCTTCCTGGTGGGAAACCGCGTGTTCGCGTTCGACAAGGCCGAAATGGGGTGGCTCATCGGGATCCCCGTGCTCACGGGGTCCATCTTCCGGCTGCCGGTCGGCGTGCTCACCGACAAGTATGGCGGGCGCATCGTCTACACGGGGGTCATGCTCGTCTCGGCGGCGGCCTGTTTTCTCGCGAGCTACGCGGACAGCTTCTGGGGCTTCTTTTTCGCGGGCCTCGGTTTCGGGCTCGCCGGAACGTCGTTCGCGGTGGGCATCGCCTACACGTCGATCTGGTACCCGACCCACCAGCAAGGCACCGCGCTCGGTATCTTCGGCGCAGGCAACGCGGGCGCCGCGCTCACGAGCATGGGGGCACCCTTGGTGCTCGGATGGCTGACGGCGGGTGGTGCGAACCTCGATGGATGGCGGAATCTTCCGCGCCTGTACGCTGCATCGCTCCTGGCCATGGCGGTGATCTTCTGGCTACTCACGTTCTCGAGAAAAGTCGATCACGGTCACGAGCTGACGCTGCGAGAGCGTCTCGCGCCGCTCGCCATCGTCCAGGTGTGGCGTTTTGGTCTCTACTACTTCCTGGTATTTGGCGGCTTCGTTGCGCTCGCGCAGTGGCTCATTCCCTATTACGTGAACGTCTACACGGTGAGCGTCGCGACGGCCGGGTTTCTCGCTTCGGTGTTCACCCTGCCTTCGGGCGTGATCCGCGCGCTCGGGGGCTGGTGCTCCGATCGGTTCGGCGCCCGCACGGTGATGTACTGGGTGCTCGGCGGATGCGCCGCCGCCTCGTTGGCCCTCGTCGTACCGCGGATGGATATCTACGCTCCGGGAGAGGGCATCATGGCCGACAGTTCGGGCGTGGTGACTGAAGTGACTCCCACTCGTGTCGTGATCGGCGACGTGGGCTACGCGCTCAGGCCGGAGCCCGAGATGGGGGCCTTCGACGATCGCACGCTCGTGTTCCCGACCTCTCGCTACTGGCAAGAGGCCGTCGTCGAGCCCGGACAGGAGGTGGCCCGGCGCGAGCTCATCGCCCGGGGCGTCACCCACGTCTACTTCCAGGCGAACGTCTGGATCTTCACCGTGCTCGCCTTCATCGTCGGCATTCTCATGGGCATCGGCAAGGCGGCCGTGTACAAGCACATCGCGACGTACTTTCCCAAGGACGTGGCCGTCGTTGGAGGAGTGGTGGGTGTCTTGGGCGGCCTCGGCGGCTTTGTCTGCCCGATCCTCTTCGGCTACTTGCTTCGAGGAACGGGCCTCTGGACGACGTGCTGGATGTTCTTCTTCGTTCTTTCACTCGTGTGCCTGGTGTGGATGCAGGTGGTCGTCAAACGCATGCTGTCGGAACGGGCTCCTCGTTTTGCCCAGCAGATCGAGTCGCCGCATCCTGAACCCGCTTATCGCGAGGTGACCTCATGAGCCCCAACAATGCCCCGGCAGGCGCACACCGACGGCTCGATCGCTGGACCCCGGAAGACGCGCAGTTCTGGGACGAGACGGGGAAGCGTGTGGCCTTTCGGAACCTGTGGATATCCATTCCCTGTCTGTCCTGCGCCTTCGCCGTCTGGATGTACTGGTCGATCATCACCGTCCAGATGCAAAACCTCGGTTTCCCCTTCACACGGGATCAGCTCTATACCCTCGCCGCCATCGCGGGTCTCGCAGGCGCAACGCTGCGCATTCCGAATTCGTTCTTCATTGCGCTGTCCGGCGGTCGCAACGTCATCGCAGCCACCACGGCGCTTCTCGTCTTTCCCGCTCTCGGCACCGGTCTCGCGCTCACCCAGCCGGAGACGTCCTACGCGACCTTTTGCGTGCTCGCGGCGCTCTCCGGCATCGGCGGGGGTGCGTTCGCGTCGTCCATGTCCAACATCAGCTACTTCTTTCCCAAGCGCGTACAAGGCCTCTCGCTTGGAATGAACGCTGGGCTCGGGAACGTCGGCGTGAGCATCATGCAAGTGCTCCTGCCCTTCGTGATGACCTTCGGTCTGTTCGGTGCGCTCGGCGGGCCGTCGCGCCGGCTCCCCGAGGCGCTCGGCGGGGGAGAGGTCTACATTCAGAACGCGGGCCTCGTCTGGGTACCGATCCTCGTCGTACTGGCCGTCGCCGCCTGGATCGGGATGAACAACTTGCCCATCCGTCAGGTCGGGTCGGCACCCGCCGCCATCTCCAAGATGCTCTGGCTCCTGCTCCTCGGCTTCGTGTCCGCGGGCACGGGTCTCTATCTCCTCGTGGGCCTCGGCCTCAACATGTGGCTCGTGCTCCCAACCACGATCGGCATGACGCTCGCCCTCATGCGCTATCTCACGCCGAAGCCGGTGCAGGAGAATCTGACCGGCCAATTTGTGATTTTTCGCGAGAAGCACAACTGGGTCATGACATGGCTCTACACCATGACCTTCGGATCCTTCATCGGCTATTCGGCCGCCTTCCCGAAGCTCATTCAGGATGTCTTTGGGTTTCTTCCCGACGGATCTCTCAATCCCAATGCGCCGAACCCCCTCGCGTTTGCCTGGCTTGGCCCACTGGTGGGCTCGCTCATTCGACCCGTTGGCGGCTGGCTCTCGGACAAGCTGGGGGGGGCGCGCGTCACCCACTGGGACACCCTGATCATGATCGGCGCGACCCTGGGCGTTGCGTACTACGTCCGGCTCGCCGGCGCGAGCGCCCGCCCGGAGGAATACTTCCTCCCGTTCCTCATGCTCTTTCTTCTGCTGTTCGTCACCACCGGCGTGGGAAACGGATCCACATTCCGCATGATTCCGATCATCTTCGAGCCAGCGTTAGCCGGCCCCGTGCTCGGCTGGACGTCGGCTGTTGCGGCCTATGGCGCCTTTATCATTCCCCAGGTGTTCGGAGGACAGATCGAGCTCGGGCGCCCGGAGAACGCGCTGTACGGCTTCGCCCTCTACTACCTGAGTTGCCTCGCCGTGAATTGGTGGTTCTACGCCCGAAAACACGCGGAAAAACCATGCTGACGCGATGGGGCTTCGTCTCGGCGGTGGTGGCTGGCGTCATGCTCTCAGCCTGTGAGCCGACCAACCAAGGCTACCAGCCCAGACAGCCCATCATCTATTCGCATGCCGTGCACGCGGGCGATCTGCAGATACCCTGTCAGTACTGCCACTTCAGCGCCGAGCGTGGTCGTTTCGCAGGTATTCCACCAGCCAGCATCTGCATGAACTGCCACAAACAAGTGCAGCAGGAACACCCGGAGATCATCAAGATCGCGACGGCGATCGAAGCGGGCGAGCCGATCGCGTGGGTTCGCGTTCATCGTCTCCCTGACCACGCGTACTTCAATCACAGCATTCACGTCGCCGCGGACGTCGCGTGCCAGACCTGTCACGGACAGATCCAGGAGATGGCGCTCGTCCGCCAGGAGGCGCCCCTCACCATGGGGTGGTGTCTCAGCTGTCACCGCGCTCAGCCGGTCGACTTCGGCGTGAATCCAAGAGTCGGCAGGCTGACCGACTGCGTCACCTGTCACCACTGACGTGCGCGCCATGGAATCAAACCGTCGTGCGTTTCTCAAAGCACTAGGACTCGGGGCCGCGTCGCTTGCGGCCTGCGAGCGGATCCCCGTGCGTCACGCGATTCCCTACCTCGTTCCCCCCGAGGAAATCACGCCAGGTGTTCCGGTGTTCTACGCGAGCACCTGTACGGCGTGCTCCGCCGGGTGCGGGCTTCTGGTCAAAGCGCTCGACGGCCGTCCCGTGAAGCTCGAAGGCAATCGGCGACACCCCGTGTCGAAGGGTGGTCTCTGCGCTTCGGGGCAGGCCTGGCTCCGCTCGCTTTACGACCCGTCGCGCCTTTCTGGCCCCACGCTCGGACGGGAAACCGTCGCCTGGCCCGCCCTGGACGCCTACGTGGCGGAAGGACTTCGGCGGGCGGCGTCGGAGGGCCGTCCGCTCTGGGTCGTGTCCCGCCGTCTGTCAAGCCCGACGGCACGCACGGCCATCGAAGAGTTCCTGCTCGCGCATGGCGGCCGTCTCGTGGAGCACGACCTCGACGGGCGGACACCCTCGGCCCTTCTCGAGAGCTATGAGCTCTTGTTGGGCGAGCCGCGAGCACCGGCCCTGGTTCTCGACCACGCCGACCTGCTCGTGAGCTTCGGCTGCGATCTCTTCGGCACGGGACCTGACCCCGTGGCGCACACCGCCTCCTGGTCGGCGAGCCGCCGCAGAGGTCAGGCGCGCCACGTCCAGATCGAGGGAAGTCTGTCGCTCACCGGTGCAGCGGCCGACGAACGTATCCTCGCCGCGGCGATCGAGCGCCGGGAGATGGCGCTCGCGCTTCTCCGAGAGGTGGCGGAGACGAGCACCCACCCCGATGCCGCCGCCGTTCTCGATGCCTTGAGAGATGCACCTCGGCCAGGAGCTGACACACCGCAGCTCGGGTCGCTGGCATCGGAGCTTCTCGCCAGCGCCGGCCGAAGCCTTGTCGTGAGTGGTGCCAACGATCTCGGCGAACAACTCGCCGTGGCGCTCGTCAACCGACTCCTCGGCAGTGAGGGCACGACGCTTGACCTCGCCGCGGCCGCGCGGTCCGGAGGCGGCCTCGACAGGGACCTCGACGCGTTTCGGCAGGAGCTTCTCGGCGGAGGCCTGGGAGCTCTGGTCGTCCTGGACATCGATCTCGTGTCGCTCCTGCCGGTGGGGGAGGAGATAGAGGCCGCGATCGGTGAACTTCCGCTGAGTATCGCGGTCAGCGAGCGTCCGAACGCGACCACCTCGGCGTGTCACGCTGTCGCCGCGGCACACCATGGTCTCGAGTGCTGGTCCGACGTCGAGTCGCACGCCTCTCTTGTGACGCTTGCCCAGCCCGCCGTCCGACCGCTGTTCGCGACCAGGCATCCCATCGAGAACTTCCTCTATTGGAGCGGGGCAGCCGACGCCGACTATCGGCGCTACCTACAGGCGGCGTTTCGCGACCGAGGCTCGTGGACCTCGCTGGTTCGCAGCGCGGGACTCGACGCCGACCTGGTGACACCGGCAGCACCCGAGCCGCTTCCGCTGGACACTGCCCTCGGCGCGCTGTCGCGGGAAGCCCGCGTTCGTGCGGCAGCGCCGGAAATCGAGGTCGAGCTGAGGAGCGCCCACGCGATCCGAAACCAGGCAGATGCCGCGAATCCTTGGCTCCGCGAGCTTCCCGATCCATTGACGCGCGTGTCGTGGGTGCCGGCGATTCGCGTGGCGCCCGAGCTGGCCCGCGCGCGGGGTATCGAGGACGGTGACGTGCTCGAGGTGGCGACAGACTCCGGCGTCGTGACGATGCCCGCGCGAGTCCTTCCCGGACAGCACCCGCGTGTCATCGGTGTCCCGCTGGGCTACGTCGAGCAGGGGCAGGAGAACGCTTCCCGTCTCGCGCGTTTCGACGACGGGCGCCTCCTGTTCGAGGGGCTCGGTGCGCGAATCGAGCCGACGGGCCGGCGGGACGCGCTTCCCCTCGTTCAGATAGAATCGTCGGCCGCCGGCCGACCTGTGGTGCATCAGCTCGTCGGGCGCGGCGCCGCCCTTCACGTTCCCCATCACCCTGAGGCGACGCTGTGGCCGGAACGGGAGAAACGATCCCCCCACTGGGAAATGGTGATCGATCTCGATACCTGTACCGGCTGCTCCGCCTGCGTCGTCGCCTGCCAGGCCGAGAACAACATTCCAGTCGTTGGGGCCGACGAGGTCAGCCGCCAGCGGGAGATGCACTGGCTTCGCATTGACCGCTACTTCGTCGATTCACCGGAAACAACGGACGTGCTCTTCGAGCCGATGCTCTGCGCGCAGTGCGACAATGCGCCGTGCGAGACGGTGTGTCCGGTGGCCGCTACCGTTCACAGCGAGGATGGCCTCAACCAGCAGATCTACAATCGCTGCGTCGGCACGCGGTACTGCGCCAACAACTGCCCTTACAAGGTGCGACGGTTCAACTGGTTCGACAACAAGCCGGCCGACCCGATCGAGCGGCTGGTTCTGAACCCGGACGTCGTCGTTCGCCCTCGCGGTGTGATGGAGAAGTGCTCGTTCTGCGTCCAGCGGATCCAGGGCGCGCGCATCGCGGCGCGCCGGGAAGGCCTCGAAAATTTCTCGATCGAGACCGCCTGCCAACAGAGCTGTCCCGCCCAAGCGATCCGTTTCGGCGATGGGGCCGATCCTGAAAGCGACGTCCGGCAGCTCGGGCAGGACCCTCGAGCGTTTCAGGTGCTCGCAGAGCTCGGCGTACGCCCATCGATAAGCTACCTCGCGCGCATGCGACATCGAACGTCCGAGTCATCCGAGGGAGAATCCGATGGCGGATGAGCGCCTCATCGGGGGCGACCCGACTTTCTCGGACGTGACGGCTGAGATCGCGGCGCCGCTCGAGACGGGGCCCGGTCGGCTCTGGTGGGTGGCCTTCGTTACCGCTGCGAGCGTACTCGCCTTGGGTGCGGTGCTCGTCGGCTACACCACCGCCGTCGGTATTGGTACGTGGGGCTTGAACCGAACCGTCGGCTGGGGCTTCGCCATCACGAACTTCGTCTTCTGGGTCGGCATCGGGCACGCGGGAACCCTCATCTCCGCGATCCTGCTTCTGTTCCGTCAGAGGTGGCGGACGTCGATCGCGCGCGCCGCCGAAGCGATGACCATCTTTGCCGTCATGTGCGCGGGCCTCTTTCCCCTGATCCACATGGGGCGGCCCTGGCTCGCATTCTGGGTCGTGCCCTACCCCAACGGGCGAGGCCCGCTTTGGGTCAACTTCCGCTCGCCGCTCCTGTGGGACGTGTTCGCGATCTCCACCTATTTCCTCGTGTCGTTTCTCTTCTGGTACGTGGGCCTCATTCCCGACTTCGCGACGCTCAGGGACCGCTTTCGTTCGACGCGGAAATGGCGAAGCCGCATCTACGGGTGGCTCTCCTTCGGGTGGGACGGCTCGACCCGAAGCTGGCAGCGGTACGAGAAAGTCTCGCTCCTTCTCGCCGGCCTTGCGACGCCGCTCGTCGTCTCGGTTCACACCATCGTGTCGTTCGACTTCGCGACCAGCCTGGTTCCCGGATGGCACACGACGATCTTTCCACCCTACTTCGTCACCGGCGCGGTCTTCAGCGGCTTCGCCATGGTACTGACGCTTCTGCTCGTGACCAGACGCGTCTTGCGTCTCGAGCGCTACATCACGCTGGACCATCTCGACGCCATGGCGAAGATACTGTTGACCACGGGCATGATCGTCGCCTTTGCCTATGCGACCGAGACCTTCATCGCCTGGTACAGCGCGAACCCCTACGAGCGCTTCACCTTCTATAACCGTGCGTTCGGACCCTATGCGCTCGGATACTGGCTCATGGTGTTCTGTAACGTCGTCGTTCCCCAGGTCTTCTGGTCGGCCCGCGCCCGTCGCTCCGTGTCTCTTCTCTTCGTCGCGTCCATTTTCGTCAACGTGGGGATGTGGCTCGAGCGATTCAATATCGTCGTCATCTCGCTTTCGAGGGACTACCTGCCGTCTTCGTGGAGTCACTACGTGCCGAGTCTCGTCGAGGTGGGGATCCTGCTGGGAAGCTTCGGTCTGTTCTTCACCTGCTATCTCCTCTTCGTACGTTTCGCGCCTGTCGTGTCCTTTCACGAGGTGAAGACGACGATCTTCGAGGAACGGCACGTCGAGGAACGTGCGCCCGCGGCGATTCCGCAGATGGAGGAGCGCCATGCCTAGCCGGCGGCCGGAACGAAGCCGCCTCCATGCTCTCGTTCTCCGCGACCCGGAGCGGACGCTGCAGGCGGTGCGGCGGCTCAGACTGGACGGCTATGGGATCGACGACGTCCACACGCCGTTTCCCGTGCATGGGATGGCCGAGGCGATGGGAATCCCGCCCACACGTATCTCGACCGCCACGCTCGTGGGAGCGGCCGCCGGGCTCACGCTGGGCCTCGGCCTGCAAGCCTGGACCAGCGTCGTGGATTGGCCTCTCGACATCGGGGGCAAGTCGTATCTCGCGCTTCCGGCGCTGATGCCGGTCACGTTCGAGCTCTCCGTCTTGTTCGCCGCGTTCGCCACCGTCATCGGGCTTCTGGTTCGCAGCCGGTTGAGGCCGCGGGGCGAGCATCCCCCATCGCAGCCCGGAGCCGGCGTCGCAGACGATCGGTTCGTGATCGTCATTCGCGAAGAAGACGCCGGCTTCGACGCCGCGGCGCTTCGGGGGGCGGCGGCCAGAATCGGGGTAGAGGAGCTTATCGAAGGGTGGAAGGTGTTCTGATGAGGCGCTGGCTCATCCTGCTGGCGACATGCGTCTTCGGTTCCTGCAGCGCCTCGGGGGAGACGCCCCAGAGAGCGTATCTCCCGGACATGATGACCTCTGTACCCTACGACGCGTACGACGCGCATCCCTCCACGCCAAACGGTCAGACCCTGATGCTTCCGCCCGAAGGCACCGTGCCGGTCGGCTACGAGCCGGACGTGTACGGGCCCGAAGAGCCGGAGGCGATTCGGGCAGGAGAGGAGCTCATCAATCCCATCGAGCCGTCACCCGAAGCGCTCGACCGCGGCCAACGGGTCTTCGAGACGATCTGCTTCGTTTGTCATGGACCTGAAGGCGAAGGGAATGGACCCATCATTGGCCGGTTTCCCAATCCCGCAAGCCTGCTCTCGGAGCATGCACGATCGTACCCTGACGGACGAATCTTCCACGTCATCACGCATGGGCAGGGGCTCATGCCTTCGCACGCCGTCCAAGTCCTTCCTGCGGATCGATGGAAAGTGATTCTTCACGTGCGTCGGCTCCAGGCGGCTTCGCTTCCGGAAGGAGGTTCGCCGTGAACGCCACCGCAACCCTCTCCCGGCCGCGACCGGTTCTGCCACAGGTGGCGCGGTTTCTCCTCGCGAGCGGTGTCGCGGCACTCGGCATGACCGCCGTCTGGGACCCTCAGCGAACACTTGCCGTGCTGCTTTCCTCGGGGCTGTTCGTGCTTCAGATCGCTCTGGGGGGAGGCATCTTCATCGCGACGCAGGCCGCCGCGGGCGCCACCTGGTGGCGTCCGATCGCGCGGGTACCGCTCCTGCTGATGCGGACACTTCCCGTTCCTATCGTCGTGATTGGCCTCGTGCTCTTCCTCGGTCTCGAGACCCTCTATCCCTGGGCCCGGACCGAGGTCGTGGAGGCAAGCAGCGTCGTACAGGCGAAGGCGGGCTGGCTGAATGCCTCATTCTTTCTTGCGCGCGCCGTGTCGGTGTTCATCATCTGGCTGGGTTTCGTGGCCGCGTTCAGACGCCGGCTCACGGAAGGCGGCACGTCACTCCGGCGTACGTCGATCCTGTTTCTCGTGACGCTCGCGCCCACCCTGTCGATTGCGGCCTGGGATTGGGCGATGTCGCTCGAGCCTGAGTGGTTCAGCACGATGTACGGCGTGTATCTGTTCTCGAGCGCCTTCGCCTCCGGTATCGCGGCGGTGATCGTGCTGAGCGTTTGGTTCGAGGGGACGGAGCTCGTGCCCCGGCCAGTGGGCGCCGAGCTTCTTCATGACCTGGGGAAGCTCTTGTTCGGATTCTCCTGCTTCTGGGCGTATCTGTGGTTTTGCGAGTTCCTCCTCATCTGGTACGCGAACATCCCTGAGGAGGCCACCCACTTCGTCGCGCGTCAGTCTGGCGGATGGGCTTCTCTGTTCTGGCTCCATCCCGTGCTCTGCTTCGCTGTGCCCTTCGTGGTCTTGATGCCGGCTGGAACGAAGCGGAGCCCCGGCACGCTTGTCCAGGTAGCGCTCACGGTGCTCGCCGGCCAATGGCTCGGTGCGTATCTCATGGTCCATCCTTCGCTCGGCCAGCGCGCCGGCTTTCCCCTACTGGCCGG
>Ga0326597_10000895_pt1 | contig 50486 bp, 47 predicted proteins | sample RVTome_12_FD_203789 | JGI IMG/M metagenome (GOLD analysis project Ga0326597, IMG submission 203789) | Soil microbial communities from uranium-contaminated site in the Upper Colorado River Basin, Wyoming, United States - RVT100D185 | ecosystem: Environmental > Terrestrial > Soil > Contaminated >... | reverse complement strand
CGGGTAGAAATCGAAGGGCATTGCGATGAGCGTGGGACGACGGAATACAACTTGGCTTTGGGCGCGAAACGGGCGCGGTCGGCGCGAGACTACCTGGTCACTTTGGGCATAGCGGCTACCCGCATCTCTACGACCAGTTACGGCGAAGAGTTATCGGCGTGCAAAGAAAAGACGGATGACTGCTACCGGAAAAACCGTCGTGACCGCTTTGTAACTATTGGCGCCCGGCCAGCTTCATAGGTTTAGCCGGCGGCTCTTCGCCGTACCGAAAGGGCGTGTTTTTCTCGCACCTCTGGTGCTGGAGTTGTTTCTTGCCCACACGAGAAAAAAAATTAATTTTCCGCTTGACAAGAAACGGTCGTATAAAGTATACGACCTAAGACTGGTTATGTTGTGACTAAGGTCTTAAATTAAAGGAGACAAAATATGGAAAGGCTAGCAAAGATTACGAATGGGGTATTAGTCTTGGGTTTGTTCGCGTTAGCTTCATGCGCGACGGAGGACAAGATGCCGGCCACGCCGGTTGCGCCGGCCCCGGCTGCGAAGGCGCCCGCGGCGCCGCCTGCGAAAGCGGAAGCAAAGGCTCCGGCAAAAACCAAGGCTACGAAATTGGCAGGAGACATCGGGCTTCTGGACACAGAGAAGAACTACCTGATTCTCGTGACCAAGGAAGGCAAGCTAATCACCTTGGATTTTGACCAAAAGACCAAGGTGACGAAGCGTACTCCTACACCGTCCAAGATCGCTGATATAGGCCTTGGTATGTCCGCTACCGTGACGTACACCAAGCAAGGTGGCAAAAACATTGCGAGCGGTGTCGAGTACAAGACGAAAAAGTAACAAGATTGATCCAGTTGTTTAGCGCTACGGTCGCACTCACTTATGAATCAGGAGGGATGAGGTAATGAGAACGCAATCAAAAATTGTCGCCGGATTGGCATTATTAATGGCGGTTGGTTTGATATCGCCTGTCATTGCTGCGGAAAAGAAAGCCGCCAAAGCCAAAGCAGAGAAGGTCTCCGGTGACATCGGTCTGCTGGACACCGAGAAAAATTACATGATCGTGGTTACCAAAGCGGGCAAGCTGGTGACCGTCGACTTTAATCAAAAGACCAAGGTGACCGCTCTGAGGCCGAGCGCCGCCAAAATGTCGGATATTGGGCTGGGCTCGAAGGCTTCAGTGCAGTACATCAAAAAAGGCGATAAGAATTACCTGAACGCGTTAGAGTATATTGCCAAAAAGGGTGGCGATTAAAATTTTATTGTGATCCGGCAGTGGCGTCGAGGGCTAACAGACCGTAATTTCAGCGCGCCATTTTTTGTCGCACACATGACGCAAGGGAGAGATGACCCCCTTTGGCGATAAGCGGGGGGGTCAAACGGCGCCGTTTCCCGTCAAGATCGGTACTACAAACGCAACTTCGGCACCTCTCCCGGGGGAGGACTGGATTTGCAGTTCTCCTCCGAGTTTTTGTATTCGCGCCTTCATGCTCGATAATCCGACGCCATGATCCCTGCTCATGTCAGTGGGGTCAAATCCTACTCCGTCGTCTGTGAGCGTCCCCCGTATCTCTGTTCTCGTCTGTTTTAGTGTTATATCAGCGTGGGACGCATGCGAATGCCGCGCGACATTCATTAGCCCTTCCCTTAAGACCAAGTAAAGGTCTTGCTCCACCGCTTTGGGGAGGTTGAGGTCGTCTGGTACGGTTTCCAAGGTAACCTGCATATCTATACTCTCGCGAAGAAACCTCAGATCGTCTCTCAATTTTTCGATCAGCATCCCTGACGGACAGGATTGGATCTCTTTGCCGGCAAGGAAGTGCCGAATCACCTTCATCGAATTTCGTGTATCGTCTTCGATGGATCGGATCTCGCGGTCCATCTCCCGGGGTGACCCTAGAAGCTGTTTACGGCAGGTCTCAAGGCGGAGAATCAGAGTGGCGAGCGACTGCAGCAATCCGTCGTGCACGTCTTGCATGATCCTGCGCCTTTCGACCAGCCTTCCGACCTCTCCGGCCGTTTTCGATAACGCCAAAAGTCTTTGGTTTTGCTTCCTTTCAAATTCACTGAGGTAGCCGATGAAATAAGCGAGGACGACGAGATAGACGCTTCGAACGATGAAACGATCAATCCCAAGCATGCCCCCCCACTCAAAGCTGAAACGAATGTACCCATACAAGGCCACTCCCGCCAGCGCCGCGCTAATGCCGGCTTTTATTCCATAGCGCGAGGCTACCGTAAATACCGGAAAAAAATAGTAGACGAAGAAGGGGGTTGTAGAACCCCCGGTCGAAAAAACGATGAGAGAAACCCAGATCAGATCAAAGCAGGCGGCAGCGATGCCGATTTTTTCTAATACCACGTGTTTGTGCACTGTGATATACCAAAGCCCGATGCTGTAAAGCACAAACGACCCGAGCGAAGCGTACGACAGCAGGGGAAATGTGGCTGCCCGCAAAGGATTGAGTTGGATAACCAGCACCGCGACAATCGCAAACCCTAGTCTGAACCACGCGAATATTCTATCTTTTTGTGAAAGCCATTGGTCTTGAGGAGTCATTTATTTCTCCAGCGGGATGCGACGCGGTCGCGCTGGCTTGATCCGGTGGACTCGTCTTACGACTGGGATTTTCCCCGTCCGAGGCTGTCGGCAGATCCTGGGGCTCCCCGTTGTCCCATGATAAGGAGCGCCGCCTTAAAGCGGTTGTTGACCTTGAGCTTGTCGAAAATATTGGTGAGGTGCGTCTTGACGGTTTTTTCACTGATGAAAATCTTCTTTCCGATTTCATCGTTCGTGAGTCCTTCGGACACTAGCCTTAGAATTTCTTTTTCCCGTTTGGTCAACATGTCGATCATATCATTGTGAATTCCCTCGTGGACTTCGTGTAGTTGACCTCGGGCGATTTCTTCAAACGCGTCCGCTGAAGGCGTTTCCTTATCGATCCATATGCCGCCCTTGTGGACCGTTTTGATCGCCTGAAGCAAGGTCGGAAAATCGATCCCTTTGAGAACGTAGCCCTTTGCCCCACCCTTGGCGGCGTTCAAGATGTTTTCGTCTTCCGAATAGGCGGTCAAAATCAATACTTTGGTCGCGGGATTTTTCTCCCTGACGTCGAGCAAGGTTTGAACCACGTCGCCCTTTGGCATTTTGAGATCCAAAAGCAAAACATCCGGTTTGGTGCGCTCAATGACTTTGATTACTTCGTCCCCACGGGACGCTTCCCCGACAACGAGGATATCCTTTTCCAGCGAAAGGATCTTTCTGATCCCTTCGCGAAAAAGCGTATGATCATCGGCGACCACGACTTTAATCGGCACCATAAATAATTATCTCCCTGGAATGCGGAATTATACACCGTAAGTTATATGAAATCGTATCCCATGCCAATAGAAAGATTCTCAATAGTACCGCCCAGCGTCTAAGACTCAGGTCTTAAGTATGACACGAGTTGATGCCGATTAGCACTGAAAAATACTACGGAAAGCGTATTGAGATGCTGAGGCTGTCACGATAAGTATCGATACACCCCAAGGAAAATTTTCACTGTTGAGGGAGGTAAGATGAAAAGTTTTTTGTCGATAACCGGTGCTGTTTGTGTCGCTATGATCTTTGCTCTTTCTTCTTGTGCCGTGCAGGATGAAATGCCGGCCAAGCCTGCGGCTCCCGCCCCGCCTGCAAAGGCACCGGCGGCTCCGCCTGCAAAAGCGGAAGCAAAGGCTCCTGCGAAAGCCAAGGTTGAAAAAGCAGGCGGGGATATCGGCCTTCTTGACACAGAGAAGAACTACCTGATTCTCGTGACCAAGGCAGGTAAGCTAATCACCTTGGATTTTGACCAGAAGACCAAGGTGACGAAGTTTACTCCTACGCCGTCCAAGATGGCTGATATAGGCCTTGGTATGTCCGCCACCGTGACGTACACCAAGGAAAGTAACAAAAACATTGCGAGCGGTGTCGATTACAAGACGAAAAAGTAACGAGATTGATCCAGTTGTTTGGCGCGGCGGTCGGACTCACATATGAATCAGGAGGGATAAGGTAATGAGAACGCAATCAAGAATTGTCGGCGGATTGGCTTTGTTAATGGCGGTTGGTTCGATATCGCCAGTTATTGCTCAGGAAAAGAAAGCCGCCAAAGCCAAAGCAGAGAAGGTCTCTGGTGACATCGGTCTGTTGGACACCGAGAAAAACTACATGATCGTGGTTACCAAAGAGGGCAAGCTGGTGACCGTCGACTTTAATCAAAAGACCAAGGTGACCGCTCTGAGGCCGAGTGCAGCCAAAATGTCGGATATTGGGCTGGGCTCGGCGGCTTCAGTGCAGTACACCCAAAAAGGTGGCAAAAATTACCTGACCGCGTTAGAGTACGTTGCCAAAAAGGGTGGCGATTAAAAGTTTCGTTGCAGATCTCCAGTGGTAGTGTCAAGAGTCGCTGGGCCGTAATTTCAGCGCGCCAGGGTCGTCATCTGCCGTTGAGTATATCCAAAAAGGCGGTAAGAATTTCTTGAGTAAAATTGAATTCAAGACCGCCAAGGGCGAGTAGTAATCCATTTCCCTAAAATCGCATCCACGAAGAAGGGAGCTTGGTTTAAACCAAGCTCCCTTCTTTTTTCTGACTTTCCGTTCACCTTTCGAGCGGGCTCAGAGGCTCGGCTAAAGGTCAAAAACCCTCTTCCTCAAAGTCGTTCATGACGAGTTTCCGATAGCCGCGCTCGTCCTCGAGAGTTTTCTGGCGTTTGTTTTCTTTCTCGGTTTCTTCTTGGCACCGGACGCACAAACGGGTAAAGGGAAGAACTTTCAATCGTCCGAGCTGGATTTCCCCTTCGCAGCTTTCGCATAGGCCGTAGGTTTTGTCCTTGATGCGCTGGAGCGCTTCGTCGATGGCGAGCAGCTTTTCGCGTTCCCGGGCGTTGAGGATGAAATTGATTTCCCGGTCCCTCTCGTCGCTGGCCAAATCGTAGGTGTCCCGGCCCTCGTCCTTGACGCCTTCGGTTTCTTCCTTGACGCGGCCCCGGATTTCCTTGAGCAGTTGCTTTTTTGTCTCCTCTAGCATGTCGCCGGCCTGCTTGAGAAAGACCCTGCGCTGTTTTTTTTCTTTGTCGGGATCAGTTTTGGGCATTGAGTTTCTCACCAATCAAATCGTAATCTAGCGCGCCGGAAATTCTTACCTCCATCATGTCTCCGAGACGGAGCGAGACGGTCTTGTTGTTGAGCATCAAACCGTCTATGTAAACGACGCCGTCGACTTCTGGAGCGTGTGCTTGGGTCCGGCCGGTAAATTTTCCGGAATCGGAATCAAGGTTGTCGATCATAACTCGTTGGATGGTGTCAATCAAGGCCTCGTTTTTTTTTCTTGAGATCGCCGACTGGAGGTCCATGATTTCCTGCCAACGGCTCTCCTTTTCGTCTTCCGGCACGGTGGCGGTCATTTGCGCGGCGGCCGTACCTTCCTCCTCCGAATACTTGAAGACGCCCAGGCGCTCGAACTGCGCTTCTTCGACGAAATCCAATAACTCCTGGAAGTCCCGGTCGGTTTCGCCGGGAAAGCCGACGATTAGAGATGTCCGGAGCGTGAGTCCTGGAATAGCCGCGCGGAGCTTCTCTACCGTTTCACGCACGGCGCTGCCGCTTTTTCCGCGGCGCATGCTTCGCAGCATGCGCTGATTGACATGTTGAAAAGGAATGTCGATGTACTTGCAAAGTTTCTCGCTGTCCCGAATGAGTTCCAGCAAGGGTTCATCGAGGAAGTTCGGATAGGCATAGAGCAATCGGATCCAGACGATGTCGGGGATCGAAACCATTTTCCGGAGCAACCCGAACAACATCGTGCCGTCTTTGCGCTCGCGGCCGTAAGCGGTCAGGTCCTGCGCGATGAGGTTGATCTCTTTGACGCCGTCTCGCGCCAGCATCGCCGCTTCCTTGACCACGGAGTCGATCGGGCGGCTGCGGTGCGGACCGCGCAGCCGCGGGATGATGCAAAAGGCGCACTTGTGGTCGCAGCCTTCCGAGACTTTTAGAAACGCGCTGTGGGATGGATTCGTTCTGAGACGCGGGGTGGCATGATCATAAAGATAACTTGGAATACCGACATATTGGCGGCGGCCCTCGTTGGCTTCGTGCTCGCGGAGGATCTCGGCGACCCTCGGAACCTCGCCGGTCCCGATAAAGAGGTCTACTTCGGGTAATTCTTTGGCCAGCTCCGCCGGATACCTTTGTGAGAGGCAGCCGGCGACGACCAGTTTCTTAACTTTTCCTTCCTCCTTGAGGCGGGCGATTTCGAGGATGGTGTCAAGGGATTCCGCCTTGGCCGCTTCGATGAATCCGCAGGTGTTAACCAGCACGATGTCCGCGCCGGCGGGCTCCGGAACCAGTTGGAACCGATTTTGTCGCAGCACGCCCCCCATGACTTCGGAGTCCACCAAATTGCGGGCGCACCCCAGACTGACGATGCTGACGGTTTGTTTGGCGGAACTCATTGGCCCAATTCCACGATGTCGGCGCCGCTGGGAATCTGCAGGGCGAACACGGAGTCTTTGACGCCTGCGCCCTTGCGCATCCCGGAGAAACGGATCGTCGTCAGGTTAGCGGCGGTGTCGCGCACGCTGATCCAGAGAATATCGTAGGAGTTCTTACTCACACCCACGAGAATTTCGCTAAAACCTCTGGCTTCGCCTTTCGGTTCCAGGCGCAAGATGAATTGGTTTTCATCGCTGCTTTTCAGCGCCGCATTGAAATCTTTTTTTAAATTGCCGATGCCGAGCAAAAAGGACAGGGGAATGTCGGAACGGAAAGCGTTCTGGAGCGGGCTTTTGATGATTTGATTTTGTTCCGGTTGAAAAAAATACAGGTATTTTCCGTCCGCCAATACAAACTGCCCTTTGGGTTCGTCGTAGCGCCAAAGCATTTTGCCGGGGCGCTTGAAGGAAAGCTTTCCCGAAGCTTTGAGATTACGATTGAGTGTTTTCACTTCGGTTTCTTGGCGAAAATCGGCGACGAAATCTACTGTCGCGTCATAGTTTTTTTGTAAGCTGTCAACGACCGCATCGGCGCTTTGAGCGTCCGCCGCGCCGCCGGGACGAATATCCCAAAACGTCTGAACGACTAAAAGCAGGCAGGCCAAGATTCGGAAAGTCTTACTAAGCTTCGAGTTTTCGCGCATAAACTTCCCGGGGTTTGGCGCCGTCCGCCGGTCCGACGACGCCGTCTCGTTCCATCTGTTCGATCATCCGCGCGGCGCGATTGTATCCTACCCGCAATCTGCGCTGAATCATAGAGATCGACGCCTGTTGGGTTTCGGTGACGATGGCGACCGCCTGGTCGTACATCTCGTCGTATTCTTCATCGGCCGCGGCGGCCTCGGCTTCTCTTCTGATCTCGAAGACCTCCGGGCGGTAATCGGGTCGCGCCTGCTGTTTGATGAATTGGATCACTTTGCGAACTTCCTGGTCGGACACCAAAGCGCCGTGCAAGCGGGTGACCCGCGCGGTTCCCGGCGGCAGATACAAGAGGTCGCCGTTGCCGAGCAGCTTTTCCGCGCCGATGGAGTCCAGGATCGTGCGTGAATCGACGCGGGAGGTGACCTGGAACGAGATGCGCGCCGGAAAGTTGGCTTTGATGAGCCCGGTAATGACGTCCACCGACGGGCGCTGGGTCGCAAGAATCAGGTGAATCCCGGCGGCGCGGGCTTTCTGCGCCAGCCGAGTGATGTACTCCTCGATGTCTCTTCCCACGGTCATCATCAAATCCGCCAGCTCGTCGACGACGATCACTATTCTCGGCAGTTTTTCATGAACCAGGGGCGCTTCCTTGGCGAGCTGGCCTCCGGGGTCGTTGTTTGATTCCTCCGGCTCGGTGAGCTCGAAAACGCTCGTCTTCTGCGCCTGATCGCGCTCTAAAGTCCGGTTGTAATTGTCGATGTTGCGCGCTCCCTTGTCCTTCATTAGACGATAACGGCGGTCCATTTCATCCATCGCCCAGAAAAGCGCCGCCGCCGCCTTTTTCGGATCGGTCACCACCGGCACGAGCAGGTGCGGAATCTCTTCGTACATCGTCAGCTCGAGCATTTTGGGATCGACCATAATAAATTTGACGTCCTGGGGCGACGATTTGAACAGGATGCTGAGGACCATGGCGTTGATGGAGACCGACTTGCCGGTGCCCGTAGCCCCCGCAACCAACAAATGGGGCATGCGGGCCAAGTCGGTCACAAAGGGCCCTCCCCCAGTGTCTTTGCCCAACGCCAGCGTCAGTTTGGAGTCGCCGTTTTGGTACGCCTCGCTTTCGATGACTTCCCTCAAATATACGGTTTCGCGCCGCGGATTCGGGATTTCGATGCCCACCACGGACTCTCCCGGTATCGGCGCCAAGATGCGCACGCTCACGGCGCGCAGAGCCATAGCGAGATCGTCGGAAAGCGTCACGATCCGCCGCACCTTGACGCCGGCCGCCGGCTTGAATTCGTACATCGTGATGACCGGACCCGGACGAACCGCCACGACTTCCCCGTCAACGCCGAAGTCCGCCAGCTTTTTTTGTAGAATCAGCGAATTGGCGTGCAGCGTCTCCTTGTCGATTTTGAACTGCTCGCCGTCCGGTGGATCCAACAGCTCGGGCGGCGGTAGCTTGTAGCCTTGATTGATCTCCGGCAGCTTAAACTGCTCCTGGAGCGCGATCGGTTTCTTCGGCGTCTTCTTGGCCGGCCTTTCCTCACCCTCATCTTTCAGCACGATGGGAGGCGGGACGTAATCGCGCCGTTCCTTTTTGGTATTCTCTCCCTTGCGTTTTTCTCGTTGTTCTTTGAATTTTTGCAACCGGTTGCGCAGAGCGGGAAAGAGCGATTTTTTCAGCACAGCGAATTTTTTTCTGGCGAGAGCGCCAACGTCCAGAAGCGAGTTCTGCGTTATCATCATCAACGACAGCAGCAGGGTAACCGCGGCGATAAGAGTCGCGCTGATGCGGCCGAACAACGGCACGAGGATGCTTTCTTTCAAAAAGCCTCCGACGATGCCGCCGCCATCCCGCGAAATCTCCGAGTCGATCAATAGGCTTAGAATCACCGCGGCGCTTATGAGCAGCAGGCCGCCGCCGGCGATTCGCCGCGGCGCAAGGGCGTCGTTGTTGTCGCGGCGAAACAACCGCGCGGCGGCGAGCCCGAGAAATACCGGTATCATGTAGGACGACAGGCCGAGCCCTTGAAGGAGCAGGTCGGCGAGAAACGCGCCGATGAATCCGCCCCAGTTGGTCGTGTTGACGGCGCCCGACGGCGTATTGAAAGAGCGGTCCCGGAAATCATAGGAAAAAAGGCTGATGATCATCAAGAGCGCGGTGAGCGAAATCACCACGCCCCAAACTTCTCGATTGAGTCGGCCTTTTTCCATAGATCTACAAGTCAGTTCCAGGTTCCGCGTTCAAGGTTCAAGGGCCTCGCCCGTTCAACGTTCAACAGGAGTTCAAAGTTCAATGTCGAACGCGGAACTTGGAACATTGAACCTTGAACGAGCGAGATCGCGGCTCGTAGCTCAGCTGACAATATATCGTCACTTTTCCTCGTTACATCAATAATCCGGTTTAGGTCTCGATGATATACGGCAGGACCACCGGATGGCGTTCCAGCCGTTTGCGGAAGTAGCGCCGCAAAGACTTGCGCACCTCTTCTTTTAGCTCTCCGGGGTCCGTCCGCGTTTCGCGGTTCATGCCGCTGAGCGTCTCCAAAACGACTTTGCGCGCCTGTTCGAGAACCTCTTCGCTGAATGGGTCGCCCATGAAGCCGCGCGAGATCAAATCCGGCCCGGCAACCAGTTCCCCGGACTGCTGGTGGATCGCCATCACGGCGAGCACCATGCCGTCCTCGGAAAGATGGCGGCGGTCGCGGATCACCACGTCGCCCACATCGCCGACTCCCTTGCCATCGACGAATACTCTGCCGGCTTGAACCGGCTTGATCTTCTGGGCGCCGTGAGCCGTTAACTCCAGCACGTCGCCGTCCTCCAAAATAAAGCAATGCTCCTCGGGCACGCCCACGTCCTGGGCCAACCTTCGGTGTTTCACCAGGTGACGATATTCGCCGTGAATGGGCACGAAGTAGCGCGGGCGGGTGAGCTGGAGCATCGTTTTCAGCTCTTCCTGGCTGGCGTGGCCCGACACGTGAATCTCCGAGACTTTCTCGTAGTGTACTTCCGCGCCGCGGCGATACAGATGATTGATCAGGTTGGAAATCGTTTTTTCATTTCCGGGTATGAATTTCGACGAAAGGATGACGGTGTCCCCGGGATCGATTTTGATCGTCTTGTGGTCGTCCAGCGCGACCCGGTGCAGTACCGAAAGCGGTTCCCCCTGGCTGCCGGTGGTAAGAAACGTCAGCTCGGTGGACGGCAAGTCATGCCAGCGTTCACTCTCAGTCATGAAATTTCGCGGCAAGCGCAGATAACCCAGATCCGAGGCGATTTGGCCGTTACGGATCATACTGCGCCCGCTCAAGACCACGCGCCGGCCACAGCGCTCGGAAATATCCACCACCTGCTGGATGCGCGGGATACTGGAGGAAAAAGTCGAAACCAGAATCTTCCCGGCGCTCTCCTGAAAAATCTGTTCCAGATTTCTTCCTACTTCCCGCTCCGACGGCGTGTAGCCGGGACGCTCGACGTTCGTCGAGTCGGAAAGGAGCAGCAGCACTCCCTTCTCGCCGTAGGCGGCAAATCGTTGAAAGTCGAACATCTCGCCTTCCATGGGCGTGTTGTCGATCTTGAAGTCGCCGGTGTGGATGACCGTGCCGAGGGGGGTCTCGACCGCCAGAGCCAGACAGTCCATCAAACTATGGGTGACCCGTATGCCCTCGATGCGAAACGGCGCGACCTCCCAGGGCTTGCCCGCGGTAATCTCGCGAACATCCGCCGTGTCGTCGAGGTCATGCTCTTCGAGCTTGTTGGCAAGGAGTCCCAGCGTGAGACGCGTGCCGAATATCGGCACCCCAAGATGCTTGAGTATGTACGGCAGGGCGCCGACGTGGTCCTCGTGGGCATGGGTAAGGATGATCGCTTTGAGGTAGTCTTTGCGCTCGATCAGGTAGCTCACGTCGGGAACGACTAGATCGATTCCAAGGAGATCCGCGCCGGGAAACATGAGACCGCAATCGACGGCGACGGCAGCCTCGCCATACTCGATGAGCATCATGTTGAGGCCGAATTCGCCGAGCCCGCCCAGGGGTATGATTCTTAGTGGATGCATCTCGTAGTTTTTATACCGCCCGTTTTTTGAGAGACGAGTGGGTCTCTACGGCCGGTGCGGCTTTATAGTTTTTCCGTTCTGTTGTCTCTTCGGCTGGGTCGAGGTTGGCCGCGATGAGGTCGCGCACCCGCGTTGCCAGCGCGCGCAGGTTTCCCGGATAGTCTTCCACCGACACCGGTATTCCCACGGTGACCTCGATTTCACCCCGCCGAAAGCGCCAATCCCCCTTGGCCAGAATCTTCCAGCTGCCGTTGATCGTGACCGGTACGATGGGCGTTTGGGTCTTGGCTGCGAGCAGTAAACCGCCGCGTTTGAATGGCAGCAGCTCTCCGTCCGAGCTGCGCGTGCCTTCCGGGAAAATCACGATGGAAACGCCGGCAGCCATTCGCTCTTTCGCTTTCTTTAGACTCCTCAAAGCATCGTTTCGGTCGCCCCGGTCCACGACAATATGTCTTGCCGCCCACACGGCCCAGCCCAAAAAGGGCACCCAAAGGAGTTCTCTTTTTGCGAGCCAGCGCAGTTGAAAACCCGGCAGGATCTGAAGCAACACGGGGATATCGAGGTTGCTTTGATGATTGACCATGAAAACGTATTGCCGCCGGGGATCGATATGGTTAAGGCCGCTTACACGCAGCGAGACGCCGCCGACGGCAAGAATCAACCAGGACCAGAAACGGGAAATGAGATAGGCATACCTGCCGTGGGAATCGAACAGACCAAAGATGACGGTCAGTAGGGTAGCCAGCAGAGTGATGGCTCCGAGCGCTACCAGCTTGAGGCCGTAAAGCATGCAGATTGGAGTATTTTCGCTTAGAACAAATGGTTGAAAAACTTAGGTAATCTTAAAGCACGGCGGGGCAAAAAGCAACGCAGCAAAACGTTTAACGCGGGCACGATTCCTTCGCGAGAGAGTCGGTAAGAATAACGGATGTCACCCGATGGCAAGTTTTCGGTGGGTACCTCGGAACTGTCATTGACTACGCGAAATCGCGGCGATAAAGTGGTTTCACTTTTTCGGTGGCGGCGCAATTCTAGTTTCCCCGGAGGCATCCATGTCGGTTAATAAAGTCATTCTCGTAGGCAATCTCGGCAAGGATCCTGAGGTCCGCTTTACCAACAGCGGCAGCGCAGTGGCGCGTCTTTCAGTCGCCACCTCCGAGGTGTGGAACGACCGGGATGGCAACCGGCAAGAGCGCACGGAATGGCACAACGTCGTCGTCTGGGGTAAACAGGGCGAGAGCTGCGGGCAATATCTCGCTAAAGGCCGGCAGGTGTACGTGGAAGGGAGCATTCGCACCCGTTCCTATGATGACAAGAGCGGCAACAAACGCTACGTCACCGAGGTCGTGGCCCAGCGAGTGCAGTTTCTCGGCGGCGGTGGCGGCACGCGTTTAGCTCAGCAAGCCGAATCCGCTCCGTCGGATGACGCGCAGAGTGGTGCCGGCCAGCCGCCGATCGACGATGACGTGCCGTTTTAGTGTGCGCTGTTGACCGTAGTGTTGAACTTGCGATTATTACGCGACCAGATTCCGCGGTTGTCCGCGAAGAAACGCCGCGATATTCTTTCTTACTTCCACTAATAAGCGCTCCCGCGCTTCGCGGGCGCTCCATGCCGTGTGCGGCGTGACGATCAGATTGTCCAATTCTTTGGCCGCTAGAATGACCGGGTGATCGGCGGGCGGCGGCTCTTTGGAGATTACGTCCAGCGCCGCGCCTGCGATTCGTTTCCTGCGCAGCGCGTCGATCAGCACGGTTTCGTCGATCAGGGCGCCGCGGGCGGTGTTGATCAAAAACGCCGGCGGTTTCATCAAGGACAGCGTCTGCGCATTGATCAGGTTTCTGTTCTCCGGCGTAAGCGGGCAGTGCAGCGAGATGATATCGGCCTGCCGGAAAAGCTGTTCAAGAGGAATTCTGTCACCGGGTACAGGCTGCGCGCTTCGCGGGCGGGCGGCGATCAAGACTTCCATGCCGAAGCCGCGCGCCATCTTCGCCACCGTTTGCCCGATATTGCCGTGGCCGACGATGCCGAGTATCTTGCCGTTAAGCTCGACGGTAGGATACGTTAAGAGCGAAAACACCGGGCTCTTCTGCCATTCACCGGCTTTGACCGCCTCACCGTATTTCCCCACTCGAGTCGCCAGTTCTAAGATCAGCGCCATGGTGAACTGCGCCACCGATTGCGCGGCATAGCCGGGCACGTTGCAGACCTTGACGCCGCGTTTCGCCGCTTCTTCGCGGTCGATGATGTCCGTCCCCGTCGCCGCCACGGCGATGAGTTTTAAATCTTTCGCTTCCGGCGAACTCAACACGGGCCGGTCGATGACCACCTTATTGGTGACGGCGACAGAGTGGCCGGCTAATCGCCGGATCGTTTCGCTCGGGCTCGTCACCTGATGCACCGTACAGCCCCAGCTCTCGGTGAAACGCGTGAGTGAGGCATCGCCATAGGTCGCGGCGTCGAGAAAGACGACGCGGGTTTGCCGACCGCTCATGGCGATGTTTTCTCCCGAGCTTCGATACGTTTCGCTTCCTCCCAAAGTTTATCCATCTCTTCGAGGGAGGATCGGTCGAAACTCTTTCCCGCTTCGTTGAGTTTCGTTTCGATATGGTGGAAACGGCGGGTGAAGCGGTCGATGGTCCGGGCCAGCGCTTCTTCGGCTTCGAGATCCAGGAAGCGCGCGAGGTTGACCAGAGAGAAGAGTAGATCGCCGAGCTCTTCACCGATTCTCGCCTTATCGCCGGACGCGGCGGCGTTTTTTAGCTCGGTGATTTCTTCTTCCACCTTGCCCCAAACCGGCTCGACGTTGGGCCAATCAAAGCCTAGGTGGGATGCCCTTCGAGTAATACTTTGAGCGCGGGCCAGCGCCGGCATCCCCTTCGGCACGTTGCCGAGCGCCGATTTCGCTGCGCCGTCTTTTTTTTCCCGCGCTTTGATTGCCAGCCGTTGCTTCAAAACCGCTTCGGTATCTTGTGGCAACGGCTCGGCGGCGAAGACATAGGGATGGCGGCGGACGATTTTTTCAGTGAGCTGGCTGATGACGTCTTGGAGCGTGAAGTTGCCTTGCTCCATGGCGATTTGGGAATGAAAAACCACCTGGAGCAAGACATCGCCGAGTTCGTCGCGGAGCTTCTGCGGATCGCCATCGTCCAGGGCGTCGAGCAGTTCGTAGGTTTCTTCGAGTAAACAGGGTTTCAGGGATAGATGAGTCTGCTCCTTATCCCAGGGGCAACCCTTTTCGCCCCGCAGCCGGGCCATGATGTCCATCAGCTCGCCGATCTTTTGTTCGGTCTCCTTATTGCTCACTTCCATCCTCCGCGCCGCCGGTGAATACTTCCTTCCAATCGGACGGCGTGCTAGATCTTACGTAGCGCCGATGCGGTTGTCCAGCAACTCAAGGAGATCAGATTATGCCGGTTGCGATGCTTGACGGAATCGAAACTTATTACGAGACCCACGGGTCTGGATCGCCGATTTTGATGTGCGCGCCCGGCGGATTTGACGCGTCTATTGATAAGTGGCGCGTGGCGAGCGCTTGGACGGGTATCGACGCGATCAAGGCGCTGGCGGCCGAGCACATGGTCATCGTTTACGACCGGCGCGAGTGCGCCCAATCGCACGGACGGGTGGAGCGTCTGAGCTGGGCGAGCTATGCGGAGCAAGGGAAGGGGTTGCTCTACTATCTGAAACTCAAATCGGCCTTTATCGTGGGCGCCTGCATGGGTTGTTCGGTGGCGCTGGCCTTCGCCGTTCGTTATCCCGAGGCGACGCGCGGATTGATTCTCCACTGGCCGGTGGGCGGCTACCGCTGGAAGGTCAACAGTCGGGAGCGCTTTGTGCGTCATCTCAACTATGCCAGGCAGAATGGTCTGAAGGGAATTGTCGAGCGGGCGCAGGGCGGAAAGAGTTTTTGGATGGACCCCGAAGCCGGTCCCTGGGCTTCCGTGATAGCGCGGGATAAAGAGTTTGCCGAGCGTTTCGCGAGCCAGGACTTGGATCGTTATCTTGGCATCATCGCCACCAGTGGCCGGTCTTTGTTCGATCGCGACACGGCGACGGGGGCGGAACCGGAGGAAGTCATGGGCGTGAAAGCGCCGGCGTTGATCATCCCGGGCGACGATCCGTCGCACGCGACTTCGGGCGCGCATTACCTGCGCGAGCTTTTGCCGAAGGCGGATTTTTGGAACGTCATGCCGCCGGAGCACACGACGCAGAAAATCTGCGACCGAATTCTGGAATTTTGCCGCGCGCATACCTGAGTCTGCCTGCGCATCTATGCTATCAAAGGGTGGACCGGCAAAGGGAAATCTGATACAGAAAACTCACTTTGAATCGACTCACTGATTCCAAGGAGGGTGGTCATGGACGTTAGCAGTTCGACGGTGCAGCTCAATACTTCCGACGGAAAGATGGAGGCTTATGTCGCGCAGCCCAAGGGGGGCGGCGTGTATCCCGGCGTCGTTGTGATCCAGGAAGCGTTCGGCGTCAACGATCATATCAAGAAGGTGGCCGAACGGATCGCCGCGGAAGGCTACGTGGCGATCGCGCCGGATATTTTCCATCGGGAAGCGGAGCGGTTGATTCCTTATGCGGACATGACGAAGGCGATCGCAACCTTGCAGCGGGTGGTCGACAGCAAGGCGGTGGAAGATATCGGCGCCGCCATCACGCAGCTCAAATCGCAGGGCAACGTCAAGTCCGGCTCCATCGGCGTCACCGGCTTCTGCATGGGCGGGCGGCTCACTTATCTAGCCGCGGCGCACCACGCCGGCGAGGTAAAATGCGTGGTGCCTTACTACGGCGGCGGCATTCCGATGGGCAACCCGAGCCCGCTCTCGCGCACCGGCGAGATTAAGTGTCCGATGGTTCTTTTCTTCGGCGCCAAGGATCAACTGATTCCCATTGACCATGTCGAGCAGATCAGAGCGGAATTGACGGCGAAAAAAGTGGCCTTTCAACTGCACGTCTATCCGGAAGCCGGCCACGGCTTTTTCTGTGACGACCGGGGAAGTTACCATGAGACCTCGGCGAAAGACGCCTGGGAAAAGACCAAGGCATTTTTCGCGCAGCATCTGAAGTAGTGGAGAACGCAAGACAGCCGGAAGAAGAGTTGCCATAAGCTTTCCCTTGTTCGTTGCATACCCTCAGTCCGACACGGTGTTCTTGCATCATGCCCCGTACCAAAAAGCCCGCACCGGTGACGATCGCTCTCATTCAGATGAGGGCGCAAGAGGATCTCGACGCTAATCTGGAAAGCGCCATCATCCATATCCTCGCCGCGGCGATGAAAGGCGCGCAAATCGTTTGCCTTCAAGAGCTGTTTCGGTCGCGCTACTTTTGCCAGAGCGAAGATCACCGGAACTTTCAGATCGCGGAGACCATTCCCGGGCTGACCACGGAGCTACTCGGGACGATTGCGCGCCGGAAAGAAATCGTCATCGTCGCCCCGCTCTTCGAAAAACGCTCGGCCGGGATCTACCACAATACCGCGGTGGTCATCGACGCGGACGGCTCCATCGCCGGCAAGTATCGCAAGATGCATATCCCGGACGACCCGCTCTACTACGAAAAATTCTATTTCACTCCCGGCGACTTGGGCTTCCTGAGCTTTGAGACGCGGTACGCAAAAATCGCCACGTTGGTTTGCTGGGACCAGTGGTTTCCCGAGGCCGCGCGATTGTCGGCCTTGTCGGGCGCGCAGATACTTTTCTATCCGACCGCCATCGGCTGGGTCCCCAACGAGCCGCGCAAGGTGGCGGAAAACCAGCGCCAGGCCTGGGAGCTGATCCAACGCTCCCATGCGGTCGCCAACGGGGTCTATGTCGCGTCGGTAAATCGCGTCGGGCGCGAAGGGAAACTTAAGTTCTGGGGCAACTCGTTTGTCGCCGGACCGTTCGGCGAAATCGTCGCCCGCGCCGGCGGCGAACGCGATGAACGTTTGATTGTCAAGTGCGATCTCGCCAAGATCGAAGAGACGCGACAGAGCTGGCCCTTCCTGCGTGACCGCCGAATCGATGCGTATGGCCCGCTTCAGTTGAGGGCCATCGACACCTCGACTCGCGCCCCCGCCACGGCTGGGGGGCTCCACAAAAAAACCGGCCGGCGCTGATCGCGGTTCATCTTCATCCACCGACTTAAGACTCGAGCCATGGCAAACCCCGCGACCCCGCGCTCCCTCGGTTATCGCATGCCGGCGGAGTGGTCTCCCCACCGGACGACCTGGCTTTCGTGGCCGCATAGTCGAGACAATTGGCCCACTCAACTAGAAGAGGTAAGAGCCGTCTGGGTGCAGATGATCGTCGAGCTGTCCGCGGTGGAGCAGGTGGGTTTGCTGGTGAACGACGAAAGCGCCGAGCGGGACGTAGCGGCCCGGTTGAAGCGAGCCGGCGCGGCGCTGGATCAAGTCTCGTTCCTGCGCATTCAAACGGCGGATGTCTGGATGCGCGACTACGGACCGACCTTCGTTACACGATCGACGATGGAAAGCCCGCTGGCTTTAAACGATTGGATCTTCAATGGCTGGGGCGGCAAATATGAGTCCTATGAAGAAGATGAGCGGGTCGCCAAGGAGATCGCCGCGCTCCTCAAGGTGCCGGTCTTCGACCATTCGGTCGTGCTCGAAGGGGGCTCCATCGAAGTCAACGGCGCCGGCACCTGTCTCACCACCGAGCAGTGCTTGCTCAATAAGAATCGTAATCCGGAAATGAGCCGCGCCGAAATCGAAGGGCTGCTCAAGGAGTCTCTTGGCGTCACTCGTATAATTTGGTTGGGCGAAGGTATCGCCGGTGACGACACGGATGGCCATATCGACGACATCGCCCGATTTGTCGGCCCGCACACGGTAGTGTGCACCCTCGAAGCGAATCCGCGAGATGAAAACTATCGCTGCCTCCAGGAGAATTATGAGCGGCTGCAAAGCGCGAAGGACCAAGATGGCAACAAACTGAACGTCGTGGTATTGCCCTGCCCGAGCGCGATCTATTCCGACGGGGCGCGTTTGCCGGCAAGCTACGCGAACTTTTATATCGCCAACGAAATCGTGCTCGCACCCGTGTTCGACGATCCCAACGATGGGCAGGCGCTGGGCGTATTGCGCGAACTGTTTGCGGACCGGAAGGTAATCGGTTTGCGCTGCAACGAGGTCGTCGTTGGTCTGGGCGCGATTCATTGTGTGACCCAACAAGAACCAAGGATTTTTCTTTCGCACACTTGACAATTTGGCGCGCGCACTCATAATCTACCTTTAAGTATGGCTCAGATCATCCAGATCCGGGAACTGCACCAGGCGCGCCAGCGTCGCTCCGAGAGAGTCAGCATGGAACAATGCGTGGAATTGCTGGAGTGGAACTTAAAAAAGAGCCTCGACGATTATTTTATCTCGCCTCGCGAACAAAGGTCGATACGCGCCGTCCAGATCCGCAAGCTCAGCGAAATTCTCGAATATGCCCTACGGCTCATGTAAGTCCGCGAGGGATGAAGGTCGAGGCGCGCGCCAAGGAAATCATCCGTTATATAAGCCGCCTGCAGGACGACTTCGCGCGCTTTAGGAACGATTTCGACCTGGTGGGAAAACATCTGGGCCACGCCCAGTCGAGCTATCAGAGCGCCGACAGGCCTATCGAACAATTCGGGCAGAAACTTCTTTCGGCTGAGATCGCACCCGGGGACCCCGCGACGATTCCCGCCCTCGAACGCGAAACGGGTTAACGCCGCATTTCCAGGACAAGAATCGGTTTTTACCATGCAGTTGAGCTTATTTTCCCGTCTGACGCTCGGTTATCTAACCATTTTCCTGTTGGTAACGGCGGTCAGCGCTTATGCGGTTTATCAGCTGCGAAGTGTCGCCGAGCGCGCCAATTCCGTTCTCATGGTCGACAACCAGGTTCTGGACTACGCGGAGAAACTTCGCGAGTCGCTTCTTTCACAAAGCCGATACGAGCAAAGGTTCATGCTCAGTAAGGACGAAGCAGAATATAAACAGTTTCTTCGCGACAAGGAACAATTCGATCTGCAACTAACGAGCGTGCTTGCTTTGGGTGAGTCACGGATCGGCGGCATCCTCGCGGAAATTCAACAGCATTACCAAAATTACCAGGAATTGGTTGCTGGCGAGATTCAACTGCTTCGAGAGAAGAAGGTCTATCCTCAAAACGAGTATAAGCAAAACAAAGACACAATCGTTTCTGGGATCGTGGACTCATTAGATACTCTCAAAGAGGGTCAGCGGCAAGCCATGAACGTAAAGGTGAGAGAACTGGCAGAGGCGGCCGATCGAGCGCGCCGGGTTTCGTTCTTAATCACCTCCACTTGCCTGATCGCCATCCTGCTCCTGTCGCTGCTGATTACCCGAAGCATCACGCGGCCCGTCGCGCTGCTTAAGAGCAAGACCCGCGACATTGCGGAAGGACGCTTTGACGCCGGCCTGCGGATCAGCGCGCCGCCGGAGCTTGCCGAACTGGCGGCCGCCTTCAACCGGATGTGCGAAAGGCTCGGCGAGCTCGAGCGCATGAAAGCCGATTTTTTTTCCTCCATGTCCCACGAGTTGCGCACGCCCTTGACTTCGATCAAAGAGGGTACGGGTCTCCTGCTGGATGGCGTCGGCGGCGAAACCACCGACAAGCAAAGAAAACTCTTGACCATTCTCGCCGAGGAGAGCAACCGGCTGATCGGGGTGGTCAATTCCCTGTTGGATCTATCGAAATTGGAAGCGGGGATGTTGAATTACGAATTCGAGACCGTTAACCTTGATCCGTTGATTCGACGGGCCGTCGCCGAAATCGCTCCGCTCGTCGAAGCCAAGCAGATCACAGTGGAGACGGCGATCGAAGCGCCGCTTCCCCAGGCGCGACTGGATCCGGAGCGCATGTTGCAAGTACTGCGGAATCTGCTCGGTAACGCCGTCAAGTTCACTCCCAAAGGGGGACACGTGACGGTGACCGCGACTCCAGTCGACGGCAAGCTGCAAGTATCCGTGCAAGACTCCGGACCCGGCATACCGGCGGAAAGCCTGACGGCGATATTCGAGAAATTCCATCAAGGCAATCGTAAAGGAGCGCATACGAGACCCGGTACCGGTCTAGGCTTGGCGATTGCCAAAAATATTATTAACTCTCACGGCGGTGAAATATGGGCGGAAAGCCAGTTCGGCCAGGGCAGCAAGTTTTGCTTTGTCTTGCCCTGCTCGGCTTAGTATCGGGTTGCAGCTTGTTTACGGATTTGCGAGATCGCGCGGCGATTCGCGATGCGATGCTCCAGGGCCAGGCACTATTTGCCCGCGGTGATTTTTCCGGCTCGCTCAAGGAATATCAGCGGGTGCAGTCTTTGGCCCAGGAGACCTCGCCTTCGGACGCGGCATCCTTTAACATAGCGTTGATCTACACCGATCCTCGCAACCCCCAAAGGGACAACCAAAAGGCCATCGGGGGTTTCCAGGGGCTGATCGCCCGCCACCCCGAAAGTCCGTGGGTTGACCAGTCGAGGATCTGGATCGCCGCCCTTGAAGACTTGGCGCGAACCAAACGGGAAATCGAAGCGTCGAAGCTAGAGGTTGAGAAATCCAAGCAGGCCCTCGATCAATCGCGGCTGGAAATAGAGAAATCCAAGCAGCTCCTCGATCAATCGAAACAGGAAATCGAAAAACTCAAACAGGAAGTAGAGAAATCCAAGCAAGTTCTTCATAAATCGCGTCAGGTTGATATTGAAATTGAACAGAAGCGGCGCATTCGCGGAAAGTAGGGTGAGCGATGTCATTGGGAAAAATTCTAATTGTCGACGATGATGCCAACCTCCTGGAGCTGATTAAAATGCGGCTTGAATCGGCCGAGTACCAGGTCACCGCCGCTCGCGAAGAGGAAAAAGCCGTCGCTGCGTTCAAAGCGGACGCTTTCGATATATGCATCATCGACTTGATGCTCGCCAATCGGGACGGGATTTCCCTCATGGAAGAGTTCCATGCGATGAATCCCGAAGTTCCGGCGATTATTCTTACCGCCCACGGCACCATCGAGAACGCGGTGGAGGCCATGCGCCGGGGGGCCTACAGCTATCTCACCAAACCTTTCGAACCGCGCGACGTGCTGTTGCAGATCGAGCGAGCGCTTGAAAAGCGCAACCTCAACACCGAGATCAAGAGGCTCAAGGAACTGCTCCATGAGCAATATGATTTCGCCAACATCATCGCGCGCAGCGAAAAAATGCGCTCGGTGTTGGACGTCGTCACGCGGATCGCTAAATTGGATTCGACGGTCTACATCTTCGGCGAGAGCGGCACGGGGAAAGAATTGATCGCCAAAGCGATCCATCTCGCCAGTGAAAGGACAGACAAACCCTTCGTCGCGCTCAATTGCGCCGCGTTGCCGGAAACGCTCTTGGAGAGCGAGCTGTTCGGTCACGAGAGGGGCGCTTTCACCGGGGCGGTCAAGAGCACCAAGGGCCGATTTATGCAGGCGGACGGCGGCACGCTCTTTCTCGATGAGATCGGCGATATGCCGCTATCGACTCAATCGAAACTGCTGCGCGTTCTCCAAGAGCGACAGTTCTACCCCGTCGGCGGCGAATCGCTGATGGAAGTCGACGTGAGAGTCATCGTTGCCACCAACAAAGACCTCGCGGAATTGGTCCAAAAAGGATTATTCCGGGATGATCTGTATTATAGAATTCATGTGATACCGATTCGCGTTCCGCCGCTCAGAGAGCGCAAAGAAGACGTTCTCCCGTTTGTCGAGCATTTCCTGAGGAAGTTCGGCCAGCAGATGAAAAAAGACGTCAAAGGAGTGACGCCCGAGGCCTTGAAAAAGCTGATGCTTCATGAGTGGCCGGGAAACGTTCGTGAATTGGAAACGACTATCGAGTACGCCGTCGCCATGACGCAGAAGGACATGATTACCGAAGATTATATTTTGCACACCAAAGGGAGTTTGCCGGACGGGGGAAAAGGAGGACTCGGCCGCGAGCGCCAGGACCTGTCGGACGAGGGGCTCCGGCCGCTCAAAAATGCGCGGGACGCTTTCGAGCGGGATTACTTGGTTCAGGTCCTCGCTATGACCGAAGGAAACATCACTCAAGCCGCCAAGCTCGCCGGTAAATACCGCGCGGACTTCTACGATCTCTTAAAAAAACACGACCTCAAAGTCGAAGACTTCAAGCGGACGAAAACTTCGCTGCCGAATTGAATGGGCCTGTAATATCGAAAACGACTGAAGTTCTCGATGATCTTAGCTCGTTCCTTGATTGTTTCAGGCCGGCACGCCCTGCTTATTCCCCATTTCGGCAAATTCTGTTATCATTGGAGTTCTTTACGATGAATACACAGGTTTACCAAGGTCGGATCGTGGAAAAGCCCTGGGGGTATGAGCTCATTTGGGCTCATACGGATCGCTACGTGGGAAAAATTTTACACATCAAGAAGGGTGAATCCCTCAGTTACCAATACCACCGGGTCAAGGATGAAACCATCCGGCTCTTGTCGGGGTCTATGGATATGGATATCGAGGGCGACGGCGTGAAAAGTAGAATTAGTCTAAACCCGGGCGAATGCCTTCATATCGTTCCCGGCATGAAGCACCGGATGATCGGTGTCGAGGATTGCGAGGTTCTCGAAGTATCCACACCGGAGCTAGACGATGTCGTCCGGCTGGAAGATCGTTACGGCCGCACGAAAGGCGATGAGCGCTGACGCCGCAGCGAAACTAGGACGATATGGATTCGTCGCTAAACTTAGCCAGCCGCTTGGTTGAACAGCGGCTGCTCTCCGAAGAAGAACTGGAGCGCGTCATAAAACTCCACCAGGAGCAGGATGCGCCGTTTATCCGTATGGTTGTCGAGCTCGGTTTTGTGTCCGAAGACGATCTCTTGCCGGTGATGCGGGATCACTTCGGCCTTCCCTTGATCTCACTTAAAGACATGCCCGCCACGCCGTTGCCCATCGAGTTTCCCGACAGCGTGGCGGAATTTTGCAAGCATGCTCGGATGGTGCCGGTGAAGATCGAGCAGCGGGAGCTGCAGGTTGCGGTCACCGATCCGACGGACATCGCGCGCCTCCATGCTTTGGAGCTCGCCACCGGCCTGCATGTCAAGCCGGTATTGGCGAAGGAGAAAGATATCAACACCCGGGCGGAGACCCTGTTTGGCAGCGCCCGCGCCGGCGATGATTCCTCGTTGGTCGCCCGTGAAATCGAGGGCGCCGTCGACGACGAGGATGTCTCCCACCTGCGCGACCTTGCCTCGGAAGTGCCGGTCATTCGCATGGTGAACCAGATGCTGCTGCGGGCTTTGGAGAGCCGGGCTTCCGACGTTCATATCGAGCCTTTCGAAAACCAGCTCAAGATAAGGTACCGCATCGACGGCATCCTGCACGAGGTCGAACCGCCGCCGCGCCAACTCAAGGCCGCCGTCATTTCGCGCTTGAAAGTGCTCGCGCAATTGAACATCGCCGAGCGCCGATTGCCCCAGGACGGACGCATCAAGATCCGGCTGTCGGGCAAGGACGTGGACCTGCGCATCGCCACGGTGCCGACGCTCTACGGCGAGAGCGTGGTGATCCGCTTGCTCGAGCGCGGCCAGATCTTCACCGAGCTGGACAGTCTCGGGTTCCCGCAGTCCATACTAGGCGAATTCAACCAGATGATCCTCAGGCCCCATGGGATGATCCTGGTTACGGGTCCCACCGGCAGCGGCAAGACCACCACGCTCTACGGCGCGCTGCAAAAGATCAACGACCCGGGTAAAAAGATCATTACCATAGAAGATCCTGTCGAATACCAGCTCGGCGGGGTCAACCAGATTCACGTCAAGCCGCAAATTGGCCTGACTTTCGCCAACGGTCTGCGTTCCATTGTGCGCCAAGACCCCGATGTGATCATGGTTGGCGAAATTCGCGACTCGGAAACCGCGGAGATCGCGGTTCAAGCGGCGCTCACCGGGCACTTGGTGCTTTCTACTTTGCACACCAACGACGCCGCCGGCGCGGTATCCCGGTTGCTGGAGATGGGTGTGCAGGACTATCTTCTGTCGTCCTCTCTCCTCGGCGTGCTGGCGCAGCGTCTGGTGCGCCGGCTCTGCGTCGCCTGCCGCAAACAGACGCCCTTCGCCGGTTTCAGCGCCGGCGATCCTGAATTGAGACCGACAAGCGGCGAGCCGCTCCAGAACGTCTGGGAGGCGGTCGGCTGCGAGGAGTGCGGCGGGACCGGTTATCTCGGACGCGTCGGCATTTTCGAATTATTATCGGCGAGCCCAGAGATCTGCAAAATCATCGTGCAGCGCGCCGATGCGGGAACGATCCGCAACGCCGCCGTGCGCCAGGGCATGCGATTGCTCAGAGACGACGGTTGGGACAAAGTGCGCCGCGGCGTCACCACTCTGGCGGAGGTTTTGCGCGTGACGAGGGAAGAAGGCTAGGAGAATTTTGGATTTTAGATCCTTCGGCTTCGCTCAGGACAGGTTTTGGATTGGGGGAAAAGAAACGCGAATGCAGCAGGCACGCATAGCTCCGGACCGTATATCCGATAATCCAAAATCCCAAATCCAAAATCCAAAATGGCGGGGGGTTAGGGGGTAGGGGAAGAGATGGCTTTTTATCAGTACCGCGCCGCGGACCATGCGGGAAAGATCGTCGAAGGCGTGATCGAAGCCGAGGCGGAGCAGAGCGTGGTGCGGCGGCTCCACGAAATGGGCTGCATCCCTCTCAGGATCGCGTTGCCGGGCGACCGCGCCGCGGCCGAGAAACGGGCCCTCAAGCCGCTTTTTAGCCGGCGTCAGGTCAGCCAAGCCGATCTTTTGCAATTTACCAGGGAGCTTGCCACCTTGCTCGCCGCGGGCCTGCCTCTTGATCGCAGCCTGTCGATGCTCGGCAACTTGGCCCAGGGAGAGGAGTTCACCAAGGCCTTGGGTACGATCCTGGAATCGGTGCGCGCCGGCAAGTCGCTCGCCACTTCGATGGGCGAGCATGGCGAAATTTTCCCCAAACTTTACGTCAACATGATTCGCGCTGGCGAGGCCGGCGGTATTATGGAAGGGGTGTTGCGCTACCTCGCCGAATATCTGGAAAGCTCCCAAGCGCTGAAGGAGGAAATCAAATCAGCCCTGATCTATCCGCTCATCCTGGTCGGGGCGTCGGGTGTTTCGTTGATCGTTTTGTTCGTTTATGTTGTGCCGCGCTTCTCGACCATGTTCAAAGACGTCGGCAAGGCGCTGCCGTTTATGACCAAAGTCGTCATCGAGTTCAGCAACATGCTGACCCAGTACGGCTGGATGCTGCTGCTCGCGCTGCTCGCGGCCGTGGCCGGCGCGATTTATTATTGGCGCACTCCGGAGGGACGCACCGAGTGTGACCGGTTCTTTTTGCGCGCATGGCTTTTCGGCGACCTGGTGCGCAAGTTCGAGACCGCGCGTTTCTCGCGCACGCTGTCGGCGCTGCTGCGCGGCGGCGTGCCGCTGCTTGAAGCGCTCGGTACCGTGCAAGGAGTGGTCGGCAACCGTTTGCTGGCACGCGCCATCGGACAAGTTCAGGTGCGAGTGCGCGAAGGCAAAGGCATGGCGCGGCCGCTCGGCGAGAGCGGGCTTTTCCCACCGCTCGCGCTAAATATGATCGCGGTGGGGGAGGAGACGGGCAAGCTGGACGGCATGCTCGCCGAGGTCGCCGGGTTTTACGACCAGGAGGTCAAGCGCACCACCAAAAGGTTAACTTCCTTATTGGAGCCGGCATTGATCCTGGGGATGGGGTTGGTGATCGGCATCGTTGTCATCTCCATGCTGCTGGCGATATTCAGTATCAATGATTTACCATTCTGAAAAACCGGCAGGCAGTCAGCCGATGGCAGTAGGCAGGGAAAGTTTTCAGTCCCGCGCCCTACGTTTTCTGCCGCCTGCCTGCCGCCAACTGCCGACCGGTTCCGCGGGTTTCACGCTTGTCGAGCTGATGGTCGTCGTGATTATTATCGGTCTGCTCGCCGCGCTAGTGCTGCCGCAATTCATCCGCCAGGAGGAAAAAGCGAAGATCAAGGCGGCGCAGGCTCAGATCGAGCTGCTCGGCACCGCGCTGGACACCTTTCGCCTCGACGTGGGGCGCTATCCGAGCACGGAAGAGGGCCTGCAGGCGCTGCGGCAAAAGCCGGCAACGCTGGATCGCTGGGACGGCCCTTATCTCAAAAAGGATCTGCCGCTGGATCCCTGGGAAAAACCGTACATGTACAAAAGCCCCGGTGATCACGGCCCATACGACCTGGTTTCCTATGGCGCCGACGGCGCGCCGGGCGGCGAAAAGGACAATCGTGACCTCACTAGCTGGTAGCCCAGCCCAGGGCTTCACCCTCATCGAACTGATGTTGGTCTTGATGCTGATGGGGATTGCGAGCGTCATCGTTATGCCCAACATCGAGAAGGGTATGCAGGACCGGGAGGTGAGACGTAGTGCCCTCGGCTTGGCGGCGGCGGCGCGCAATCTGCGCAGCCGTGCGATCGACGAGGGGATGCCGCAGCTTCTCGTTCTCGATCTCGATCAAAATAATTATCGGGCGGCGCGCGGCGCCGAGGTCCATCTGCCGGCGGATGTCAAATTTGCCGCGGTCGTGGGTGGTGAAATCCTCGACCGCGAGGCGCGCCAATTCATTTTCTTCCCCAACGGGAGCAGCCACGGGGGGTCGATCGCCATATCGGGCGGGCGTGGGGTGTCCTACTCGATACGCTTGGAAGCGCTCACCGGTAAAATCCAGGTGGGGCCGGGCTAAAAGTCGTGAAAGCCATAAAGCAACGCGGCGCGCGGCAGGGCGGATTTACGCTGCTGGAGGTATTGGTGGCGATGACGATCGTCGGGCTCGGCGTCGTCACGGTCATCGAAGTCTTTTCCATGGGGCTTCGTCTCGGCTCCCGGAGCGCCGACCAGACCCAGGCGATGACCTACGGCCGCCAAGTCATGGATGAATTTCTCGTCACCACCAAGCTGGAGCAAGGGGCCGAGCAGGGATCGCTCCAGGACGTGGGCCGTTGGAAGGTGTTTGTGCGGCCGGTGGAAAACCCGCCGGCTGACGCGTCATTATCGAGCGCCTGGGAACTCAAAGAAGTGGCCATGGAGCTGCGCCTGAGCGATGCGGGGCGAGAGCGGCTCGTGGAATTGAAAACTCTGCGCTTGACCAAAAAAAATTAGTGGTCATGACGAGCGCCTCAAGAAATTCATTCCTTCCCACGGGCAAGCCCGTGGGAAGGAATCCTGAGCGGCAGGCCCCGGCCGTGGCCGGGGCTGGAGTCGAAGGGGCCAATGCCGGTTTTACCCTCATTGAGGTCGTGCTCGCCTTGACGATCTTTGCCTTGATGGGCGCGATTCTTTACGGCGCGCTGGCGCTCGGCCAGAAGGCGGTGGAGAGAAGCCAGTTGAGCTTCGAGAAGAATCAGCAACTGCGCGCCTTCGCGGATCTGATGGGAAGCTATGTGCGCTCTTCCCATCCTTATCGGTCGACGCCGCAGGATCCGGCCATCTATTACCAGGGCGAGGAACAGCAACTTTCTTTTGTCTCGGCGTCTTCCCTCGCTTTGGGCGGGCGTGGAATGGCTCTGGTGCGTGTTTCCTGGCAAGAGGGGGAGGGTGGCGAGGGGGCATTGACTCTATCGGAGGAGCTGCCGGTTCGGATCGGCGAGGAGGGTGGGGGGGGCGGCCAGCGCAACAGCGTCGTTTTACGGGAAGGGATCAAACAGCTCCGTTTCGCCTATCTGGATCCCCAGAGCGACAGTGAGCAGTGGGAGGGGAGCTGGGACGCTACGGAGCGTAAGATACTGCCGCGGGCGGTCAGACTCACCTATCGCACGGACGCGGGCGAGGAAGTTCGCTGGACCTTTCCCATCATGGTGAGCCTGCTGGCGCGATGAGGCTGGAATTGAAAGGTGCACTTCGATCGATCCTTCGACCCGAGTCCCGACCTCAGCCGGGATCTCTTGCTCAGGATTCCGCCCCACGGGCTTGCCCGTGGGGCTCCACCGGTCTAGGGAATGAGCGCGGCGTTGCCCTGCTCGTGGTGCTGTGGATTTTTATATTTTTGTTCGTCGTTGCGTTCGATTTCAGCGCGGCGGTGCGCGATGAAGCCTCGGCGGCGCACCGTTACAGTGACGAGACCCAGGGCTATTATCTGGCGCTGGCGGGGTTCGAGCGCGCGCTGTTTGACTTTCTGCAACAAACTTCGAACCGCCAGCGACAGCAGACCCAGGCGCCCACGGATCTGTTCGCCGGCACCTGGACCGATGGCCCGCAGGGCAGCGGTTACCGGTTTCGGCTGATCGACGAAGGTGGTAAGATCAATATCAACCGCGCCGATGAGAAGTTGCTGCGCCGCATCTTCACTAATTTGGCTGTGGAGGAGCCGCGCCGCACCATTCTCGTCGATTCCATCCTGGACTGGCGCGATCCCGACGATCTCCATCGCATCAACGGAGCCGAAAGCGATTACTATCAATCGTTGCCGACTCCCTACAGCGCCAAAAACGGTCCTTTCGATACGGTGGAGGATCTGCTCTGGGTGCGTGGAGTGACCACGGAGTTTTTCTACGGCTCCAGCGAAGACGGCGCCGCGCCCGAGAATGGGGCCGCGGTCGGTTTGAAACAGTTATTTACCGTCGACAGCCCCAACGACCGGGTCAATCTGCGCACCGCATCGGCAGAGGTGATCCATGCCCTCAGCGGGGTTCCGTTAGAAAAAGCGCGTGCTTTTGTCGAAGTTCGGAAAAAACTTTCCGACAAGAGCCTGCCGGACTTGCTCGCTTTGCTCGGTGGCGGAACGGGAGACCCTAGGGTGCAGAATTTTGTGTTTACCAATCCCTCGGTGGTTTCCGTCGCAGCCGAGGGGCAGCCCGCCGAATCCCGGGTGCGCCGCCGGGTGCGCGGTGTGGTGCGGGCAGCCGGCGGCCAGGAGCGGTTCGAAATCCTCAGATGGATCGATCGGGACGATCAAACGTCCGGAACAAACAGCGGTGAAAACAAGTAACCGAGTGACCCAGTCCAACAAGGCAACGCAATGCTACGTTGGGGGTGCGTTCTCCCTCCAGGGTTCACCTCTCGGTCACAAGTGTGTTGGGGCTTTACCTGGAACCATGAATACTCCAGGTTAAATGTAGTGATAAAAATCATGATCGCTCCCCCCTGGATACAAAATCTTTTCCGCGCCGACTTTCTCCGAAGCGTCGGTCTCTATGTTATGCGCGACCGCCTGGTGCTGGTGCGGATGCGCAAGAACTTCTTGAGTCTTTCCCTGGTCGAGCAGGAAGATCGCGCCTTGCCGCTGGGCGAAAGTCAGCAAGCGATCTCCGAGCTGACCGGATGGATCGCCGAAGACGTCAGGGAGATCGCCCTGAAGGCCGAAAGTGAATCCCGCGAGCGCGCGTTCAAGCAGGCGGTCCTCTCGCTCCTGCCCCACTTCAAGGCCGGCAGGGACTCGTTGTTCGTTTGTGTGCCGCAAGAGCAGGCGATCGTTCAGCAACTGTTCTTACCGCTGGCCGCGGAAGCCAATTTGTCTCAAGTGCTCGAGTACGAGATCGAACGGCAGTTGCCGTTTCGCCGCGAGGATATTTTTTACGATTTTGTTCCGATGGGGAAGCGGGGAGACAAAATCGGCGTGTATCTGGTGGCGATTCCGAAAAAATCCCTCGCCAGCGTGCTCGGCGTATTGGAGTCATTCGGCATTCGGCCCCGAGGTGTCGAGACCACGGTTACGGCGATGGCCAACTTCCTGCTCTTCTGCAAGGGAGATTTTTTGGGTTCCGCGGCGGTCATCGGCGGCCATGAAAATGATTGGGAACTGATCGGCATTCAAAACCAGCCCAATGGTTGGCGCCCGACGCCTCAATTGCTCTTCTCGCATTGGGTGCCGCAATCGGGTTGGGCGCAGGGCCCGGTAAGAGAATTACTGCGCGAATGCCTCGAGCGTTCGCCGGAGCTTTACGGTTGGGGCGACGTCGATGAATTGTTTCGATCGGCCCATCTCGAAACGCCGCCCTATGTGGATCTAGTGGCTCTTGGCAGCGAGCGCCTCATAGGAGGCCGGGCGATCACCCATAGCTATTGTTTGCCGGCCCTCGGGGCGGCTCTCCGCGGCGTGCGCGAAGCGCCGTTAGTCAGGGGAATGCTGCGCGAGCAAGGAGCCGTTGACCCGGGGTGGAAGACGTTCTCGCGCCTCAATGTCATCTTGCTCGCGTTGGTGCTGCTCGCGTCGATCGGATGGGTCGCGAGTTTCGTCGTCAAAGATGAGCTGCGCCTGCGCCAGTTGGAACAGGAAAATAAAAAACTCGATCAGTCGGTGAGCGCGCTGAGACGGGAAGAGAGCGAATTAGCTCGGCTGCGCAAGGAATTGACGGTGCTGACGGATCTTGACCGGCGCAAGGGCGAAATCCTGCGCGTCCTCGACGAACTCACCAAGCTGGTGCCCACCAACGCTTACCTCTCTAATTTTCGTTTTCGGGATCAAATTCTCGAGGTCCAGGGCAATGCCGAGAACGCCTCCGCGTTGATTCCGGTATTGGAGCGATCGCCGTTGCTCGAAAACGTCGGCTTTACCGCGCCCTCCAATCGCGGCCGTGACAACCGCGAGACCTTTTCGCTTAAGGCCAATCTGGAAAAAGCCAAAATCGAACAGCCGGTAAAACCGGAAGAGAAGGCGGTGAAGCCCAATGAGAAGGCAGTGAAAGCGGACGAAAAAGCGGTAAAGCCGACTGAGAAGACTGCGAAGCCATGAAGCGCATTTGGGAAAGACTTTCGCGCAGGGAGCGAGGGCTGGTCGGTGTGACCCTCGCGATTCTGATCATTCTCGTGGCGCGATATTTTATCGTTTCTCCTTTTCTGGAGCGGCGGGAATGGGTGAAAAGCCAACTCGAATTGCAGCCGCAGCTTCTGGAAAAGAACCAGCGCTATCTCGCCCGCAAGGACGAGTTTGCCGCCGGCCTCGAAGCCGCGCGCAATGAGATAAAAGCCAGGGAACCCAAACTGTTAACCGGCGATACGCCGTCGGTCAGCGCCTCGGACCTGCAAGACACGGTGCAAAATTTAGCCGTCAAAGGAGGCACGCAGGTCATCACCACGAGAGTGCTCAATCCGGAGACGGTTGGCTCGTTCGCCAAAATCGCCATTCAGATGGAAATCGGCGGCCAGATCGATCAGATCGTCAACCTCATGAGGGCGATCGATACCTCGCCAAAGCTGCTCGTCGTGGACGAGATCAACGTGCGCTCTCTGTTTAGGCCGGTGGGAGTTCCTCGGCCGCAGGCCGTCCCCCAGGTCGCGGTCCAGAATCTCCGCGTCAGCCTCACCGTTGCCGGCTACGCGCGCGCCCAGCCTCCCGCGCCCGCAAAAACCGAAACCCCCGCCGCCAAAAGCAAGAGCGGCACTGAGTAGGTCTCGGTAGCGCGGCCCTGATCGACGCTACGGCGATGTAACGGAGCAGGCGTGACATTCGCGATCCCGACCAACGTTAAGCGCTGTTATTTTCGTTCGAAGACGATTATCCGAATAGCAAATATCAGGCCCCATCCCCGACCCCATCCCCAAAATTTCCCTGCTATGATGTTAAAAATCGACAATTTCCTGACCAAGCTAACGCGGGCGCATCCCGGTATTCGGGAAATCTGGCGTCTCGCCTACCCAACCAAAGGCCCGACACGGCCCGGCTCGGACTGGGCGCTGCTTGCTTTCGCCGACCAAGAGACGTTCCGTCAACTCAGCGGAGACGTTCGCTTCCGGCGGGCCGATGTCGAGTTGCTGGTCGTCCGAGAAGGCGATGAGTTTTGTGAGCCGTGGGGCGATCATCCCGAAACGGGTTATCTGAGTGATTGGGAATGGGTGAGGATTTCAGATCGAGAAGCGCAGTATCATGGGACGACATGGGTCAACGACGAAAAACTATTCCGTACAACGATCGAATTATGCAAGGCCATACGGCTCTGGCCGGCGGAGAAATAATGCTTTCTTGATGGTTCCAGCCGTTTCAAACGTTCAAGCCGTTCAACGCCTTTCGGCTGTTCAAAGTTCGAGGTTCAATGTTCAACGGAAGACAGATTCGGAGGGAGAACTTGCACGTTTTGAGAATTCTCAAAATGTCAAAAAGAAAGTTGAGGAGTGTACGCAAATATAGCAGCACAAAGGAGGAACTTTCATGGATAAGGAACTGTCGACGGTCATTCTGGAAAAGATCGGTGGCACCGGCGTTGCCAGGATCATTTTTAACCGGCCAAACAAGCGCAACGCAATGGACGCTCAGTTGGTCGCAGACATCATGAGCGCTTTGGAAGAGGCTCGTGCGGATCGCCAGATCAATGTTGTCATCACAAAAGGCAATGGGCCAAGCTACTGTTCGGGACTGGATCTGTATTATTTGCGCTCCTTCAGCGAGGGGCCACCGGCGGATTGGGATAAGTTCAGTCCAACCGCGGTCATGTTTGAAGCGATCAGGAATTTTCCCAAAGTGACCATTGCCCAGGTGCACGGTTACTGTCTCGGAGGAGGTCTGGCCCTCATGAATTCGCACGACCTGGTCGTCGCGGCTTTTAACGCTCAGATCGGAATGCCGGAAATACTACGGGGCAGCTTCGGGCAGATGGCGACCAGCACTCTCTTTCATGCCGGTGTGCCAATGAAAAAAGCGGCTTTGATCCAACTCGGCGGACAAAATATATCCGGCGCCGAGGCGGACCGGCTTGGTCTGGTCTCGATGGCGGTTGAAGAAGCGGAACTGGAAACGGTTACGCTGAAGCTGGCTCAAGAGATCGCCACGCGTCATCCGGCAGCTCTATCAAGCGCCAAGATCGCGGTCCAGATGGGCAGGGACCTGTCGCTTCCCGAGGCGATGAGATTGGACCAACTCGTGGCTGCGAGACAACGGTTGATAGTTGACCCGCTGAGTAAGGTGGAAGAATATCTCTCATCACAGAAGGGCGGACCTGACGTGACCTATCGTCGATCAGACGCAAGCTGATAACATCTGCGCGGTGCCAAATCACGAAAAAATAAGATTGATCCCGGGATTCCAGGAATTGAGATCAAATTGAACAAGATTCTTAACTATCGGATTTTTATTGGCAAAGTGACGCGAATGTCTATCCATTTCTTGGCGCATCGATTGCTTGATGCACATTTAATTAACCCGGATTCCGCAGTGGGAAAGTGACGCTGCGAGCGAGGGGCAAACCTTGCGCAACGAAGACAATGCTTTTCTACCCCTGAGATTAGGACAGATCTCGCTGCTGTGCGAATTTTGTCAGAAGAATAAGGCGTTGTGCCAAGCGGCAGAAAAGACTTTGAAACAGCACACCTGGGTGTCTTCGCCGCTCCAGGTTCGCCCCTCGCTCATGTTCAACTGCGGAATTCGGGATTAATCGTAATTTCCAGTGCCGCGTTTTTATGCCGCGTACGTAGTATCGGAATCGAGCGTGCATTTAGAGCTGGCTAAATATAATGTGAAAGATATCGAACTGGGCCATTCAACACGGCTGAGGGATCGAATCCTATCCTTGAACTGCCAGGAATCGAAGACACATCTGCTGACCGATCAGCGCTTGAAAAATATAGACATCTCGCTTGCTCGTCCTGGCGAAGCCAAACGGATCATACATATTCTGGATGTCATTCAGCCCAGGGCAAAATCCACGGACGGTGAAGCGGCATTTCCAGGGTTGACTGGCCCGGTTAAAGTGGCGGGGGTCGGTCGCACCCTTGTGCTCGACGGCGCAGTTGTCGTAACCACTGGGACCCTGCCAGCGGCCGAAGAGGCCATCATGGATATGAGCGGGCCTATGGCATCGTTGTCAAAATTCTCGACGATGCACCAAATCGTGCTGCTTCCAACCCCAGCCGAGGGAGTGGACTCCGTCGCCTTTGGACAGGCGATTATGGAGGCTGGCTTCAAGGCAGCCGAGTATGCGGCCAGAGCGGCCCTGGGTCTGCGACCCGATTCCTTTGAGGTTTACGACCTATCTCAAACAGAAAACGAAGCGCGGAAGGAACCCCCATTGCCGAAAGTGGCCTACATCTATTATCTTTATTCTCATGGTTTCGGCAGGGAAAGGCTCTTCTATGGCAAAAGCACTAAGGAAACGCTCCCGACTTTGATTCATCCCAACGAAGTTCTAGACAGCGCGATTGTGCATAACGGATACACCATGCCTTCAAAGAGCGTCACGTATAATCATCAAAACAATCAGATCGTAAAAGATCTCTACAAGAGGCACCACAAAGATCTCATCTTCAAAGGCATTATCATGGTGAACCACAATGCCATGTACAAAGACAAAGAAATGTCCGCCTTAATGTCGGCGAAGCTCGCAAAGTACCTACTCAAGGTCGACGCGGCCATCATCAGCAAAGACGGTGGAGGTCAGGCCGACGTGGATATCATGTTGTGCTGTAAGCGCTGCGAAAGCGTCGGAGTCAAGACGGTGCTTTTGGTCAAGGAGGAAGCTGGAGAGGACGGCTCCGGGTTTTGTCTGGCCGATATCGCGGAGGAGGCGGATGCCATAGTCACGACAGGAAATGGAACCGAACGTATGAAAATCGCGGCGCACATAGAAGAAGTGGTTGGGGGAGATGATCTCTACGACGGCACGGGCGCGAAATCCTTTGAAATTAACATTCCTACCAATACCATTGTTGGCGCCGTTGATTTTCAGGGCGGCATCAGAATGGCGACCATGCCCTACTAAACACAAACGGCTGTGTAAGTGAGCCTATCTGTGGCGCGCTTCTAAAATAGGCCTGACAAAGACTTATGCTAAAGATCCAAATTGGATTCATCTACTCCGGAGTTCAGGGTCATTGAGTTCAAACAGAAAGCCCGTGATACGAGCCGTCCGCTATTTCTTGGCTCATACGCCCGGTCTTGTGCGCTACGGCTCAAAACCGTCTCGAGAGATAGCCCGAGATCCTACCGTTTGCCAACGGATTCTTTCTTGCCTGCGTTCCTATGAGGCCGCTCTGGCTTATCCCCCCAACCAGGTATTCCTCGGCGCGCTCTACCCCGACGATCTGCAGGACGTAAAGCGGCCCTGGTTCTTAAGTGGCGGCGACGGGCGACGACGGCTGCCTCACGGGGAAATGATGCCGGAGGGGGAGTTCTACGGGCTGCTAAAAATTTGCGATGCCTTTGATCTCATCTGGTTAGAAGCTGACTTTCTCAAAACACTGCATCTCGCACTGGCCAGTCATCCTCTTCTCAACAAGAGGGACCTGGATCTCCTGGGACCTGGAAAGGCATATTCCGCTATCGAGGCCCAGGTTGCCCGCGGCGAGGGCACGCTGTCGTTATACCTGCGAGACGGGCAACTCATCGGTTGTATGAACCAGGGACAAAAAGAGGACCCCTCTCTATCAGCGGATATTCTGATGGAGAATCTTGCGTGCAAGGCCACAGCCATGATGGCTCTTAGAACCCTGCTCGGTGATAGCCGAGTTGAAGCCGCGTCGGTGGAGTATATCATCAATAGCGGCGAGGAAGCGGTTGGCGACCGCTACCAGCGCGGCGGCGGAAATCTGGCCAAGGCTGTAGGCGAGGTGTGCGGGTGCACTGCCGCTACGGGCGTGGACGTCAAGGGCTTTTGCTGCGGTCCCAACCACGCGCTGGTGCTCGCAGGCAGCCTGGTGTGCTCCGGAGTATTCCGGGAGGTGGTGGTAGTGGGCGGCTGCTCGCTGGCAAAATTGGGGATGAAATTTCAGGGCCACCTTAGCCATGAGCAGCCCATTCTTGAAGATGTCCTGGCCGGCGTGGCGATTCATATCTCTACCGACGATGGGAAGCACCCCATCCTCAGGCTCGACTCAGTCGGCCGCCATCAAATTGGCGCGGGATCAGCGCAGCAAGCGATTTTTGAAGCCCTGATCTGTGAGCCTCTAGAACGGCTAGGACTGCGATTTAAGGATATAGATAAGTACGCCACGGAACTCCATAACCCGGAGGTGACGGAGCCGTCAGGCAGCGGCAATGTGCCGCTACTGAATTATCGGCTCATAAGCGCCCTCGCGGTTATAAAAAAAGAGATCACTGCTAACGAAGTACCGGCGTTCATAGAGAGACATGGAATGCCCGGCTTTTCCCCTACCCAAGGCCATATCGCTTCGGCTGTTCCCTTTTTGGGACATGCCGTGGACGGCATGTTGTCTGGATCTATGGAGCGCGCGATGTTCCTGGCGAAGGGAAGTCTCTTCCTGGGTCGGATGACTCAGATGTCTGACGGCATATCTTTTATCCTGGAGCGAAATCCTGGAGTTTCGAGCTGAACTCAATACCATCGTCTTTCCGATTCTCTTACGGGGATGAGGGGTCATTTTCCAGCTTTAGGACAACAAGCGATCACAAAAGGGAGGAGTCATGGAACTTAAAGGTAAAAAAATCATAGCACTCGGAGAACGGGATGGCGTGCAGGGGAGCTCCATTGCGCGATGCGCGAAAAGCGCTGGCGCCGATGTGGTTATGGAGGTAACCCACTGCTTTGTCTGAACGGCCGCTGGCGCCCTTGACCTGGATGGTCAAGCAGATATTAAACGAGTGGTGGACAGCAACGGTTCTGACGGTATCGTGGTTCTCATCGGTACGCCCACCGCCGACAGCAGCCGTCTCTATGCGTTGACGGTAACCGAAGGGGACCCGGCGTGGGCAGGCGCTCTGGCGGGCGTGCGTCTGGACCTCCCCGTTTTTCACATTACAGAGTCGGAAATTAAAGAGCAGATCGACCCCGAGCTCTACGCTGCCGAAATCGGAGTGAGCGAGATGGTGATCGAACGGGACGAGATTTCAAAGGCGCTGCATGAGGTCCGTTCGGGAACAAGCCGGCCCACGTAAATCTTGCGAACGGAAAGTGCCCGCGGCCCGTCATCCCGAAATGACACGGACTGTCACTTTGCATTGCTATAGCTCAAGGTTTTGGCGGCTTGCGCAAATTTTCCGGGAGCTAAAAATGCTCGGATTCGGACATTCCTCCCGCCAAGGCGCAAAGACGCCAAGTTCGGAAAGAAAGACTCTTTGTCATTTCGACCCCGTGGAGTAATGGGCCGCAACTCCACGGGGGAGAAATCTTTCATAGGTCCCTCGCATTTGCTCGGGATGACGGGCCTCGGCCCGTCACCTTTGCGCCTTGGCGTCTTTGCGGGAGATAATCCGATTTCTGCTTTTGCGTTCTTTGCATTGACGGGGTTCGATAAACTCACCACCCTGAGGGAACTCGAAGGGTCTTGGCGGGACAAATTCTGTTGAAGTCGTTCTGTTTGCCATTTCAAAGCTAAGGATCTAGTTCTCAAACAGGGCCTGGACGAACCGGGTCGGGTCGAAGGGTTGGAGATCTTCGACCTCTTCGCCGATGCCGATGTATTTTACCGGAAGTCCCAGTTCGGTTTGAATGCCGATGATCACACCTCCCTTGGCGGTGCCGTCGAGCTTGGTCAGCACGATGCCGGTGATATCGGTCGCTTCCTTGAAAACGCGCGCTTGTTGCAAGCCGTTCTGTCCCGTGGTCGCATCCAAGACCAGGAGCGTTTCATGGGGAGCGTCGGGTTGTTCCCGGGAAATCACGCGGCGAATCTTTTTTAGTTCTTCGATTAAATGCACTTTGGTGTGCAGCCTGCCGGCGGTGTCGATGAGCAGTACGTCGACGCCCCGGCTTTTTGCCGCCTGAATGCCGTCGTAAACGACCGCGGAGGGGTCGGCGCCGGGGCGATGTTTGATGACGTCCACGCCGGCACGCTGCCCCCAGGCGTCGAGCTGCTCGATTGCGGCGGCGCGAAAGGTGTCCGCGGCGACCAGCAGGACTTTTTTGCCGGACGATCGATACTGTGCCGCAAGTTTGCCGATAGTGGTGGTCTTACCGACGCCGTTGACCCCGAGGAAGATCACCACCCATGGGCGCGCTGATAACGGAGCGATTTTAGGCGCCGCCGATCTTCGCAGCATGTCCACCAGAGCCCCCTGCAATGTCCGCGACATTTCCTGGCCCAGATCTCCGGAGCCAGCGGGCGATCGCCTGCGCAAGGTCTCCATAAGTTCTTGCGTTGCTTTGACGCCGACATCCGCGGCGATAAGACTCTCCTCCATGTCGGCAATCGAGATCTCATCCCAGCGCCGGTTTTGCACGACCGCGGCGATCTTCTGCACCCAGCTCTCGCGGCTCTTAGTCAGCCCCTGCTTGAGCCGTTGAAAAAAAGAACTGCCTTCCATCGCGTGAGTTTACACTGAATATGGGGCTAGAAGTAACGGGTCTGTTTGGAATCCGGCGGTAAGTTAACTCATATGCACTGAAACGACCTTGGAGATGCCGGGTTCAGCCATGGTGATGCCGTAGAGGGTTTCGGCGGCCTGCATGGTTTTCTTGTTGTGGGTGACGAGAACGAATTGAGAGGACTCGCTCATCTCTTTGATCATGTCGTTAAAGCGATCGAGATTGGCGTCGTCGAGAGGAGCGTCCACCTCGTCGAGGAAGCAAAACGGGCTCGGCTTGGTCAAGAAAATCGCAAAAAGCAGACTCACCGCGGTCAGCGCCTTTTCTCCTCCGGAAAGTAGGGTAATGGACTGGAGTCGCTTGCCCGGCGGTTGCACGACGATGTCAACTCCCGTCTCCAGGTAGTCGTTCTCATCGGTCAGCACCAGTCTGGCCTTGCCGCCTCTGAAGAGCCGAGGAAAGATCTTTTCAAACTTTTCGTTGATCTCCTCAAAGCCTTCCTTGAAACGAAGCCGGCAAATGCGGTTAAGTTTGACGATGGTTTGCTGCAAGTCGGCGATAGCTTTTTCCAAGTCTTCTTTTTGCCGGGTCATAAACTGAAAACGAGTGGTTAATTCTTCATATTCGCCGATGGCGGCCAAGTTGACCTCGCCCATCCGCTCCAGACGGCCGCGCAGATCGTCGATTTCCGACTGTAACTCGTCGCGCGACATCGGCTTCTCCGACGGCGCGCCCATGAGGGCCTCCACGCCGACGTCGTACTTTTCCCGAATGTTGTCGACCAGGTGCTGCAAGCTCATGCGTTTTTCCGCTAACGCCAGTTGGGCCCGGCTTTTTTCTTCCTGGTGGATCTCTCCCAGCGGGCGCAACTCTTTAATCGACTCTTCGATTTCCGCAAGCGTCAACGAAATGCTTCGGTGGCCTTGGCGCTGGGCCTGCATGCGGCTTTCCAATTCACCGAGGGCCGACCGGCCCATATCCAAAGCTCTCTGAGCCTCGCCCAGGGACCGTTCCACCTCGGCTCGGCGCTGGAGAATTTCGCCGATTTGCACTCGACGGCTAGTGACTTCCGCCGCGGATTCTTCTTGCAGCTTAAGCCGATTTTCAAGATTCAGGTGGGTATTCTCTCGTTTTTCGGATAACGCGGCATTGCGAATGCGTGATTGCGTGACCGCCGCTTCGGCGGTTTCCGCGCCATTCTTGAGAGCGGCGGCAGCCGCTTGTTTCCGGGCGAGCTGCTGCTCCCGCTCGCTTTTTTCTGTTATGCGGGCTTCCGTTGATTCTTTGCACTGGCGGATCTCGTCGTCGAGAATCCCGATATCCTTCGTAAGCTCCGCTTGTTCGAGACCGAGGGCCTGCACGGCTTGGGTGAGTCGTTCAAACTCTTGATCGGCCGAACGACATTCGTGTTCGAGACGCACGCACTCCAGTTCCAACCGGTGTATCTCGCCGCCAAGAATCGTCTTCTTGGTCTCGGCTTCGTCGAGCTCCCCTTTAAGCCTGATCAACGCTTGATCCTCAGCGCAAAGCTGGTCTTCCAACTCGTGGACGATGATTCCCAGTTCTCGGATGCGCCGGCGCTGGGTGAAAATACTTCCATCGAGGGCCGCGCCGCTGCCGCCGGTGACGACGCCCATAGAATCGATCACTTCGCCGTCCAGAGTAACCAGCGTGCAGTAAAAGCCGTTTCTGTTCCAGAGCGCCAGACCGGCCGTCATATCCTTGACCACGACGACGTCCGAGAGCAGGTACTCCGCCACGTCGCCGTAGCCGTCCTTGACCGCGATCATTTCCATCAAGGGGCCCACCACCTCGGCTTCGCCCAATGGCAGGGGCTTGTGCTGTTTGCGGGAGAGTTGCAACGGAATGAAACTGCCGCGGCCGGTCGCCTCGCGCTTTAAGTATTCAATCGATTCAACGCCTTCTTCTTGCCCCTTGACGATGACGTACTGCAAGCGGTCACCGAGGACGGCGGTCAGCGCCTTTTCAAACGGCTCCGGCGCTTCGATGACTTCCGCGACAAGGCCGTAGACCCCGTTGGGCGAGGCTTCCTTTTGCCGCTTCATCATGATCGCTCGGACGCCCTCCTGATATCCCTCGTAGTTTCGGTGCAAATCTTCGAGAGAGTGCAAGCGCGACCGGCTTTCCTGGATCTGATCTTTGATCGACTCCACTTTGCGTTCTTGCTCATCGCGCGAGTGGGACAACGCCTGAATCGAAGCGGCGGCCTGCGCGGCTTCAAGCAACCGCTCGTGCCTCTGCTCCACGGTCAGTTCCAGCGCTCGCCGGGTCTCGATGCGCTGTTGTTCGCTCTGCGCCAAGGCGTTCGCCGCGCCGTCGTTCTCCGTTTGGCATCTGGCCGATTCCCTGGCGATTTCGGCGCGCCGTTTTTCTTTGGCCGACAGATCATTTCTTAGATAGGCCATCTGGTTCGCGGCCTCGATGAGCGATTCTCTTTCCCGCTCCAGATCGGATTGCAGCGATTGAATCTGCGCTTGGAGGTTATCGAGCTCGCTTTCCTTTTCCCGCAGACAAGTTTCCTCGAAGAGTGAAAGCTGCACGAAACTCTCGCGCGCGTTGCTCAATTCGGCAATTTCTTGCGCGAGTAATTTTAGCCTGTCTTCGAGGAGTCGGAGCGCCGCGCCGGCGTCCGCCTCGTTTCGTTCGAGTTGGGAGAGGTCCTGGCGGTAAAAGGCGATTCTTTGCTCGTCCGCTTGAATTTGAACTTTCTGTTGGTAGACCGATTCTTGCTGAGCGGCGATGGCCTTATCGGATTCCATCAGCGACAACCGTACTGCCTCACTTTCGGCCTCTTTGGAGCGTAAGGCGGCCATCTGTTCGGCCAAGCGGTTTTCGGCGCCGGTGAGATCGGCTTGGTGTCGTACCATGTCTTCGTTCAACTGGTGCTGGAACAGCGCGGCATATGCAAGGTCTTTTTCCCTCAATTCGGCCTTCAACGCGCGGTAACGCTCCGCCTTGCGGGCCTGCAGTTCCATCGAACGAATTTGCCGTTCGATCTCGCGCACGATGTCGTCGACGCGGAGCAGATTCTGCTGAGTGCGTTCGAGTTTTCTCTCGGCGACCAGCTTGCGGCTTTTGAATTTACTGGTTCCGACCGCCTCTTCGATGAGCGCCCGTCGCTCCTCCGGTTTGGCATTGACCAGTTCGTCGACTCGGCCCTGCTCGACGATGGAGTAGGCTTTGCTCCCGACACCGGTTCCCAAAAAAAGCTCGATCACATCTTTTAAGCGGCAGGGGATTTTATTGATGGCGTACTCAGACTCACCGGAACGAAAGAGCCGGCGGGTCACCATGATTTCACTGAAGGTATTGTATTCGACGGGGCCGCGGCCATCTTCGTTGTCAAAGGTCAACGAGACTTCGGCCATACCGGTGGCGGGCAAGCTGTCGCTGCCGTTGAAGACTACGTCTTCCATTTGGTGGCCGCGCAGGTGGCGAGCGCTTTGTTCGCCCATGGCCCAGCGCAGGGCGTCCACGATATTAGACTTACCGCAACCGTTGGGGCCGACGATCGACGTAATGCCGGGCGTAAACTCGACCACAGTCTTCTGGGCGAAGGACTTAAAACCAACCATTTCAAGGCGTTTTAGACGCATATCTGATAATTGATGAGAAACTTTTACGCTGTTTTAAAATTTTCCCCAATATTTCACAGTGCGACAGGGGTGTCAAGCAAAAATTACAACATAGGGGGGGAACTGTGGTATTGTTACCACAATATGTGGGAGCGGATGAATTGTTTTATCTATCGAGTAACTCGGTGTTCCAGTAGGAAACGTCAACCGTATTGAGAAACGGCATCCACTCTTTATAACGCGACAGGCTGAAGGTTTCTTGCATGAAAGGAGTCCATTTCGGCCTTACGGGCTTGCGCCCGAGGAGCATTCCAGCTTGCTGGGGAGTCCGGCCGCCCTTGCGGCGGTTGCATTCGTGGCATGAACAAACCACATTCTCCCAAATTGAGGCGCCGCCATGTGATCGTGGTATGACGTGGTCGAGGTTGAGTTCCTGCCGCGGCAGCCTGCGGTTGCAATACTGGCAGGTGCAATTATCTCGGGCGTAAATGTTGTACCGGCTGAAGCGCACATGACGTTTAGGGACGCGGTCATAACTGATCAGCAGAATGACGCGCGGAACGCGAATGATCCGATTCACGAGTCCGATGGTTTCATCGCGCGTGGAAACGGACAGGTCGCTCCAGCTTTCGAAATCGAAGGTCTGATATTGATTGTTTACCGCCCTCGCAATACCCTGATAAAGTAAAATAAATGCGCGCCGCACGGAGGTGACGTGGATCGGCAGATAGGAACGATTAAGGATGAGGACCTTGGTGTTCAGAACAGAATACGTTGGAATGGCAGTCGAATAATTCATAGAATCCTGTTGAATTCTGAAAAACTTTATAACTACGGTTAGTTAAAAATAGCGGGGTGCCGTGGCAATGTCAATCAAGCCATGGCTCAACCGATCACCCCTGCTTGAAGTCCAGGCCGATTTACTCTATAAAAAGAACCGGTTACTTTGGCGGTCTTGGAGATATCGCCGCTCGCCCGGCGGCCCGTCGCCTGTCATCCCTGCCTCCTTGCACTGAGCGCGATCATTCAAGCAATTCTTATGAAACAAGAGATTTTTATCAATTCCACCCCCCAAGAAAGCCGCATCGCGATCATCGAAGACGGCCAGCTCGCCGAATTCCTCATCGAAAGAAAAGAGGAGATGGGAATCGCGGGAAACATTTACAAAGGAAAAGTCGCGCGGGTTTTGCCGGGGATGCAGGCCGCATTCGTCGACATCGGCATGGAGAAGGCCGGCTTCCTCCACGCCTCGGATTTTGACGACGTTCCGGAAGAGGTGCGGTTGATGAGTGAGAGTGGAGAAGAGGTGGAGTTCGAAGAGGCTCCTAAACCGCAACACTCGTCCCGGCGGCTTCCGCTGGAAAAGCGGATCTCCCGGGGAGAGGAGATTTTGGTCCAGGTGGCGAAGGACCCGTTGGGCACAAAGGGAGCGCGGATCACTTCTCATGTGTCGCTGCCGGGCCGCTACATGGTTTTCATGCCGGGTTCCAATCATATCGGAATTTCTCGACGCATCGAGAGCGACGAAGAGCGCAAACGGCTCAAAGAGATCGCTCAAGGATTGGGTACCAAAGAAGGCGGGTTTATCTTGCGCACCGCCTGTGAAGGGCTAAGCAAGCGGGAAATACAGCGGGATCACCGTTTTCTCACGATACTTTGGAACAGGATCCAAAAGAGAGCGAAAACGGCTGCGGCCCCGGCGTTGATTCACCAGGATCTCGATCTCATCGCCCGAGCCATCCGGGATTTTTTTACTACGGATACGGAGCAAGTGGTGATCGACTCCGCCAGAGATCACCGCCGCATCATCGATTTTGTGCACCAGTTCATGCCTCGACTGAAATCGAAGATCGTCCTGTATGACGAAAAACATCCCCTGTTCGAGCATAATGGCATCGAGGAGAAGATCGAAAAGGCCCTGGAACGAAAAGTCTGGCTGCGCTCCGGCGGGTATATCATTATCGAACGGACCGAAGCGCTGACCGCCATCGATGTCAACACCGGCCGGTTCGTCGGCAAGCGCAGTCAGGAAGAAACGATCGTCAAAACCAATCTCGAAGCGACGCAAGAAGTCGTGCGCCAACTGCGGCTGCGAAACCTCGGCGGCATCATTATCATCGACTTCATCGACATGGAGAAAGAGGGTAACCGCAAAAAGGTCTATGAAGCGCTGAATGAGGCTCTCAAGAAGGACAAGGCCCGGACTAATATTTTAAAAATTTCCGAGCTGGGATTAGTGGAGATGACCCGCCAGCGCACCCGAGAGAGCTTGGAGAACCAACTGCTGAGCCCCTGCCCGCACTGTGAGGGGCGAGGCCGGATCAAGTCCGCGGTAACCATCGCCTACGATCTTTTGCGGGCGATCAAAAAACAACAGGCGGATTTAGAGGACGGAAAAAACATCATCGTCCGAATGCACCCCGATATCGCAAATTTTCTCTACGACGAGAAAAATCAAAGTCTGGATAATCTGGAGCGCGAGATCAATCACAAGATCATCATCAAGGCGAGCGCCGAGCTGCGCCACGAGAAATACGAAATTTCCTCTAGCTAGCTCAGTATTTCCTTATGTGCTTTCGGCTTTAGTGTGGGCGAATGTCTTTTCTACCCGTTATGCTTTATGTTTCCTCCCCCCTTGCGGGGGAGGACAAAGGTGGGGGGTAGTGCACGACCTTCACCCCCTATCCTGACCTTCCCCCGCAAGGGGGGAAGGAAGTTAGAGGCCAATCACAGCTCATAGGTCATAATAAGTGCTTGCGGCAGAGCAGGGGCCGTTGGCAGGCAGATCCTTAGTACCCGCAGAAACCCCGGAAGAACCTCTCCTTAATACTCGGTGTTCGGCAGCGGGTTGGCGACGGCCTCTTCGAGCGTGGTCGCTCGTTTCCACTCGTTGGCCGGGCGGCTGCGGCCATCCGTGCCGATCTGATCCATGGCGGAGTAGATCTCGATCTTGTAGCCGTCGGGGTCGTAGAATTCCAGGCCTGGGTTGCCGCCGGGTCCGCGCCGCCCTTCATAGAATATCGTCACGCCTTTGGACTTGAGGAAGTCGCGAATCTTGAAGAGTTCCGAAACGGTGGCGACTTCCAGGGCCATGTGATCAAACCCCACTTGGCCTTGCTTGGGCAGAGCGTTTTTTTCCTTGGCCTGGATCAGCGCAACGGTGTGATGATCGGTGGTGTTGCGGAAAAACATCATGCCATGCTCATTTTTGTCGGAGAACTTAAACCCCATGATCTCCGTCCAGAACTTACTGCTGCGCTCGATATCGCTGACGCTCAAGACCACGTGCCCGATCTTTTTAATTTTGATGGGAGACTTTTCTTCCGGCATAGAATCCTCCTTTATTCCATTCCCCCGTCGGCGACCCATTAGATCATAACCGGCTGTGGGAGTGCATAACAGTAACGACAAAAGGTCATCGACGAGATTTTTCCTGGGTGTGTTCTAGCCAATCATATTTGAATTGTTCCGATGAGAAGAAGACAGGAAAAGATGGTATCTCGCGCAAAGAACGCAAAGGACGCCAAGGTGACGGGGCGAGGCCCGTCATCCCGAGCGAACGCGAGGGATCTAAGAAAGATTTCTCCCTTCGGTCGAAATGACAACGGCTCTTTCTTTGCGAGCTTAGCGTGCTTGGCGCGAAAATTTTTCCTAAACTTGTCCTGATTAACAATTCCCTGATTAGTATCTACGCCAAATTACTTGGCAACTCACCTATGCCAGGCTTCCGGCTCTCCCCATACGCCAGGGCCGCTGCGGCGGTGCGAGTCTGGACCCCAAGCTTCTGGTAGATATGCTCCAAGTGCTTCCGCACCGTGAATCGGCTCAGACCGAGAATCCCTCCAGTCTCGGTATTGGTTTTCCCCTGCGCCACACAGAAGAGCACCTCCGTCTCCCGCTGGGTCAGGCCCAGCCCCTCTAGCGACCGTGCCGACAAAGCCCGCCGCTGCTTTTCCAGCCGGACGAGCTGAATCCCTTCCTGTTTATCAGTCACAAGGCGCACGACCAACTCCTCACCGTTGCGCTCGATTGCCGTGGAACTACGGAATGCCGGCCCATTGTTGCGGCGCGCCAGGGACCGCTGCTCGATCCACCGCTCCAGAGGCGCAGGCAGGCGGTTCGCCTGCTGGGGGAGATCGCCGAAAAACTCCGCCACACAACGGCGGGCCGGTTCCGTCATCCATCGCACGCGCTTTTTTCCTTTCAGGATGATTACCGCGCGGTCGCAGTGGCGCGCGCAGGCGTGGAAAGCGCGCAAATCTTTCTGGGTTAGCTGGTTCATGGTGAGTTCCTCCGCGGCGGTGACTATATGACAAATGTCGTATTGACAGCAAGAGGATCTGACAATAGGCTCCACCCACGTAAACATTGTTTTCGGGCCCCGGCCACAAAGATAAAGGGCAATCAAACAGATAGATTGAGTCGTCATGAGCTTGTCAACGCGCATTCGCTCTTATAAGAGCTGCCCAAGGTACATTTGGGGCCCTGGCCCCGTGCGTCCTCTTTGCCTTACCTGTTCTTCCCAACTTATTGCCAGTTACTCCTCTACGCGCCTTTGGCCCAAGGTTTGGGAAAAAACCATATGCCCCCTAGAGAATTTCTAACGACAAAAGAAGTGGCCCGCTACCTACGGATCAATGAGTATACCGTTTATCGCCTTGTGACCCAGAGAAAATTACCTGGTGTCAAGGTGGGTTCTCAATGGCGCTTTAAACGGAAAGTCTTGGAGCGATGGCTGGAAAGCCAACTCAAGCCACCGCATGAACAGTGAATCAGACGCAGGCCAGTGCGCAGGCGGTCGAGGAGAGGATTTAACTGTGGATTGGAGATAGAGGCGGGCACTGGGAGAGAAAGGTGGTAGACGAGTTAATGTCAAAGGTAACGATTTGACCCCGGCATTATGACCCCGGCATTTGACCCTTAGTGCACCATGTAAATACTTCCGGTCACTTCTGCCGATAGTAGTTCGAAACTTGACTACTCGCACGCTTTGGGAATCGAATTTGTTTGGTCCAGAAGAGGTGAAAGAGCGGATGCGTAACCTGAGTCTTGAATATCTCGAGGTGCTCCAGCTCACGCTCACTAACAAATTAGTTTATACATAATTATCTGGCACGCCCATTGCCCCACTGGAGAGATCTTACAGCAGGATGTTTTCATTGACACGCATCTCGAAAACACAACTTGCGATCCTGTTGCTTCTCTTCGGGTGGGCACCTCTACCGTTGTTTCAGTCTGTGGGTTGGGCAAGTACCCCACTATCGATTAGCACAAAGACTATCAAGAATGGGCAGGCCGGAAAGGCGTATAGTACCCACCTAAGCGCGCAAGGAGGACAAAAGCCTCGTACTTGGTCGATGGCTTCAGGGACCCTCTCTCCAGGTCTAAGTTTGAACGCCACATCAGGAAAGCTGACAGGAACACCTCAAGCATCAGGAACCTTTAGCCCGGTTTTTCGAGTCACCGATTCTTTAGGTCAGACGGCTATTCGTGAATACACGTTCACAGTTCAACCGCCGGATATTCGCGGCACCTACAACGGAGGGGCCTCGGTTACCCAGGAGAATTGTGGGCTTGCCAATAATAACAAGACCATCAGTTTTTCATCCACACTCAAAATCTCTCGGCAGACCGACAGCGCGATCACTGGCTCTCTGAAACTCACTGGCGTGGTAGACGGTTCGCGGATGCAGTTAGTGGCCGCGATAAATCAAGCCTCTCTAGTTTCAGATACACGGATCAGCGGCAGCTTGACCTTGACATACTCCGTTGGAAAACGACTCGTTTGGACCGGGAACGGAGACTTCACAGGGTCGATAATAGGAAAATTGGCAGATCTGGAGTTCTCCGGTCAGATATCTGCGGGGGAAAGTTGCAAGCTACACGGCGTCGTATCCAGTGCGACTCAGCCGGACTTCGATCTGTCGGTCACTCCCTTGGCAATGTGGATCGGACAAACGGCAACCATCTCGGTGACCTCATTCAACAGCTTTTCAAGTCCAGTGGGTATCGAGTTTGAACAGCTTCCTCCTGGAATTGTGCCTTTTCCGACTCCGCCGTTTTCGGTTATAGCCGGGCAAGACCAGCAAATCTTTTTTGCCGCCGAAAATTCACCTACGCCAGGCGACTACTCGGTTACTGTTCGCGGAACAAGTGGCGGGCTTTCACATAGTGCGACGTTTACTTTGAGGGTTCCTGAACAACCAAGCCTGCCGCCGGTGCGCTCGACTTACGTTCGCACGAATACGATGCCAAACGACATCGTTTATGACCCGGCTCATAAGCGCATCTTTGTTAGCGTCCCAGACCTCAACCGGGTCGATGTCGTCTCTACGGAGAACGGGCAGCGCGTCGCAAGCATTCCGGTTCCTGCGGCTATGAACCTCGAGCTAATGCCCGACGGCACGACGATACTTACCACCTCAATAAACTACGTCGGGAGACCGGGAACAGAATACATTCATGCAATTGATACCGAAAGGCTCCAGGTCGTTGAACGGATCCCATTCCCCGCGGTTCCGTCTTGTTGCGGAGTAGTGAGCGTGCCGTCCGGTATTGCAGCTACGAGCAACGGGACAGTTCTCCTGCGGGTGGGTGAGTTGGACCGGTCGGGTTTTGAGCGTCTGCTTCAGTGGAATCCCGCAACCGGCACGGTCGTCGACCGAACACCAAGCCCTTTGGGTGTTGATTTCCTGATGCGGAGTGGCGACTACAGCAAGGTCCTTGTCATTAGCAACTTTGCTGGAATCATTTACGACGCCGCTACTGATACCTTTACCCCATGCAACTGCTCCGGCTTGTCGTTCGCGTTAAATCCGAACGGCACCCAAATCGCGGTGGGCAGCGGGTGGAGAATTACTATTTTCGATGCGCAGCTCCAAGAGATCGCCAACGTGCCTGGGGGTGCCATGATCTATAGCAGGGACGGCAAATTCTTGTACGCTGCGGAACCAACAGAATACTTTCCTGCTTTTGGGGTGTATGACACGCAAACATTTACCCGGATTGGAGAAGTGCCTGCAGTAGTTGAAAGCAGGGATTTAATTCCCGTCCGGGTGGATGCGACGCCGTTGGCAATAGACGAGCCTGGTACGATCTTTAGCAGACATCAGCATGGCGTGAGCTTTTCCGACGCGAGTGCGCCGCGTTCTCTCCCTACACGGGCGCCCATTTTCGCCAGGGTCGATCCGCCACAAGGCGCACTCAGCAGCCCAACGGCAGTCACCATGTGGCAACAGGGTTTTTCGCCGGGCGCGAGTGTTTTCTTCGGTTCAGAACCGGCTCTTTCCGTGTCCCCCGACAGTCTAACCGCGATTGCTCCGCCTGGTTTAGCGCCGGGGCCAGTAAACGTCACCGCGATTTTTCCCAATGGCTGGTCCGCCATCGCCCCAGATGGATTCACCTATGGTCCGCATGTGCTTACGATCAACCCGACGGCTGGCCCGGTCGAGGGCGGAACTGACGTTCAAATCGTCGGGTATGGATTTGGTTTTCCACTCTCGCAGATCCAGGTCACAGTCGGCGGCAGGCCAGCGACGGTTACTCGCTTCAACGGCGGGTCCATCGATTCGTTGCCGATGTTTCGATTCGAGTTTAGAACGCCGCCTGGGATTACGGGACCAGCCAACGTGACGTTCACGACTCCCGCCGGGAGTACCACGATAAGACGAGGCTTTACTTATGCGAGTGCGGTGGTTGTGCCCGGGGGAGGGGGCAGTTCCCAACTCATTTACGATCGCCAGCGCCGGCGCGTCTACATGTCCCTTGCCGGCGGCAACCGAGTCGACGTGTTTTCGCTCGACAGGGGGAAATTCCTCACTCCGCTTCCTGTGGGCGTGAATCCAGTTGGACTCGCATTAACACCGGACGGCGCGAAACTTCTTGTCGCAAACTACGGCGACAAGACCATTACAATCATCGATCCCGAGAACCCGACGACCGCCGTATCGGTTTCGGCTGTAGAGCCCTTCAATAGCTTTTTCGATCCACGTCCGGTCCGGGTAGTTGCGACAAGCACGGGGAAGGCTTTCATTAGCGTCATTACAACGCATCACAAGGGGGTCAAATCTGCTGTTGGTGTGTCCAGATGAATTGCTGTCGTGATCCATAGGGTGACTCTCATTTAGTTGAGAGGAGTCCCGCGGCGGAAAGAGCCCGAGGCCGCCTAGCTTGGGTAGCAGCATGGAGAGTAATCGAGATGCTGGAGCCTACCGACAAAGTCAGCTTCGGGCTGATGAGCGAGTGACCGGGTTGCAACGTGAGTGAACGCTGAGCAAGCCTCGTTAAGATTAAAAATCCGGTGGTCGAGCCGCTCAATAATCGGCGAAGGCAGCATGGACTATTTCAGACTGGCTGAGGGGATAATTCACACTGGCGGGGTATTGGCGGCGACACGGTGACAAGGACACGATGGAAACTGGAGAAGTCCTGTATGCCCCAGGGAGAAATTTCTGGAGCAGGTTGGCCCTATAACTGCTGACACGGGAAAGGGGCTGAAGGCAGCAGGATG
>Ga0326597_10000894_pt1 | contig 50546 bp, 47 predicted proteins | sample RVTome_12_FD_203789 | JGI IMG/M metagenome (GOLD analysis project Ga0326597, IMG submission 203789) | Soil microbial communities from uranium-contaminated site in the Upper Colorado River Basin, Wyoming, United States - RVT100D185 | ecosystem: Environmental > Terrestrial > Soil > Contaminated >... | reverse complement strand
AGTCCAGATCCCCTGGTGGAACAACCGCACCCTCACCATCGAGATCGGCCCACCCACAACGACATAGGGGCCGATTCCCTGTACGAGAATCCAAGCTAAGAGGCCGCGCCAGTAGGGGGCTGGATCAGCGAGCGCGTTCCAGGTGGATGCAGCGCGAGGCGAACGCCGAACCGCATACTGGTGGTACGTGGGAGGCGCGTCAACGAAGCGATGCGCCGCCTGGGACGCGCGAGCCCGGCATCCCTATTGGCGCGGCCTCCAATGCGGGGGTCGGCTGTGCCAGGCCACAGCGGACCCGTAGCGTGGCGGTGACGCGGTTCGACCGACCTGCCCTCGGTTGCATGGAGTGCCAAGATGCCCGGTTTCGACATGCACACCCACACCGTCTTCTCCGACGGGACCACCACCCCGGAGGACAACGTGGCGGCCGCGTTGGCGCTGGGGTTGGCCGGCCTGGCCGTCACCGACCACGACACGACGGCTGCCATCAGCCGTGCGCGGGCGGCTGCGGCGGGGACGGGGCTGGAGATCGTGCCCGGGACCGAGTTCTCCGCGGAGCTCGACGAGACCAGCGTCCACGTCCTGGGCTACTGGTTCGACCTGGGTGACGAGCCACTGCAGGCGGAGATGGATCGGCTGCGCAACGAGCGCGAACGGCGCGCCGATGAGATCGTGGTGAAGTTCAACGAGCTGGCCGTTCCGATCACGATGCAGCGCGTGCTCGAGATCGCCGGGGCGGCGCCCATCGGGCGGCCCCACATCGCCAAGGCGGTTGTCGAGGTCGGGGCCGCGGCCACCGTCCAGGAGGTCTTCGACACCTGGCTTGCCGACGACGGTCCCGCCTACGTACCGAAGTACGCCGTGCATCCGGTCGTAGCCGTTGAGCTGCTCGTCGCAGCTGGCGGCGTCGCGGTCCTCGCCCACCCCGCCCTGTACGGACGGGCAGACCAGGGCATCGACGATGACGTGGTCGAGGCCATGGCGGCGGCTGGCCTCGTGGGGATCGAGGTCGACCACCCCGCCCACGACGAGTCGGCGCGGGAGCGCTACGGCCGCCTGGCCACACGCCTGGGCCTGGTTGCGGTGGCCGGCTCCGACTTCCACGGTGAGTCCAAGGACGTCTCGCTGGGTGATGCGGTGACCGCCGGTGACGTCGTCGACGTGCTGAGGGCGAGCGTCCGAGGCGGTTGACGAGCGCGGATCGCTCGCAACTGGTCCGGTCAACCATGCACGAGGTGCGGCGCAACCCGGCCGTTCGATCGATGGCCGAATGGCAGGCTGGCCGCGCCGATTTGTCGCATTTCCACGGTCTGGACCTGTCCATCTGGACAGTACTGTCCAGATGGACAGTGTCCGTATGGGCCAGACGGATCTGGTCGAGTGTGAACGTCGACCTGGCCAACGAGCGCCGCATCGACTTGGGCTCGTTCCGGTTCCGTCGGCTCGCATGACAACCTTCATGACAGCCCCGATCGTGCGCGGGTACTGCCAAGGGTGGAGCACATGGTCCAGCTTCAGAAGGCACAGAAGATCGTTCCGGTCCCCACCCTGCTGTTCAGCGACGGGGACCTGTCGGGCCGGGTCGTCCGACTCGAGGGGATGACCGCCACGATCGGCAGGCGAGCCACCTCCGACCTGGTCCTGGACGACCCGCGCGTGTCGCGCACCCACGCACAGCTGTCCTTCGAGCACGGCATTGTCGTCGTCACGGACCTCGGGTCCAGCGCTGGCACGACGTTGAACGGCGAGCGGATCGTTGGGGCAACGGCCGTCAATCACGGCGACACGATCGGATTCGGACCGATCCGCGCCCGATTCGAGGACCCCGCCCGTGCCTCGATCCCGGAAGATCCGACGTTGGTGCTCGACGCGCCGCGCGCCGAGGGGCAGCCCCACCTCTCGCCGCGTCAGCAACAGGTGCTGTTGCTCATGGCGGAGGGCCTCACCAACAGCGAGATCGGGGCCAAGCTTGGCGTCACCGAGCGCACGGTGAAGGCCTACGCCCAGGAGTTGTACGACAAGCTGGGGGTTCGCAATCGCGCGGGGGCCGTCGCGGAGGCAGCACGACTCGGGATGCTCTGAGGCAAGCGCCACGCCCAGTCCCGACCCGGCATCGGCGGCGACGCGCACCCGGGTCGTTGGCGGCGGGGCGACAACGGCCCATGGGTAGCCTCGCGCGAGCCGCATGAGGAGGGCCCATGCCCGCCAATGTCATCGCTGTCGCCAACCAGAAGGGCGGCGTCGGCAAGACCACCTCGACCCTCAACATCGCGGCCGCCATGGCCGAGCTTGGTCGCGCCGTCCTCGTCGTCGACCTCGACCCGCAGGCATGCCTGACCTTCTCGCTGGGATACGACCCGGACCAGACCGAGCCGTCGTTGCATGACATGGTGGCGGGCCGTGCGACGCTGGCGGACACGATCATCCGGCACGCCGAGGTCGACCTGGCGCCAGCCAACATCGACCTCGCCGGCGCCGAGGTCACGTTGCTGTCGCGCACGGGCCGCGAGTTCCTGCTGCGCGGCGAGCTGGCCGACCTGCAACAGACCTACGACGTCATCCTGCTCGACTGTGCCCCGTCGCTGGGCGTGTTGACCATCAACGGCCTGACGGCAGCAGACCGCGTCATCATCCCGGTGCAGTGCGAGACCTTGTCGCATCGGGGGGTGTCGCAGCTGCTGGAGACGATCCACGACGTGCGACGGCTCACCAACCGCTCGCTGGAGGTTCGAGGCCTCGTCGCGACCATGTTCGATCCCAGGACCAAGCACAGCCGCGAGGTCTTGCGCGACCTGCTCAGTCGCTACGACCTGCCCCTGATCGGGGCGCCCGTGCGAAAGTCAGTCCGGTTTGCCGAGGCGCCGACGCTGGGCCAGAGCCTGCTTGCAGGTGGTCTCGAGGTGCCCGGCGCCTTCGCCTACCGTGCCATCGCGCACGACCTGCTGGACCTCGCGGTGGATCAGGCGCTCCTCGACGCGGCCGGCTGGGATGTCGAACGGCGCGATGACGTGTTGAACGGGTCGTCAGCGATGGCCGCGTCCGTGGCCGACCACGATGCCAACGGGCTGGCGACCGACGATGCGGGGGACATCGAGGTCATCGACCTCCAGGCTGGAGCAACCCGTGCCTGACGCGAACCCGAAGTTCGACCGCGTCCGCCGGCCGGATCCAAGGGGCCGGACGGTTCGCGACCTGCAGGGCAAGGAAGCGCTCTACTCGACGGCTCCCGGCGCTCCCAAGGAGGCGGCGGTCCTGGTCGTGTGCGGCCGGTGCGACCTGGAGACCGGCCTGTCCCTGATGGAGACGCGCAAGCTGATGACCGTGCCGATGCTGGCCACCCCCCACAATCGACGCGTGTGGGCACGGTGCCCGGCCTGTCGGCACCGCGCATGGCTGCACGTGCGGTTCGGCCCCGGCCTGCGGGCATTCCTGAGGATCTGAAGCTGCGGCCCACGACTCGGTGGTCAGGGCAGGGGCCGCCGATCAGGTCAGGGCAGGGTGGCCGGTCATGGCAGGTTCTCGACCGTGACGCGGCGAGCAAGCCCGGGCGATCCATGGCCGCGCGCGTCGTCACCGCGCTGGGTCGGCCGGTCGGCCGTCGTGCGCGATGGCGCGTCCTCGCGGTCGTCGCGGGACCGGTTCGGCTGGCTCCGCGAGGTCTGGCCTCGACTGGACTGCCCGCGGCCCGTTGCTGTGCGGCCGGACTGTCCGCGGCTCGGCTCCCTGCGACCTGTTTCGCCCCGGCTGGATCGGGTGCGCGTGCCTTCCCCGCTGTCGGCCGAGGAACGACCTCCCTGGTCTCGGTCGCCGGATTCGGCCCGTTGGGTGGTCGTACGGCGGGCACGGTCGCCGTCGCGTGGGCTGCCGTTGCGGCTGTCGCGGCCGTCCTGTCCCCGGCGGCTGGACGCGGTGCGCTCCTGGCGACCTTCGGACGCCGGGGCGTCGCCGGGACGGGTGGCGGCTGCAGTGCGCGTGGTCCGGGCGCGCTTGCGAGGTGCCGGCGCTTCGGCCGGCGTTTCGGCCGGCACCTCGTCGCTTGAGGGCGGGGCGGTCGTGTCACGCGCGCCACGGTCGCGACGCGCGCCGCTGTCACCGCCGTCGTCGGTCCGCGTCCGCGTCCGCGCGGGGGCGGCTTCTTCGGGCTGCGCAACATCCGCCCGGTCGCGCCGATTGCGCCGGGGTTCGGTGGATGGTGCCGCGGAGGGCGCCACGGATGGTGGCGACGTGGCCTCGTTCCGGCCGCGCGCCGGGCCTGGGCCTTGCTCGCGGTCAGCGCGTTGCGAGCTGGCCCGGTCGTCACGATTGGCGTTGCCCCTGGCACGGTCGCCCGCAGGCCCGCCGCGGTCACCGGTGGTCCGCTTGGCACGGTCGTCGGCCGCCTTGGTGCGCTCGCCTGTTGCCGTGGTGCGGTTGTCGGCTGGCTTGGGACGGTCACCGCCCGTGCGGCGCGCGGCGCTGCTGGACTCCCGATCCTCTGCGAGCTTGCGGCGCTGAGCGGCCCAGGGCGTCTCCTCGGGCAGGTCGAACCAGTCCGTCACCAGTTCACTCGACGAGAACACCTCGGCCGGATCGTCGCCGTCGTGCGCATCGATGGTCTTGCGGATCACGTTGAGGCGGTCGACCTCGTTGTACTCGCAGAACGTGATCGCGACGCCGCGCGCGCCTGCACGGGCCGTCCGGCCGATGCGGTGGAGGTACATCTTGTGGTCTTCGGGGCAGTCGTAGTTGATGACGTGCGTGACGTTGTCGACGTCGAGCCCACGGGCGGCAACCTCGGTGGCGACCAGGATGTCGGCGCGACCCTTGCGGAACCGGTCGAGGTTGCGCTCACGCGCGGCCTGGCGCAGGTCACCGTGCACGGCAACGGCGGCGATGCCCATGGCCTCGAGGTCCTCGACGAGGCGTGATGCCATCATCTTGGTACGCGTGAAGACGAAGGCACCACCGCGATCGGGGGTCTGCATGATCCGGGCCAGCAGGCGTGGCTTGTCCATCCGGTGCACGAGCAGGAAATACTGGTCAACCGTCGGTGCCGTGTCCGGCTCATCGGAGGACGCGCGCAGGAAGGTGGGGGTGGTCATGTAGCGACGTGCCAGCGACACGATCTCCTGCGGCATGGTCGCCGAGAACAGCATCGTGTGGCGCCGGGTGCCACCGATGGCCGCGACCAGGCGCTCGATGTCGGGCAGAAAGCCCATGTCGAGCATCTCGTCGGCTTCGTCCAGGACCAGCTGCGTGCACTGCGACAGGTCGAGGTTGCCACGGCCGACATGGTCCAACAGGCGACCGGGTGTGCCGACGACGACCTGTGCACCGCCGAGCAGCGCGTCGGTCTGCGGCTCGATCGGGACGCCGCCATAGACGGCGGCCACCTCGAGGCCGCGAGCCGTACCGATCTGCAGGTCCGCGGCGACCTGGACGGTGAGCTCGCGCGTCGGCGTGATGATCAGCGCCTGGACGCGCCGGGTCGAGGGGTCAAGGCGCTGCAGGATTGGCAGGCCAAAGGCCAGGGTCTTGCCCGTCCCGGTGCGGGCCTGACCGATGATGTCGTGGCCTTCCAGGGCCATCGGCAGGGTCATTGCCTGGATCGGGAACGGGTGGACGATGCCCTTGGCGGCCAGTGCATCAACCAGCGCAGGATGCACGCCGAAGTCGGCGAATGTCAGCGCGGGGGCCGCGGCCGCGATGTCCGCGTTGTCGTGCTCAGCGGCCTGCGCAACGGCTGGGCCGATGTCCGTCTCTGCTGGGGTGTCGGTGAGGGTGAGGTCGATTGCGTCGGTCACGGAGGTCCTTGCGGGTCGCGCCACGGCCGTTTGGATCTCTCGGTCCGGCCGGTGGCGGGGAGAGGCGCACAAGAGGCGCCATGAGGTTCCCAACGAAGGTAGCAGCGAGGGGGTGTGGCCCCTCGGCGGGATGCGCGCTGTCGCGACCTCCTGCCCCCATTGCGGCCGCCCGCGGCCGCACATCGGCCGCCCGCGGTCGCTTAGCCTGCGCGTCGTGGCGCCCGCGATGCCGGCGCCGCTGTGGCACCACGTCGCCCAGGAGTCGCCATGACGTTCTCGCTGAAGCTCACCGAGGAGCAGGAGTCGGCTCGGGACTGGGCGCACGACTTCGCCCGCCAGGAGATGCGCGAGGCCCTCGTCGACGGGTTGCCGGCGCACCGCCACTACGACGAGGTCGAGGAGTTTCCCTGGCCCATCGTGATAAAGGCTGCGGAGGTGGGGCTGTACGGCCTCGAGTACTACCAGATGGCCGGTCAGGACCCGACAGGGCTGACGACTGCGCTCATCATCGAGGAGTTGTTCTGGGGGTGTGCCGGGATCGGGCTGGCGATCTTCGGCTCCGGGTTGGCCCTGGCCGGGCTGGCCTCGACCGGGACGGGGGAGCAGATCGCCGAGTGGGCACCTCGCATCTTCGGTACCCCCACGGACGTCAAGGTCGGGGCGTACTGCGTCTCTGAACCGGGAGCCGGATCGGACGTCTCCAAGATCCGCACCCGGGCGACGCGCGTCGACGGTGGGTGGCTGATCAACGGCGAGAAGATCTGGATCACCAACGGCGGCATTGCCGACGTCCACATCGTCGTTGCCACCGTAGATCCCCAACTCGGCCACCGCGGTCAGGCGTCGTTCCTGATCACCTCCGACATGGATGGCTTCAGCCAGACCAAGAAGGTCAAGAAGCTGGGCATCCGTGCGTCCCACACTTCAGAGTTGTCCTTCCAGGATGTCTTCGTGCCCGACGAGCAGTTGCTGGGCGGGGAGGACAGGCTCAACGCCAAGATCGAGGCAGCGAAGAACCCGGACAAGGCGCGCAAGACCAAGTCCGGCGCCCTGTCGACCTTCGAGTCCACGCGCCCGATCGTGGGCATCCAGGCCGTCGGCGTGGCACGCGCTGCGTTCGAACAGAGCGTGCAGTACGCGATGCAGCGTGAGACATTCGGCGTGCCGATCATCCGCCACCAGGCGATCGCCTTCAAGCTGGCCGACATGGCGACCGAGATCGACGCGGCTCGCCTGCTGTGTTGGCGAGGAATCAACTGGGGCGCGACCTGGACGCCGTTCAAGCACGGCGAGGGATCGATGGCGAAGCTGAAGGCGGGACGGGTCGCCGTCTGGGCCACCGACGAGGCGATCCAGATCCACGGTGGGTTTGGCTACAGCCGCGAGTTCGACGTGGAGAAGTGGCACCGAGACTCCAAGATCTACGAGATCTTCGAGGGCACCAAGGAGATCCAACAGCTGGTCATCGGACGCCAGATCGCTCGGGCAGCGGGAGGCATGTCCGCGTAGCAACTCGGCCGGCGTCCGCCGGGCGCCTACGGCTGGAGCGGACGACCTTGAGCGAGGGCGGCGTCGGCGGCCAGCATGACGCCGGGGTCCTCGAGCAGGTCGATGCCGTCCGCGACGAAGCGTTGCGCGACGTGGCGAGCCGCTCCGTCGGAGTGGGTGTCCAGGTCGTGCTGGGCCTGCGCCGCCAGCAGGGCGGCCTGCAGGGACCGGCCCAGCGTCATGGCCCACCGGCGCGCGCCGTGCTGGGCGGCATCAATTCCGGCCGTGGACAAGGTGACGTCCATCCACGCAGCGGCGTGCTCGGCCGCCTCGACCGCCATCTTGCCTACTGAGGCCAGGCGGGCATCGGTGGTCGCCGTGGCGGCGCGGCGGACCTCCTCGATGAAGGGTTGCAGGGCGTCGTCGCGCTGGACCGCCCGCAGCGCGTCCAGTGACAGGACGTTGGTCGTGCCCTCCCAGATCGGCAGCACCTGGGCGTCGCGCAGGAGGTGGGGGAGGTGGGTGTCCTCGATGTACCCGGCCCCGCCGAACGCCTCCAGCGCCTCCGAGGCGGCGGCGACCGCCTGCCTGCCGGTCACCAGCTTCTGGATCGGCAGCAACAGGCGCAGCACCGTGCGCTCGGCGTCGGTGATCGCGCCGGCCTCCTCGCGGCCCTGGAGTTCGACGGCACGAAAGGTCAGCTGCAGGGCAGCCTCGTGTTGGACGCGCATGCCGGCGAGGGTGGCCTGGTGCAGTGGCTGGTCCGCGATCGGCAGGCCGAAGGCGACGCGGCGTTGGGCATAGTCACGCGCGAGGGCCAGGCCGCGACGCATGCCCGCCGCGGCGGTGACGGCATTCCACAGCCGGGTGATGGCCAGCATCGGCGTGATGTTGCGCGTTCCGTCGCCCAGCCCACCGACCGGCCACGCGCGTGTGCCGTCCAGCGCCAGCTCGGCCGTGGGCATCTGACGAGTCCCCAGCTTGTCCTTCAGGCGCAGGACGCGGATGTCGTTCAGCCGGCCCGAATCGTCGCGTACCTCGACGTAGAACATGGCCAGGCCGCGCCCGCCCGTCCCCCCACCCTCTGGGCGGGCCAGCGTCAACGCCATTTCCGAGCTGACAGCGCTGGTGAACCACTTGGTGCCATGCAGGCGCCATTGGCCGCCAACGTCCTCCGTGGCGGTCGTCTCGGAAATGCCGACGTCGGAGCCACCCGTGCGCTCGGTCATCCACTGACCTGATGTCCACTTCGTGGCGGGATCGCGCGACATGAGACGCGGCAGTGCTCGGTCGATCCGCGCTCGGTCGCCATGGACCAGCAGGGTCCTGGCGGCGCCATCCGTCATGGCCAGCGGGCACGAGTACAAGCCACTCGACGGGCCGTAGAGGTAGGCCAGCGCCATCTGGTGCACGCGTGACCAGGGGCCGTGGGCGCGCTCATAGGCCGTCGCGACGACGCCGTGTTCCGCTGCCACGTCGCCGATCCGGTCCCAGATGGGCGACACCACGATGTCGTCCACCCGGTTGCCCCACGCGTCGAACTGCACCAGCCGGGGTTCGTTGCGCCGGTCGTCCATCTGCAGGTGCAGTTCGTAGAGGTCCGTGGCCGCGAGGTGGCCCATCTCCGCGAGGCTGGGCGTGACCTCCGCGAGGACGTCACGCGGCAGCACGCGCTCAAGCAGCCGTTGCAGCGCGACGTCGTCCTCCCACTCGTCGCGCAGGCGCGGCGGCGCCTGGAAGAACCCGGTCTGATCCACGGTCGCCATGGGCTGCTCCCCGCGTTGGGCCGATCGACGAAGTCCTCGGCGGAGGCGACCGGAAACGGCCGGCTCCGTCCAGAGCACCGTAGCCACGGGTGCGGCGTCACGGTGCTGCGAGGTAGAGCGTGGCGGCCACCGCGGTCGCGAGGTTGAGGCTGGAGACCCCTGCGCGCATGGGCAGCGCAGCGACCCGGTCGGCCGCGTCGAGGACCCCTCGGGGCAGCCCGTCGCGCTCCGTGCCGAACAGCAGCAGGGACCACGCACTCAGCGCGGCCGCCCGCAGGTCGGTTCCGCCCTCGGCCAGGGCGACGACGGCACGGCCCGGCCCGGCCCATTGCCGTGCGGCATCCAGGTCGGCAACGCGCACGACCGGCAGCGCGTACTGCAGGCCAGCGGCGCCGCGCACGGCCTGGGGGTGCCACGGGTTGGCGGCGCCGATCACCACCAGGCCACCGGCGTCGGCAGCGGCCGCGGCCCGCACCGCGGCACCGACATTGCCAAGGTGGCGCGGGTCCACCAGGGCCACGACGACCCGGACTCCACCGTCCTCGCCGACGCGAGGCCCCGTCGGAGGTGGCGGTCGGCGGGCCACGGAAACCAGTGGCGTCGGCAGGTCGCGGCCAAGGGCCCCGCGGAGTTGGCCAGGCGTGACCTCCATCGCCTCGATGGGTGCCAGATCGGGCGCCAGGGTGGCGCGCAGGCGCTCCACCGCCAGCGCGTCGGACGTCCAGCTGGCCACCACCTCGGCTCCGAAACGTCGCGCGTGCTTGAGCGCGTGGAACCCGTCGAGGACCACGAGGTCGGGGTCGGCGAGCGACGCAGCAAGGGTGCGTGCGCTCACGTCAAGGCCAGGTCAGGGCCCTGCGGCCGCCCGTACGCTGGCTGCATGGTCCTGCTCCTGCTCTTCGTCCTGGTGCCCGTCGCCGAGCTTGCCGTCATCGGTCAGGTCGGGGCGGCGCTCGGATTCTGGTGGACGCTGGGGTTGCTGGTGGGTGACAGCATCGCCGGTGCCTTCCTGGTCCGCCACGAGGGGCGTCGCGCCTGGCGGTCGTTCTGGACCGCCCTGCAGGAGGCGCGGTGGCCGGGCGACGAGGTGGCCAATGGCATGCTTGTCCTGGTTGGCGGCGCGCTGCTGCTCACACCGGGCTTCCTGACCGACGCAACGGGGCTGTTGCTGGTCCTTGCGCCCACTCGCCGCGTGGTCGCCGCAGTCGTGAGGCGCCGCTTCGTGACCGGTGGCCTGACGATGGTGGCGGGCCCCTTCGGACCGATTGTCGGCGGTGTCGCCGGCAGGGCCGCTGACCACTTGCGCCGCCCACCCGATGGCGCCATCGTCGACGTGGAGGTCGTGTCGATCGAACGTGACGACGCGCCCATGCCCGACCCCCCACCCGCCGCCATCGAGTGAGTTGGGGGTGCGGGTGGCGCGCCGAGGCGAGCAGGGCCGTGCGATCGGCCGTCGAGGCCGGTTGTAGCCTCCGCCGCCAGAGCCGGGTGGTCAGACCAGACCGCTGACACCGCCGTCCCGAAGGACCAATCGATGCAGGCCATCCGCGACGCAATCCTCCGCGACGCCCCCTCGGAGGAGATTGCTGCCCTTGCGCTGCCCGACACGATGCGTGCCGCGTTCGTGCGCAAGGACGAGCAGGACATGTTTGCCGGGATGGAGAGTGCGGACAAGGATCCGCGCAAGTCGCTGCACATCGATCAGGTGCCGATCCCGCCGCTGGGCCCCAACGAGGTCCTGATCGCGCCGATGGCGTCGGCGATCAACTTCAACACCGTCTGGACCACGATCTTCGAGCCGCTGTCGACGTTCAAGTTCCTGGAGCGCTTCGGCCAGGAATCCGTGCTCGGGGCGCGCCACGACCTCGACCACCACATCGTCGGGTCCGACGCGGCCGGTGTCGTCCTGCGCACGGGGCCGGGCGTGCACGGTTGGAAGGCTGGCGACCGCGTCGTCGTGCACTGCAACTACGTCGACCTGCAACAGCCCCAGGGGCACGAGGACTCGATGCTCGACCCCAACCAGCGCATCTGGGGCTTCGAGACCAACTTCGGCTCCCTGGCCGACATCGCGATGGTCAAGGCCAACCAGCTCATCCCGATGCCCACCCACCTGACGTGGGAAGAAGCCGCGTCGCTGGCGTTGGTGCTGGCGACGTCGTACCGCATGCTGGCCAGCCCCAACTCGGCGCAGATGAAGCAGGGTGACGTCGTGCTGGTCTGGGGGGCAACGGGCGGCCTCGGCGGGTTTGCGACCCAGCTGGTTCTCAACGGCGGCGGCATCCCGGTGTGCGTGGTGTCCAGCGAGGAGAAGGCCGAGCTGCTGCGAGCGGTCGGTGTCGAGCACATCATCAACCGCAGCGAGGAGGGCTACCAGTTCTTCGACGAGGCGGGTGAGCCCGACTTCGCCGAGTACCGACGGTTCGGCAAGAAGATCCGTTCTCTGGTCGGCGAGGACCCCGACATCGTCTTCGAACACCCCGGCCGTGCCACGTTCGGCGCCAGCGTGTTCGTCGCCAAGCGCGGCGGCACGATCGTGACCTGCGCGTCCACCAGCGGGTACCAGCACAGCTACGACAACCGCTACCTCTGGATGAACCTCAAGCGGATCATCGGCTCGCACTTTGCCAACTACAACGAGGCGTGGCAGGCCATTCGCCTGGTCGACAAGGGCATGATTCACCCGATCCTGTCCAAGACGTACCCGTTGGAGCAGGCCGCCGAAGCGGCCTGGCAGGTGCATCGCAACCTGCACACCGGCAAGATCGGGATCCTGGTCGGTGCCCCGCAGACCGGTCTGGGCGTCCAGGACGACGTCAAGCGCGCCAAGCACCTCGGCCGCATCATGGCCTACGAGCGCTTCACCTGAGCTTCTTCGGCGTCGACGTCACCGTCAGCGGCGTTGTCGAGGTCGTGCTCGTCAACCTCGCCGGAACCACTGGCGGCGGCCCCGTTGTTCGCGTAGGCCTTGGTGAAGGCCTCCCACAGTGGCTCGGCGAGCAGTTCGACCTGCCACGGACGCATCCCGGCTGCCTCGCACAGTTCGACACCGTCCTGCGGGGCCGCGAGCACGGCGTCCCACAGGGGCTTGCTCGGGCACAGCGTGCCCGCATCCAGGCCGAGTTCCTTGGCGACGACCGCCCGGCGCTTGCGCAGGGCGTCGTAGGCGCGGCGATCGGCCTGGTCCCAGCCGCGTCCTCGTGAGGGCTTGGGAACCGGGTCGGCGTCGCGGCCGTCCTGTTGGGCCTGGAACAGCGCGGTCGCGTGCTCGTCCGAGGGCCGGCGACGGCGCTGGTTTCGACGGATTATCCCCCCGGGGTCGCGGGCCGGGTCCTGGGCGAGGTTGACCAGGACTTCCTCGCGCAGCACACGGTTCGGCGCGATGTCATCGGCGCGCGCGAGTTCCTCGCGTGACTCCCACAGCGTGCGCAGCACGGCGCGCTGACGGGGATCGAGCTTCCCCGCGCCACGGACGCGCTGCCAGTCACGGCGGTCCTCGGCGGCACGCTGGACGACGAGGCCGCGCTCCTGTTCGTACCAATGCATCCGCCCGGCGCCGGTCAGGCGATCGGCGAGCTCCAGCCACAGCCGAGGCAGGTGGAAGACGTCATCCGCCGCGTAGGCCAACATGTCCGCCGGCAGCGGTCGCATGGCCCAGTCGGCACGTTGGAACCGCTCCTTGTCGGGGCTGAGGGACACCCCAAGCAGCTCCTGGAGCAGCGGATCCAGCCCGATGGGCAGACCGAGCAGGCTGGCGGCGATCGCCGTGTCCTCGATTCTGGGTGGGTCCACGCCAGCAGCCTGCAGCGGAACCAGGTCGTTCTCCAGTGCGTGCAGGATGATGGTGCGGTCGGCCAGGAACTCGTGCAGCACCGGCAGGAGTTCCAGCGCGACGGTGTCGATCAGGATGCAGTCAGCAGCGGTGCCGACCTGGACAAGCGCGGCGCGACGGAAGTAGTTGTCCGCGTCGGCGCGTTCGACATCGACACCGAGCAGGGGCTCATCCACCAGGGCCAGAGCCGCCGGCAGCCCATCGGAACGGTCGACAAGGTGGGTGCGTCGTTGCATGCGTGCAGGCTATGGCGGACGGGCGTAGGGGCCACCCTGTTGTGGACGTGCTTGCCTGCGTCCTGTCCGACTCCCACTCCAACGATCACGGAGGCGCCCGGTGGCAGACAAGCCCGGCATCCTGTTCGTGCACCCGCATCCCGACGACGAGTCGATCGCTTGCGGCGGCACGATCGCCCTTGCGCTGGATGCAGGCCACCCCGTCACCATCCTCACCTGCACCGGTGGTGAGGCCGGTGAGAACCTGGGCGGAATCGAGTTGGGTGGCCTCACCCTCGCCCAGGTCAGGGCGCTGGAATTGGCGTCTTCACTGGAGATCCTGGGCGGGCCGGAGCATGAGTGGCTGGGCTATCGCGACAGTGGGATGGCTGAGACCCCCGACAATGAACACGCGGACTGCTTCCACGTCGCCGACCTCGACCAGGCTGCGGCCCAGGTGGCGGATCTCATCCGGCGCTGGCGCCCAGCGGTGGTGGTCAGTGACGACGAGCACGGCACGTATGGCCACCCGGATCACATCAAGGCCAACGCCGTGACCCGGCGGGCCGTCGAACTGGCCGCGGACCCGACCTGGGGCGTGGGTGGGCCGTGGCAGGTCAAGCGGCGCTTCCACCACGCGTTGGGCAAGCGCCGCATGCTCCAGGGACACAACCGCCTGATCGAGGAGGGGCTTGCGTCGCCGTTTGGGGACCAGCCGTTTGACGACCCGGATCGGATGCCGTTCGGGGCTGACGACGAAGCCATCACCACGGTCATCGACGTGTCTTCGGTGCTGGACCGCAAACGCCAGGCGATCCATGCACACGCATCACAGCTGTCGCCCGACTCGTTCTTCCTCAACATCCCGCTGGACGCGGAAGCCGAGTTCTTCGGCGTCGAGGAGTTCGTCCTGGTCGAGGGCGAGGCGTCGCAGGACATCGCTTCCAGCCTGCTCGCGGGACTGTGACGTGACGGACAAGTGGCCTGATGGTCCCTTCGACCTCCGCGCGCTCATGGCGTCCTACGCATCCGCGGTGACGGTCATGACGACCGTCCTGCCCGACGGTGAGCCGCATGGCATGACGGCGAACGCCGTGTCGTCGGTGTCGGTCGAGCCGGCACTGCTGCTGGTCTGTGTCGACCGCGGCACGCGGATGGCGCAGGCCGTGCTGGCGTCGCAACGGTTCGGGCTGTCGTTTCTCACCAGTGCGCAGGAAGACCTCTCGGCTCGTTTCGCCGACCCGTCGCGTCCCTATGGCGCCTCGGAGTTTGACGGAGTGACAACGCGTCTGGGGACCACGGGCTGCCTGGTGATCGAACCCAACGTCGGCTGGGCCGAATGTCGCGTGTGGGACGTCGCCGACGGAGGCGATCACCACGTCATCCTCGGCGAGGTGGTCGACGGTGGTGAAGGTGTCGCGCACGACGCGCTGCTGTTCTACCGCCGCGCCTACTACGGGATCGGCCCGGGATGAGGAGCCGACGTTGGTCGCTGTCCTCGTCGTTGGCGATCGTGGCGCTGGTCCTGACCGGCTGCACGAGCCCGGACTCGGCGGTCGTTCCCGAGCCGTCGAGTTCGCCGACGACGAGCGCTGAGCCCGCGCCGACCATTCGCGTCCAGCCGCCCGTCATCGCGGTGGTCCTGCCCCGTGCAACCTCGATGCACCCACCCGAGCTGGCCCGCCAGCGCGACAGCCTGCAGGCGTTGGCGGACGAACTCATGGCCTCGGGTCGCGCGTCGGCGGTGCGCGTCCTGGTCCCCGTCGGCACCGCGACCCTCGACGAGGTCGTCCTGGCGCAGGCCGACCTTGGCGCCGACCTTGTCTGCGCGATCGGACAGCGTGCGATCCGCGTCGTGCTGGAGGCTGCCGCCGAGTACCCGGGCACGCGCTTCTGCGCTGCCCCGGCAGGTTCGTCGAACGTCCCGGAGAACGTGCTCGCCCTGGCGTTCCGATCCGAGGAGCAGGCGTTCCTGGCCGGCGTGGCGGCCGGGCTCCAGCCGGGAGCCACGCCGGGCGTCGTGCTGCGTGATGCCGGCCTTGCCGATCGCCTGCGCAGCGCGTTCGAGGCAGGCCTGCGGCTCGTGGGTCCGGTGGAGGACGACAGCGTCGGGCTGGGCCTGGTCGCTGACGAAGCCCAGGCACGCAGCGATGCCGAGGCCCGCTACGACACGGGGATCTTCACGCTCTGGACCCGTGCCGGCCGTTTCGAGCGCGGGGTGCTGGAAGCCGCGGAGGATCGCCGCCGGATCCTGATCGGCAGCCTCGAGTGGCTGGCTGCTGATCCTGAGGTAGGCGACGTCCCGTGGACGCTGATGCTCCAGGGCGAGGACTATGCGGTCCCCGTTGCCGTTGCCTTCGAGGAGTTGACCAATGGCTGGACGGGTGGACCAAGGTCGCTGGGGTTCGCGCAGGACGCATTCGTGATCGAAGGCGGCGGTTCCAGCCTGTGGAGCGGGATCGAAGCACAGATCATGCAGACGCGCGACGCGATCGCCGACGGTGCGGTCGCCGTACCGTCCTGATCGAGCGCCTACGCTGCGCCGGACCTGATCGCAGGGAGTGCCGTTGCGCCGCGCCAAGATCGTCGCCACCCTCGGCCCCGCGCTGGACGACCCAGCTCGGCTCAAGGCAGCGTTGACCGCCGGCGTCGACGTCGTCCGGCTGAACTTTTCGCACGGGACCCACGCCCAGCACGCGGAACGACTCGACCAGGTCCGCCACCTCGCGGCTGAGCTGGATCGGACGGTGGGCTCGTTGGGCGACCTGCAAGGGCCCAAGATCCGCCTGGGGCTGCTGCCCGAGGAAGGCGTCATGCTCGAGGACGGCGGCGAGGTCATCCTGATTGCGCCTCGCGACGAGCTGGAGCAGTACAACGACGGCGCCGGGGTCCCCATGCTTCCGGTCGTGTACGAAGGGTTCGCCAAGGACGTCGAGGCCGGCGCACTGGTCCTCATCCACGACGGTTTGCTGCGGTTGGTCGTGAGCCGGGTCGAGGGCGAGCACGTCGTCGCGCGGGTGATCGCCGGGGGCCTCGCGACGTCGCGCAAGGGTGTGAACCTGCCGGGCGTGGACGTGTCCGCGGGCAGCATGACCGACAAGGACCGTGAGGACGTCGCGGCGATGGTCGAGATGGGGGTGGACTGGATCGCGCTGTCGTTCGTGCGGCGCCCGGCTGACATCATCGAGCTGCGCCAACGCATCGCTGACCTGGGCGGGCAGCAGCCGATCATTGCCAAGCTCGAGCGGCCAGAGGCGATCGAGTGCCTCGACGAGATCATGGCCGTGACCGACGCGGTCATGGTCGCTCGCGGTGACCTCGGGGTGGAGATCGGACCCGAGCGCGTCCCGGCGCTCCAGAAGCGGATCATCAACCTGGCCAACCGGGAGGGCAAGCCGGTCATCACCGCGACCGAGATGCTGGAATCCATGACGCACAGCGCGCGACCGACCCGCGCTGAGGCCTCCGACGTCGCCAACGCCATCTTCGACGGCACGGACGCGGTCATGCTGTCCGGAGAGACCGCGGCTGGCCGCTTCCCGGTCGAAGCCGTGCGGACCATGGCCCGTATTGCCGAGGAGGCTGAGGACTCCGACAGGGTCTTCCACACGAGGTTGACGGATCCACGCCCGGGCAGCAGCCTGGCACGAGTGGTCGCAAAGGCGGCGGTGCAGGTTGCCGCCGACATCAACGCCAAGGCCATCGTCGTCTTTTCGCTGTCCGGTGGTTCGGTCCAGCTGGTCTCCAAGTTCCGCCCCGACGTGCCGGTCATCGGGCTGACGACGACCGACGCGGCGCGGCGGCGCCTGTCGTTGATGTGGGGGACGCGCGGTGCCGTCGTGCCCGAGAAGGACAACTCCGCCGCCCTGATCGAGGCGGCCGAGGATGTCTGCCTGCGCAAGGGTGTGGCGGGCCGCGGCGACACTGTCGTGATCGTGTCCGGCATCCCCGGCGGCCACGGCGGGACCAACCGCCTGTTGGTCCATCGGCTGGGCGACCTGTCGGACTGACCGCCGTCGTCAGGCGTCGAGGACGGCGACCACCCCGAAGTGATCGCTGGGGTGCAGGTCGTCCGTCGCGGTCATGCCGAAGCGACGTACTTCCTCGACGATGACGCGGTTGGACCCCATGGGGTGACCGACGAGCACGTAGTCGATGCGGCGGTCGGGCTCGACGGAAGTGGCCCCGACGTGGCTGTTGCCGCGCGACCACGTGTGGCCCGCACCCTCGCCAGCGATCTCCCAGGCGTCGAAGAAGCCAACGGTCCTGACCGGCGGCGCCACCTTGCAGGTCAGCATCCGCATCTCCTCGCAATCGGGTCCGGCATTCAGGTCGCCAGTCAGGATCGGGGGCCGCGGGAAGGGCTGCCAGTCGGTGAGGGCCTCGCAGATCGTGCGGACCTGGGCCTGCCGGGTGGCCGAGTGGACCCACCGGAAGTTCAGGTGGGTCGTCACGACGACCAGCTCGGCGGACGGCGCGGCGATGCCGACGATGAGGGCGCGTCGGTGCTCGTCCCCGTCCGGGTCTGCGGGGAGCTCGACGACCTGCTGGCGCGTGATCGGCCATCGTGACAGCACCGCGTTGCCGAAGGCCACGCCCGCCTGTTCGGCGCCCGCGGTGTAGCGGTGGTGGCCAAGGCCGAGGTGGTCGGCCAGTTCGGCAGGCTGGTCGCGTCCCCCGGCGTCCACGAACGCCTCCTGCAGGCACACGATGTCTGCAGCCAGGTCGGCAAGCTCCGCCGCGATGAGGTCCTGGCGCCGTTGCCATGGGCCGAACCGCCACCAGACATTCCACGTTGCAACTCGCACCCGCACCCGCGCACCCCCCAACCGGTTGCACAAACGCAGCAAGTTGCCACGTCTGGGGACTCTGGTCCCCATTCGGCGCACTTTGCCACGTTTGTGCGAGGTGGCGCTCCGCGTCGGCGGCTCGGCCGCGACCCGCGACTACGGTCCGTTGTGGGCCGAGGCGTGTGGAGCTCGCGATGGCAACAGGCGACGAGCTCGACCATCGGCGCCAGGTGCGGGCCTGGATCCTGTACGACTGGGCGAACTCGGCGTTCACCACTACCGTCATCGCGGCTGTCCTGCCGGTCTATTACGCCAATGTCGCCGGGGCGACGTTGCCGTCCGCCGCACGCGCCACCCAGGCCTTTTCGCTCACCACCTCGATTGCCCTGCTGATCAGCGCGCTGGTGTCTCCGCTGCTGGGCGCGTACGCGGACCTCGCTGCGGCCAAGAAGCGACTCCTGGGGGCGTTCGTCGGCATCGGGGCCATCGCGACGGCGGCGCTGGTGCTGGTGGGCGAGGGCGACTGGCTGCTGGCCTCGGCCCTGTTCGTCCTGGGCCGCCTGGGGTGGGGGACCGCCAACGTCATGTACGACGCGCTGCTCCCGCACGTCGCCGCTGCCGACGAGCAGGATCGCGTGTCCTCCCAGGGCTACGCGCTGGGCTACCTCGGTGGTGGGTTGTTGTTGGCCGCCAACGTGGCAATGATCCTTGCGCTGCCGGACGACTCGATGGGCGCGCGCCTGTCCTTTCTCTCAGTGGCGATCTGGTGGGTTGCGTTCAGCGTGCCCATCCTGCGGCGCGTCCCCGAGCCGGCGCCGAACCCGACGGCGGTCGCGCTCGGAACGGGTTTTGCCGCGCTGCGTGCCTCGTTCGGCCAGGTGCGCCAGATGCTGTCGGACCTGCGCAGGTTCGTGCAGTTGCGCCGCTTCCTGATCGCCTACCTGGTCTACAACGACGCGATCAACGTCGTCATCGGCGTGGCCGTCATCTACGGCGCGGAGCTGGGGTTCGGGTCAACGGAACTCCTGCTGGCCATCCTGCTGGTGCAGTTCACGGGCGTGCCCTACTCGTTGCTCTTCGGTCGGTTGCCGTCGGACGCCAACCCGCGCCGCCGCGCCCGGGTGCTGGCTTTCCTCGCGCTGAACATCGTCGCGATCCCCATGCTCGGGGTGCTGGGTCGGGTCGTCCTGCCGGACGACGTCGCCGGGGCCCGCCCGGCCGAACCTGCGGGGTTCGAGGTCGGCATCCAGCCGCTGGCGCCGGCCAGCCCCGTGCCCGGCGAACTCGATGAACCGTTCGACCCCTCCCTGGTCGAGGGCGAGCCAGGGAGCTACGCGCTGGGGACCCCTGGGTCGTACAGCTGGTTCGGCCAGGACATCGAACTCGGCTACCTGGCCCAGCCCGGTGGCGGCCGCTTCACCGTCGCCGTCGACGGCCAACCCCTCGAGGACGTCGGTGACGATGGCGTCGTCGCGACGGACGGTCCAGCGCGACGCTTCGGCGACACCATCCGACTTGCGGCGACCCGGCCAGGACCGCACGTCGTCACGGTTACGACGGCGCCGGACGAGGTGGCCGGTCCCGTCATCCTGACCCATGTCGAGGTGCTGCCCCTGCGTCGCATCGCAGCACTGGGCACGATCCTGGGACTGCTGGTCGGCTTGCAGTTGCTGGTTGGTGCCGTGGCCTTCGTCGCGGGTCCGGTCCTGCTGCGACGAAGTGCGCAGCGCATCGACGCGCGCGGCGCGGTCCTGCTGGCGCTGACCGCGTACTTCGTCATCGCCGTGTGGGGCTTTGCGTTGGATGCGGTCATCGAGTTCTGGGCGCTGGCGTGGCTGGTGTCGGTCGTGCAGGGCGGCAGCCAGGCATTGTCGCGGTCGATCTACGTGGCGCTGGTCCCGGACCACCGCAGCGCGGAGTTCTTCGGCCTGTTCTCGATCCTGGCCAAGTTCGCAAGCTTCATCTCGCCGCTGCTGTTCGTGGTGTCGGTCGCCTTGTTCGACTCGAGCCGTCCAGCGGTGTTGTCCTTGGGCGTCATGTTCGCACTGGGCATGGCGCTCCTGCGGCGCGTCGATGTTGCCTCGGGTCGTGCGGTGGCCGAGGCTGCCGACGTTGCGGCCACCCTGGGCGGCGCCAGCGGCGGACTGCAGTGATCCCGGAGGTTCCCGACGGGTGGGAGGTCAATCGGATGCCCGCCTACCGGGCCCTCAAGCAGTACGTCTGCCCCAGCTGTGGCAATGCGATCGCCGCGCGAGTGGGCCACGTCGTCGCATGGCCGCAGGATCGGCCGGACGAACGTCGCCACTGGCATGACCACTGCTGGCGCATCGCCGTGCGTTCCGGCCGCCTGTGAACCGCTGCCACCGCTGAGCCACCGTCACTCGTCGTGATGGCCAGGCGCGGCGTCGAGTTCCCACGTGCTCGGGGCCCGCACAGGCTCGGGGGGCATGCGTGCGGGTGGATAGCCTCGCGCGGTCCCAACGGCCGCGCCCGGCGCCGGCCTGCACCCGCACCGGGGAGTTCACCGTGAGCCAGCGAACCCATCAGCGCCAGCTTGACCGCGCCCGCGCCAAGCGTGAGGCCGAGGCGGCCGCTGCCAAGTCGCAACGCGGGCGCCTGTTCGTGTCGATCGCCGTCGCGGTCGTCGCCGTCCTCGCCATCGTGCTGGCCTTCACCATTGGTGGCGGGGACGACGAGCCGAACCTGGCGTCCGACGACCAGACCACCGACGGGTTCGACACTGGCGACGACGCGGGGACGACGCCGGACGACCCCGCCACCCAGCCGGACACGACACCCGTCGATCGCGTGGACGTCGCCGTCACCGAACCAGTCGCGGCCGACCGCACGCCGTGCGAGGCTCCCAGCGAGGGCGCTCCAGAGATCACCGCGACGCCCTACGCGGCGGCGCCGGAAATGGCGATCGATCCGGGCCTGACCTACCACGCCACCATCCAGACGACCTGCGGGACCATCGAGGTCGACCTCTTCGCCGAAGCCGCGCCGCTCGCCGTCAACAACTTCGTGTCGCTTGCCCGGGACGGCTACTACGACGGTGTCCCGTTCCACCGGGTGATCGACGGCTTCATGGTCCAGGGCGGTGACCCGACAGGCACCGGCCACGGCGGCAACGGCGAGTACCCGGGCTACACGTTCGGCGACGAGTTGGACACCGTGGCGAAGTACGGCTATCCACGCGGGGTGTTGGCCCTGGCCAACGCCGGCCCCGCCACCAACGGCTCACAGTTCTTCATTGTCCAGGGCGACGCCAGCCACCTGACCTCGCACACCGTCTTCGGCGTGGTCACGGCGGGCATGGCCGTCGTCGACCGCATTGTGCTGGGCCCGGAGCAGGGCGGCATCGCGATCGAGCCCGTCCGCATGATCAGCGTGGTCATCACCGAAGCCTGACCGACAACCGCCCCCAGACGGGCATCCCTCCCGGCGATCCGCCACGACCGACAGGACACCGCAGTGAGCAAGCAGTACAGCGCGCCCCACCCGATGCAGATTGACGCCTCGAGGAGCTACGCCGCCACCGTCAAGACCAACAAGGGCGACATCACGGTCCGCCTCTACGCCGACGGCGCACCGAACACGGTCAACAACTTCGTCGCGTTGGCGCGCGACGGCTACTACGACGGCGTGATCTTCCACCGCGTGATCCAGGGCTTCATGCTCCAGGGCGGCGACCCCAGCGGGACCGGCCACGGCGACCGCGGCCGCTACCCGGGCTACACGTTTGCCGACGAGCTCGACCTTGCGCGCAAGCACCGCTACCCGCTGGGCACGTTGGCCATGGCGAACGCGGGCCCGAACACCAATGGCTCGCAGTTCTTCATCATGCATGCCGACTACGGCCTGCCGCCGCAGTACACGGTGTTCGGCAAGACGATCGACGGCCTGGACATCGTCGACGAGATCGGCAACGTCGCCACGGGCGCCGGCGATCGCCCGACCGAGGACGTGATCATCACCACGATCGAGATCACCGAGGCCGACGCCTGATCGCGCACCAAACTTGACCTCGGGCTCCGCCATTGGCGGGGCCCGTCGTCGTTGAGGTACCTGCCGCCGGTGACCCGAGCGGAGGGGGGAGATCAGTCGCCGCTGGGCGCGGGTCCGCCGGGACGGTCGACACCATCTTCGCCCGGCCACGGCGGGAGGTCCTCGAGGCTCACCGTGTCGCGCTTGACACCCGCGTCGAAGTCGCGCATGCGCTTGGGGTAGCCGACCTTGGACGCGTCGTAGAGCGGGATCCCCACCCGCGAGCACAGCTCATGGGCGGCCTCCCGGCTGCGGACCGGTCGGCGCAGGTACTCACCATCGGCGGCGACGACCAGCAGCGTCGTGGAGTAGATCGCGGTCTTCGGTTCGAGGTAGCCCTCCGCGCCGACCCGCGTGCCGATGAACGCCTCGAGTTCCTTCATCGCGGCCTTGGTGGCCGGGGACGTGCTGGGTGAGGGCGCTTGGCGTTTGCCCTCGCCCTTGAGCCAGCCACGCAGACGGTCGCCCAGGCCCACGTCACCCCTTCAGCGTTGATCGAAACGAGGCTAGCAACGGCCACCCAACCTCAAGCGGACGACCCCGCTGCCTCGACCTCGTTGCGTCGATCCCGATGCCGTCGACCCTGATGCCGTCGACTCAGTGGCCGTCCTCGACCAACTCGACGAGGACACCGAATGTGGCCTTCGGGTGCACGAACGCGACGGTGTGGCCGCCGCCACCTGGTCGCGGGGCCTCGTCGATGAGCCGGACGCCCTCGCTGCGCAGGTGGTCCAGGGTGTCCTGCACGGAGTCGACTCCGAAGCCGACGTGATGCAGCCCAGGGCCGTTCTTCGCGAGGTACTTCGCGATGGGGGAATCGTCGCGGGTGGCCTGCAACAACTGGATGAAGACGCCGCCGACATTGAGCATGGCTTCCTCGACGCCATCGGATTCGACGCGCTCGCGATACTCGGGCGTCAGGCCGAAGGCCCGCTCGTAGAAGGCCAGCGCCTCGTCGAGGTCCTCCACGGCGATGGCGATCTGGTCGATCCGGGTCACGGTCACGGCGTGGCCTTTCGGGTGGGTGCCCAAGCCTGCCTGCCGGACCCGTCCGCGGCCAAACGGGCCGCGTCGCCCGTCCGGCATGCGATCTGGTTCCCCCCGGTTGTGGAGGGCGTCGTAGGCTCGGCGCTCAAGTCGCAGCCTGCGCGGCCCCGTCCGCAGACCATGGAGCTCATCGTGACTGAAACCGTCGTCCTCGGCTATGCCCGGACTCCCCTTGGCAGGTTCAGCGGCGGGTTCAGCTCGCTGTCGGCCATGGACCTTGGTGGCGCAGCGATTGCCGGCGCGCTGGAGCGCTCCGGCGTCCCGGCGGACCAGGTCGGCTACGTGGTGATGGGCCACGTGCTGCAAGCCGGCCTTGGCCAGATCACTGCTCGCCAGGCCGCGGTCAAGGGCGGGCTCGCGCTGGACATCGCCTCGGAGACCATGAACAAGGTGTGCCTGTCGGGGATGACGGCAATCGGTCGCGCCGACGGCCTCATCCGGTTGGGTGACTTCGACGTCGTCGTCGCCGGTGGCATGGAGTCCATGACCAACGCGCCGTATGTGCTGGACAAGGCGCGCAGCGGCTACCGCCTGGGCAACGGTGAACTTGTCGACTCGCTCATGTTCGACGGGCTCACGTGTGCCTTCGACGGGTGCGCGATGGGCCTGGCAACCGACCAGTACCAGGAGTCCAAAGGTCTCAACCTCAGTCGCGAGGCGCAGGACGAGTTCGCGGCCCGGTCCCACGAGCGTGCCGCCGCCGCCCAGAAGGACGGCGCCTTCGACACCGAGATCGTCCCCGTCGCCGTGCCGCAGCGCAAGGGCGACCCGCTCGTCATCGACGCTGACGAGGGGGTCCGCCCGGGTACCTCGGTCGAGTCCCTTGCCGCACTGCGGCCGGCGTTCCGCCAGGAGGGCACGATCACCGCTGGCAATGCCTCGCAGATCTCCGACGGTGGCGCGGCGCTGATCCTCGCCTCGCGTGACAAGGCCGACTCCCTCGGGATCACCCCGATCGCGACGATCAAGTCGTGGGGCACCGTCGCGGGGCCCGACCCGGCGCTGCACCTGCAGCCGGCCAATGCCATCCGAGCCGCGGCGGCCAAGATCGGCGCCGACCCGTCGGGCTTCGACCTCTACGAGATGAACGAGGCCTTCGCGTCGGTGTCGCTGGCGTCGGCCCACGACCTGGGTCTCGGCGATGACCGCGTCAACGTCAACGGTGGGGCGATCTCGCTTGGCCACCCGCTGGGCTGCTCTGGCGCTCGCATCGTCGTGACGCTCATCAACGAGTTGCGCCGCCGCGGCGGTGGGACCGGCGCGGCGGGGTTGTGCGGCGGCGGCGGTCAGGGCGACGCCGTCATCGTCGAGGTCGCCTGACCCCATGCTCCATGACGTCGCGGCCCTGCTCGAAGGGTTGGAGCAGGGCCAGCGCCGCGCGGTCGCGCGGCTGCTGACCTTGGTCGAGGACGGTGACGCGACGACGCTGCGCGCGGTCGTGGCCGGCCTTTGGCCGCGGACCGGTCACGCCCGCATCCTCGGCATCACGGGTCCGCCAGGCGTTGGCAAGTCGACGCTGACGAACGCCCTCACCGTGGCGTTGCGTGCGGTCGATCGAACGGTCGCAGTCCTGGCCGTGGATCCCTCGTCGCCGTTCACCGGCGGGGCGTTGCTGGGCGATCGCGTGCGCATGCAGGGCCATCATGATGACCCGGGGGTGTTCATCCGGTCGATGGCCTCACGCGGCCATCTCGGCGGACTGAGCACGGCCACCCCGCAAGCCGTGGCCGTGCTGGATGCTGCCGGCTTCGACGACGTCATCATCGAAACCGTCGGCGTCGGCCAGTCCGAGGTCGAGGTCGCTGCGACTGCGGACACGGTCCTGGTGGCCATGGCGCCGGGGATGGGCGACGGGATCCAGGCCGCCAAGGCCGGGATCCTTGAGGTGGCCGACATCTTCGTGGTCAACAAGGCCGACCAGTCCGGCGCCGGCAAGCTGGAGGCCGAACTGCGCGGCATGCTGGAGTTGGGCCATGCCGTCGGATCCGACGGCGCCTGGTGGCCGCCGATCGTGCGCACGGTGGGCGTGCGGGCCGAGGGCGTGGATGACCTCGTGGCGCGGATCGACGACCACACGGCCCACCTCGCCACGACGGGCGAGGACGTTCGACGTCGTGAGCGCCGCGCGCTTCACGACGTCCGTGAGATCGCCCTGGCCGATGTTCGCCGTCGCTTCTCGATGCTCGAGCGTGACGGGAACCCCACGCTCGTGTCGCTGGCCGTTCGCGTCGCCAGGCGTGAGCTGACGCCCTACGCAGCGGCGGACGAGGTGGTCGTTTCGCTTGGGCCCTGAGCGCGCGCGACGGCCGCGACTGCTCGGCTCAGTCGGGTCGGACCGCGTCCAGCATCGCCTGGCCGGTCGTGCTGATCGCTTCGATCCCGTCCAGGAACGGGGCCAGCGTCTCGTCGAACTGCTCGGCGCCGCCGCACAACGTGTTGGCCCGGGTGCGGGCCTGCTGGATCGGCTGCAGCAGGGAGTCGAACAGTGCCGCACCATCCGGGCCCGTCAGCTGCTCGGGGCTCATGGCGTCGACCTGACCGATGGCACGTTGCAGCAGTGACGCCACTGTGCTGGCCAACTCGCGGCACGTCGTCGAGCCCCCGATGGTCGGCTCCGAGGTCGAGCAGCCCGCCAGGACCATGAGCGCCACGACACCAGCGGTGCTTGCACGAGCCATTCGACCGAGCATGCGGCCCTCCCTGTCGTGCGGCCCTGTCTGCGCCATCGTGCCACGGCCGGGACGGGTCTGGTGCGCCAGCGCCGGCCACCTCGTACCGTTGGCCACGGCGCGCCCATGGCGTGCCACCTCGCCACAACTCGCGCGTGCACGTGGCAACCCCACGGCCGCGCACACACCCCAGGAGCCGGGCATGTCGACGTGGGCCGTGCAGTACGACGCGTGGAAGCGGCAGTACGACGCCGCACCGGAACGCGACGCCGACTTCACCACGATGTCGGGCATCCCGTTGGAGCCGCTCTACGGCCCTCACAACACGGTCCTGGACCACGACCGCATCGGCTTCCCCGGCCAGTACCCCTACACGCGTGGGGTGTACGCGTCGATGTATCGCACGCGGCCGTGGACCATCCGCCAGTTCGCTGGCTTCGCTGACCCGGAGCAGACCAACAAGCGCTACCACGATCTGGTGTCGGCTGGGCAGCACGGGCTGTCAGTCGCCTTCGACATGCCCACGCTCATGGGCCTGGACTCCGATGACGCCCGGTCGCTGGGCGAGGTCGGCCACTGTGGCGTGGCCATCGACTCTGTCCACGACATGGAGCGCCTGTTCGCCGGCCTGCCGCTTGGCGAGCTGACCACATCGATGACCATCAACGCGCCGGCCGTGACGCTGTTCTGCATGTACGTCGTGGCTGCGGAGAAGCAGGGGTTCACGCAGGCGCAGCTGGGCGGCACCCTGCAGACCGACATCCTGAAGGAGTACATCGCCCAGAAGGAGTGGCTGTTCCCGCCGGCGCCGCACATGCGGCTCATCGGCGATCTGATCGAGTACTGCACCGAGCACACGCCGCGCTACCACCCGATTTCCATCTCGGGTTACCACATCCGCGAAGCCGGCTCGACGGCGGCGCAGGAGCTGGCATTCACGCTGGCCGACGGGTTCGCCTACGTCGAACTGGGCATGCAGCGCGGCCTGCACCCGGACCAGTTCGTCCCCCGCTTCAGCTTCTTCTTCGACGCCCACATCGACTTCTTCGAGGAGATCGCGAAGTTCCGGGCCGGGCGGCGGATCTGGGCGCGCTGGCTGAGGCAGCGCTACGGCGCGACCAACGACAAGGCGATGTTGATGCGCTTCCATACCCAGACCGCCGGGGTGTCGCTCACGGGCGAGCAGCCCGACAACAACATCGTCCGGACCGCGATCGAGGCCCTGGCCGGCGTGCTCGGCGGCACGCAGTCGCTGCACACCAACGCGCTTGACGAGGTGCTCGCCCTGCCCAGCGACCATGCCGCGAAGATCGCGTTGCGCACGCAGCAGGTCATCGCCGAGGAGACCGGCGTCACCAACGTGATCGACCCCCTCGGTGGGTCGTGGTTCGTGGAGTCGCTGACCGACGAGATCGAGCGCCAGGCCGAGGAGTACTTCGCCAAGATCCTGGAGCAGTCGCCGGACCAGACGATCCTCGGCGGGATGCTCAAGGGCGTGGAGACCGGCTACTTCTCGTCCGAGATCGCCGACGCCGCGTTCGACTTCCAGAACCGCCTGGACAAGGGTCGGTTCAACATGGTCGGCGTCAACAAGTACACCGAGAAGGACGAGCACGATCTGGAGATCCTGAAGATCTCTGCGGAGATCGGGGAGCAGCAGGCGGTCCGGGTCGCCGCCGTGCGCGCCGGTCGAGATGCTGCGCGCCACGCCGCCGCGCTGGAGGCCCTGACGGTCGGGGCTGCTGGTGACACCAACCTCGTGCCGCTCATCATGGAGGCCGCTCGGGCGGAGGCCACGGTGGGGGAGATCTCCTACGCGCTCCAGGACGTGTTCGGCACGTACACGGAGACGTCGGTCATCTGATCCGAGCGTCCTGCCCGGAATCGTCGAAGCGTTGAACCAAGCGGTCGGTTCAACGCCTCGACGTTTGCGTGGAAGTGGCGGTCAGGCGACGGTGATCGTGCCCTCCATGCCCGCGGCCCGGTGGCCCGGCACGTTGCAGTAGTAGGTGTACGTGCCAGCGTCGAGGGTGACCGTTCCGCTGGCCGTGCCGCCGGCGGGTGCGGCCACGACGAGCAGGTTGTCCAGTTCCTCGATCGTGACGTCGTGGTTGACGGTCGGGTCCGCGGTCAGCGTGATCGTGACTTCGCCGGCACCGGCGCTCAGCTCGGTCGGATCGAACGCCAGGGTGTCGGTGCCCTTGATGGCGAGCTCGGCCGGGGCGGCCGCGTCCGTGGTGGTGTCGCCGGTGTCGGTCGTGTCGGTCGTGTCGGTGCTGGCGTCATCGCCGCCGCAGGCGGTCAAGGCGAGGGCGAGGGCCGCAACGGCGGCCGAGGTGCGAAGGCGTGGGGACATGGGTGGTGCTCCTGAGTGGGCCGAGGGGTGCGGTTCGGCAGCGGCGGGAGGGTACGGGCCGTCGCCCGAACCACATGATCGAGCGCGCCTCGTACGATCGTCACATGCCTGTGCTCGTGACTCCGGTCGCCTCCGATCTCAGTCGACGTCTCGTCGACCGACTCCTCGACGAGGGCGGCCAGGTCCGGGCGGTCGCACGCGACCACATCGCAGAACTGCGTGCGGCAGGCGCGATGGTGGCCACGGCCGACCCGGACGATCCTGGTCGCCTGGAGGCCGCCATGACCCAGGTGCACACGGTGGTCCACGTCCCAGATCTGCTGTTGGCGCGCAGCGCGCAGGCCCTGGAACATGAGGCTGGCGCGGTCGTTGCCGCGGCAGAAGGTGCCGGCGTGCGGCGCGTGATCCTGCGATCGGTGGTCGGCGCTCGCGAGGATGCCGCGGAGCCGCTTCGACGCCTCCTTGGTCGTGTGGAACGTCGCTTCGCCGAGGCGGGGCTGCCGACGATCGTCGTACGCACGGGAATGGTCGATGAGGTGGAGTTGCGGGCGGTCCTGTCTGGCACACCGTTGCCTCCCGACCTGCGAGAGCGGTCGGTGGGGCTGATCCCGGTCGCAGCCATCGTCGAGGTGCTGGCGCGGCTGGACGCGGCGCGTTCGACGGCCGAGCAGGGCCATGTCGTGTTCACCGCCACCGCGGCGCCGATCACCGTGCGTCCGCTTGGCGACAGCGTGTCGACCTGGGCCGCGGCGGGGCGCGCAGCGGTCTACCTCGACGCGACGTCGGCCCCGCTGCTGCACGCGGCCCTGGCAGGGGATTGGATCGCGCCTGACGGTGAGGCGACCCTGGACGCCTGGGGGTTCACCGGGGTTGATCCGTGCGGTGCCGAGCTCGCGGCGGAGGTGGACTCTTGACCGCCTTGCCGCGCGACACGCTTGGGCGACGGCTCAAGGACCTGCGCGTGTCCGTGACCGACCGATGCAACTTCCGCTGTCGCTACTGCATGCCACGTGAGGTCTTCGGGCCGGACTTTGCGTTCCTGGAGCGCCGGGAGCTCCTGACCTTCGAGGAGATCACGCGGGTCGTCACCCAGGCGGCCACCTTGGGCGTCCGATCGGTGCGGCTGACCGGCGGCGAACCGCTGCTGCGCCGTGGACTGCCCGACCTGGTGGCGATGATCGCCGCCGTCCCCGGGATCGAAGACGTCGCGATCACCACGAACGGGGTGTTGCTGCCTCGGTACGCCACGGACCTGGCCACAGCCGGACTGTCGCGCGCGACCGTGTCGCTGGATGCCGTCGATGACGCCATCCACCGCGCTGTCGCCGACGTCGACGTGCCTGTGGGCGCGGTGTTGGCCGGCGTCGACGCTGCCGTGGCGGCCGGGTTGGGGCCGGTCAAGATCAACGCGGTCCTGCGTCGTGGCGTCAACGACAACCAGGTCGAGCCGCTTGCTCAATGGGCCCGCGAGCGCGGCGTGACGATGCGGTTCATCGAGTTCATGGACGTCGGCACGACCAACCAGTGGCGCCGTGACGAGGTCGTGCCGTCCGCCGAGGTCGTCGCTCGGATCAACGCTCGGTGGCCGCTGGAGCCTGTGGATCCGGCCGACCCCAGTGAGGTGGCCCGGCGCCACCGCTACCTCGACGGCGGGGGCGAGATCGGAGTGATCGCGAGCGTCACCGCGCCGTTCTGTCAGGACTGCACGCGCGCCCGCGTTACGTCGATCGGGGAGCTGTTCACCTGCCTGTTCGCAACGACGGGCACTGACCTGCGCGGACTGCTGCGCGGCGACGCGACCGACGACGAACTGCGTGAGGCACTCAGTGGGCGCTGGCAGACCCGCAACGACCGCTACTCCGAGGAACGCGGCGAACTCCCATTGGCCGCGCGGACATCCGGCGACGGCCCCGCCGAGATGAGCTACCTCGGCGGCTGAGCTCGCGGTGGCGAGGCTGGCCGGCAGGCTCAGTGCTTGACGTTGCCGGCGAGCAGGCGCAGGGCGTGGGGGAGGATGTCCATGACGGCTTCGAGGGATTCCACCGCGCCCCGCTCGCTGCCGGGGACGTTGAGGATCAGCGTGCGGCCGCGGACACCGCACACGCCCCGCGACAGATCCGCCAGCGGGGTGATGGCCCGGCCGGCGGCGCGCATTGCCTCGGCAAGGCCGGGGGACTCACGTTCGATGACGTCGCGCGTCGCCTCCGGGGTGACATCGCGAGCGGCGAAGCCCGTCCCGCCGGTCACGACGATCAGGGCGGGTGCGTGGTCGTCGTCGGCAAGCAGGCGCAGCAGCTTGGCGATCACGTCGCGCTCGTCGGGCACGACGTAGGGGGTCTCCACGGGATCGGCGACGCCACGAGCGAGCAGCACGTCGATCAACGCCTGGCCCGACGTGTCCGTCGCGGTTCCCTGCGACACCCGATCGCTGCACACGACGACCGCAGCCGTCGGCAGTCGAGCAGCCGTGTCCACGAGGGCCCCTGGCGTTGGCGTGTCAGCCCTCGTCGGGGGCTTCGGGGTTGCCGATCCAGCTCATCATGGAGCGCAGCTGACGGCCGACCTCTTCGATCTTCTCCGCGCGGCCGGCCTTGCGCATGGCCGAGAACTCCGCGCCACCCGACTCCACCTCGGCCACGAACTTCTTGGCGAAGGAGCCGTCCTGGATCTCGGCCAGGATGTCCTTCATCGCCTGGACCGAGCTGTCGTTGACGACGCGCGGCCCCGAGACGTAGTCGCCGTACTCAGCGGTGGTCGAGATCGAGTAGCGCATCCATGACAGCCCGCCCTCGTACATCATGTCGACGATGAGCTTGAGTTCGTGCAGGCATTCGAAGTAGGCAACCTCCGGCTGGTACCCGGCGTCGACGAGGGTGTTGAAGCCGTTGATGACCAGCTGGCTCGCGCCGCCGCAGAGCACGGCCTGCTCGCCGAACAGGTCGGTCTCGGTCTCTTCCTTGAACGTGGTCTGGAGCAGCCCGGCGCGCGTGCACCCGATCGCCCAGCCGTAGGACTTCGCCAGTTCCAGCGCTCCGCCAGTCGCGTCCTGCTCGACGGCGACCAGGCCCGGCGTTCCCTGGCCGTCGGTGTACTGGTGGCGCACCATGTGGCCCGGCGACTTCGGTGCGATCAGGAAGACGTCGACGCCTGCGGGGGGCTCGATCAGGCCGTAGTTGATGTTGAAGCCGTGGCCGAACACCAGCGCATTGCCAGGCTGGATCGCCTCCCGAAGGCCGTCCTCCCACGCTCGCTTCTGGTGAGTGTCCGGCAGCAGGATCACCACGACATCTGCCCAGGCGGCGGCATCGTTGGTGTCCATGACCGCCAGCCCGGCTGCCTCGGCCCTGGCCCGACTGGCCGAGCCCGGGCGCAGCCCGATGCGAACGTCGACGCCAGAGTCCATCATGTTCAGCGAGTGCGCGTGGCCCTGGCTGCCGTACCCGAGGACTGCCACCTTCTTCGACCTGATCAGGTCGGTGTTCGCGTCGGCGTCGTAGAAGATGGTGGCGGCCACGGAGGGCTCCTCGTCAGGGAAGTGAGCGGGCAGCGTAGGCGCCGCCCGCAGGGCCAGCCGAACCCGAACGGACGCGGCCGGACGCCGTGCGCGCGATCCCTCGTCCTGTTGGGTGCCGAGCCGTGGCCGTGGCAGACGCCGCCGCACCCGGGCAGGGCGTCGGTCGGGGCTTCAGGAGCGGCGGCTCCTGAGCATCAGGGCGGCGACGATGACCTGCACACCGCCGTAGACGCGGGCCAGGGCCGTGGCCGTGAGGCCCAGGGCCAGCGTGGCCCCGCTGAAGGACCCGAGCAGGGCTGCGGCACCCAGTCGCAGCCCCAGGCGCCAATCGGTGTAGCCGCTGCGGGCGTGGCTCAGGGCTCCGGTCGCGGCGGTCGGGACGATCACGGCCAGCGAGGTCCCTTCGGCGACCTGTTGGCCGTAGCCGAACGCCAGCGCCATCAAAGGGACCATGATGATGCCACCGCCCACACCCAACACCGATGAGAGCACGCCGGCTGCCAACCCCCCGCCCAGATGCAGCAGCACCAGGCCCGGGTCGAGGTCGGGGCGGAACAGTCCGTCGGTCGCTCCCTCGCCACCACTGCCGCCGAACACCAGGAAACGCAGGGCCAGCAGCAGCACGACGCCGCCGAACGCCCGACGCAGCCCGGACTCCGACATCCGAGGAAGCAGCGCGGCTCCCAGCCAGGCGCCGAGGATCGCCCCCACCGCGAGGACCGCGGCCCCCGGCCACGCCACCGCTCCGTCGACGGCGAACCGGGCCGATCCCGCGAGCGCCGCCATCGTCACCGCGACCAGGGAGGTCGCATGGGCGACGTGCTGCGGGCGTCGCAGGACCAGCGCGAGGACGGGGACCAGGAGGATCCCGCCGCCCACGCCGAGCAGCCCGGCGATCATGCCCGCCGCAAGCCCCGCCGCGATCACGATGCCCCAGTGGGGCTCGGCGAGCACTGCGGGCACCGGGGTGCTGGCCGGGTCAGACGCTGTCACGGGCGCGTCCAGCGGGGCGGGTGTGTCCATCAGGGCTGGCTCGTCGGAGGGTCGGGGCATCGGGCGCATCCCCCTACCATCCGGCGACGCGCGGCCGAACCGTAGGCCGCAGGGACAGGATCATCTCGTGGGCGAGTTTGTCAGGCTCGAGGTCGACACCGACACGCTGGTCGGCACGATCCGCATCGAGCGTCCACCGATGAACGCGATCTCCTCGCAGGTGGCCGTCGAACTGATCGAGGCAGCTGACGAGGCCAGCCACAGCGACGACGTCCGCGCGGTGATCGTCTGGGGTGGGCCGAAGGTCTTTGCTGCGGGGGCGGACATCCTGGAGTTCCCCACCTGGGAGTACGCCGATGTCAACGGCCGCGCGGGAACGGTCCTGCAGCGCGCAATGGATCGCATCGCCCGGCTGCCCATGCCGGTGATCGCCGCGATCAACGGGTACGCGCTTGGCGGTGGCTGCGAGCTGGCGCTGGCCTGCGACTTCCGGTTCGCAGCGCAGAACGCCAAGCTGGGCCAGCCGGAGATCCTGCTGGGCATCATCCCGGGGGCCGGCGGGACGCAGCGACTGCCTCGACTGATCGGGGTTGCGCGCGCCAAGGAGCTGATCTTCTCCGGTCGCATGGTGGACATGACCGAGGCCCCCGGCATGGGCCTGGTCGATGCGGTGTTTCCCGCCGACGACGTCTACCCCGAGGCACAGCAGGCCGCAGCCCGCTACGCCGCCGGGCCATATGCGCTGCGCCTTGCCAAGCAGGCAATCGACGAGGGCCTCGAGGGCCCGCTCGATCAGGGGCTGCGGCTGGAGCAGCACCTGTTCGCGGAGTCCTTTGTCACCGATGACCGTCGGATCGGCATCGCGTCGTTCATCGAGAACGGTCCCGGCAAGGCCGAGTTCAGCGGCGCCTGACGCCCCCGACTGCCACACGCAACCTCGAAGGAACGCCGATGTCCCAGGATCTGTCCATCAAGGAGAAGCAGGCCGCCTACCACGACCACGAGGCGTCGACGTACGAGGACAAGTTCAGGATCTCCTACGACGACCGCTGCATCACCTACGCGCTCGACCGCTTCCGCAAGGCCGTGCCCGAGGGCAAGGTGTTCGGGCGCATCCTGGAGATCGGCGCGGGCACGGGGTTCTTCTGCGTGAACCTGTTCCTCGGAGAGGCCATCGGTGGCGAGGTCCACGTCAGCGACATCTCGCCGGGCATGCTCGAGGTGTGCAGGCGCAACGCCAAGGAGCACGGCCTGGACGTGGTCGCGCGGGTCGGTGACGCCGAGGCGCTGCCGTATGACGACGACTCGTTCGACCTGGTCATCGGCCACGCGTTCATCCACCACCTGCCGGTTCCCGGGCTGGCCCTGCGCGAGATGGCGCGCGTGCTCAAGCCGGGCGGCCAGCTGGTGATCGCCGGCGAGCCCACCGAGCTGGGTGACCGGATCGCGACGGTGGTCAAGCGTGGCTCGTGGCGGGCTTTTCGGGCGGCCACGGCGGCCCCGGGGCTGCGCGGCCTGCGACGCGCCTCGATCGCCAACAGCCGTGACCCGGAGACCGCGATCCTGGCTGCACTGGAGCACGAGGTCGACCTGCACACCTTCCGGCCACAGGACGTTGCCCACATGGCCGACCTTGCCGGGTTGGTCGACGTCCGCGTCATCACCGAGGAGTTGACGTCGAACTGGTGGGGCTGGGCGGCCCGCACCATCGAAGGCTCGTTGCGCGACGGTGTCGTCGGGTACCAGTGGGCCATGGCCATGTTCAACGGCTACCGGGCGCTGAACTGGTTGGACGAGAAGGTCTTGACCCATGTCGTCCCGGATCGGTTCTTCTACAACCTGATCCTGACGGGCACGAAGCCGCAGGCCTGATGTCCGCCCCCGACGACGCTGCGACGCCGACCGTCCCCGACGAGTCGGTGACCGCCCCAGTCGCCAAGGAGTCAGGCGTCGGGGTGCGCGAGATGCTTGCCGAGCTGAGCCCCGGCCAACGCGACGACCTCGCCCAACAGGCCCACGCCGCTGCCGTCGACGCGATGGTCAGGGCAGAGACTGCCGGCGAGGGACAGCGTCGTCTGCAGGCGTTGCTGCATGACCTGGCCCCGGACCTGGTGGCGGACTTCGGTGAGGCGCTGCAGCCGCTGTGGCTGCGCCCGCCGATGCGGCGGCGCTATCCGCGCTACGGCTGGCGCGGGGCGATCGACCGCGCGGTCAAGCGTCGGATGCTGACGCCGGAGTACCTCAACCTGTATCGGCGCTATGCCATCCATCGGGTGGACCGGTTCGTCCACGGCCAGGACGTCGTGTTCCAGGGCATGGTCTTCACCGGCAAGCGCGTGGAGTTCCGTGCCCGGCGCGACCACGGCCGGTTGGTGCTCGGGCCATGGTGCTGGATCGGCAACGACAACAAGTTGCGTGCCCACGAGGGCCAGCTCACGCTGGGGCCGAAGGTCGTCATGGGACGCGACAATGTGATCAACACCTACCTCGACATCGAGATCGGTGAGGCGACGATCATTGCCGACTGGGTCTACATCTGCGACTTCGACCACCGCTACCAGCGCCTTGACATCGCGATCAAGGACCAGGGGATAGTCAAGTCGCCGTCACGCATCGGCGCTGACGTCTGGATGGGCGAGAAGACGACTGTCCTGCGCGGCGTCAACGTCGGGGACGGCTCGGTTGTCGCCTCGCACTGCCTGGTGAACAAGGACATCGCACCGTTCTCGATCGCCGTCGGCGTGCCGGTGCGTGTGGTCAAGTCACGACTCCCCGCCGGCATGACGCCCGACGAGGGACTGGACTGCATCCGCCGTGGCGTGCCGATCCCCGGCGATCCGCTGGAGGGCTGAGGATGGGCGACGAGCAGCCTTCCACGCGTCGCCGCGTCCCGCTGACGGACCGCTTGCTTGGCACGGGCGAACGCCTGGGGCTGTGGACCCTGCCCATGTTCCTCATCGTGGGACTGGCCGGTGCGGTGCTCGCTGGCACGATCGCGGTGGTCTGGTACTCGCAGCAGGTGACTTCGCTGCGCGACGAGATCCGCGACGCGCGCGACGACCTGCAGGGTGCGGTCGAGCGCGTCGAGGTCGCTGGCGACGAGGCCTTGACCGCGATCGAGGACGAGGTTGCTGCGGTGCAGGAGGTGCTGACCCGCAACCTCCCGATCGAGCGCGCCGAGGACGTGGGCCTGGTCCTGGTGCGTGCGACCGTGCGCGATCCAGCGCCGCCGGCGGCAGCCGCGCCTCAACCGGACCCGTCGCCAACGGAAGCCAGCACGCCGCCGGCGTCGCCGGAGACGTCGCCGTCACCGTCGCAGCGCCGTCAATCGAACGCCCGATCCGAGCCAGCCGCCGAACCCGAGCCAGCCCCGCAGCCGTCGGACTCGCCGGCGGACCCCGAGCAGGAATCGCCGGCACCGGCACCGGCACCGGCACCGGCACCGACCTCGAGCGCGACGACCCGCCTGGGCAGTGCATTCGCGGTGGCCCGCGACGGGGCGGCAACATTCTTCGTGACTGCTCATGCCGTCGTGGCCGATGCGGGGTCGCCCGGCGGCGTGCTGGAGACAGTGGAGATCATCCTGCCATCGGGCCCGGTCATCGCGACCGTCCATGCCTGGGACCAAGGGCGCGACCTGGCACTGCTGCGTGCCGAGGCCGGGTCCGTGGTCATCGCGCCATGGCGGCCGGTGGATGACCCGCTGGCGCAGGGTGAGCGCATCGTCGCGGCGGGCCTGACCAGTTCGGGCGACCTGCTGCGCCTCTCGGGGACCGTTGTCTTCAGCGACGTGTCGCTGCTCGTGGATGACCTGGACACGCCGACAACGGTGATCGGTGGTCCGGTGGTCGACCTCGAGGGACGAATCGTCGCGATCCGCAGTTCCGCGTATGCGCCGTTGGACGGGATCATCGCCGATGTGCCGGTGCACTTGCTGTGCGAACGCCTCCTGCGCAACTGCCAGGACGTCCAGGACGGTCAGAGCGACGCGGCCGACGAAGGTGCAGGCGGCTGACCGACCGTGGCCGACCGAGCGGTCGCCGAGGCCTCGTGTGCGTTGCCACTCATGCTGGGGTCGAAATGGCCGATGATTCGAGGGACTGCCCAGGCCAGGAGGTGCCGTGCCGTCGGCGGACTTCGTGTTGGATGCCTGGGCCGCGGTGCTCCTGCTCACCGACGAGGGACCGGTGGCCGAGCGCCTGCGCACGCTGACGCATGACCGCACCATCATGGACTGGGTGTCCGTGGCTGAAGTGCTGGCAGCGTCCGAGCGCGAGCAGGGCTCCGACCTCGCCGAACAGGCGTCGACCTTGCTGCGCGCTCGGCTGGCACTGATCGTGGAGATCGACCCGTCGCTGGCGCAGTTGGCCGCCCAGGTGCGCGCCCGGTACGACGTTGGCCTGGCGAATGCCTTCGCCATCGCCACCGCCGTGCACTACGACGCCGTCCTGGTCAGTGCCAACGCGGAGGTCCTGCTCGAGGCAGGGGAGTGGCGAATCGAGGACCTGCGTCCCTACCTGGCCGGCCAGAAGGGCGCGAAGCCAGCGACCGGGCCTGCACCGGCGCCCACGCGGCAACCTTCCGACCCGCGACTGCAGGGCCGCCTGCGGACGAGGTCCGCGACCGAGCGTGTGCAGGGCGGGTACGGACGGCACTGAGCGCCACGCTCGATTGCCTCGGTCGTCGCCGCGACGAACGCGGGGGCGCCGTCAGTCGCAGTTGCCCAGCACGATGATGCAGGGTGGCGATGCAGGCCCGGTCGGGTCGTCCGATGGGCTGTCGGTCGGGGTGTCGCTGGGATCGGCTGTCGGCGCGTCGCTCGGCTGGTCGGATCGCGAGGGCGTTGGCGTCGGACGACCGGCTGGCGGGGCGGGTGCGCGCGTGTCGGCGGCCGACTCGCCGGGCTCGAGGAAGTCGGTCTTGGCGACGTCGGCGAGGATGCGTTCGGCGGCGGCCTTCCAGATCAGCGCAGGCAGCGTCCCGCCCTGGACCCGGGCGAAACCCTCGATGTCACGCAGGGGGTCGTTGGACTCCGCGTGCCCGACCCACACTGCCATGGCGAGGTCCGGGGTGTAGCCCACGAACCATGCGTCGCGCTCGTCGTTGGTCGTGCCGGTCTTTCCCGCCTGTGGGCGGCCGATCTGGGCGCGGCGGCCGGTCGTGCGTTCGACAACGCCCTCGAGTGCCTGCGTCGTCAACCGCGCGATGTCCGGGGCCAACATCCGAAGGCACCCGGCCGTGTCAGCGTCCGCCAGTTCGCGTGGGCGGTTGGCCAGCATGGCCTCGCCCGGTGCGCGCAGGACGACGGGCATGTCGGGCACAACGGTGCGTTCCTGCGGGGGATCCAGGATCTCCCCGCGTCGGTTGGTCAGCGAGACCACCGACCGGGCGGGGCAGTGCAGGCCGTCGTTTGCCAGCGTCGCGTACGCCGACGCCATGTCCAAGACGCTCGCCCCGAACGTGGCACCGCCAAGCGCGACGGCGGGCACGGCGTCGATCTCATTGCGCACCCCCAGCCGATGGGCGACATCGATGATCGCATCAGGCCCCAGGCGACAGCCAAGGCCCTGGAATGCGGTGTTGATGGACCGCGTGAGGGCCTCCGACAAGGGTGTCTGGCCCCCGGGCCCGGACACGGTCCACGGCTCGCCCAACCGGCCACCGCAGTCTTCGGGTTGGATCGTCTGGACACCCGGCGTGCGCACGTTGGCGTCGTGGCGGATGCCCGACTCCAGTGCCGCAATGAATCCGAACGGCTTGAAGGTCGAGCCGTTCTGTCGGCGACCCTGCGTGGCCAGGTCCTGCTGGCGGGCGCCGAAGTCACGCCCTCCGTACAGGCCCAGGACGTCGCCCGTGCGCGGATCGATGGCCACCACGCCGGCGTCGACATCGGCATTGTCGCCAACCTGGCGCGGCAGGATCTCGGCCACCGCATCCTCGATGGCAGCCTGGACATCTGGGTCCAACGACGTGGCAATCTGCAGCCCGCCGGACAACAGCACGTCCTCCCCGATCGCGGCATCGGCGATCAACTGCTTGCGGACATACTCGGTGAAGAAGGGGTAGAGCACGTCGGGCGGTCGCCGATCCTCGACGACCATTTCCTCGTCGATCGCCTTGCCGAACTGCTCGTCATCGAGGAAGCCGGCCTCCGCCATGGTGGCCAGGATGCGGTCGCGTCGTTCCCGCGCACCGTCGGGGTCGATGCGGGGGTTGCGCACACTGGGCGCCGGGAGGGCCTGCGCCAGTGCGGCCCCCTGCGCCGCCGTGAGCAGGGCGGCCGATGTGGCGAAGTACTCCTGGGCGGCGGCCTCGATGCCGTAGGCACCCTCCCCGAAGAACACCGTGTTGAGGTACGCCTCGAGGATTTCGGACTTGCTCAGGTCGCGCTCGAGCTGGACCGAGATCACGGCCTCGCGGACCTTGCGGATCACCGTGCGTTCGTTGCCGACCCCCTCGAAGGCATTCTTGACGTACTGCTGGGTCAGGGTCGATCCGCCCTGTTCGATCGACCCGGTGCGCACGTTGCGAACCACCGCGCGCAGCAGGGACACCGGGTCGACGCCGCCATGTTCGAGGAAGCGGACATCCTCGCCGGCGATCACGGCGTTGCGCGCCCCGATGGAGATGCGGTGCAGCGGGACGACCTGGCGGTCCTGGGTGGACGTGAAACGCGCGATCACGTTGCCGTCGCGGTCCAGCAGCACGCTCGGAGCGTCGAGTTCGCGCCGGTCGGGGATCTCCCACCTGGCGTTCAGCGCGACGAAGGTTGTCAGCGACAACAGCAGGGCAAGGGTGATCGTGAACGACAGTCCCACGACGACCGCGCGCTTCAGCAAGGTGGCCAGGCGGATGTGCATCGTGGGACGGTACGGCGCACCGCGTGCCAGCGGGCTCCCCGCGCTGCCAGACCACCCCCGCGGTTCATTGAACCGCCGCGACCGCTGCACGGCGCCCGCGGTTCAATGAACCGCGATCTCGGAAGGCGCAGCCGGCGAGGTGATCGTTGACCAGGCCCATCGACTGCATGAAGGCGTAGGCGGTCGTTGGCCCGACAAAACGCCACCCGCGACGCTTGAGGTCCTTGGCCAGGGCCGTGGACTCCGGCGATGTCGCGGGGAGGTCGCGGATGCGAGCGGGCGCAGTCCGAGCTTGCGGCGCGTACTGCCAGACGAAGGCATCCAACGATCCGACGTCGTCGACCAGGTCGAGGCAGGCGCGCGCATTGGCGATCACGGCCTCGATCTTGCCGCGGTGGCGCACGATGCCGGCGTCAGCCAACAGACGGGCCACGTCCCTGTCACCGAAGGAAGCGACCGTTGCTGGGTCGAAGCCGGCGAACGCTGCGCGGAAGTTGTCGCGCTTGCGCAGGATGGTCAACCACGACAGGCCGGACTGGAACGCCTCGAGCGACAGCTTCTCGAACAGGCGCACGTCGTCGTGGGTCGCCACCCCCCACTCGGTGTCGTGGTAGTCGAGGTAGTCGATGTGGGCACCCGGCCAACCACACCGGGGCAGGCCGTCGGACCCGATGATCAACCCGTCCGCCATCCGCTGCACCTCAGCCGGCAAGTTCGCCCAGTTCGAGGATGGGGGCCGCGTGCAACAGGGGCCGCAGCGGGGGGCGGCCCTGGTCGCGGAGATCCGCCTCCTCGTCGATTGCGCGCTCGTACACCTCGGCGGTCGTCGTGGCCACGCGCTCCCACGTGAAGCGATCGTGGATCACCCGGGCCGCACGTTGCACCAGACCGCGGGCAAGCTCCCGGTCGGTCAGCACCTCGACCAGTGCGGCGGCGAGGTGCTCTGGGTCGTCGGGACGCACGCGCAGGCCGGTGTCGCCGGCGGCGACGATCTCGCGCAGGCCACCGGTATCACCCACGATGACCGGCGTCCCACACGCCATGGCTTCGATCGCCACCAGCCCGAACGGCTCGTAGATGCTGGGGGCGACGGCGACGTCCGCAGCCGCATAGTGCAGGCGCAGCTCGTGATCCTCGAGGAAGCCGGTGAACGTGACCTTGTCCTGGAGTCCGAGCTCGTCGACGATGCCCTTGAGCTGGTCGGAGTACGTGCCCACGCCAGCCACGTAGAAGTGCATGGGGCCCAGCTCGTGTTCCAGGACGCTGAGGGCATGCAACACGGTCTGCACGCCCTTCTCGTACTCGAGGCGCCCGGCGAACAGCACCATCTTCTCGCCGTCGCGGACCAGCGTGGATCGGAACGCGGCGACCTCGTCGGCTGGTAGGGCGAAGTCCGCCACCTCGACGCCGTTGTTCACCACGTCGAGCTTGTCCACCGGGAGCTGGAAGATGTCCGCGACCTGGTCGGCCATGTACTGCGAGCACGTGATGACGCGGCGAGCCTCGTAGGTCAGCCACCACTCGACCTGGTGGATGAGCTTGTTCATGGGGCCGGGCAGCCAGCCCTGATGGCGGCCGTACTCGGTGGCGTGGACCGTGGCGACGACGGGCACGTCGTAGGCCTGCTTGATCCCGGCGGCGGCGTAGGCGACCAGCCAGTCGTGGGCGTGCACGACGTCGATCTCGGTGTCGCGCAGGAGTCGGGTCGCCGCGGCAGTCATGGCGTTGTTGAAGGCGAGGACCCAGGGGATCAGGTCGGTGAATGGGATCACTGGCGGTGCCTCTGGCACCCGGATCACGTGCACGCCGTCCGCGGTGACCTCCTCGGCCGGGGCGTCCGGGTGGTCGCGCGAGATGACGTGGACCTCGTGGCCGGCGGCGACCAGTGCGCGCGACAGCGCCGCGACGTGGCGGCCAAGGCCGCCGACGACGCGTGGCGGGTACTCCCAGGACAGCAACAGAACGCGCACGAAGCACCTCAGGGGTGACCGGGACGAGGGCGCAAGCCTACGGGTGGGTGCTCGCCCTGGCACGGGTTGGGCGCTCACCGTCAGGCGCCGCCCGCCCGATCCTCGGCAGGGTCGGCTGCTCGCGTGGGCCCGCCGGGTGTTGCGCCGACGGGGTCTGCGTCCCCGTGCAGGGGCGCCGCATCGGGAACTGGGCCGGGGGCGTGGCCGCCGTAGGGCATCTCGGCCGCCAGCAGATGGACGATGAACCGTGCACCGGGATCGGCTGGCTGATGCGCGATGGTGCCCCCAAGTCCCGTTGCCAGGTTGCGCGCCAGGGCAAGCCCGACCCCGAGCCCTCCCCGTACGCGGTCCATGTGGCCCACTTCCTGGGTGAAGGGCTCGAAGAGCTGGTCCGCGAACGCGGGGTCGACCCCAGCCCCGTGGTCGCGCACGTCGATGCGGACGCGGTCGTCTTCGCGTACCGCGCTGAGCTCGATGCGTCCCCCGCCGTGCGTCGTCGCGTTGTCCAGGACGGCCCGCAGGAGGGCGTGGGCCATCGGCTCGTCGGCGAACACCCACAGGCCGGACACAACGCCGGAGCGATCGACGTCGGCCGTTCCGTTCAGGGACGCGACGGCGGTGTCCAGCAATCCATCGAGCGCCACGGGGGACCGTGAGTCGTCGGTCAGCAAGGCAGCGGACGATGTCACGACGACCTGCATGTCATCGATCAGGTGAGCGAGTGCGTCGGTCGATCGGTTCAACCGTTGCACCATCTCGTGGCGCTTGTCCGGCGTCAGGTCGTCCCACTTGCGCGCCAGCACGGTGCTCATGCCATGGGCCCGGGCGATCGGCGAGCGCAGTTCGTGGGTCATGATCGCCGTGGCTTCGCGTTGATGGTGCGCGGCGCGCGTCAGCCTTTGGTAGGCCAGGGCGACTTCTTCGGCGTTTCTCACCGACCGGGTCCAGAGTGCAGTGACGATGCTCATCCCCACGACGATCGCGACCAGTTGCACCCACAGTGATCCCGCGAGGGCGGATGAACTGGGGTCGAGTTCGGCAGCACCCGCGCTGGTCTCGACCTGCCAGTCGGTGTCGCGCACCGGGCTGGTGGCCACCAGGTCGTCCGAATCCTGGCGTGGTGTCCCAACCAGGACGTCCCCATTGCGGTCGACCAGGCGATGCCGCAGTTTCTCCTGCCCATCGGCCAGTGCAACCGCGATGGGCGATCCCCGCAGGTCGAACCCGGTGGCGTACACACGGCGGGATCCGTCGGCAGCGCGGTAGGGAACGGCCACCGACGCAAGGACCTCCTCGGGGCCCCCGAACACCAGATGGCTGAGCGCCACCTCACCGTCCAGGGCGTGTTGCAGGTTGGGGAGGGCGACAAGCGCCTGGTCGAGCGTCACGTCCAGGTCAGTGTCGATGTCGTCCACGCTCAGGCCCAGAAACTCACGCCTCGCCACGTCGATCACGGCGCTGAGTGGTGACTCCGTGAAGGGAGAAGCCTCGTCCAGTGCGCGGCGATCGATCGCGCCGGCCAGCAGGGTCGCGGCGGTGACCTCCAGCTGGCGGACTTCCCGGGCGATGAGGCGTTCCAGGCTGGCTGCCGTGGTCGCGGCCGCTCCCGTGACCTGCACCTGCAGGGCGTCACGCGTGCTGCGGTGGTCCTGGATCGTCATCCCCATCAGGGCGACCGTCACGGTGAGGGCCAGACTCCACCCGATCAGGCGGCGCACTGGCGACCTGGTCGGCTTCGGCGCTTGGCCACGTCGACCCGGCAAGCGGGTCCACCTCGAGGTTGTCGTCATGGATCCCGTCCCCCAACGGTGCGACCGAAGAGGCCGAAGCCCCTTCGAGGTCCCGGACACCTGGCCAGAGAACCACGTTTGACGGTGCGTTGGGTGGCGCTTCGTCCAGGGTCTGCAGACGGATCGCACTTGCGACCTCGGAGGTGTCCGCGGATCCGTCGATGACGCGGACCAGGGTGTTGACGGCATCGAGGTGACGGCCGAAGCGCTCCCAGGCGTAGTCGGGGCTGTTTCCCCGAGTGATCAGGAACGGCCAGTCGCTGCACTGCAGCAACAGGATCTCCCGGAGCAGCTGGCGGCGATTCTCGGCGTCGCCACCACCCGCTTCGAGCGCGGCCCGGCCACGGGCCTGGGCGTCGCGCAGGTCGCGCCACATCGGTCGCAGTTCCTCGGTGGCCCACGTGGCGTGCCCCTTGGCGAAACCCCACGACGATTCTGGCAGGGCAAGTCGTTGGGTTGCGCGGCGCCGGTCCCGGCGGGACTGCAGGGTGGTCGTGCGCAGGTCCGGTGCCGCATGGACGCCGCGCAGGACCGCTTCCAGCCACGCTGGTCCCTCGTACCACCAGTGCCCGAACAGCTCGGTGTCGTAGGCGGCCAGGACGAGCGCGCCCGGACGCGGCGCGGTCACCTCGCCCAGCACCTCGATGAAGTGGTCGGCGTGAAGCTGGACCTGTGCCGCGGCCCGATCCGGTTCGTAGACATCCTTCTGGTCCGGCGGGCGTTGATGGTCGGTCACGCGCCACGAGGGGTGCGTCTTCCACGTGCCGTGGGCAAAGAAGTCGCGGTACCACTGGTTGCCCGGATAACCCTCGGTCGGCGACCACACGTGGTAGGCCACCGAGAGGTCGCGGGCGAAGGCGACGACATCGGACTCGCCGATCAGGACGCCGTCGTGGACGACCTCATACGGGTCCTGGGCCGACGGGTCCGAGACCTCCGGGCGTCGGGTCCAGTCACGTTCCTCGCCGCCGGCGGCACGCACGACCGTGGCGGCATCCACGACGACGTGGCGGATGCCGTGGTGGGCGTAGAGCTCCTCCAGGCCCGGCAGGACCGGCCCAGAGCGCACGAGTGTTGGCGTGCCGTGCCCGTCGACGTCGTGCGGCTCGACTGATGGATCGGCCACCTGGCTCCTGGGTCGGTAGCCGCACTCGGGTGCCCAGATCCCGGTGGGCCGGCTGCCCGCCCATGACGCGTGGTGGTCCAGCCCGATCGCCAACTGCGTGTTGATGAAATCGAGGTCGTCGGCAAGCGGGAGGTAGGGGTGGGTGGCCGGCCCACCCAGCAACTCGATGACGCCGCGGTCCTGCAGGTCGGCCCAGACGGCCAGCAGGCCGCCCGCCTGTTCGACCCCTTCCCAGAGGTCCAGCAGGCGGCGATGATGGCGCCAGTGGTGGGTTGCCAGTTCGGTGACGGCCGCCCCCATGTGACGGACCCAGCGCTGTTCCTCGGCACGCCACATGCCGTCGGCGATCCAGGTGCCGACGTCGTTGCGCAACCGCGGATCGGCGACCTGGCTCGCCACCAGGGGTGTGACGCCCAAGGTCAGGACATCGCGATGGCCCTCGTCGGCGAGGCGACACAGGATGTCGGTCACCGGCAACCACGACGTGGCCCAGGCCTGGAAGAGCCATTCCTCGCCCACCGGCCAGACGCCGTGGCCCTTGAGCCAGGGCAGGTGGGTGTGCAGGACGAGGGCCAGCTCGCCAGCGGCGGGCTGGGTCATCGGACGACGCAACGCGCGAGCAGGTCCAGGCTGCGGTCCAGGTCCGCAGCCCAGGTGGCTGTCGACACGTCGGCTTCGGCTCGGACGTCGAACCACGACGGCTGCACGGAATGGACCGTTGCGCGCAGGTCAGGATCCCACGCGGCCGGTTCCCCGGCGATCAGGAGGTCGGTGAAAGATGCGCCGGCGCGCTGCTCGAAGGCAGCCAACAAGGCCCCGTGGTGGAGCCCAAGCAATTGCACGACGTCCAGCCCGGCCCGCGTCAGCTGGTCGCGCAACTCCTGGGCCGTGAACTCCAAGGTGTGAAACGGGTTGGTCGGGGTGTCCTGACCGGGGGTGAAGGTCAGTCGATTGGGCGTGGCGATCCAGATCTCGCCTCCGGGGCGGGTCACGCGGCGCAGCGATGCGAGGTAGCCGGGGATGTCGTGGAGGTGCTCGATGACCTGGAAGCTGACTGTCAGGTCGACCTCGTCGTCGTGCAGCGGCAGTGCCATCAGTTCAGCGGCGTGGGCAACGATGCGGGCGTCAACGGCGTGGGTGACGCGGATGTGTTCGACCACGGTGGGGTCGAGGTCGACGCCGATCACGCGAGCTGCGCCTGCGTTGGCCAGCAGGCGCAGTCCGTAGCCCTCGCCACAGCCCGCATCCAGCACCGTCGCCCCGGCGAAACGATCGGTGATGGCCGCGCAGGCCAGGTTGTAGGCGACGACGTGGCGCTGGAACCAGTAGTTCTCGTCGGGGATGCCGGGCAGGGTTCGCTCGCCCGTCAGGATCAGCGCCGGCGCCTCGGGCCGGGTGGCGCGAGCAGCCACGTGCGGGCTGGTCGGTGGCGTCGGCGAGGTGGTCATGGCTTGGCAGGCTACGGCGCACGCCCAGCGGGCTCGGATCCAGGCGCCGGCCTGCCGTGCACCGCGCGGGGCTGGCTGCGCGGCCCGGCGCGTGGCAGGACGTGGCCCGGCGATACGGTCCGCGCGCCCACTGCACCGCTCCACGAACGAGAGGCCTCCGCCCGATGAAGGTGATCGTCCCCGTCAAGCGTGTTCCGGACACCGCCGGCGCCAAGACCATCGACCCCAACGACAAGACCGTTGATCGCGATGCCAGCGAAACGGTGTTGTGCCCGGTCAACGAGTTCGCCATCGAGGAGGCCGTTCGTCTCAAGGAGAAGGCGGGCGCCGAGGTCAAGGTGCTGATGGTCGGCCCCGCCAACGCCCAGCCGATCATCCGCAAGGCCTTGTCCTACGGCCTCGACTCCGCCGTGCAGGTCACCGACGACGCCATCTCGGGCTCTGACGCCCTGGGCACAGCCAAGGTCATCGCCGCGGCCCTGCAGGCCGAGGAGTTCGACCTGGTCATCTTCGGCAACCAGTCCACGGATGCCCGGACCTCCCTGGTCCCGGCCGCGGTCGCAGAAATCCTTGGGCTGCCCAGCCTCACGTACGCGCGGTTCCTCGAGGTCGACGGCGACAAGGTCATCGTCCACCGCGAGCACGAGGAGGGCTACGACGTCGTCGAGGCCACCCTGCCCGCGATCGTGTCGGTCGTCGAGGCGATCAACGAGCCGCGCTACCCGTCGTTCAAGGGGATCATGGCCGCCAAGTCCAAGCCGCTGGACGTGAAGTCGTTGGCGGACCTGGGCGTGGATGCTGGTGCCGTCGGCCAGGCCAACGCCGCCGCGACCATGTACGCGTTCCAGCCGCGTCCGCCGAAGGCGGCCGGGACCGTGGTCGAGGACGACGGCTCGGGCGCAGCCGCCGCCCAGCTGGCGGACTGGCTCCAGGAGAAGAAGTTCATTTGATCCGCGTCGGGAGCGAAGCGACCAAAGCGGCCCCCAGGGGGAATCAGACACAAGTCCCGATGGGGGGCCGCGCCGCAACTGGGGTTTGAACGCTCCGAGCAAGATCCCAAGAGACTTGAAGGAATGGCAATGAGTGAGCTCCTGGTCCTGATCGACCACACCGACGGCAAGCCGCGCAAGGCCAGCCTGCAGCTGCTGGCCGCCGCACAGAAGATCGTCGCCGACACCGGCGAGACCGTGTCCGCGGTCTGGCTCGGCGAGGGCGGCAGCGACAACGCCGGCGTGCTCGGCAATGCGGGCGCGACCAAGCTCTACACGTGGGACTCCGCCGACGCGAAGGGCTACGTGACCCTGCCGCAGGTCGAGGCCCTCCAGCAGGTCATCGCCAGCACGGGAGCGATGACGCTGCTGTTCGCGTCGACCAACCACACCAAGGACGTCGCGGCCCGCCTGGCGATCCGCGAGGACGCCGGCGTCATCACGGACGTGACCGGCCTGGCGGTCGAGGGTGGCCGGCTGATCGCGACCAAGGAAGTCTTCGGTGGCGACACGATCACCCAGTCCAGGGTCTCGGGAGACAAGTTGCAGCTCATCGGCATTGCTTCCAACGCGTTCCCCGTCTCGGAGACGGGTGCGGGTGCTGCTGTCGTCGAGTCGATCGGCCTGGACCTGAGCGACGCGGCCAGGGCCGCCGTGGTCGTTTCCGTCGAGAAGCAGGGGTCGGTCGACCGTCCCGACATCGCAGAAGCAGCCATCGTCGTTGCCGGCGGCCGTGGCCTGGGCAACGAAGATGGCTTCCGCCTCATGGAGGAGCTGGCAGACACGTTGGGCGCCGGTGTCGGTGCCTCGCGCGCCGCGACGGATGCGGGCTGGTACCCGCACCGCTACCAGATCGGCCAGACGGGTCGCACGATCTCGCCGTCGCTCTACCTCGGCAGCGGCATCTCCGGTGCCATCCAGCACCGGGCGGGGATGCAGACGTCCCAGCACATCGTCGCGGTGAACAAGGATGCGGAGGCCCCGATCTTCGGCATCGCCGACTTCGGCATCGTGGGTGACCTGTACAAGGTCGTTCCGAAGCTGATCGAGGAGATCAAGGCCCGCAAGGCCTGAGCTCACCCCGCCGCCCTCGATGCCAGGAGTCCGTGTTGACCGCCCACTGGGACCGTCGTTCCACCTCCGAGCATGATCGGGTCGAGAACCTGGCGCTGGCACGCTGGTTGCCGTCGGTGGCCACCTTCACGTCACACTGGGCCCACCTTGCCCGTCACCTCGGGATCGATCACCACGAACTCGACGACCGCAAGGACCTCGACGTCTTCCCCACGTCGAGGGAACGCGACCTCATCGCGGCTGTGGGTCCCAGCGGGGCGGGCCTGGTCCTGACGCCCAACGAGGACCAGGTCAAGGCACGCGCCGACACCGCGACGCTGTTCACGATCGCCCGGTCGATCAGGCGTGGCGGCCAGGCCGGCAAGCGCTTGGCGTTGCTGGAGCAGTACAAGCCGATCCACGTCCACCAGCGCGATGCCGGGGCTCTTTCGATCGCCTACAGCCGCGCTGACCTCGATCGACTCCACCTCGCTGGTTCGCGGGCAGCTTCCGTGCTGGGCATGGACGACAGCGACTACCTCGTCAATGCCGTGCCCGGCGGACCATCGCTGGACTTCTGGGGCGTCTACCACCTGGGGCTGGGCGCCTCGATCCTGGCGTTGCATCCGCGTGGGCACGGCGACGGGCTGGACGCGGTCGTCGACGCCTTCCACCTGCTGCCGACGACCGCGGTCGCCGTCGCCCTCGACGACGCCATCGACCTTGCCAACCTGCTCGCCGAGGCACGGGCGACGGTGGACCGGGTGCAGCGGGTCATCACCGTCGGACCGCCGCCGTCGGACGAGGTTCGCTCCCAGATCTCCGAGGCGTGGTCGTCGGCCGGTGCGCACGCCGACGTCCGGGTACGAGCGCTCTGGGGCCCCTCCGAGGGCCGCTGCCTGTGGGCCGAGCAGGCCGACTCGCCGGGGTCACTGGTGACGTATGGCGATCTGGATGTCATCGAGGTGGTCGACGCGCTGACGGGTGCGCCGACAACCGGGGGCGGCGACCTGGTCATCTCCAGCGTCGGCTGGAACGGCACTGCCCTGGTGCGTTACCAGACGGGCGCATGGGTCGATGGCATCACGCGCGAGCCGGATCCCGTCACGGGTCGGACGGCGCCACGGATCATGGGTGACGTCATCCCCGACGCATGGCAGCCCACGATCTTGACCGAGGCCGGACCGTCGCGGATCGACCTGCGAGGTGTTGCGGCAACGGTTGCCGGGTTCTCGTCGGTGGGCAGTTGGGTCGTCGAGGTCCGCAAGCCGACGACGCGCATCAAGCACGACCGTGTGCTGGTCGAGGTCGCGGGCACGTTGTCGGAGTCCGATCGAGCGCGGTTGGAGGGGGCGTTGCCGGCGGCACTCGGCGTAGAGCCCACCAGCTTGAACGTCCACGTCGACGTGCACGCCGTGCGGGCCCGAGTGGACGACCTGGGCTCGCACTTCGCCGACCTGCGCTGAGGCCTTCTCCGGGATCCTGGAGTTGTCTCAGGCGGCCGCGGATGGTGGATCGACGAGCGCCGCCAACGTGGTGGCGATGTCCTCGGGCAGGCACCGATGGAGGTCGGTCCCCTGTAGCCACCGCGGGATTGGCCGGTGGCGGGGGACGACGATCGGGCAGGTGAGTTCGTCGGGACCAACCCCACCGAGGTCGAGGGCGGCCAGCGTGTGGAGGCGTCGGATCGTGGCACCCAGGGGGCGTGGCACCCACGACGGTGCAAGGACGAGCCCGACGGGGTCCACGACGGGCACCAGATCACGCACGGCATGCACCGACCGGCCGCCAGCGGCCAGCACCAGCCGGGCTCCGTCCAGGTCGGCCTGGCGCCGCACGAACGCTGCGAGCGCCTCCCACCAACCACGGCCCGCGTCCCGGCCGTGGGAAACGTCCAGGACGGCCAGTCCTGCGCCGACGAGGGAGCGCGCGACCACGACGCCATCAAGGTGAGGGCCGAGCACGACCACCGCAGGGCGAGCGGCGTCCGGTGGCAGGAGGAGCGTCGCCGGCTGATGTCCCCCATGCACGGGGACGACCACGCGGTGCAGGTGGAGGCTCATGGATCCAGTGGCTGGCCGGCGTCGCGATCGCCAGGTCGCGTTTCGCGCGACGGTAACCGGGCCACGGTGTCCGGCTCGCCGTTAGCTTGGATTCTCGTACAGGGAATCGGCCCCTATGTCGTTGTGGGTGGGCCGATCTCGATGGTGAGGGTGCGGTTGTTCCACCAGGGGATCTGGACTGGTGGGATCTTGGCGGTTCTCAGGACCGGGGAGTAGGTGCGGTTGTTGAGCCGGGCGGTGATGCCGTCGGGGCCGATGGTGAGCCGGCCGCGGGTGGAGACGAACCGGCGCCAGATGGTGTCGGGGGTGGCCTGCTGGTAGCCGGTGAGTTGGCGGCGCAGCAGGTCGTAGGCGGCGTGGGCCCACACGGTCAGGGTGGTGTCGAGGTCGACGTTGAGCGCGACCGATGAGGACAGCGCGTCGAGGTGGAAGCTGCGGATGGCTTCGGCGAGGCGCTGTTCGATGGCCATGCGTTTGGCGTAGCGGTTGACCAGCCAGCCGGCCTTGGCGTCGACGTCGTTGGTCAGGATCAGGGTGGGGTGGTCGTGGCCGAGTCCGCGCACCGCGATCTGACGTAGTGGTGTGGGGCAGCCCCGGACGGTGACGGTGTCTTCGTGGACCTCGGGCCGGCGGTAGCGGCCTTTGCGGTCCAGGGTCACGGTGGTCCAGGCATCATCGGGCAGGGCCTCGAGCTGGGCGATGACCTTGGGGGAACGTTGACGCAGCGTGAGAAACCGGATGCCTTCG
>Ga0326597_10000893_pt1 | contig 50568 bp, 41 predicted proteins | sample RVTome_12_FD_203789 | JGI IMG/M metagenome (GOLD analysis project Ga0326597, IMG submission 203789) | Soil microbial communities from uranium-contaminated site in the Upper Colorado River Basin, Wyoming, United States - RVT100D185 | ecosystem: Environmental > Terrestrial > Soil > Contaminated >... | reverse complement strand
AGGAGCACTGGCCGCGCATCCGGGAGGAGTTGCTCAACGAGACGTACGCTCCCCAACCGATCCGGCGGGTAGAGATCCCGCCAACAGGTCGATGACTCCGAAAGCCGGACGGGAAGGGCGTACGCCTGCTGGGCATCCCGACGGTTCTGGACCGGTTGATTCAACAGTCGATCCTGCAGGTGTTGACCCCCGTCTTCGATCCCCACTTCAGCGAGAGCAGTTACGGCTTCCGCCCGGGGCGAGGGTGCCACGACGCGGTCGTGGCGGCCCAAGCCCACGTGGAAGCCGGATATCGCTTTGTGGTGGGTATGGATCTGGAGAAGTTCTTCGACCGCGTGAACCACGACATCCTGATGGGCCGGATCGCCAAGCGGGTGGCGGACAAGCGGTGCTTGAAACTCATCCGGGCGTTCCTTACCGCCGGGGTGATGGAGAACGGGTTGGTCAGTCCGACGGACGAGGGGACGCCGCAGGGCGGTCCCTTGTCGCCCCTGCTGTCGAACATCGTGCTGGACGACCTGGACAAGGCGCAGGAGCGACGCGGGCACCGGTTCGTGCGGTACGCGGACGACTGCAACATCTACGTCGGAAGCGAACGGGCGGGGCAGCGGGTGAAGGAGAGCATCTCTTCCTTCATCACGAAGAAGCTCAAGCTCAAGGTGAACGGGGAGAAAAGTGCGGTGGCGAAGGTTGGGGAGCGTGGGTTCCTGGGCTTTAGCTTCCTGAACCGTAAGGAGCCAAAGCGGCGGATTGCGCCCAAGGCGATCAGGCGGTTCAAGGAGCGAGTCCGGGGGTTGACGCGGCGGACCCGGGGCATCGGCATCGGTCGGATGGTCGAGCAACTTGGGAACTATCTGATCGGCTGGCGAGGATACTTCGCCTACTGCGAGACGCCTTCGGTGCTTCTGAGGCTAGACTCGTGGATCCGGCGGCGGTTGCGCTGCGTCGTCTGGAAGCAGTGGAAGCGGGGGCGCACCCGGTTCGCGGAGTTAAGGAAGCGGAAGGTGAGCAAGGATCTGGCGGCCAAGACCGCCGGGAGCGCTCACGGCCCGTGGAACCTAAGCCGTAGCCCGGCCCTAAGCGTCGCACTGCCGAACGTCTGCTTCGCCTCACTCGGTCTTCCGACATTGGCGGCGCGGAGGATCGCTTAACCCACCGAACCGCCGTGTACGGACCCGTACGCACGGTGGTGTGACAGGGAAAGCGGGTGACCGCCTACCTATGTAAATTCGCTCCACGGGTCGTGGCTTGACTCCGCGGGTCCCACTCCCGAGAATGGGGTCGGGAGCGCGTGTCGTCGTGCGATCGCATCGGGTAACGCGGCACCGGGGAGCAGCGGGGACGACGCCATGCGGGAAACGGACGCGGACCGGGCGGGAGGGATGGCGGAGCCGGTCTTCCGCGCGCGCGGCGTTACGAAGGTCTACGAGATGGGAGAGGTGAAGGTGCACGCCTTGCGCGGCGTGGATCTGGACCTCTTCTCCGGAGAGCTCGTCGTGCTCCTGGGCCCCTCCGGCAGCGGGAAATCGACCCTCCTCAACATCCTCGGCGGGCTGGACACCGCGACCGGCGGGACGGTCGAATACCTCGGCAGGGAGCTGACCCGCGCGACGGACCGGGAGCTCACGGAGTACCGTCGCCGGCACGTCGGATTCGTTTTCCAGTTCTACAACCTCATCCCCAGCCTGACCGCCCTCGAGAACGTGTCGGTGGTGACCGACATCGCCGCCCAGCCGATGCGGCCGGAGGAGGCCCTCGGCCTGGTGGGGCTCGCGGACCGGCTGAACCATTTCCCGGCGCAGCTCTCCGGAGGAGAGCAGCAGCGGGTGGCGATCGCGCGGGCCGTCGCCAAGCGGCCATCCGTGATGCTTTGCGACGAACCGACGGGCGCGCTGGACGCCGCCACCGGGATCGTCGTCCTCGACGTGCTGGAGCGGATCAACCGGGAGATCGGGACCACCACGGCGCTGATCACCCACAACGCGGACATCGCCGGGATGGCGGACCGGGTGGTGCGGGTCGGGTCGGGGGTCATCCAGTCCGTGGAGCGGAACGAACGGAAGAAAGCTCCGCGGGAGATGCGGTGGTGACCCCGTGAAGACCCTGCGCAGGAAGCTGCTTCGGGATCTCTGGGGGATGAAGGGGCAGGCCCTCGCGATCGCGATGGTCATCGTCAGCGGCGTGGCGACCTACGTCATCTCCGTGACCACCCTCGACTCCCTTCGCGAGACCCGGGCCGCTTTCTACCGGGACTACCGCTTCGCCGAGCTGTTCGTCTCCTTGAAGCGCGCCCCGGAGAGCGCGGCGGAAGCCGTGCGGGCGATCCCCGGGGTGGACCGCGTGGAGACCCGCGTCGCCGCGTGGGCGACCCTGGACGTACCCGGGTTCACGGAGCCGGTCCGAGGGCTCCTGCTCTCCGTTCCGGACGCCGGCGAGCCCGCGCTGAACGCGCTGCACCTTCGGGAGGGGCGTGCCGTTGTCCCGGGCCGTGACGACGAGATCATCGCCGGCGAGGCGTTCGCGCAGGCGCACCGGCTGCGCCCCGGGGATCGGATCGGGGCAGTGATCCACGGCAGGCGGAAGGCGCTCCGGGTCGTCGGAATCGGCTTGTCTCCGGAGTACGTGTACGAGGTGGGGCCCGGCGCGGTCTTCCCGGACCCGAAGCGGTTCGGCGTCTTCTGGATGGGCCGGAAGGCGCTGGCCTCGGCGTCCGGGATGGAGGGGGCGTTCAACGATCTCAGCGCGACGCTGAGCCCGGGCGCCTCCCGACAGGACGCGGTGGGCCGCGTCGACGCGGTGCTCTCGCGCTACGGCGGGCTGGGGGCGTACCCGCGGGACGACCAGGTGTCCCACCGGTACCTGACCGAGGAGTTCCGGCAGCTGGGAACGCTCGCGTCGATCTTCCCCGTCATCTTCCTGGGCGTGGCGGCGTTCCTGCTGAACGTGGTCGTCGGGCGCCTGGTCAGCCTGCAGAGGGACCAGATCGGCATTCTGAAGGCGTTCGGCTACTCGAACGCGGACGTCGGGATGCATTACGTGAAGCTGATCGTGCTGATCGTCCTCGTCGGGGCGGCCGGCGGGATCGGGGTGGGGGCGTGGCTCGGGCGGGGGATGACCCGGATGTACATGGCCTTCTACCGGTTCCCGCACCTTCACTACGAGCTTCGCCCGGCCGTGGCCGCGACCGCCGGGCTGGTGAGCGTCGCTTCCGCCGTGCTGGGGGCGCTCCAGGCGGTCCGGAAGGCGGAGCGGATGACCCCCGCCGAGGCGATGTTGCCGGAGCCCCCGGGCCGGTTCCGGGTGACGCTGCTCGAGCGGCTGGGCCTTCGGCGGCTCCTGTCGCAGCCGGGCCGGATGATCGCCCGGAACGTCGCCCGCCGACCGTTGAAGTCGGCGCTGTCGATTCTGGGGATCGCCTTCGCCTGCGCGATCCTCATGCTGGGGAACGTGCAGGAGGATGCCGTGGGATTCATGGTGGACACCCAGTTTCGCCTGGCGCAGCGGGAGGACATGACGGTATCCTTCGTCGAGCCTGTATCGGCGCGGGCGCTGTCGGAGCTCCGGAGCATCCCGGGTGTCTGGTATGGCGAGCCGTACCGGTCGGTCCCCGTCCGGCTGCGGTTCGGCCACCGGAGCTGGCGGACCGCCGTCCAGGGGTTTTCGGGCGGCGGATCTCTCCATCGCGTGCTCGACACGAGGCTTCGCCCCGTGGCGATGCCCCGGGAGGGGATCCTGATGACGGACTACCTGGCGGAGCGGATGGGGCTGCGGCCGGGGGACCGGGTGAGCGTGGAGGTGCTGGAAGGTGCCCGCCCCGTGCGCGACGTTCCGGTGGTGGGGCTGGTGGGGGAATATTTCGGGGTGAACGCCTACATGGACCTTCGCGCCCTGAACCGCTTGCTGGGGGAGGAAAACGCGATCTCGGGGGCGTTCCTTTCCGCCGACCGGGCAGACCGGCAATCGGTGTACGATGCCCTCAAGGGGATGCCCGGAGTGGCGGGGACGGTGGTGCGGGTGGACGCCATTCGCAATTTCTACGAGACCATGGGGGGGACGCTGCTGCTGTTCACCTTCGTCATCACGCTCCTGGCGGCGAGCGTCGCCTTCGGGGTGGTGTACAACAGCGCCCGGATCGCCCTGTCCGAGCGGGGCCGGGAGCTGGCGAGCCTTCGCGTGCTCGGGTTCACCCGGGGAGAGATATCCTACATCCTTCTGGGAGAGCTCAGCCTGTTGACCGTCGCCGGGATTCCGGTGGGGTTCCTCATCGCCGGGGGGATGACCGCCTACATCGCGGAGAGGATGAAATCGGACCTCTACCGGGTCCCGATGGTGATGGAAGGATCCAGTTACGGGTTCGCCGCCGCGGTCGTGATCGTGTCGGCGCTTCTTTCCGGCCTCCTGGTGCGCCGCCGCCTCGACCGGCTCGACCTGGTGGCTGTTCTGAAGACGAGGGAGTGACACGCCATGCCGTGGCGTCAGCGCATCGTCCTGGTCCTCCTGCCGCTCCTCGCGGCCCTGGGACTTCTCTGGGCGTTCCTCCCGCGTCCGGTCTCGGTGGAGACAGCGAAGGTTTCCCGGGGTCCGCTGCGGGTTACCGTCGAGGAGGAGGGGAAGGCGCGGCTGAGGGACCGGTTCGTCGTCTCCGCCCCCGTGACCGGATACGCCCGGCGGGTGGATCTCGAGGTCGGTGACCCCGTGGAGCGTGGGCAGGGCGTCGCCGAGATCGATCCGATGCGGGTGGAGGGGCTCGACCCGCGGGCCCGGGCCGCCGCGCAGGCGCGCGTGTCGGCGGCCGGGGCGGCGCTGCGCGTGGCGGAGGAACGGGTCCGGGAGGCGACGGCGGCCGACGAGTACGCGTCGGCGCGTCTCGCGCGGACCCGCCGCCTGACCGACGCGGGGCTGACGACGAAGGATGCGTTGGAGCAGGCGGCATCCGAGGCCAAACGCGCGAGCGCCGCGACGAGGTCGGCGGAGGCGGCGACGGACGCGGCGCGGCACGAGCTGGAGGCGGCGAACGCGGAGCTGATCCGGGCGGGGACGTCCGACGGACGGCAGGCCGGCCGCGTGACGGTCCGGTCCCCGGCGACCGGCAGGGTGCTGGCGGTGCGGCACGAAAGCGAAGGGGTGGTCCCGGCGGGGACGCCGCTGCTGGAGATCGGTGACCCCGGCCGCCTGGAAGTGGAAGTGGACGTCCTCTCCGCGGACGCCGTGCGGATCCGTCCCGGGACCTCGGTAAATTTCGAACGTTGGGGCGGGGACGTTCCCCTGGAGGGGAAAGTGCGCGTGGTGGAACCCGTGGGGTTCACGAAGGTGTCCGCCCTCGGGGTGGAGGAGCAGCGGGTTCTCGTGCTGGTCGACATCACCTCCCCGCGGGACGCGTGGAAGGGGGTCGGCGACCGGTATCGGCTCGAGGCGAGTTTCGTCCTCTGGGAGGAGAAGGAGGTGCTGCAGGTACCGGCGGGCGCGCTCTTCCGGACCGGGGACCGGTTCGCCGTCTACGTCTTGGAGAAGGGTCGCGCGAAGGAGCGGACGGTCGAAATCGGCCGACGGAACGGGATCGCGGCCCAGCTGCTCTCGGGACTGGCGGAAGGGGAGACGGTGATCCTTCACCCAGGCGACGCCGTGGCGGATGGGAAAAAGGTGCGCCCCCGCCAGCCCTAGCCCCCGGCCAGCTTTGCGGTGTAGCCGCGGCGGGCAAGTTCCGCCACGATCGCCTCACGGTGATCGCCCTGGATCTCGATCACCCCGTCCTTCGCCGTTCCGCCCGTGCCGCAGCGGCGCTTCAGGTCCGACGCGAGGTTCCGGAGGGCTTCCCTCCCGAGCGGGACGCCCGACACGGTGGTCACCGTCTTTCCTCCGCGGCCGTTCACCTCCCGGCGGACGCGGACGATCCCGTCTCCCGCGGGCGCCGGTTCCCCTTTTCCGCAGCGGCATCCGGCCATGGGAAGCCGGCACTTCGGGCAGACAAGCCCTCGCTCCGTGGAGTAGGCCAACACCGGATCGTCCCGCCGTCCTCCCACGTCACACCCTCCGCGCGCTGGATACCGATCCTCCCATGGAATATAACAATACGAAACCCGGATGTCCTTCGGGGAATCCTGTATATAGATAAGATCGAAATCATCACGGAGGCATGAAAATGAATCCCGGCGAACTGGAAGCGGTCGCGCGGTCCCTCGTCGTACCCGGCAAGGGGATTCTGGCGGCGGACGAAAGCGCCCCGACCATCGAGAAACGGTTCAAGGCGATCGATCTCCCGTCCACGGAGGAGAACCGGCGGGCGTACCGGGACCTCCTCTTCACGACCCCGGGCGTTTCGGAGTTCATCAGCGGCGTGATCCTTTACGACGAGACGATCCGGCAACGTTCCGCGGACGGGACGCCCTTCCCGAACGCGCTCGAACGGCAGGGGATCGTACCGGGGATCAAGGTCGACGAAGGGGCGAAGGCGCTGACCGGGTTCCCCGGGGAGAAGATCACCGAGGGGCTGGACGGGCTGCGGGGACGCCTGCCGGAATATCGTGCTCTGGGCGCACGCTTCGCGAAATGGCGCGCGGTGATCGACATCGGGGCCGGGATCCCGACGCGGTACTGCATCCAGGCCAACGCCCACGCGCTCGCCCGGTACGCGGCGCTCTGCCAGGAAGCGGGACTCGTCCCCATCGTGGAGCCGGAGGTCCTGATGGACGGTTCTCACGCGATCGAGCGGTGCGAGGAGGTGACGACGGAGGTGCTCTCGATGGTCTACGCGGAGTTGACGGCCCATCGCGTGGCTCTCGAGGGTACGCTGCTCAAGCCCAACATGGTCGTTTCGGGGAAGGGGTGCACGGACCAGGCCGCAGCGGCGCAGGTCGCGGAAGCGACGGTCCGAACCCTGTCGCGGGTCGTCCCGCCGGCCGTCCCCGGCATCGTCTTCCTCTCCGGGGGCCAGACCCCGCGGCAGGCCACGGAGAATCTGAGCGCCATGAACGCGATGGGGAAGCACCCATGGGAACTGAGCTTCTCCTACGGGAGGGCGCTGCAGGATCCGGTCCTGAAGGCGTGGAGAGGAAAGGCGGAGAACGTCCCTGCGGCGAAGGAGGCGTTCCTCCTTCGGGCGACGCTGAACGGGGCCGCGCGGCGCGGGGACTATTCCCCGTCGATGGAGGCGGCGTAGGCATACTCCATTCCCCCGGATGGATGTATGATCGCTGCAGGGGACCGCGCCATGGGGGGGTGATCCATGCCAGGATGGCTGCAACGGGTCGGATCGAAACCCGTGGTGCGGAAGGGATTGATCGCGGGGGGGGCGGTCGTTCTGGTCTACGCCCTCTTCGGATTCCTCGCCCTCCCGCCCATCCTCAAATCCGTCCTTCCGAAATCCCTCTCCCAAACGCTCCACCGTAAGGCGACGATCCGGGAGATTCGGGTAAATCCCTTCGTACTGTCCGTCTCCGTCCGGGGACTCACGATCTCCGAGCGGGATTCCCCGGGGACATGGGTCTCCGCGGAAGAGGCCTTCGCGAACCTTCAACTGGCGTCGGTGATCCGGGGAGGCCCCGTCCTCACCGAACTGCGCCTGTCCCGCCCGTACGTGAACATCGCGCGCCGTCCGGACGGATCCTACAACTTCACCGATATCATCGATGAATTCAGCAAAAAACCGGCGAAGGAAAGCAAGCCGTTAAAGTATTCCTTTAATAACATCCGGATTCTCGACGGGAGCATCGACTTCGACGATGGCCCGAAGAAGACGCGACACGGGGTCCGGGGGATCAACGTCGGCATTCCGTTCCTGTCGAACCTCCGGTATTACGTCGACCGGTACGTGCAGCCGTCCTTCGCGGCGGTCGTGAACGGTGAGCCGATTTCGCTCAAAGGAAAAACCAAACCGTTCAGCGAGTCGCTGGAAACCACCTTCGAAGTGAACATCTCGGACCTCGACATTCCGCACTACCTCGCCTACGTTCCCTTGAAAAGGGAATACGAGATCCCCTCCGCGCTCCTGGACGTGAACGTGGTCGTGTCCTACGCACAGCACGCGGACAATACACCCATCCTCCGCGCGGAAGGCGACGTGACCCTGAGGGAGGTTCGCGTCACGGGGAAGGACAAAAGCCCGATGATCCACCTCCCCAACGTGAAGGCGGTGATCTCCCCCTCGGATCTCGCCGCACGCGATTTCCGCCTGGCGGCCCTGCAGGTCAGCGACCCCGAAATCGACGTCTCCATCGATCGTAACAAGAAGTTGAATTTTTTGTCTTTAATTCCTGAAGAAAAAAAGATAAATGAGGTGGGGAAAAAGAAGGAGACGACCCCTTCAAAAGAAGATCCGGGCGGAATGGAACAGAGATTCTCCGTCGACTCCATCCGGCTCACCGGCGGGAAAGTGCGTTTCTCCGACGCCTCGCGTGGAATGCCATTCCGGACGAAATTAGGGGATATCCGGGTCGACGTCGACGGGCTGGGCACCGAGTCGGGGAAGAAGGCCGTCGCCCTGGTCTCCTTTTCGACCGAAGCGGGGGAGACCGTCGAGCTGAAGGGAAACCTCTCCCTCTCCCCGACCGGATCGGAAGGAACGATCGCGCTCGCGAAGGTGGTCCTGAAGAAATATGCCCCGTACTACAGCGACGCCGTGCGGTTCGATATCGACCGCGGGTCCCTCGAGGCGCGATCCGGATACAGATTCACCAAGGGGGATGGCGGTCCGGAATTCCGGCTCTCCGGCCTGGGAGTGTCCGTGTCGAACCTTCGCCTGCGCCAGCGGGAGGAGAAGGCGGAGTTCCTCGTCATCCCCGGGTTCGACCTGAAAGAGGGCGAGGTCGACCCCGGAAAGAAAGAGATCGTGATCGGAGAGGTCGCCACGGCGAAGGGAACGGTGGCGATCCGCCGCTCCGCCACCGGAGAGACGAACGTCGCCCGTCTCCTGCCGGAGGAAACGCAATCCGCGGAGCGGTCCGCGGCGAACGGCCCCGCGGGGGAACCGTCCACCGGGAAAGGGCCGGACGGACCGCCTTGGAGGATCACCATCAAGAAAACGGTCGTCGAACGGTACTCCGTAAGTATCGAGGATCGCACCACGAATCCGCCGGTGGAGATCGCCCTCGACCGGCTGCGTCTGAAGGCGGTGAACGTCGCCACCGGCGGAAAACAGCGCGGCAGATTCTCCGTCTCCACCCTCTATGACCGAAAGGGAAGCGTCTCCCTGGGCGGCTCCATCTCGGTCGATCCTCCGTCGATCAACGCCAGGCTGCGGGCGAACGCCCTCCCGATCGGGCCCGTGCAGCCGTATTTCACGGAGAAGGTGAAGATCCTCCTGACGGGGGGGACGATCTCGGCGGAAGGGGACGTTTCGTTCGATGCCCCGAAGGACAGGCCGCAGCACACGGGGTTCCGGGGGGAGGTGTCCGTGAACGGATTCTCCTCCCTGGACAAGGCCCTCGGGGAGGAATTCCTTACGTTCTCCAGTCTCCACTTCGGCGGCGTGGAAGCGGCGTACCACCCGACGAGCGTCGCCATCCGGGAGATCTCCCTGACGGACTTCTACTCCCGGATCATCGTGCAGCCCGACGGCACGATGAACGTCCAGGGAATCATTGCGAAAGAGGACGCCGGACCGGACAACGCGGCGTCGGAACCTTCGCCGGCGGACGTGCCCCCGGTCCCTGCTCCCGCGGATAACGCGTCGCGGGCGCCCGGGGTTCCGATCCGGATCGACACGGTGACGTTCCAGGGCGGCAAGGTGAACTTCAGCGATCAATACATCAAGCCGAACTACTCCGCCAGCCTCGTGGAGATCGGAGGACGCGTCTCGGGGCTCTCTTCGGAGGAGGGCCGGCTCGCGGACGTCGACCTGCGCGGAAAGCTCGAGAACTCGGCGCCCATGGAGATCGTCGGAAAAATCAACCCGTTGGCGAAGGATCTCTTCCTCGATCTCAATGTGGATTTCCGGGACATGGACCTTTCGCCCGTGTCCCCTTACGCCGGACGGTACGCCGGGTACGGGATCGAGAAAGGGAAGCTCACCCTGAACCTCAAGTATCACATCGAGAAAAGGAAGCTGGAGTCGGTCAACAAGGTCTTCCTCGACCAGTTCACCTTCGGGGGGTCGGTGGAAAGCCCCAAGGCGACGAAGCTCCCCGTGAAGCTCGCGGTGGCGCTCCTGAAGGACCGAAAGGGGGAGATCCATCTCGACCTCCCCGTCACGGGATCGCTCGACGACCCGGAATTCAGCATCTGGGGAGTCGTCTGGAAGATCATCGGGAACCTCCTCGTCAAGGCCGCCACCTCGCCGTTCGCACTGCTGGGCGCCATCTTCGGGGGCGGGGAACAGCTCTCGTACCTGGAGTTCGACCCGGCCCACTTCGACATCCCCGCGGCGGAGGGGGGGAAACTCGTCAACCTCGCGAAGATCCTGCAGGATCGGCCGGGCCTGAAGCTCGAGATCGAGGGGCACGTGGACGTGGAGAAGGACCGGGAGGGGACGCGGGAGCGGATCTTCCGGCGGAAGGTCGCGGCGAAGAAGCTGGCGGACCTCGTGAAAGCCGTGCAACCGGCGCCGGCGCTGGACAACGTGCGGGTCGAAGCGGCGGAGTACCCGAAGTACCTGACCCGGGCCTACAAGGCGGAAAAGTTCCCGAAGCCGCGCAATTTCATCGGCATGGCCAAGGACCTTCCCGTTCCCGAGATGGAGAAGCTGATGCTGACGCACATCCGGGTGACGGACGACGACCTCCGGCGGCTCGCCATGGAGCGCGCCTCTCGCGTGAGGGACCGGCTCGTCGGTTCGGGGAAGGTGGAGCCCGGCCGGATCTTCCTCGTGGAGCCGAAAACCCTCCCTCCGGAGAGAAAAGAAAAGCTGCGGGACAGCCGGGTCGACTTCCGGATCAGATGAACATTCACGGCGGTGCGCGATGGGGAGGGAGCCGATGGCAAGGACACTGAATCCGGAAGAGCTTCGGAAGCCGTGCGACCCGAAGCGGTTCGGCTTCGCAACCACGGCGGAGGTTGCCCCACTCACGCGCATCGTAGGCCAGGGGCGGGCGCTGGAGGCGATCGATTTCGGCCTCGACATGCACAGCCTCGGATTCAACATCTATGTGCTTGGCGAGAGCGGAACGGGGAAGAGTTCCGCCATCCGCTCCTTCGTGTCCGAGAAAGCGAAGGGCGACCCCGTTCCACCCGATCGGACCTACGTGTTCAACTTCCGGGAGCCCGAAGTGCCGATCGCCCTTTCCCTGGCCCCGGGTCGGGGGACGGAATTCCAGCGCGACATGCTGGAACTGGTGGCCTATCTTCGTTCGGCGATCCCGAAAGTTTTCGACTCGAAGGAATACGAGCGGCAAAAGGGGCGGATCGTCGAGGGGTTCCAGGGCCGGCAGAAAGAGACATTCGGATCGCTGGAGGAAGAGGCGAAATCGAGGGGGTTCAGCGTTCGGCCCACGATCAGCGGTTTTTCCATCGTTGCGGTGGACGATACGGGAGAGCCGATGACGGAAGAGAAGTTCGCCGCGCTCGACGACGCGAAGAGGCGGGAATTGCGGGACAACGGGAAGCGGATCCAGGAGCGTCTCGACGACGTGGTCCGCGTCGTGAAAGCGGAAGAGAGGGCGGCGAAGGACGCGCTCGCGGCGCTGGAACGGGACGCGGCGTTGTCCGTGCTCGGACATCGGATGGAGGAGATCCGGGGGAAACACGAGGGGAACGAAAAGCTGCTGGCGTACCTCGACGCCGTCCAGGAGAACGTGCTGGAGAGGATCGAGGACTTCAAGAGCGGAGGGGAGGAGCCTTCCTCCCCGCTCCCGTTCCTGAAGATCGGCAGACAGGAACCGGATTTCTCCCGGTATTCCGTCAACGTGATCGTCAATAACGGGGCGACCAACGGGGCTCCGTGCGTCTTCGAGAGCAACCCGACGTACTACAACCTCTTCGGACGGATCGAACACCGGTTCCAGATGGGGGCCGCGCTCACGGATTTCACGATGATCAAGTCGGGATCTCTCCACAAGGCGAACGGGGGTTTCCTCGTCATCCACGCGCCGGATCTGCTTCGAAACATCTTCTCCTACGATGCGTTGAAGCGGGCGATCCGCAACCGGGAGGTGAAGATCGAGGATGTGTGGGAACAGTACCGCCTCGTGACGACCACGACGATGAAGCCGGAACCGATCCCCCTCGACGTGAAAATCGTGCTGATCGGAAACCCGGAGATCTACTACCTGCTCTACAACCTCGACGAGGAGTACCGCGAGCTGTTCAAGGTGAAGGCGGACTTCGATCATCGGATCGACCGGTCGGACGAGGGGATCGACCATTACGCCGCCTTCGTGGCGACCAAGGCGAAGGAGGAGGCGCTGATGCCCTTCGCCAGGGAAGGCGTCGCGCGCGTGGTCGACTTCGGTTCCCGGCTGGCGGAGGATCAGGAGAAGCTCTCCACGAAATTCAGCGACATCTCCAACCTCCTGCGGGAGGCGAACTACTGGGCGTTGCGCACGGGAGCGAACGTCGTCACGGACGAGCATGTGTCGCGGGCGCTTCGGGCGAAGGTAATGCGAAACAGCCGGATCGAGGAGCGGATGCGGGAACTCGCCGCGGAAGGGACCCTCATCGTCGAGACCGCCGGGGAACGTGTGGGGCAGGTGAACGGATTGGCGGTGTACGACATGGGCGACTACAGTTTCGGCAATGCATCCCGCATCACCGCCACCGTCTACGCGGGGAAGGGCGGGGTGCTGAACATCGAGCGCGAAACGAAGCTTTCCGGGAAGATCCACGAAAAGGCGGTTCTGATCCTGTCGAATTACCTCGGGCGCCGGTTCGCCCTGAAGGCGCCCATCACCCTGACCGCATCGATCACCTTCGAACAGCTTTACGGGATGATCGAGGGCGACTCCGCCACCTGCGCGGAGCTGTACGCGCTCCTTTCCGCGCTCTCCGGGGTTGCGGTCCGGCAGGGGATCGCCGTGACGGGTTCGATGGACCAGAACGGCGCGGCGCAGCCGATCGGCGGGGCCAACGAGAAGATCGAAGGGTTTTTCGACCTGTGCCGCCTGCGGGGGCTGGACGGGTCCCAGGGCGTCCTGATCCCGTCCCGGAACCGTCGGAACCTGGTCCTGAAGGACGAGGTGGTGGAGGCGGTCCGCCAGGGAACGTTCCGGATCTTCGAGTTCGACTGCGTGGAAGAAGGGGTCGAAGCGCTGATGGGAATTCCGGCGGGGGATATCGGCCCGGAGGGCGAATACACCCCGGGGTCGCTCTACCGGATGGTCATGGACCGGATCGGGGAACTCCGCGAAGCGGTGAAGGGACAGGAGCAGGAGGAGGAGAAGGGGAGTATGGAAAGAGAGGAATGACCGGACCTTCCGAAGACCGATCCCCCCCGTTCACCGACCCGGCGGTTTTTTCCTTCCCCGGAGATGCCGTTCGTGAATCCCCCGAAAGAATCGCTCGAGCCGATCCCGATAGGCGATGGTAAGGAAGACGACGACCACCGCCGCGCCGCTGAGCAGGAAGAACCGGTAATACTGGTGGTTCCTCAGGAACGTTCCTCCGAGCGTGAGCAACATGGTCCCGAGAAGACGCCCCGTCGTGGCGATGGTAAGAAACTCCAACGTGGTGAGGTGGCCCAGCCCGAGGATGTAGCAGAGATAATCTTTCGGAAACCCGGGGATCAGGAAGAGCAGGAAGACGAGAAACGCCCCCTTGTGGTGGAGCAGGTAGTCGAACCGCTCCATCGTCTTCGCGTCGACGAATTTTTCTGCCAGGGGGCGACCGAAGAAGCGCGAGAGGCTGAAGGCGAGGAACGAACCGATCGTCAATCCGACCGTGGAGAGCGCAGTACCAACGACAGGCCCGTAGAGGTACCCTCCCAGGACCCCCGACGCTTCCCCGGGGATGGGAGCGGCGACCACCTGGACGACCTGCAGCAGGATGAAGCCGGCGAATCCCCACGCGCCGAGGGAGTGGATCCATGCGATCAGTCGCTTCTGATCCATGAAAAAATGGAAGAGGCCGAGATGGTACAGGGAGAAACAGAGAACGAGGAACGCGAAGAGAAAGACGAGCGGTTTGACGAGGAATTTCAGCTTTTCCTGCAGAGGACCGGCCCCCGGTTGGCGTTGCGATGATCATACACGAAACGCGTCCGCGGGGGCGGTCCGATCGGGGATTTCGGCCCCGCGCCTACCGTTGGGAGCGGCCCCGGGAAGTGAACTGGTCCCGGTGTCCGCTCTTCCGGCCGCCGGGACCGGAGGTGGGGCGCGCCTCGTTCCCCGCGTGGCGGGAAACCCGCTCCGGAGGCGAAGGGGATACGGTCCGCCCCGCGGAGAGGAACGCGGCGTCCACGGAGATCATGAACGGCCGTGGTTTCGAAGGCGTCCGGCCCGTGTGGAAAACCGTCGGGGGCGCCGGCCTCGCCGGAGAGGCGAAGGGGTGGCCCGTGACCGCGGTCAGGTGCTTGCTCATCAGTCGCTCGATCTCGGCGAGCAGCGGTCGCTCCTCGAAGCCGCAGAAGGAGATCGCGGTACCCGACGCGCCGGCGCGCCCGGTGCGGCCGATCCGGTGGACGTACGCCTCCGGCTCGTTCGGGAGGTCGTAGTTGACCACGTGGGAGAGGTCGACGATGTCCAGGCCCCGGGCGGCGATGTCGGTGGCCACCAGGACCCGGATCGTCCCCTTCTTGAAGGCGGAAAGGGCGCGTTCCCTCGCCCCCTGCGACTTGTCCCCGTGGATCGCCTCGACGCGCACTCCGGCGCGGTGAAGGGTCCGCTCAACGCGATCGGCGCCGTGCCGCGTCCGCGTGAACACGAGGGCGTTCTTGATTTCGTCGTCGGCGAGGAGCGTTTTCAGCAGATCCGCCTTCGACGACTTCTCCACGTAGTAGAGACGATGATCCACGTCGTCGGCCGGCGCGGCATCGGCGGCGACCTGGACCCGCACCGGATCGCGGAGCAGGGTGGCGGAAAGACGGACGATCTCCGACGGCATCGTCGCGGAGAACATCAGCGTCTGCCGCTTTGCGGGGAGTTTCTCGATGATGCGGCGGATGTCGACGATGAAGCCCATGTCCAGCATCCGGTCCGCTTCGTCCAGGACGAAGATCTCGACGGTTGAGAGGTTCACGAGCTTCTGCCCCATGAGGTCGAGGAGGCGTCCCGGGGTGGCGACGAGGATATCCACCCCTCTCTGCAGCGCCTGCTCCTGGGGTTTCTGGCTGACACCGCCGTAGATGACGGCGTGCCGCATCCCGGTGTGTCGCCCGTAGTCGCCGAAACTTTCCCCGATCTGCATGGCGAGTTCCCTCGTCGGGGTGAGGACGAGCGACCGCACGACCCGGCGGCCCCGGACGGACCTGGTCTCCGCGGCGAGGCGGTGAAGGATGGGCAGCGCGAATGCGGCCGTCTTGCCGGTGCCGGTCTGGGCGGAACCGAGAAGGTCCTTCCCCTGGAGCACGTCGGGGATCGCCTTTTCCTGGATGGGGGTCGGAATCGTGTAGCGCATTTCCTGGACGGCCCGGAGGATCTCCGGGGATAAACCGAATTGTCGAAACGGCATCGTTTTCCTTTTTCTCCTGATGGTTGGGTGAGAGATGGTTGACGGACGAATGGCCTACGGGTCGACAGGTGCCGAGAGTGCCGGAATTGCCGAGGGGGTTTGGAGATCGAAGGGGCTCAAATCAACTGCAACGTACCATACCGCGCCTGGTGTTGCAACACCCTTCCCCGGGGTGTTCCTACGTCGCCAGCATCGCCGGATCCTCGATCCGACGTTCCCCGGCGAGGAGCCAGACGAGCCTGGCGCGGGGGTAGGGGGCGCCGATCGGGAGGTCGAGAGCGGCGATGGAGCCCTTGCGCATCGCGACCCCTTGGGGGAGGGAGAGCAGGCGGGTGAGAATGTCGCCAAGGTCCGGCTCGTGTCCGACGATGACGATCTCCGGTTCGGCGGGGAAATCGTCCAGGACAGCGTTCAGCATCGCGACGTCGAACCCGGGGGAAAGCCGCGGGTCCGCGAGGACTTCGCCTTCGTACCGGATCGCCTCGGACAGGATCTCCGCCGTCTGCACCGCACGGATCAACGGACTGGTGAGAATCCGGGAAGGTTTCCCCCCCGCCTCACGGAAACGGCGAGCCATTTCCCGGAAGGAGACGCGCCCACGGGCGCTCAGACAACGCGCCTCGTCCGGCATCGGGGGGACGCGGTTCAATGCCTCCGAGTGGCGAACGAGATAGATTCGCATGGTCGGCCTTACCGGCCTTCCGCCTCGAGGAATCGCTCCGCATCGATGGCGGCACGACAGCCGGCCCCCGCCGCGGTAATCGCCTGCCGATATACCTTGTCGTGCACGTCACCGGCGGCGAAGACCCCCTCGACGCTCGTTTTCGACCCGCCGCGCAGGACGACGTACCCGTTGTCGAGGACCAATTGCCCCTCGAAGATCTTCGTGTTCGGGTCGTGGCCGATGGCCACGAAGACGCCGTCGACCTTCCGGACCGTCTCCGAGCCGTTTTTCGTGCTCTTCAGCCGGACCGCGGAGACCTCGTTTTTCGCCGGGTCGAGGATGTCCGCGACCACGGTGTCGAGGACGAACTCGATCTTCGGATTGTTCCGGGCCCGGTCGACCACGATCTTCGAGGCGCGGAACTGGTCCCTTCGATGGACAAGGTGCACCTTCGAGGCGAACCGTGTGAGGAAGACCGCCTCTTCGAGCGCCGTGTCGCCCCCGCCGACCACGACGGTCTCGCGTTCCCGGAAGAACGCGCCGTCGCAGGTGGCGCAGGTGGATACGCCCCGCCCCATGAGCTTCTTTTCCGATTCCAGGCCCAGGAGCCTGGCCGATGCGCCGGTGGCGACGATGAGGGTGCGTGCCATGTGGGTGTTCTCCTCCGTGTTCACCGCGAAGGGACGTTTCGAGAGGTCCACGCCGACGACCGTTTCCGGGAGGTACGCGGCTCCGAATCGCTCGGCCTGCTTCCGCATCAGGTCGACGAGCTCGGGTCCCTGGATCCCCGCCGGGAATCCGGGGAAGTTCTCGACATCGGTGGTCAGCGTCAGTTGTCCACCCGGTTCGCGGCCGTCCAGCACGAGCGGGGCGAGGTTGGCCCGCGCGGCGTAGATGGCGGCGGTCGAGCCCGCGCAGCCGGAACCGAGGATGACGACATCGCGGATCATGCGGTGGGTCCCTCCCTTGGGGGGATGACTTCCCGAGCTTCCCTGTGTAAGAATACCCCTCGACAGGATCGAATTTCCACAACGAAGAAGGAGGATCGACCGATGGCCAGCAAAAAACCGTCCGCGGAACTGCTCGACCTTCTGAACCAGGCGATCGCCCGGGAGATCCAGGTTTCCGTGCAATACATGTGGCAGCACGTCCTCTGGAAAGGGGTCCAGGGGTACGCGGTGAAGGACGCCTTCCGGTCGATCGCCATCTCGGAGATGAAGCACGCCGAGGCGATCGCGGAGCGGCTGAACTACCTCGGGGGGATCCCCACCACGAAGCCGGCGCCGATCTTCCTCGGCACCACGCTGAAGCAGATGATCGAGACCGACAAGAAGGACGAGGAGACGGCGATCGCGATGTACAAGAAGATCATCCTGGTCGCCCGGAAGGAGGGGGACGAGACCACGGAGTTCCTCTTCACCAAGATCCTTTCGAACGAGGAGGAGCACCACGACATCTTCACCACCCTTCTCGAGAAGGATTGAAATAACGGCGGTGGGGATCACGAAGTGGAAAGAGGCGGGGTTCCCGACCGCGCGGTAGGACCGGCCCCGGTACGAGCTCCGCGCTGCCGGGGTACCCCCGCAGTAGGAAAAACGGGGGGCACGTGATGCGAGTCTACGTACCCAACGCTGATATGCGGGATTTATGAAACGCGACACGAAGGAAGATCCGCGCACCGCCGCGCGGGTCTCCGCCGCGCTTCTGCGATGGTTCCGGACGGCGGCACGCCCGATGGCGTGGCGGGAGACCCGGGATCCGTATCGTATCTGGGTCTCGGAGATCATGCTCCAGCAGACCCGGGTCGAAACCGTCGCTCCGTACTACGAACGCTTTCTCCGGAAATTTCCCGATGTGCGGTCCCTTGCGCGGGCGCCGCTGGACGACGTCCTGAAGGCGTGGGAAGGACTCGGGTACTACTCCCGCGCGAGAAACCTCCACCGGGCCACCGGGGTCCTCGTTGCCCGGCACGCCGCCAAGGTGCCGCGCACGGTGGAGGCGCTCGAGGCGCTCCCCGGGATCGGTCGATCGACGGCCGGAGCGATCGCCGCGATCGCCTTCGGGGCGGACGTCCCGATCCTCGACGCGAACGCGCGCCGCGTCGTCGCCCGTCTCTTCGCCGTCGAAGGGGATCTCCGTTCCTCCGCGGCCCAGAGCCTCCTGTGGAAACGATCCGCCAGCCTGGTGCGGAAGGGAAAGGGTCGGGACACGGCCCTCGCGGTGATGGACCTTGGCGCCGTCGTCTGCCTCCCGAATGCCCCTCGTTGCCCGGCTTGTCCCCTGAGATCCCGCTGTTCCTCCTACCACCGGGGACTCCAGGATTCGATCCCTCCGAAACGCGCGAAGAAAACCCTCCCGCATCACGACGTCGTGGCGGCGGTGTTCCGACGGACGGACGGCGCGCTGTTCCTGATGCGTCGCCCGCCCGACGGGCTCCTGGGAGGATTGTGGGCCCTCCCCTCGGGGAGGCGCGACCCGGGGGAGACCCTTGAGGAAGCCCTGCGGCGATCGCTTCGGGAGAAACTTCAGGTGCGCGCGGTGATTCAAAGGGAAGTGGGAGCCGTTCAGCATGCTTATTCCCACTACCGGATCACCCTTCACGGATTTTTTTGCGAGACGAGAGGGGGAGCATTGCCTGCGGGAGAGGGGACGGGGTGGCTCCCCTGGCGCGAGGAAGGGAGATTCGCCCTTCCGCGGGCGGACCGAACGCTGGTCGAATTCATCCATCGGGAGGAAGAACGATGAACATCCGAGAGGTTCTGAAGCCGGGAGGACGCGGCGTGATCGGGACCGCGTCCAAGGCCGGGGTGGTCAACATGGCGGTGTACGCGGTTCCCCATGTCGTGGACGATGAAACGGTCGCGTGGGGGATGACGGACGGCAGGACGTGGAACAACGTCAGGGAGAACCCGAACGCGTCCTACGCGTACTTCGCCCCCGGCGAGGGGTTCCCCGGCGCACGTCTCACGCTCACGCTTTCCCGCACGGAGGATTCGGGGGAGATGCTCGCGAAGATCCGGGAGCGGACCGCCGCCACGAGTTCCGGGAATCCCGAGGCGGTCCGGCACGTGGCGTACTTCAAGGTGGCTGAAACCCGCCCCCTTGTATAACGAAGCGGAGGAGACACGGATATGAAAATGATTGCGGCGGTTCTGGCGATGGCCTTCGCGTTCGCCGGGATTTCCCCGGCGCGGGCGGAGGTGAAGTCCGAAGTGGTGGAATATCGGCACGGGGATGTCGTGCTGGAAGGGTACCTGGCGTACGACGCCGCCCTCAAGGGGAAGCGCCCCGGGGTCCTGGTGGTACACGAATGGTACGGTCCCAACCCGTATGTACGGAAACGGGCGGAGCAGCTGGCTCGCCTTGGTTACGTCGCGTTCGCGTTGGACATGTACGGCAAAGGCGTGCTGGCGAAGGACGCGAAGGAGGCGGCCGCCCTGGCGGGAATCTACAAGGGGGACCGGACGCTGATGCGGACACGCGCCGCGGCGGGGCTGGATGTTCTCCGGAGCCGTCCCGAGACCGACCCGGGGCGTCTTGCCGCGATCGGATACTGTTTCGGCGGGACCACCGTGCTCGAGCTGGCCCGGAGCGGGGCGGACCTGGCATCGGTGGTCAGCTTTCACGGGGGGTTGGACACCCCGACTCCTGAGGATGCCAGGAACATAAAGGGGAAGGTGCTGGCGCTGCACGGAGGGGACGACCCGTTCGTCCCGGTCAAGCAGGTCCAGGCGTTCCAGGAGGAGATGCGCAAGGGAGGGGTGGACTGGCAGTTCGTTTCGTACGGCGGCGCCGTCCACAGCTTCACCAATCCCGGGTCGGGGAACGACAACTTGAAGGGGGCGGCGTACAACGAGCGGGCGGACCGCCGATCATGGGAGGCGATGAAGGCCTTCTTCGCGGAAACCCTCAAATGAAAGGGGATGCGCCTCCGGGGCGGTTCTTCGGGTACAATGATCCCCCGGGGTGCACCCACCCCGCCGTTGCCGTTCCCCGCCGTACGAAAGGAGGGCGATGAAGCGCGCATCCCTTGTCCTTGCCTTTCTTTTTCCCGCACTGGTGGCGATCGTCCCCGCCCAGGCGAAAGAGATCAGGATCGGCCTGATCACGCCGCTTTCCGGCGACGTCAAGACATTCGGGGAATCCGTCCGCAACTCTTTCCTGATCGCCGTCGAGGAGGCGAACGCAAGGGGCGGCGTCGCCGGGATGAAGATCACCCACGTCGTCCAGGACGATAAGAACGATCCCACGGAGGCGGCGAACGTGGCGAACCTCCTCGTGAACCAGCAGCGCGTGAAGGCGATCGTGGGGTCCGTCACATCGAAGACGACGATCCCGGTTTCCGACATCATCCAGTCGGCGAAGATCCCGACGATCTCCCCCACGGCGACGAACCCGAAGGTGACGGTGGCGGACGGGAAGCGGAAGGACTACATGTTCCGCGCCTGCTTCATCGACCCGTTCCAGGGGACCGTGATGGCGAAGTTCTCCCGGGAGACGCTGAAGGGGAAGAGCGCCGCGGTGCTGTACGACGCGTCGAACGATTATTCGAAGGGGATCGCCGAGATCTTCCGCGACACGTTCAGAAAACAGGGCGGCAAGGTGGCGGCCTTCGAGTCGTACGGGAAGGACGACGTCGACTTTTCGGCCCTCCTGACGAAGGTGAAAGCCTCGGGCGCCGACGTCCTCTTCCTGCCGGACTACTACAACAAAGTCGGCCTGATCGCCAAGCAGGTCCGGGAGAAGGGTCTCAACGTCCGGTTGGTCGGACCGGACGGGTGGGACTCGCCGGATCTGGTGAAGATCGCCGGGAGCGCCATCGAGGGCGGCTACTTTTCCAACCACTACTCCCCGGACGACCGGCGGCCTGAAGTCGTGGCGTGGGTGAAGAAGTACAAGGACAGGCACGGCCAGGTACCCGATGCCCTCGGGACGCTGGCGTACGACGCGACGAACCTTCTCCTCGAGGCGATCCGAAAGGCGGGGAGCGACGACCCGAAGAAGATCCGGGACGCCCTGGCATCGATCAGGGAGTTCAAGGCGGTCTCCGGAAAATCCACGATGGGCAGGGACGGCGACATGATCAAGAGCGCCGCGATCCTCAAGATCGAGGGCGGCAGGCAGAAGTTCGTGAAAATGGTGAACCCATAGAGTATTTTCTCCAGCAGGCGCTGAACGGCCTCCAGCTCGGGTTCGTGTACGCCCTGATCGCGCTGGGGTACACGATGGTGTACGGAATCGTGCGCCTCATCAACTTCGCCCACGGCGACGTCTTCATGGTCGGGGCGTTCCTGGCGTTCTACTCCGTCGAGAAGCTCCACCTGCCCTTGCCCGCGGTTTTCGTACTCGCCGCTGGAGGGTGCGCCTTCCTCGCCGTGGTCATCGAGCGGGTGGCGTACCGGCCGCTGCGAAGCGCGCCGAAGATCGCGGCGCTGATCACAGCCATCGGCGTTTCCCTGTTCCTCGAGTATTTCACCGCGCTCCACCAGATCTTCGGGCCGAACTATTACGCCTTCCCGCGACCCTTCCAGGTGGCATCCATCGAGATCGGCGGGATCACGGTAACCAACATCCAGGGGATCATCCTCCTTGCCACGCTCGCCTCCCTGGGGGCGCTGCAATATGTCGTCTACCGGACGAAGGTGGGCCGGGGAATGCGCGCCGTCTCCCACGACTTCGTCACGGCGGGGTTGATGGGGGTCAACGTCAACGCCGTGATCTCCTTCACCTTCGGCCTTGGGGCGGCACTCGCGGGGGTCGGGGGAGTGCTCTACGGGATCGCCTATCCGCAGATCAACACCTTCATGGGGGTGATGCCCGGGCTGAAGGCGTTTACCGCCGCCGTCCTCGGCGGCATCGGGTCCATCCCGGGGGCGTTCCTCGGAGCCCTGATCATGGGGCAATCGGAGACGATGACCACCGCGTACCTCTCGTCCACCTACCGGGACGGGATCGCCTTCGTCATCCTCATCGCCGTGCTGCTGTGGAAGCCCACCGGAATCCTCGGGAAGACCCGGACGGAGAAGGTGTGACGGCGGGGAGATGGCCTTCCTGAAAAACATCTCCAAGGCGGTCCTGCCGTTCGCCGTCCTCTCCGGCCTGCTCCTGTTCCTCTCCGGCCGCGGCATCCTGAATCCGTACTGGGTGCAGATATTCCAGCTGGCGTGCGTCGTGGCGATCTCCGCGCTGGGCCTGAACCTCATCTACGGGTTCACGGGGCTGTTCTCCCTCGGGCACGCCGCCTTCTACGGGATGGGGGCGTATACGGCGGCGCTGCTGACGAAACTCTACGTGGGCGCGTATGGGGACGAAGCGTTCTTCGTGACCGGAACGGTTTTCCTCGGTTCCCTCCTTGCGGGAGGGGTCGCGGCGGCACTCCTTGCATGCCTCGTCGGCCTGCCCACCCTCCGGTTGACGTCGGACTACCTCGGCATCGCCACGCTCGGGTTCGGGGTCATCATGAAGGTCCTCTTCGACAATGCGGATACCCTCGTGCCGCAGCTGGGAGGTGCACGCGGGATGACGGGCATCGCGCGGATGACCGGAATCCCGTGGGCCGTCGCCGCGCTCGTCGCCGCGATCCTGGTGATCCGCAATCTCGTCGACTCTACCTACGGGCGCGCCCTCATCGCCATCCGCGAGGACGAGGTCGCCGCCGCGGCGATGGGGATCGACACCTTCCGGTACAAGGTGATCGGCTTCACCGCGGGGTGCGCCTTCGCCGGCGTGGCGGGCGGGCTGTACGCGCACCTCTACACATTTCTCCACCCGAGCACCTTCGACTTCCTGAAATCGTTCGACGTGCTGATGATCGTGGTCCTGGGGGGGCTGGGGAACCTGACGGGCACGCTGGTCGCCTCCTTCGCCTGGGTCTTCCTGCTGGAGGGGATGCGCGTCGCGCTCCCGCCGGAATACATCGAGTTCCGCTGGGTCCTCATCCCCCTGCTGCTGATCGTCACCATGCTGGTCCGGCCCCGGGGACTGTTCGGCGCGCGGGAGTTCCCGTTCCTGCGGAGCAAGGTGTACCGGTGATCCTCGAGGTCAAGGGGCTCACCCGGCACTTCGGGGGGATCAAGGCCCTGGATGGGGTGGATTTCCGCCTCGGGCGGGGGGAGCTCGCGGGGATCATCGGACCCAACGGATCCGGAAAGACCACGCTGTTCAACGTGATCACCGGGATCTACCGCCCGGACCGCGGCGCCGTCTCGCTGGAGGAGGGGGAGATCACGGGGCTTCCGCCGCACGAGATCGCCCGCCGCGGGATCACGCGGACTTTCCAGAACATCCGCCTTTTCCGGGAGTTGACGGTGGTCGACAACGTGCGGATCGCGCACCATCCGCACGTCCGGTACGGGCCCGCCGCGGCGCTGCTCCGGACCGGGGCGTTCTACCGGGAGGAACGGCGGACACGGGAACAGGTGGAGACATTCCTTTCGATTTTTTCCCTCCAGGATCGCCGGAAGGAGCTCGCGAAGAACCTGTCGTACGGCGACCAGAGGAGACTGGAGATCGCCCGCGCGCTCGCGTCGCGCCCGAAGGTCCTCCTGCTGGACGAGCCCGCGGCGGGGATGAACCCCTCCGAGGTGGGGACGCTGATGGAGTTCATCCTCCGGATCCGGGAGCGCTTCTCCTTAACCGTCTTGCTGATCGAGCACCAGATGCGCCTGGTGATGGGGATCTGCGAGCGGCTGATCGTGATGGACTTCGGCCAGGTGATCGCCCGGGGGATGCCCGTGGAGATCCGGAGGGACCCGAAGGTGATCGAGGCGTACCTCGGGAAAAGGGATGACACCGCTGGGAAAAGTAGTTAGGTAATAGGTGATATAATGATATTAACCGTCGATAATTTAAGTGTATATTACGGACACGTACAGGCGCTCCGGGAGGTCTCGTTTACCGTTGCGAAAGGGGAGATCGTCTCCCTCATCGGTGCGAACGGGGCGGGGAAGAGCACCACCCTGCGGGCACTCTCCGGGGTCGTTTGCCCTTCCGCGGGGAGCATCGTACACAACGGAAAATCGATCGCGGGTCTCCCTTCCCACCGGATCGCACGCATGGGGATCGCCCACGTTCCGGAGGGTCGGGGCGTCTTCGCCAACATGAGTGTCCGGGAGAACCTCGAGATGGGGGCGTACACCCGCTCGTCCCGGAAAGAGGTGGAGGAGAGCTTCGAACGGGTCTTCGATCTCTTTCCGCGTCTGGCCGAACGCGCGTCCCAGCTCGCCGGGACGCTGTCCGGGGGGGAGCAGCAGATGCTGGCCATCGGAAGGGGCCTCGTCCAGCGGCCCGACCTGCTCCTTCTCGACGAACCGTCCATGGGATTGTCCCCCCGGCTGGTGAGCGAGATCTTCCGGATGATCGCGGAGATCAACAGGGCGGGGACGACGATCCTTCTCGTCGAGCAGAACGCCTCCATGGCCCTCGCCGTCGCGGACCGCGCCTACGTCCTCGAGACGGGGGAGATCGCCCTGGAAGGGAAGGCGACCGATCTGCAGGAGGATCCGAAGGTCCGGGCCGCCTACCTGGGCGACGTCGCGGGATAAGTCTTTTTCGCCGTTGACTTGATGAGCGATTACGTCAATATAACATCCGTCATTCATTCCGGACGGATCCGGCCCACGGAGGTATCCCTTGCCCTATCCGCTGACCCTCGCGACGATCCTGCAGCGTAACCGGATTCTCTTCGGCAAGAAGGAGATCCTCGATTTCCTCGCCACGCGCGTTGCGAAGTGGAGGATCCCTGACGAGGTGATCTTCGTCGACGCGATCCCCAAGACGTCGGTGGGGAAATCCGAAGCGGTTCCTGCGGGACCGGTTCAAGGAAATGCGGTTTGCCTGAGCCTGTAAGAATCCTTGTCAGCGCCTGCCTGCTTGGGGAGAAGGTCCGCTACGACGGCGGGCACAAGCGGGACCTCTTCCTGATCGGGACGCTGGGCCCCTTCGTCGAGTGGGTCCGGATCTGCCCGGAAGTCGACTGCGGACTTCCCGTCCCGCGGGAGGCGATGCGGCTCGTGGGGGACCCGAAGAGCCCACGCATGGTCGAGGGCAAGACCGGGATCGACCACACCGACCGGATGGAGCGATGGGCGAAGGCCCGCCTCGACGAGCTGTCCGGCCTCGACCTGTGCGGGTACATCTGCAAGAAGGACTCGCCCAGCTGCGGGATGGAACCGGCGGGGGTCTTCACGCGCATGGTCACGGGGCGATTCCCCTGTCTTCCGGCCGAGGAGGAGGGACGCCTTGCCGACCCCGTGACGTGCGAGAGGTTCCTCCAACGGGTCAAGGCCTGACGTATCCCACCGGTACCGCTGCGACGCGAGGGGGGCGCGCCCCTTCGAGGATCTCCGTCACCTCCCGCTCCGTTTCCCGCTCCGCCCCCGGGCCGTGCCCGGCGAGGAGGGAGACGCGAACCGATTTCGACGATGGGAGGAAATGCTGTTCCGCGAGGAACGTCCGGACGGTCTGCCGCAGGGCGGCCAGCGTCAGCTGTCCCTCGCCGGTCGTATCCTGCGGGCCGACGATCACGAGGTGACCGCCGTCCCGCACCGCTCGCGCGGACTCCGCGAACAGGGTGACCGCCTTCATGATATGGGACGGGAACCGCAGGCGCTCTTCCGGCGAGAATTCGAGGACCCCTTTCCCCCCGGTCGTGGCGCCGACGATCAGGACCGCGAAGGCCGGGGGGGGCGCGCCGACGAGCGTGTTGTCCAGCCACGGCTCGACGACGCGCGGATCGGACAGGTCGAGGCTGCGCTGCTGCGTCTCCTGCGCCCGTCCCCGGGCGCCCTTCGCGGACGGATGCCCTGCGGGCCGGGCGATCCGCGCCTGGCCGTCGGGCAGCTCCGCGTCCGACAGCGACGTCACAGCGGCTCCCTTCCGGATGAGCGCCTCGTGGAGGCGACGGTGAAGCGCTCCGGCGTCCCCGGTCGACACCAGGGTCCCCGGTTCCCCGGCGGAGAGGGCCTTTCGGGGGCCGGGCGACGGCGGAAAGGAGGAGAAGGGAGGCAGGGTTGTGATCGCGAGAAACGGGTTTTCAAGGAAGCGCCCGTCCTTGGCGGCGAACAGCACCGCCTCCGCCACCTCCTCGTTCCCCGGAGGTGCCGCTGGAACCGTGGAGCGGAACCACTCAGCGATCCGCCCGTACCATGCCTCGATCCGCTCGCGGGAACCTTTCGGCATCTTCTGCGCCCGCAGCGCGGAGAGGAACTTCCCGGAGGCGGCCGCCCGCTCTTCCGCGGACAGGGCGCCGTCGAAGGACCGGAGGAACAGGTCCGTAAGCGCTTTGCGAACCGCGGCGGAAAGCCCGGGGAAATCGTCGAACCCGGCGGAAAATTTCGTGGCGTAGTTCCGCATCACCCACTCCATCCGCGGGCCGGCGATGAGCGTCGGCGCGACGTCGGCGATGGAGATTCCGTCAGTCGCCAGGTCCGCGCGGGCTGCCTTCGCCAGCGCCTTCAACAGGATCTTCGAGACCGTGTAGATCGTCCGGAAGAGGTACGGGTGATCGGCGTAATGTGTGGACACGTTGACGATCGAGCCCCCGCCGGGCCGGGCCCGCAGGATCTCCCGGGCGGCGACGATCGCCTCCCAGGGCCCCAGGAAGTTCGCCGCGAGGACCGCGGAGAAATTCTCCGCGTGATCCCGCATCACTTCCCCGACCCGGGAGAAGTTCCCCCCGGCGCCGGCGTTGTTCACCAGGAGGTCGACGCGGCCGAACCGGTTCTTCGCCTCCGAGAGCAGCGCGCGGACGCTCCCTGGCTGTGCGACGTCCGTGTGGACCCACAGGGCGCGCCCGCCGGAGCGGCGCATCCGCGTCAGGACGCCGTCGGCCGCGGCGAGCTCCCCGCGCGCCTTCTCCGCCTCCACGGGGTCCTGCGCACCCGTCCGCGGGTACCGGCTTCCGATGACGACCGTCCCCCTCTCCGCCGCCAGCCGAAGGGAGATCTCCTTCCCGAGATTGCGGATCCCACCGGTGACGACGGCCACCTTCCCCGATGCCGTGCCCGGGATTTCCATGGGGTCGGGGGGCAGGGCCGCGATGGCGTTCTGCTCGTCGGGCAGGAGAACCGCCCCCGAGACGCGCTTCCCCTCTTCGAGGAACCAGAGCACGGAGGCGGCGGTCGCTTCGGGCCGGGCCTGCCGGTTCCTGCCGTCGGTGCGTCCCGGGAGGACGAGCCCGATGTTCACGTTCGACACGGGGCCGGGGGCGGTCCCTTCGTTCTTCGCCTTTCGCATCAGCGCGCGCTCCATCGCCTCCGTCGCCACCGCCGGGCGCAGCATCGCCTGGAAGACCTGCACGAGGTTCCGCTCCCGGATCGTGGGGGCGCCCGAGAGATCCGGCCCCACCAGCACGATCGTGCCGTCCGTCCCGTCCCGGTCCATGCGGCGCTCGGCCTGCCAGCAGAGGAACCTGGGGGTCAGACCGAAACGGTCCACGCGCGCCGTCCATTCGTCATGCGGCAGATTCGTCAGCGGTCGTTTCCAGTCCACGCTCCCGGTGAAGTACAGTAGGAGGTCTACCCGGGGGAGCCCGTCGAACAGCTCCTGCACGTGCGCGGGGTGCGAGAGGGTGACGGGGGAGACCGTGGCGGTCCCTTCCCCGCCGCGCGCGTTGATCCTCAGGGCGATCGGCTCGAGGATCTCGGGCCGGCCTCCGGAGAGGACCACCGCGGCTCCTGCCCGCGCAAGTCCGGCCGCGGACGACTCGATCAGGGGGATGTCGCCCGAAAGGGCTTCACCGACCACCACCAGCGCGACCTTGCCGACCAGGTCGGGGTACCGCGACAGCGCGGCGGGGGAGGGGAGGACGCCGGGCGGTTGCTCGTAGGTGACGCCGCCCATCGGGAGGCGGACTCCCCCGATCGTCCGCCGGAACGGGCCTTCGACGACCTCGAGCGCGAGCGCGGCGAAGTCCCGCGGGTCGACGAAGGCGTGCCCAACCGTCCGTTCGAGGGTGTCCCGCTCCAGCGCTTCGGGGGGGACGTTGCGCCCGATGCGGGCGCGCGCCTTCGATCCCTTGTCGAAGACGCCGCTTCCCCGCTGGATCCTCTCCGTGGAGACCGCCGACGGGTTGAGGGAGAGCACGGAGATCCTTTTCCCCGCGAGCGCCCACGCAAGGTAATCCCCGAGAGCGAGTTTGGCGGACTGGGCGGAGGTGTACGGGAGACGCCCGGGGTAGGCGTGCAGGACGTGGTGGTGGATGCTCTCGCTGTAGAACGTCCCCACCATGACGATCGTGCCGCCGTCCGGCTGCCCCTCCATGATCCTCGCCGCCTCGAGCGACGCCATCCATGAACCGGTGAGGTGGATGTTGACCGCCTCCCGGTACTCGTCGAAATGGCCCTCCTCGTAGACCGAGCCGAACACCACCGGGCCCGAGACGCCGGCGTTGTTGTACAGAACGTCGATGCGGCCGATCTCCTTCTCGATCCGCTCGAACATCTCCCCGACGTATTTCGGGTCGGACACGTCGCCCTGGACGATGAGAGTCTGGTTCGTGAGGCCGAGGTGGCGGATGAGGTCGTCCATGTCCGCCTTCGTTTCGAGGAGCGGGGCGTGCCGCCGACCGGTGACCACCACGTTCCCTCCGCGCCGCGCCGCCTCGAGGGCGAGGCTGCGCCCCATCCCGGTGCCGCCGCCGGTGATCACGACCACCTTTCCCGCGAGGGTGGTGTCCGGGTACCGGACGTGTCGGTACGAGTGGGTTCGGGCCGTCATGTTCCGGATCATGTGGCTGGCGCGGGCGGGGTTTCCCTCCGTCTCCAGGGACGCGAAAAGGAGGAACAGCGGGTCGGGGGGGGGATGCCGCTCGTACGTTTCCGCCATCTGCTTCCGCGTCCCCTCCGGGAGCGACTGGAAGAAACGGTACGCCTCGAGGGTCCCCTTGACGGCGGCGGAGAACTGCCGCTCGATCGAGAGCTTCTCGTCGGGGAAGGAGGCGTCCCGGAGGAGGCGGCACGCGAGGAGCGCGGGAATCCCCTCGTCGAGGGTCCCCTCGTCCATCCCGGAGAGAAGCCGGAGAACGAATCCCTTCTCGAACACCCAGTGAAGGCCGTCGTTCCCGTCGATGAACTTCCCGGAGGGTCGCTCGAGCTCCTGGACGACGTGGACGCCGCGGGGGGCGGGCCCTCCCGCGACCGATTCCCCCACCCCCGGACCGTTCCCCGGGGTCCGGGCGAGCGACAGTGCGCGGGAGAGGAGCCTCGCGAGATCGCGGGCCCGCGGGCCTGCCCAACGCTCGACCGTCACCTCGCCGGCGGCGACGGTCACCCCCTCGAAGGCGGGGTCGGCGCCCAGGGCGTACGAACGGATGGCCACGGCGATCCGGTCCGCCGCTTCTTCCCGGGAAGGCGACGGCGTTTCGGGAGAGAGGACCAGGTTGCGCAGGAGATGGAGGGCCCGTTCGGCGTCTCCCTCGTCGAGGGCCGCGCGGCCCGCCGCGACCTGCCCCGCGGCGATCTCCCCCAGCACTCCCTCGCGGATCTTGGCGACCAGTTCCCGGTACAGGACCCCCATCTCCCGCGCCCGCGCAAGGACCGTCCCCACCTTCTCCTCGTCACCGCCGAAGAAGTTCGCGAGTTCCTCTTTCCTGAAATCTTCCGGCTCGTAGGCGTCCACCAGGATCCGGTCGAAGTAGGGGAAGTCGCGGTCCATCCCGGCCCCTTCCGCGATGTACCGGTTCAGGTCGCTTAAGCTTCCGGCGCCTTCCCGCGGGGTCCGATCGTACGCCGACTCGCAGAGCACGGCGATCATGTGAGGGTAGCCGAACACCCATTCCAGGATCGGATGGACGATCGCCTGGTACACCACGTGGGGCCGGGAGGCGTTCCGCTCGAGGAACGCCTTGGGCAGAAAGACGCGCGGGAACGCCCCCGCTTCGATCCGGAACCGCTTCTTCCCCTCCCAGAGGACCTCCCCGTCTTTTTCGACGAGCAGGACTTCGCACGTCGGACGGGCGTTCTCGCGGCGGAACCCTTCGTCGGATCCGAGGTCGACGACCCGCACGGAGATCTTCCCCCTGGAAAGGAGCGAAGCGATCCGCGCGCCGACGTTCCCGGATTTCCCGGGATCGATTTCCGCCAGGATCGTGGGGGACGGGCGATCCTTGAGCAGCGCAATCACCTCGTTCAGGATCTTTTTCGGCAGGGGAGTTACGCCGCCGGAATTCATCTTGTCCTTGAGGATCGAGGCGATCTCCCCGATCTCCACGAAGGAGATGGGACGGTCGCCGGGGGCCTTCTTCGTGATCGGCGGCCGCTTTTCCTCGCCCGTTTCGGCCGGCGGGAGGAGGGTCAGGAACGACGATTGGGCGGCGTCCTTGGCGAGGAAACGGCCGACCCATTCCTGGCCGCCGGGCGAGGCGGCGACGGCGCCGAACATCCTCGCGTCGTTGCGCAACCCCTCCTCGAACCCGCGCTCGTACCCGTGCTTCATCGCCAGCAGGGCGTCCCGCGCCGCCGCGAGCCGCGCCGCGCGCAAATTTCCCGCCGACTCCACCCCAGGGGTCGGGGCGTCGAGGATCGCCCGCACTTCCGGACGGGCGAAAAGGCGCGCCAGCTCTCCCGACCCGGCGGCGGCAAGGGCGTCCCACTTCCGACGAGGCACAGGACGCACGCCTGCGGCGAAGTCGCGGGCGGCGTCGACCGCCCGCGGAAGGGAGGTGGAAGACGGGACGAATTCGTCGGCCCACCCGAGCGCCACCGCCGTGTTCCCGTCCACCGGTTCCCCGTTGACGCAGATTTCCGCCGCCACCCGCGGTCCGACCAGGCGGGGGAGGCGCTGCATGCCGCCGTATCCGGGGATGATCCCGAGCTTCACCTCGGGCTGCCCGAGGAGGGCGTTCTCCGTGACGATCCGGTAGTGCGCGCTCATGGCGAGTTCGTTGCCGCCCCCCAGCGCGAAGCCGTCGACCAGGGCCACGACCGGGATGTCCAGGTTCTCGAGCTCCGTGAAGGCGGAGATGTTCTTCCACGCGAGGGCGTCCACGACGTCCGCGGTCTTCCCGTGGAACTCCTTGACGTCCGCCCCGGCGACGAAGGAGCGTCCGGCTCCGGCGAGGACGATCGCCTTGACGGTTCGACCTCCGATGGTGCCGAGGGACCCCGCCTCCCGGACGACGGCGGCGAACTGCGAAAGGAGTTCCTCGCTCAGGGCGTTGAGCGCGTCGGGGCGGGTGATCGTGACGATCCCCACGTCGCCTGCCATCCTCACATCGACGAATTTCCGGGCCGCCGGATCGGCCGCCTGGACGATCTCCCCACGGAAAGCGTCCTCGTACTCGGCCACCGTCCGTCCCGGCCGGTCCGCCTGCACGAGGGCGACTCCCTTCGGCTTCCGCATCGTCCCGTCCAGCATCCGCTGCTGCAAGGTTGGAAGGCCCGGCAGGTCCGTGATCTCGAGGTCCTCCTGGCCCATCGCGATCTTCCCCGCGGACAGGAGACGGATCACATCGGCGGCCTGCGATGCCCCGTACATGTGGGAGCCCCGGATGGAGAGGTCGCTCTTTCCCCGGAGGACGACCGTACCGCACGGGAAGACGTCCTTTTCGTCGAAATCGCGCGCGACGAACGTGCTGAAGTGGAGCGTGTCCTGGTCGACGCGGTCCACGACGACGTCGGGGGAGACGCGCGGACCGAACACCTTCCAGAGCGCCTTCCCCAGCGCCTGCGCGGGTCGGGTGAAGCCGGAGGCGTATTCGGGGTTGAGGCGGCCTTCCGGGGTCAGCGGGTCCGGCATCTCCTCGGGGAGGGAAAATCCGTCCCGGTCGAGGATGTGGGTCGGCGGCACCCCCATCCGGGAGAGTTCGGCGATCCCGCGCCTTTCCCGCGTTGCGGAGGCGATCACGACGACCTCCGCGGTGCGTGCCCGCGCCGCGGCGACGAACTTCCTCGCTTCGTTGTCCGCTCCCCAGACGAGCACCCGCCGCCCGGGAGGCAGCGCGAGTTCGTCGAAGATCAAGGCCGGTTTCGCCCGGCGGAAGAGGACCTGCTTCTGCCGCATCCACACCCAGCGGGCGTCCATGACGAAGCGGCGGCCGTCGTGGAAGAACGTCTCCTTGTATTCGCCCTTCAACCCCTTCCCGGTGGCGCCGAAGAAGGCGAGCGTCCCTCCGGGCGAAAGGGTGGAGACCAGGAGCGGGAAATTTTCCCCCCCGGTGTGCTCGAAGATCTTGTCCACCGGTTTCCCGCCGTTCGCCTCGAGGACCGCGTGTCGGAACGGTTCGGTCCGGCGCTCCCACTCCGCGTACGCCATTCCCGCGGGGATGACGCCGAACACCTCCTTCGGGATCGAGCGGCGGTCCACGAAGGCGTCGGCCATCCCCCGCGCGATCAGGTCCCGCGCCAGTTCCGGGTTGGAGCCCACGAGGATGACCCGCGCGCCGAGGGATCTCGCGATCTGGGCTCCCGGGAAACTCGTCCCCTTTCCGCCTCCCATCACGAGGACCGCGTCCCCGGGCCGCACGGAGAGCCGTTCCGCCACCGCGCGGTACGCGGTCCCGTACGTCAGGAGCATGGCGGCAAGCCTCTCCGGCGTGTGGGTCCGAAGCGCCCCCGTCACCGGCACCGCGCGCTCCTCGTCGACGACGGCGAACTGGGCGTTGAAGCCGTCGTGCGTCTCGTACCCCCGGATATTCCCGCCGGTCCACGAGTCGAGGATGACCGCCTGGCCGACCTTGACCGTCGAGACGCCGGGGCCGGCGTCCACCACGATCCCGAGCGCGTCGCTTCCCGGCACGTGCACGGACGCCGTGTCGCCTTTCCCGAACACGGGCACGGGAAGGCCGAGCGCGGCGAAGTTCGTGTTGTAATTGGGGCCGGTCGCGAGGACCGCGACGAGGACACGCTTCGCCTCGTTCGGTTTCAGGCGCGGGGCGGGGACCTCCTCCAGTCGAACGGATCGCGACGGAGGGCCGTACTGGTCGCGGTGGATCGTGAGCGCCAGCATCCGCCGCGGCAGGGGAGTCCCCAGCGACGGGGGGGAGCCGAGGGACCAGGAATTTTCTTGCGGTGCGATCGGAACGGGCATGGCGAAATCCTCCGGACGGGGGATGGATGTCCCGGGATCGATGAGCGTACACCTCTCGCTATCTGGTTCGATGCGCGTTTTCTCCCCGGGTTTTCTTCGGTCAAACACTATTTTGCGCTTTTCGGGAAAAGTACGCGCGGGTCGGTTTTTTTCGCCGGCCGTTTCGCGTATTGACCCCGGTCGCGTTTCGCGTATACGATGAGGACCGAAACGGTGAGACGTGCGCTGTGGTCACCCGCAGGATCGACCCACGCGAATTTCTTCACCAACGGATTCGGTATCCGGCACAGCGGGGGCGCACGTTGATGCTCTTCCGGCTGCGGAGCGGGGAAAGCACCCGGCCGGCCGAACGCAGGGGGCGGCGTAACGCCCGAAGATCGACGGACGGCCCCGCGGGGCCAGCAGAGGAGTCGTAGGCATGGCATTCGGCACGGTAAAGTGGTTCAACGACGCGAAGGGGTTCGGCTTCATCACGGAAGAGGGCGGCGAGGACATCTTCGTCCACTTCAGCGAGATCAAGGGGGAGGGGTTCCGGACCCTCGCCGAGGGGCAGCGGGTGGAGTTCGAGGTCACCTCCGGCCCGAAGGGGAAAAAGGCGGCGAACGTCCGCAAGGCCTGAACGATCCCCGTTCCCGCCCCGCGAACGCAGGGCGGGGACGGTGACATTTCCGCGGGGGCGAAACGCACGATGCGCATCGGTATCCCGCGAGAGACCAAGGCCGGGGAGAACCGGGCCGCCGTTACGCCGTCGGCGGTCCGCGCGCTTCGCGAGTCCGGCATCGAAGTCCTCGTCGAGACCGGCGCCGGGGCGGCCAGCGGGTTCGAGGACCGGGAATACCTCGATGCCGGCGCGGCGATCGCCTCGCAGGCGTCGGAGGCGTGGTCCGCCGACCTCGTGGTGAAGGTCAAGGAGCCGCTGCCCCCCGAGTTCCCTTTCCTGTCGGAACACTCCGCACTCTTCACCTTCCTGCACCTTGCCGCCTTCCCGAGGCTCACGGATGAGCTTCTGTCGCGCCGCGTGACGGCGGTCGCCTACGAGACCGTGGCGTCCGGCGGCGCGCTGCCGATCCTTCGGCCGATGAGCGAGGTGGCCGGGATCCTCTCCATCCAGGTAGGAGCACGGGGGCTCGAAAAGGGGTGCGGTGGGCGCGGTATTCTTCTCCCCGGTGCCGAAGGATCGCCGCCGGGGGACGTCACCGTGCTGGGGGCGGGGGTGGCCGGCCGCAACGCCGCGCGGATCGCCGCAAGGATCGGCGCGAACGTGACGGTCCTCGACGTGAACCCGGAAAAACTGGCCACGGCAAACCGTGAATGCGGGGGAAAGGCGCGCGTGATCCGGTCGACCCCGGAGGCGGTGGGCGACGCGGTCCGGGAGGCCGACCTCGTCGTTTCCACGGTGCTGGTGGCGGGGGAGCGGGCGCCGCTCCTCGTTTCCCGCGCGATGGTCCGCTCGATGCGCCCGGGGGCGGTGGTGGTGGATATCGCGATCGACCAGGGGGGGTCGATCGAGACGTCCCGACCGACGACCCATGCCGAACCGTATTTCATCGAGGAAGGGGTCGTCCACTACTGCGTGACGAACATGCCCGCCGCGGTGCCGCGCGCCTCCACGCAGGGGCTGGTCGCGGCCACCCTGCCGTACCTCCTGTCGTTCGCACGGCATGGCGTCGACGGCGCATTGCGATCCGACGACGGCCTTCTCGCGGGGCTCAACACCCACGGAGGGTACGTCACCTGCGAAGGGGTCGCGAAGGCGTTCGGGAAGCCGTTCCTCCCGCCGGGGGAGGCGATCAGTTGACCCCTTTTCCCAGCAGCACCCCTGCCAGCGCGACCACCTGGCCGCGGGTCGACTCGATGTCGCCCGAGTTGTCGATCACGTACTCGGAGGCGCCGGCTTTCCGCTCCGCGTCCATCTGCGCGCGGAGCCTCGCCTCGGCCTGGACGCGCGACATCCCGTCGCGGGCGGCGAGGCGGGAAATCGCCGTTTCCCGGTCGCATGTGACCGAGATCACCGCTTCGAACAATCCCTTTCTTCCCGATTCGTGGATGAGGGTCGCCTCCACGACGACCGCGGGGTGTCCCTCGCGCGCGATCCCGGCGATCGCTTTCTTCATCGCTTCGAGGATCGCCGGATGGGTGATCCTTTCCAGCCGTTCGCGCGGCGCGGGATCGGAGAAGACGATCTCTCCCAGGCGCTTCCGGTCGATCGTTCCGTCTTCCCGGACGATCGCCTTGCCGAACGCCTGAACGACGGCGTCGTATGCCCGTCCTCCCGGGGCCGTCACTTCCCGCGATATCCGGTCGGCGTCGAGGACGGGGATGCCCGCTTCGCGCAGCATCGCGGCCACCGTGCTTTTCCCCGAGCCGATGTTCCCCGTCAATCCGAATCTCCGCATCGACCGGATTATATCAGCACCGGCCGGTGGCGGCACGGGGGGGATGGAGGGTCCAGGCGTCCTTCGTTGACAACCGGATCGGGGTCGGTGTACGTTCGAGCGGTGATGAACGGCGGTTCATTCCATCCGGAATCCAGGGGGTGAGACAGATGGCGGAGACCACGGTAAAGGGATTCTTCGAAGGGTTGCCGGAAAAACTGAACGCGAAACCGGAGAAGGTCGCCGGGATGAACTGCGTCTATCAGTTCCGCGTCACCGACGCCGCCTGGAACGTGAAGCTGGCGGACGGGAAGGTCGCCGTCGCCGAAGGGGAGGCGCCCTCCCCGAACTGCACCATCACGATGGCGGAGACCGATTTCCTCGACCTCGTTTCCGGGAAGCTGAACGGGCAGATGGCGTTCCTGACCGGGAAGCTGAAGGTCGCGGGGGACATGGGACTGGCGCTCAAGCTGGGGTCATTTATCGGGTAGCCGGGGTTTCCGTGCGCGCGGGCGGGAGCGACCCGATCCGGGAGGCGGCCCGCCTCCTGGCCGGGCGGCGAAACGCCGTCGCCTTGACGGGGGCGGGGATCTCGGTGGAGAGCGGCATCCCGTCGTTCCGCGGGGCCCAGGGGATGTGGGCGAAGTACGACCCGATGGAGTACGCCACCCTCCACGCGTTCATGCGGCACCCCCGCAAGGTGTGGGAGATGCTTTCCGAGATGGTCTCCGTCTGCGGCGGTGCGGCGCCCAACGCGGCGCACAAGGGTCTTGCCGCCCTCGAGGAGAGGGGCATCGTGCGCGCCGTCATCACCCAGAACGTGGACGGCCTGCACCAGGCGGCCGGCTCCCGCCGGGTGATCGAGTACCATGGGAACCTCGACGAGTTGCTCTGCGTGTCCTGCTGGAAGCGGTACCCGACCCGGGTCCGGTGGACGCCGGGCACGGTTCCCCTGTGCGACTGCGGCGAGATCCTCAAGCCCGACGTGGTCCTGTTCGGGGAGCCGATCCCGTGGCTCGCGCAGGAACAGGCGGAAGAGGAGGCCCGGACCTGCGGCGTCCTCGTCGTGATCGGCACCTCCGCGCAGGTTTCCCCCGCCTGCGACATCCCCCGGATCGCGAAGGAGTCGGGAGCGGCAGTGATCGAGATCAATACGGAACCGACTTCGCTCACCGCGACCGTGACCGACATTCACCTGCGGGGGAGCGCTTCGGAGGTCCTCCGCTCCCTCGGCAAGTTGCTCCGGGAACCCGGCAACGGCCCCCAGGAATATTAAAAAAGTTAATATTCCATGAAAGAATGTGACGGCCCGAGGCGCGATCCCTTTTTCCCCGCAGGTTGGCCGGGAGGGGAACCGTTCGCCGCCGTTATGTGCAACATGCCGATCTGGAACGTGAAAAACGTCCTATCCTTTTCGGTAAAGTTCCATTTCCCCGGATCCGATACGATAGATGAGGGCAGGGTACGGTTATTGCTGTTTCCCCATCCGGGAAACCACGAGGATTCATCTGAAATGGGAAAACCGGGCCGCCCAACCGATCCGATACAAGGAGCATCCGAAATGACGCGCTCTCGAAATCCTCTCCTGCGTTCGATTCTCCGGATTCTCCCGTGCGCGGTCCTCGCCTTCGCCAGTGTGTCGTCGGAGGCGGCGGTCCTCGAGCAATATTGCCAGTACCCCCCGTACGTCATCCAGAGCGTCCTCCCCAGCGTGACCCTGCTGGTCAGCAACTCCCAGAGCATGGGGAAATTCGCCTACGGCGATAATTCGGTTATACCCCGCGCGTGCGACAACGAAGCAACGGCCTGCGGTGGGTTCGACCCGTCGAAAAAGCATTACGGGATCTTCCTGGACAATGCGTACTACACCAATGCGGGCAGCAACGCCGCCGGCGGATCGGCGTTCGCCTTCGCGGGTTATAAAGGGTCGTATTCCAAATCGAACAACGACTGGGACGGCAACTTTCTCAACTGGCTCACGATGCGGCGGGTCGACGTGATGAAGAAGGTCCTCACGGGGGGCAACGGTTCCAGCGCCCAGGCGTGCGGCTCGGTCACGGAGCAGTACAAGGAGTTCACCGACACCGACAGAACCTATTCCATCTATAACAGCGGGCTCCAAACCGTTCAGTTTCCCATCAGCGGCGGCTGCACCGGGGCTCTCCAGGCCGTCTTTTCGATACCACCGTCGGGATCGCCCGGCTCCAAGAATTTCCAGGTGGCGATTCAGAGCCCGGGAACGCTCTCCGGGATCATCCAGGAGGTGACGCCGAAGGCGTCGGTGGGACTTGCCTTCTTCAACGAAGGCGACAGCCAGGGCGCCGGCATAGATCCCCAGATCGACGGGGCCAACCTCCCGCTCTCGGCGTACCGGAACCGGATCGACACCCCCTCGCGGTTCAACGGGATGACGGTGGGCGCCCCCCTCGGGGAGGCGCTCTGGACCATCGTCGGGCAGTACGCGAGGGAGAGCACCTCCTCCGGCCCCGGCCCCCGGTACCACAACGTGGACTACAACCCCTCGAAAGACCCCTACTCCTTCCATGGGAGTCCCTCCCGCTGCGTCAAGGGGAGCGTCATCATCATCTCGGACGGGGAGCCGTGCAACGACGGGAGCCTCCCGACCAGCTATGGCGGCGTCGATATCCTCAACTTCGCCGACAACGCGCTGTTCAACTGCCAGGGGGAAGATTGTCGCGACGCCCCGGGGTATCCGGCCACCAAGATTCCTTCGTGCGGCATTGCGAACACGAACGTCGGAGGCCTCGAGGACGTGGCGCTCTTCGCCCACACCCGGGACCTGAGAAACTCTCCGAACTTCGGTGTGGACAACCTCGCGAACAAACAGAACCTGGACATCTACGTTATCCGCGCCTTCGGGCAGGAAATTTCCAACCTGCTGAAGTACGCCGCCCTCAACGGCTCCTTCGACGACCTGAACGGGAACGGGGTGCCCGACGTCGGGGAGTACAGCCTGGACGCGGCGTACTTCCCTGCGGACGACGGGAAGGCGATCGAGGATGCCTTGCGGAGAATCTTCGAGAACATCCTCCAGCGGGCCACCTCGGGCACGGCGGCGTCGGTCCTGGCCTCCGGGGAGGGGAGCGGGGCGAACCTCGTCCAGGCGGTGTTCTACCCCCGCCGCCGGTTCTTCGACGAGGTCATCGAGTGGACCGGAACGCTCCAGAACCTCTGGTACTTCGTGGACCCCTTCTTCGGCAACTCCTCGATCCGGGAGGATTCCGACAAGAGCCCCCTCTCGACGTACATTCCGACGCTGAACCTGTTTACCGACAACACGGTCGAATTCTTCTTCGACCAGGACTCCCAGACCACCAAGGCGAACGAGTTCGCCAACGACTTCACCACCGGCAACAAGACGGGAACCCCCACCGTGATCCCGTTCGAACAGGTCAATTCGATCTGGGAGGCCGGGTCGTTCCTCCATTCCGCGAGCGCGTCTTCGCGAACGATCTTCACGGCGGTCGACAGCTCGGTTCCCCGGACGCACCTGTCTTTCACCGACAATAACGCCTCCACGCTGCGGAGTTATCTGGACGCGGCCAGCGACGCCGAGGCCACCGACGTTATCCGGTACGTCCGCGGGATGGACGACGTCGACAGCGACGGCGTGATCGACTACCGGCAACGGACCGTTCCGTACCCCGCGAACACGGGGGCGGACAACACGACCTGGAAGCTGGGGGACATCATCAACTCGACCCCGAAGATCGCATCCCGGGTCCCCCTCAACACCTACGATAAAACGTACGGCGACACGACCTACAAGGAGTTCATCGGTACCCCCGGTTACCTGAGCCGGGGGATGGTGTTCGTCGGCGCCAACGACGGGATGCTGCACGCCTTCAAGCTGGGGAAGCTGGAGTTCCCCGGGGACAACACGTGGAGCAGTCCCGGGGCCAAGGACAGGGTGCGCCTTAGGAACCTCGACACGACGGTCCCCCTGGGACAGGAACGGTGGGCGTTCGTCCCCAAGAATGCCCTTCCGTACCTCAAGGCGATGCTCGACAACAACTACTGCCACCTCTACTACGTCGACCAGTCGTCCCAGCTGTTCGACGCGAGCATCAACGGAGCGGACAACGCCACGCGGACATCCGCGAGCTGGCGGACGATCCTGATCGGGGGGATGCGGCTGGGAGGCGCGTGCGCCGCCCCCTCCAGCGGAAGGAGCAACGCGGTCGATCTGCCGGTTTCAGGGATCGGCTACTCCTCCTACTTCGCCATCGACGTGACGAACCCGGAGAGCCCGTCGGTCCTCTGGGAGTTCTCCGACCCCGACCTCGGTTTCGCGACCACGGGACCGGCGATCGTCCGGGTCAACGCCGTCGACCGCACAAAAAACGGGAAATGGTTCGTGGTCTTCGGTTCCGGTCCGACCGGCCCGATCTCGAACCGGCAGTTCCTCGGGAAATCCGACCAGACGCTGAAACTGTTCGTCGTCGACCTCAAGACCGGGGCGCGACTCCGGACGATCGTGCCGAGTGACAGTTCTAACGCCGCCATCGCGAACGCGTTCGCCGGGTCGATGATCAACGCCACGGCGGACTTCAACCTGGACTACGAGGACGACGCGCTATACCTCGGGTACGTGAGAGAGAACGCGGGAGTCTGGAACCAGGGGGGGGTGTTGCGGCTCCAGACGAATGGCGATGTGAATTCGTCCAACTGGACGGCCGGCACGGTGATCGAAGAGGTCGGGCCGGTCACATCCTCCATCGTGAGGCTGCAGAGCAACACCTACCACACGAGCTGGCTGTTCTTCGGGAGCGGCCGATACTACTTCGCCACCCCATCGCTCCTCGATGACCCGTCGACGCCACGGAAACTGTTCGGGGTGAAGGAGCCGTGCTTCGTTGCGAACCAGAACATCACATCCAATTGCACGTCGCGCGTCGATCCGAATTTACTGACAAGCGTCGGCGACGCCACCATCATTGCCGAGGGGACCGCCAACGTGGCGGGATTCCCGGGCTGGTACATCAACCTGGACACGACCGTTTCGGTCGACTACGACGGGACCGGGGCAAAGAACTACCAGGCGGAGCGGGTGATCACCGACCCGCTGGCCACCTCTTCCGGCATCGTGTTCTTCACGACGTTTCGCCCCTACGGCGACGACTGCGCGATCGGGGGCAGCACATTCCTCTGGGCCGTCCGTTACAACACGGGGGGTGCGCCGGTGTACGCCCTGCAGGGGAAGGCCCTCATGCAGGTGTCCACGGCGAGCGTGGAGCAACTCGATCTCAGTTCCGCGTTTTCGGGGAGCGACACCATCCACCGCGGGGGGCGACGGAGTATTGCGCTCGAGGGGGTGCCCCCAACGGCGCAGGGGCTGTCGCTGTTGTCCCCCCCCCCGCCGGTCAAGCGGATCATGCACATGATGGAGAGGTGAGGAGGCGTGCGCTCCACGGACGACAAGGCGGCCCGAAGGGGATTCACCCTGGTGGAGATCATGATCACGCTCGCCATCCTGGGGATCCTCGTGGTCATCGCCGTCAGCGATTTCAGGGGGCTTAACGAAAAATACAAGGTGGAGGCGGAAACCAAGCAGCTTTACGCGGATCTGATGGACGCGCGCGGACGGGCGATGCAACGAAACCGGTGGTTTTTTGTACGAATCACTTCGACCGGTTACACGACGTACGAGGACAGACCCTTGCCGGATGGTAACGGGACCTTCTTGGACACCGAGGATGCGTTGGTGACGAACGTTACTGTCCAGCATCCGATCACCACCGTCCTTGCCGGGGGGGACTCGAACTTTGAATTCAACCGGAACGGAATCGCGAATGACGACGGAACCATCCGGTTCGTGTCTACAGTGCAACCCGACTACGACTGCATCACGATCCGGGCGACGAGAACCAAGATGGGACAGTACACCGGGGGGGTCTGCGTTGAAAGATAACGGTGGGATGACACTCGTCGAGGTGCTCGTCGCCATGGCGATCGTCTTCATCATCTTCCTGGGAATGAGCAGTGCGGGGCTTGTCGTGCTCGACCAGAACATCAAGAATTCCCAGCGGGACGAGGCGGGGAGCGTTGCCGAAATGGAGATGCAGAAGGTGAGGAACACGCTGTTCAGCACTCTTTCATCGGCCCCCGACGCCGTTCCGGTATCGATCGACAATGTCTCCCGGCCGATCCGCGGGTTGAACGTGAATTACGGCGTCTGGAGGACGGTACATCATCTGGACGCGAATAACCTGCAGGTATCCATCAGGGTGACGTGGAACAGAATCGAGAACCACCAGACGAGATCGTACGACCACACGGTCCTCACCATCGTGAGGCAATGATGAACCGGCGGAATGCGGCTTTTACCCTGGTCGAGCTGATGATCGCCATGGCGATCGTCATGCTGGTGCTCTATGCCGCGATCAACTTCTTCATCGTGTCGGTCAGGCAGTACAAGGTGCAGACGAAGATCACCGAGACGAACGTGGAAGGGATCCTCGGGCTGGAGCTTTTCCGCCAGGACCTGGAGAGCCTGGGGTTTGGTCTGCCATGGAACAACCTGGGCAGCTACACCGAGAAGACCGGCAACGGCTCGGCTCTCAACGACGGGAACGGCATTGCCCCAAGGGCGGTGCTCAGCATCGACGGCGCCGCGTTTACGGTCAACAACTCCGACTACCTCGTCATCAAATCGGCGCGCGTCGGGATGAGCGACGCCGCGGGGAAATGGACGACGCTGACCCAGGCCGACGACAAGAGGACGTGGACCCCCTCAAGCGAGAACCTCGGGGCCAGCGATTACGTCATCGTGCTGGCGGTCGGGAGCACGGATGCGAACCGCAGGTCTCTTGTCACTTCGGGCACCTTCTACACGCAGTACAACAATACGGCAGGGTTCGTTCCGGTGGAACCGTACTCGGCGAATATCGTCTACGGGATCGACAACGTGCAACCGGTGCGCCCGTTCAATCGCGCGGAATATTACATCGACGACACGGCGATACCCCGGCACTGTGCGCCGAACACCGGGGTCCTGGTGAAGGCGGTCGTGGCGCACGACGTGTCCGGAAGCACACCTACGCTGCTCCCGTTGCTCGACTGCGTCGCCGACATGAAGGTGGTCTATGGCATCAAAAGCAGCCCGACCGACAATCTTGTCACGTATATCTCCAACCAGGCGTCGTTCTACCCCCCCGCGAGTTCGACACCGACGGCGGCGGATATTCGATCACAACTGGTGGAGGTCCGCGTACACATCCTGGCGCAGGAAGGGCAGCGGGACGATTCCTACACGACGCCGTCGGACACGATCTTCGTAGGGTCGCAGGGGGTGGGAAGGAACTTCGACGTGAGCGGATACAGGAACTACCGATGGAAGCAGTATTCCATCTCGGTCAAACCGAAGAACCTGGCGCAATGACATGAAAATACTTCGAAATGAAAAAGGGTTCGCGATGGTTTTCGTCCTCATTCTGGCGGCGATCTCCCTCGCCATGACGCTCGCCATGCTGATCATGGTGAGTCGCGGGTCCTACGTCTCCGGCCAGCAGAAACGGTTTCGGACGGCCGTCGAGGCGGGCCGGGGCGGGATGGAGGCGATGCTCCAGATCATCTCCGATCGTGGAAACCCGACCACTCCGTACACGAACCAGGTGGTGCCGAACGCGGCGGCTCTCGGGACCAAGTTGGCCGGTCCCATCGCTACCTGGGGGGGGCTTGACAACGCGAGCACGATCGACCCCCGCCCCGGTATGGAATCGACCTACGACATGCGGATTGACATAGGGACCTACCGCGTTTACACGAAGATCGTGGACACGGTGGAAGGGAACTCCTCGGCGAGCGATGAGTTGCTGAAGTCGGGGGTCGTGAACACCAGTTCCGGTGAGGTGATGGTCGCGAGCGTCCCTTATCTGTACACGATCGAGGTGCTCTCCCAGAGCACGACGAACGCCACCGAACGCTCGAGACTTTCCATCCTGTACCAATATTGAAAAAGGACCCGATGCGTCGATCCTTCCCTTTGCTTGTCATCCTCCCCCTCCTCTTCGCATGCTCCGATGATCGGAGGGCGACGACGCCCGCGCCCTCACCGGCAGAAAACGGGATCTCCACGGCGGCGCAACCGGGCGCTGGATCCCCGGTTGGAGGGGAGCCCGCGCGTGCGCCGGGTGATGCGGTTCGGAACTCGCCCCCCGAAATCCGGGGGATACGGTTTGTCGGCGGGGATGGCCGGCCCGGGAATACCCTTGGGGTGGAGGCGGAAGGATATGACGCCGACGGAGACCCCCTGCAATTCGAGATCGCGTGGCGGAAGAACGGCCAGCCCGCGGGCAGCGGGAACCGCCTGACCGAACCGGTGAAACGGGGCGACAAGGTCACCGTGATGATCACCCCGCTCGACGGCAAGGAGCGTGGGAAGCCGGCTTCCCTTTCACGGGAGATCATAAATACACCTCCGGCCATCGAGGGACAGGAGCAATTCCAGGCCACCGACAACGCCGTCACATTTCATGTCCGGGCGTCCGACGCGGACGGGGATCCGTTGACGTATTCCTTGAAGGATGGGCCCGCCGGCATGAGCATCGACCGGGGGACCGGGTGGGTGCGCTGGGTGACTTCCCCCGGGAGGACCGGGAAGGTCCCGTTCACGGTCATCGTGTCCGACGGATCGGGCGGGGAGTCGACGGCGCGCTTTACGGTGACGGTTGCGGAAGAACCTTCCACCGGCGCACGCTGACATCGGCCGGAACCCGGGACCGGTGGATTGGAAAGAACACGAAAGAGATGGGAGGGAGGCTTCTCTCTCCTGGAGGTTTTCGTTGCCCTCCTGATCCTCTCATTGGGGATCCTGTTCCTGGCGATGGTTCAGATGACCGCCCTCACCGCGAAGGCCCCCTTCTCCTCCTCGAATCCGCGCACGGCGACCGAACTCGCCCAGGAGGCGATCGATCGTCTTTTCCAGGTCCCCTGGGGCGAACTTCGCTCCTCGCCCCCTGACGGCTTCGAGGCGGGCGCGGAAGGGGTGTCCCCCGCCTTCTCCCGCCTTGCCGCATCGTCGGGAGATTCCGTGACCCTCCAGGGGACGACCTACTACCGTGTATGGCAAGTGGCGCCGGACCCGGAGATCCCCACCCTGAAAACGATCTCCGTGTGGTGTTGCTGGCGATCCGGAAGGAGCTCCTGGCGGCAGACGATGCTGGTGACGCAGCGCGCGGATACGGAGCCCTGACCCGATGAACCGCTGCCGGGGGAGCGCGATCGTGCTGTCGATGCTTCTCCTGATCATCCTGAGCGCGCTCGGGATGTATGTCGTTTCCGCTCCCGTCGGCTCGAGGGAGAGCGTCAGCCGGCATCATCGGGCGGCGGTGGCGAGGAACATGGCGAGGGCCGGCGTGAACGCCGCGATCGCGAGGCTTCCCGTGGTGAGCCCCGGCGGTTCGCCGTACGTCCGGCGGATCCCCGTGGGACCGAAGGTGACGGGACGCTATTCGGTGACGTCGCGAAGGATCGGTGGGGAGATCGGCGCCGATCCTGGCTCCGGCTTCGAGGAGTACGACCTCGTCTCCGTGGGGAGCGTGACCGATCTTCCCGCCGTGGATGCGCGCGCCGAGGCGCGGATCCGGTTCCGTCCGGATCCTGGCCGGCATAAAGTCCACATTCTCAAATGGGAAGAATCCGCTCCGCGCTGATCGCCTCCGAAGGGCCTGCGCTGCATGGAATCGAAAAAGGGAATCGACGCGGCTTCCCCCTCTCGAATATAGTAGGATCCGTCATGGAACCCCGAAAGATGACCCGCCGCATCCGCGTCGGCGGCGTGCCGGTGGGCGGCGGCGCGCCCGTCTCCGTCCAGAGCATGACGAACACCGACTCCCGCGACGTCCGTGCGACCGTCGCGCAGATCCGGTCGCTCGCGCGGGAGGGGTGCGAGATCGCCCGCGTCGCCGTGCCCGACGCGAAGGCGGCGGCGGCGTTCGGTAAGATCCGCTCCGGGTCGCCGGTCCCGGTCATCGCCGACATCCATTTCGATCATCGCCTCGCGATCGCCTGCGCCGACGCCGGCGCCGATGGCCTGCGGATCAACCCCGGGAACGTCGGCGGCGAGAGGAACACGATCGAGGTCTTAAGGGCGGCGCGGGCGAACCGGATCCCGGTACGGATCGGCGTCAACGCGGGGTCGATCGAAAAAGATCTGCTTGCGAAGTACGGCGGGCCGACGCCGAACGCCCTCGTGGCGAGCGCCGCGCGGTACATGAAGATCTGCGGGAAGGCGCGCTTCACGGCGCTCAAGTTCTCCCTCAAGGCCTCCAACGTGGTGACCACGATCGAGGCGTACCGCCTCTTCTCCCGCCGGTACGATTTCCCGTTGCACATCGGGGTCACGGAGGCGGGAACAATCTTCTCGGGGACGATCAAGTCGTCCGTCGGGATCGGCGTCCTTCTCGCGGAGGGGATCGGCGACACGTTGAGGGTATCGCTCACGGGGCCCCCGGAGGAAGAGGTACGCGTCGGCTGGGAGATCCTGAAAAGCCTCGGACTGCGCCGTAGAGGACCGGAGTTCATCTCCTGCCCCACCTGCGGCCGCGTGTCGATCGACGTCGTCAAGATCGCGACCGAGGTGGAGCGGCGCCTGTCTCGCCTGCCGGTTCCACTGAAGGTCGCCGTGATGGGGTGCGCCGTCAACGGCCCGGGCGAGGCGCGCGAGGCCGACGTGGGGGTGGCGGGCGGCAAGGGGGAGGGGCTCCTCTTCGTGAAGGGGAGGATCGTGAAGAAGGTGAAGGAGAGCGGGATCGCGGCCGAGGTCGTCCGCATCGCGATTCGGCTGGCCGCCGAAAAAAGGAGAGGCGAGTGATCCGGTATTCCCGATATCTGATGCCGACCACCAAGGAGACGCCGTCCGACGCGGAGGTCGTCAGCCACCGGCTGATGCTGCGCGCGGGGCTCCTCCGGAAAGTGGCTTCGGGGATCTACAACTACATGCCCGCCGGGCTGCGGATCCTTCGCAAGGTGGAGCGGATCCTTCGCGAGGAGATGGACGCGGCGGGGGCACTCGAGGTGCTGATGCCCGCGGTGGTGCCGTCCGAGCTCTGGAAGGAGAGCGGCCGGTGGGACGCCTACGGGAAGGAGCTGCTCCGCTTCAAGGACCGGGCGGACCGGGAGTTCTGCCTCGGCCCCACCCACGAAGAGGTGGTCACCGACCTCGTGCGGCGGGAAGTCCGGTCGTACCGGCAGCTCCCGCTCACCCTCTACCAGATCCAGGACAAGTTCCGCGACGAGATCCGCCCCCGGTTCGGGCTGATGCGCGGCAGGGAGTTTTTCATGAAAGACGCCTACTCGTTCGACGCGGACGAGGGGGGGGCCGAGGCGTCGTACAAGAAGATGTACGACGCCTACTGCCGGATCTTCCGCCGGATGGGGCTCGATTTCCGCGCCGTCGAGGCGGACACCGGGAGCATCGGCGGCTCGAGCTCGCACGAGTTCATGGTGATCGCCGACTCCGGCGAGGACGCGATCGTCTCCTGCGCCTCCTGCTCCTACGGGGCGAACGTCGAGAAGGCGGAGTGTTTACCCTCCGAAGCCGCGACGGGAGCGGTCGATCCGGGAGCGGCGAAGGAGGGTAAACCCCGCAAGGTCCCCACCCCCGGCAAGCGGACGATCGAGGAAGTGTCGGACTTCCTGGCGATCGATCCCGCGACGCTCATCAAGACGCTCCTGTTCGAAACGTCCGTCGGGGACGTGGCCGTCCTCGTCTCCGGGGCCCACGAGGTGAACGAGACCAAGGTGAAGAACCACCTCGGCGCCGAATACGTCCGGCTGGCGGGGGAGGAGCGCGTGCGGGAGATGACCGGCGCCCCGTCGGGATTCGCGGGGCCCGTCGGGCTCTCCGTGCGGACGATCGCGGACCACTCCGTCCGGACGATCGCCTCGGGAGCCACCGGCGCGAACGAAAGGGACACCCACCTGGTCGACGTCGTCCCCGGGAGGGATTTCGTCCCGGAAGGGTACGCGGACCTGCGGGTGGTGCGCGAGGGGGACCCGTGTCCGCGGTGCGGCGGGGCGCTGCGGTTCTCGCGCGGGATCGAGGTGGGGCACGTCTTCCGGCTCGGCACGAAGTACAGCGAGGCGATGCGGGCGGTCTACCTCGACGAGGGCGGCAAGGAGCGGGTCGCCGTGATGGGGTGCTTCGGCATCGGCGTCGGGCGGACCGCGGCGGCCGCGATCGAGCAGAACCACGACGACGACGGGATCGTCTGGCCGATCTCCATCGCCCCGTTCGAAGTCACCGTCATCCCCGTGAACGTGAAGCAGGCCGACGTGATGGCGGCGGCGGAGCGCGTCGCGGCGGATCTCGACGCGCGCTGCGTGGAGGTCTTCCTCGACGACCGCGAGGAGCGCCCCGGCATCAAGTTCAAGGACGCGGACCTGACGGGAATTCCCGTGCGCGTCACCCTCGGGGAAAAGAACGTGGCGGCGGGGTTCGGCGAGATCCGCGACCGGAAGACGGCGGAGACGGTCCGGATCCCCCTGGGGGACCTGGCGAACGCGGCGTTCGCGCTGGTCGGGAAGAAAAAAGCGGAGTGCGCCCCATGAAGGACCGGATCATCGTCGCCCTCGACACGGACTCCACCGAGTCCGCCCTGGCGACCGTCAAGACCCTTTCGGGCGAGATCGGGATGTTCAAGATCGGGATGGAGCTTTTCCCCCGGGGAGGGCCCGAACTGGTCCGCCGCATCCGCGAGGCCGGGTTCGACGTTTTTCTCGACCTGAAATTCCACGACATCCCCAACACGGTCGCCGGCGCGGTCCGCTCCGCCGCCGCCTTCGGGGCGAAATTCGCCACCGTCCACGCCTCCGGGGGCCGGGCGATGCTCGCGGCGGCCGCGGAAAGCGCTCGCGGCACCGGGACGAAGATCCTCGCCGTGACCGTCCTCACCAGCCTGGACGATACGGACCTGGCCGACGTCGGGTTCTCCCTCGGCACGGCGGCCGCGGCGGCGCGGCTCGCCGACCTCGCGGTTTCCTGCGGGGTCGAAGGGATCGTCTGCTCCGCGAAGGAAGTGGAGGCCGTGCGCGCGCGCGTCGGGAAGGGGGTCACTCTCGTCACCCCCGGCGTGCGGATGCCGGAAAACGCCGCGGGGGACCAGAAGCGGGTGGTGACGCCGGCCGAGGCGGTCCGCCGGGGCGCCGATTACATCGTCGTCGGACGGCCGATCACGAAGGCGAAGGACCCGGCGGCGGCGGCGCGAGCCATCGCGGCGTCGATGCGTGGCGCCTTGAGGGAAGGGAGCGGCCATGAAGGATAAGGGAATATCGCGCGAAGACAGAAGCGGCTCCCTGTGGGTGACGGGCCGTCATCCCGTCGAGGAGCTCCTCGCATCGGCGACACAGCGGGCGCGGAAGGTCCTCTTGAGCGACGCGATCCCCAAGGAGGCGCGGGCAGTATTCGAAAAGCGCGCGAAGGAACTCGCGCTGCCGTGCCTCACCTGTCCCCGGCAGGAGTGGGAGCGGCGAACGGGGGAGCGCGAGGGGGGCGGAATCGCCGCGGAGATCGCCGGGTACGTCTACGCGGGGATGGAGGAGTGGGTCTCCGCGTTGCCGGATGCGGCGAGGGTCTTCCTGCTGGACGGGATCACCGACCCCGGGAACCTCGGGGCGATCCTGCGCAGCGCGCGGGCCTTCGCCTTCGACGGCGTGGTTCTTCCCGTCGACCGGTCGTGCCCGGTGACCGGGGCGGTCTTCCGCGCCTCCGCCGGCGCCGCGGCGCACGTGCCGGTGGTCCAGGTGACGAACCTGGCCCGCGCCATCGAGCGCCTGCAGGAGGCCGGGTTCTGGCTCTACGCGGCCGAAGGGTCGGAAGGGACGGATCTTTCCGCGTTCGCCCCTGCGAAACGGACGGCGATCGTCCTCGGGAGCGAGGAGAAGGGGGTCCGTCGGCTGGCGCGGGAGCGGTGCGACGGCGCCGTCCGGATCCCGTTGGCCCCCGGGGCCGAGTCGTTGAACGTTTCCGTCGCCGCGGGGATCATCGCTTATTCCACCAGAAAATCGTTGACATCTCCCGCCGGATAGGATCAAATTTCACGTTTCCGGATGTCGGAGGCTGCACCAGGTGCGCGCCGACGTAGCTCAACGGCAGAGCGTCTGATTTGTAATCAGATGGTTGGAGGTTCAACTCCTCTCGTCGGCTCCAAACTACTCCGCCGGCCGCGGGAAGAGGTGGCCGGCTACGAAGTTTGCCCTCCGTAGCTCCGAAGCGTCGGTTTTCCACTTGCCGCGAGGAGCGTAGGAGGGCATCGCGCAACATATGGAGGGGTACCCGAGCGGCCAAAGGGGGCAGACTGTAAATCTGCTGGCGACGCCTACGGAGGTTCGAATCCTCCCCCCTCCACCATCCTTCGCTCGGAAACGTGCATGAAACCTCATGCTCCCGAGCTACGGATGGCAAGCCAGGTGGAGCGAAGGCAGTCAAAAAATCGCTGTAAAACCGGTTGACTACCGGTGGCAATCGCGTATAATTACAGGTTTGTGGCAGGTGCGGGCGTAACTCAGTTGGCAGAGTCACAGCCTTCCAAGCTGTTGGTCGCGGGTTCGATTCCCGTCGCCCGCTCCATCCTCCTCCGCTCCAGGCCCCGGAAATCGGGCCTGTAAGAGCGCTGGAGCTACGGAGGATGCCCTGCGTAGCTCCGAAGCGTCGGTCTTCGGTTGCCGCAAGGAGCGAAGAAGGGCAGACGCAGGTCACTCGGGACGTTTTGATGGATTCGCCCACGTAGCTCAGTCGGCAGAGCGCGTCCTTGGTAAGGACGAGGTCAGCAGTTCGATCCTGCTCGTGGGCTCCAGATCGACCGCCACTCCATTTTTCTCAAGGAGACGCACACATGTCCAAGCAGAAGTTCGAGCGCACGAAGCCGCACGTGAACGTCGGGACGATCGGTCACGTGGATCACGGGAAGACGACGCTGACGGCGGCGATCACGAAGGTATTGGCGACCCGGG